>Ga0265294_10008469_pt1 | contig 12004 bp, 12 predicted proteins | sample MunlanPumphouse3_FD_192504 | JGI IMG/M metagenome (GOLD analysis project Ga0265294, IMG submission 192504) | Groundwater microbial communities from a municipal landfill in Southern Ontario, Canada - Pumphouse #3 | ecosystem: Environmental > Aquatic > Deep subsurface > Groundwater | place... | reverse complement strand
CGTCGCTGGGGCGGGTTTCCCGTTTGATGTAGCGCGGCCCCTTGATCTTGCCCGCCGCATAGTATTTTTCTTCATAATCCACCATCAACGGAAAAAAACCCATATCGGGTTTTTCTTTCTTGGCCATTACCGCGGTGGTCAAGACCATGGTGTCGCCGTAGCGGACAACCGTCGAACCGTTGGCTTGATCGGCCAAGCCGTTGATTTCAACGCTTAACTCCTTCTCTCCCATTTGAATGGAAAATTTATTGTTTGCGCTATCCATTTTTCTTAAACGTCAAAATCCTAAGTTCAAATGTCAAAGAAAGCTCTAAGCTCAAAGTCCAAAATGAATCAGAGATTCTTTTTTGACATTTGAAATTTGGGCTTGATTTGACATTTGAAATTTGAACTTTGGAATTTATTACAAAGTTATTTTTTGATCAGGTATTTTTCGGGTTCTTTTTCAATATCAATAAATTCATCGGCGCTTTCCTTAATCTTGGAAGACGCCGAGTGTCCGAAAGCGATAATTTCCACCCGCTTGCCCTGATTTTCCAGATATTCAATCAATTGCTGGAAGTCGCCGTCGCCGGAGGCAAGCACGATTGTGTCCACGGACGGCGAAATGCGAATCGCGTCCACGGTGATGCCCACGTCCCAGTCCGCTTTCTTCAGCCCGTCATAATATTCTTGAAGATCGCGGATGCGGGTTTCAATTCCCAGCTTGACCAGTGCTTCAAAAAACGGTTTTTCCTCGCCGGTTTTTGTGCGCACAACATAAGCAAACGCCCGAATTAGTCCGCGCCGTCCCACGGCGGTTTTCAAGATTTCGCGGAAATTGACTTTCGCCTGATACAAATTCCGCGCGGAATAATAAAGATTCTGCACATCAATCAAGACGGCGACGCGTTGGGCGTTTAATTGGACGGCCATGGTTTGAGTCGGGCAAGAATTATTTTTTTAATCCGGTTTTCTTCAAAACTTGCGCGTATTGGTGCACATCGGTATCGCGCAAATAATTCAAAAACTTGCGGCGCTTGGAAACCATTTTCAACAGGCCGCGCTTGGAATGCATGTCCTTGGCGTGCCGTTTCAAGTGTTTCTGCAGGCGGTCAATTTCCTCGCTCAGCAATGCGATCTGCACCGCCGAAGAACCGGTGTCTTCCCCGTGCAATTTATACTTTTCTATCAATTTGGCTTTCTCTTCAACGGTAAGCATTTTTTTATTGATTATTTTCTGCGGAAAATAAAATTTATTTTAAATTATTTTAAATTATTTTAAATTTTGATTTTTCAATTTTTAATTTATTATGTGCCCCCAGCAGGATTCGAACCTGCAACGAACTGCTTAAGAGGCAGCTACTCTACCGTTGAGTCATGGGGGCGGTCAATCACAGCTCAAATTGTTGAATTCCAGCGGATTCATGCTGTCGTAATATCCCATTCCCGAAAAAATCGCGCCGACAATGGCATAACTGCCATAGATTAGCAGTAGCCCGATGATCACCATAAAGATGATTTTTTTTGATTCCTCCATCACGTCGGCATTGTCTTGGTTCACCAAAAATTTGAATCCCGCGATGGCGATGACCAACCCGGCGGCGGCCGGTACCAATCTCACGATCACGATCCGGACAAGATTGTCAATCAACTGGAACAGGTTGCAGATTGTGCATGCCGGTTGTCCCGCGCCGCCGCAAGCGGGCAATATCGGTTCTTGTTCCGCGAAAGCGGTTGAGAAGAACAGGATCCCGGACAAAACTGCGGCAAAAATGGCGGCAACGCTTTTCATTTGTTTTTTTGGTGTTTGTTTCCCGCCGCGTTTTGTTCCGGCCGGGAGCGCCTCTGGAGGGAATCGAACCCCCGTCACCGGTTCCGAAGACCGGCACTTTATCCGTTAAGCTACAGAGGCGGGAAAAACTCAAATATCGCTTCTATCCTAACAAATAATTGAAAAAAAGTAAATATTGCGATAAAGTCTACTTGAATCGGCCGGCGCGTTTTTGCCGAACGCGGAATGCCGGCCGCCGCAAGAATGTTAATTTTTTAGAATCTTATTTATCGGAATTATGGACAAATTTTTGGATAAGATCCCTCAAGCAGTGAAAAATCTGATTGAAACCGCCCAAAGCGCGGGCTTTGAATGCTATATCGTGGGCGGATGCGTGCGCGATCTTTTGGCGGGCGCGGTTCCTTCCGATTGGGACGCGGCGACCAATGCCAATCCCGAACAGATACAAAAAATATTTCCTGACAGCTATGCCGACAATAAATTCGGCACGATCAAAGTCCGGGCAGTTTCTTCATCCGCCGCGCCGATGGAAATTGAAATTACCCCCTATCGCGTTGAATCCGAATACACCGACAAGCGGCACCCCGACACGGTGGAATGGGCCGACAATATTTCCGACGATCTTTCCCGCCGGGACTTCACGGTTAACGCAATGGCGTTAAGTTACACAAAGGAAAGCGGCCGCGCAAAGGTTGAGTTGATGGACCCCTTCGGCGGCCAAAAAGATTTGCGCGCGAAAATTATCCGCGCGGTGCGCGATCCGGAGGAAAGATTTTTGGAAGACGCGTTGCGGATGATGCGCGCGGTGCGGTTTGCCGCGACTCTGGGGGCGGAATGGAAGATTGAAGAGAATACCAGGCGGGCGGTGGCCAAGCATTCCGGGTGGATGAAGGCGGTTTCCGGCGAAAGAATCCGCGACGAATTTTTGAAAATTATTATGTCGCCGTTTGCCGCGCGCGGCATTGAACTTTTGCGCGAATTGAAATTGCTGGAGTATGTCATTCCCGAACTTTTGGAAGGCTACGGTTGCGGGCAGAACAAGCATCACATTTATGATTGCTATCACCATTTGATTAAATCTTTGGATTATGCCGCCAAAAAGAATTTTGGTATGCACGTGAGGATGGCTTCCCTCCTCCACGATATCGGCAAGCCGGCCGCGAAATCCGGCGACGGTCCCGACGCCACTTTTTATAACCACGAAATCATCGGGGCGCGCTTTGCCAAAAAAATTCTCCAGCGACTCAAATTTTCCAAAAAAGACGCCGATAAAATTGTTTTGCTGGTGCGTTATCACCTTTTCTATTATAACGTTGGCGAAGTGAGCGAATCGTCCGTCCGCCGCCTGGTGAAAAATGTCGGCCGCCAAAATTTGGAAGAACTTCTGCAAGTCCGTATGGCGGATCGCATCGGTTCGGGGTGCCCCAAAGCCGAACCTTACAAATTGAGACACCTGCGTTATTTGATGGAGCGCGTGGCGCAAGATCCGATATCTCCCAAAATGATCAAGGTCAACGGCAAAGACATAATGGAAACTTTGAAAATCGCTCCCGGGCAGAAAGTCGGCCAAATTTTGGATGTGTTGCTGGGAGAGATTTTGGAGAATCCCGCGCGCAATGATCGCGATTGTTTGATAAAGAGGATCAATGAGCTGGGCGCGCTGGATGATGGCAAATTGTCTAGCCTGGCGGCGGCGGCAAAACAGCGGCGCGGGCAAGTGGAGATCAAGCGCGATGAAATGACCAAGAAGAGGTATTGGGTGGTTTAGCGGGCGAAAACCCGCGATGACGCTTTTTGCAACGCGCATAATTTTCTGCTGAAAATTTGCTTTCGCTCGGCCGTCGCCTTCGCGGCATTGCAAAAAGCGTCATCGCGGGTTTTCTTATTGTTGAGAATTTTGCAACGCGCGTAATTTTCTGCTGAAAATTCGCTTTTGCGCGCCCGTCGGCTGTGCAACATTACAAGAAGCAATAGCGACAATGTCTTATTGGTTGATTTGCTTTCGCTCGGCCGTCGCCTTCGCTTGGGGTCTAACCCCTTTGTAATCAAAAGGGTTAGACCCCTCTAAAAGTATTTTGAATTTTGGTGAGTAAAAATAGACAAAAGGCGGATTATGGGTTAGGATGGATTGTGTTGCGGGACGATGAGCGTCCCAAATGTTGCGCTGATTGTGGCGGGGAGGAGTATGCCGGCAGTACGCACGATTCGGGTTCGTGCAGACAGGGTTCGATTCCCTGCTCCCCGACAAAAATTAAACCCCCTTAAATTCTCAATCGGCAAGATGGGGTTCCGCACCCGAGGCGCGCAGGGATTCCCTGCTCCCCGACAAAAAACAAAACGGACAAACTGTCCGTTTTGTTTTTCAAGCTTGGAGATGGCAAGATTATATCGGCAAGGGCGGCAGTTCTTGCTTGGTTTCGGCTTCATATTGAAGCCGCCTGATTTCATATTCCTGTTTTATCTGCGGCGCGAAATTAATTGCCAGCGCGACCAGCGAAATAGCGATTGCCAATCCGATGGCGGCGGGAATCCGGAAAAGGTTTTTTTGTTCCGCGGTCGGTTCGGGCAAATCCCCTTTTATTTGTTTCAATTTTTCAAAGATCAAATAATTGAAAATAAACAACAATGGCGCGAACGCAAAATTTATCAATAATTCAATCGGATTGCTGCCAAACGATTCTGCGATTCCGTTGACCAGAAACGATAAAAACATTTCAGCCGCCAGCAAGAAAAAAATTTTCAAAAAATATCCGCGCACATATCCCCGGCTTTTTGCCAGCGCGGCCGTTCCGCGCTTGTCTTCCGTGGCCGCGATATATCCGCCGGCAAATCCCCAAATTCCGATAACGATTCCCGGCACGACAAAAAACATCAAGCCGGCGCCGGCGGCCAAATACAGCGGCAGGACGGTCAAAAGATAAGGAAGAATTTTTGGTTTGGCGCGCCGCAACGATTCTCTCGTTTCCACTGCCGGCCTTTCTTTCACGGCGATGATGGCCGCGCATTGAACCCATGCCCACGCCGGCGCCAACAGCAAAAAAAACAGGACCGCCGATGCGGCGAACAATATCCAGATAGGCAAGGATATTCCTGTCATCGCCCCGGCGATCTTTATGCCAATGCCGGCGGCAAAAATCAACAACAGCCATAATATTATGGCAAGGAAGGGCAGTAAAAAAAGCGTTATCAGCGTCCCCCATTTTTGTTTGTAGATTTCCAGAGCTTGTTTTATCAGCGGAAAAAATCCGGGCAATCGCGAATTTGAATTTGGTGCCATTTTTTTGTTGATTTTGGGTTATCAGGATTGATAATATAATGATATAATTTTTTTGCAAATTTTCAAAATCTGTTTTTTTGGAAAAGTAAATTATAAATTATTGGAAAGTTGCAGAGGGTGTTTGGAAGTTTTGGCGCGTCTGTCTTTGCAAAATTTGCGATTATTTTCTAGAATCAAAGCAACATCTCCAAATTAATGTTCCGATAAAAAATATGACGCCAAAAAATTCTCAACTGCCAAACCAAAGCCAAGAGTCGGAAGATGATTACGTTTTGACGCTTTACGAAGTCTGCGAGATGCTGGGCAAATCCTCGCGCACGATCACGCGCTATGTCCAGCGCCACATTCTGCATCCGCGCGCGTTAAAAAGCTGCCAAGGTACTTTGGAATACCGCTTCAGTAAAAGAGAAATCCGCCGGGTGCGCGAGAATGAAAAAAATTTGCGGCCGTATCTTTTCACCGAGGATGATCGCCCCAGCCCTCTGCCCGATTATCCGTCGGCAAGCTTTGCGGCATATAATTATTCTCCTTCAATGCCGGCTGGCGCGTCCCTGCCGTATCTGGTTCCCGGAGTGAGCTTTCCCATGAATCAAAATCAGTTTCATCAGGTTTCGCCGCCGGCCTTTTTCCCTTCCGTTGCTCCTTCTCAAAATTTTGCCGGCGAATTTATGGAAAAGGAAATGGAATTTGGCGGCCGCAAAAACCGGGCAAAAGACGGGTCCGCCAAGAAAGCGTTAAAGAAATCCGAGCCCGAAAAAATTGAAAAAGAATCCGGCCGGAATCACGCCAGCGAAGAGATTGTTCTGTTGCTCAAAGAAACCACGGAGATGTTGCGCGGCCAGCTGAAAGCCAAAGACGACCAGATAAAAAATCTTGACGATAAGATCGGCCAGTTGATAGAAAGAAACCGCGAAACCAATATTTTGCTCAAAGGTTTGCAGGACAAAATAATGCTTTTGGAACAGCCAAAAATCAAACGGGAAAACCGGGAGAGTTCCGAAATTAACCCGCCGCAGGCCGCGGCGGCCTCGCCGGAGATCCGTCGCGAAGAACCCGCGCCGGCGGCGGAATCCGTTGCGGTTGTCAGGTCCGCCGTTCCTTCTGAAAATCCCGATTCCCGCCGATTGCCGGTGCCGCCCGAAAGAAGAAATTCCGGCAATAACAATAATGAAGATGGCGCCAAGAAAAAAGGATTATTCGGCAAAATTTTCGGATGACATGCTTGCTTTGTTGGTTCTTAAAACTCCGGGCTTGCCGGAGTTTTTGTTGCCGGTTGAGAAATCCCCGGCAATAATTTAGAATGGAATAACGTTTGCGGTTATTCCATTGCGATGGAATAACTCTGCCGGTTATTCCATTAGAGCAAAACAATATGATCAAATCTTTTTCATTGCCGCTTCTGCCGCCGAGAGTAAATTACGAACCGCTGATCCGCATCGTCGGCGAAGCGCATCGGGCAATCGGCGAGCTCAACGGATTGTTGCGTAAAAATATTTTGGCGCCCGAACTGCTGGCCGCGCCGCTGCTGACCAAGGAGGCGGTTTTGAGTTCCCGCATTGAGGGAACGCAGGCGACGCTGGAAGATGTTTTTGAATATGAGGCGCAAGGGAAGACATCCCAAACGGGGGAGAGAGAACGTGATATTGCCGAAATCATCAATTATCGCCGCGCAATGAACTTTGCAATTGAGGAACTCAAGAGCCGGCCCATCAATCAAAAATTCATCCAAAAAATCCATTATTTGCTTTTGGATTCTTCCCGCGGCGCCGACAAGGATCGCGGCAAATTCCGCACCGGCCAAGTTTATATCGGTATGCCCGGAGCGCCGATTGAAGACGCCAGTTATGTGCCGCCCGCGCCCGGAGATTTGCCGAAACTTTTGGAAAACTGGGAGCGTTATGTCAACACGAATCAAGAAAAAGATTCACTGGCGCAAATCGCCATCGCGCATTACCAGCTGGAAGCGATTCATCCGTTTCGCGACGGCAACGGCCGCGTGGGGCGCTTGCTGATCCCGCTGTTTTTATACCAGCGCGATTTGCTGTCGTCGCCGCTCTTGTATATCAGTGAATATTTTGAAAAAAACCGGCGCGATTATTACGGCCATTTGCGCGGCGTGACTGAACTTGGGGATTGGGAATCATGGCTGAAGTTTTTCTTTTTGGCGCTCATCAATCAATCGCTGAAAACTCAAAACGCGATTGTCAAAATTATGGAACTGAACGCCCGTTTGAAAAAAGAAATCATTGCCGTTAATTCGGTGCACGCGCCCGATCTTTTGGATTTGCTTTTTTCTTCGCCGGTGATTTCGTTTGCCAAAATCAAAGACAAATTGAAAACCAAAAACCCGCAAACCATCTACAATCTTTTGGAAAAATTCGTCCAGATGAAGATTCTTTTTGAAGAACCCGGCCGCCAGCGCAACCGCACCTTCACCTTCAAAGAACTGCTGGATATTCTAAAGTAGCAGTAATTGTCCTGTCTGCTCGTTTATCAAAAAGCTTTGGCAAGTGCCAAAGCTTTTTGATTGTTGTTAATTTTTAATTAACATCCTTTCCTTGATTTTTTACGATTGCAACAATAAGAGGAACAGTGGGCTCGGCCGCTATAATTTTAACGAAAGTGGCCCCAACGAGAATCGAACTCGTATTTCCGCCTTGAAAGGGCAGCGTCCTGACCATTAGACGATGGGGCCGAACACGCGATATCATATCATAAAGATTGCCAAAAGTAAATCTTGGGAGTATGGTAGTGCTTGAAAGATATTTTTGTCTTTGTCTTAATTATGGAAATTAATTATTTGAATTTGGCGCGGGCGGAGGATTTGCCGGGCGCAAAAAAAGCGGGCTATCGCTTTCTGGAAATTTTACCCGGGCTTTTTGCCTGGGGCACTTTGCTGTTCGGTTTTGCGCTGTCATGGTTTTGGCCGCTGGGCGTGGCGATATTCATCATTGCCTTTGATCTTTACTGGCTGTTTCGCGTGCTTTATCTGGCGGCGCATCAAATCGCCAGCTATCGCCGAATGCAGAAGCACATCAAGACAGACTGGCGCGCGAAGCTGGAAGCGGATTTTTCCGCGCAATGGCGCGAACTTTATCATCTGGTGGTGTTGCCGTTTGCCGGCGAGAGCGGGGAAGTGGTGCGTGCCACTTTGGACTCGCTGGCCAAAACCGATTATCCGAAGGAAAATTTGATCGTCCTTTTGGCGGCCGAAGATATGCCTTCGGCGCGCCGGATTTTGGAAGAAGCGCAAAAAGACTACGGCGGCCGTTTTTTCGCCTTGTGGCCATCAATCCATCCCAAAAACATTTCCGGAGAATTGCGGGGGAAAGGGGCTAATGTTGATTGGGCGATTGGCGTTATGCAAAAAAAGTTCTTGCCCGCAACCGGGATCCCGAAAGAAAATATTATCGTGTCGTTTTTTGATATTGACACCAAACCCTACGCCGATTATTTTTCCTGTTTGGCGTGGCATTTTTTGAAGTCATCTAATCGTCTGCGGGAAAGCTACCAGCCGATTCCCGTCTACAACAACAACATTTGGGACGCGCCGTGGATGAGCCGAATTATCGCCACTTCCTCCACCTTTTGGGAAATGATGCAACAAGAGCGCCCGGAACAGTTGGTAACCTTTTCCAGCCACTCAATGCCTCTGCCGGCGCTGTTGGAGGTGGGCTATCCCCGCAACGTGGTTTCCGACGATTCGCGGATTTTTTGGCGCGCCTATTTTTATTACGGCGGGGAGTATAAAACCACGCCGCTTTATTATCCCGTGTCAATGGACGCGGTGCTGGGAAAAACCACTTTTCGCACGATGATCAACCAATACAAACAACAGCGCCGCTGGGCGTGGGGAGTGGAAAACGTTCCTTACGTTTTTTTCAATCTTTTTTTCAGTCCGGCGGCAAAAAAAATATCTTTGCGGGAGAAATTATTCCATGTCGGCACGATGTTGGAAGGTTTCTGGTCGTGGGCGACGGCGGCTTTGCTCACTTTCGGATTGGCGTGGTTGCCGTTGTTTTTGGGCGGCCAGAATTTCGGCACCACTCTGCTTTCCTATAATTTGCCGCGGTTCACTTCGGTGATTATGACCATGGCGATGGCCGGAATGATGATTTCGGCGATCATCAGTATGCTTTTACTGCCGCCGCGGCCGAAAAATTACGGCCGGTGGCGGCATTTTTCAATGTTTTTGCAATGGTTGCTTTTGCCGGTGACGCTGATAGTTTTCGGCGCGTTTCCGGCGCTGGAATCCCAAACCCGCATGATTATCAACAAACCCCTCGGTTTTTGGGTCACGGAAAAAGGAGACAAAGGCAAAAAATAGGGCTGATGTTAAGATTAACCTGATAATTGTTAACCTTGACTTTAATAATAATAAGGTTAAAATTAAAGTGTTGTAATATTTTAGCTTAAAACTATGTTAATCAAGCGGGAAATTTTTCAAGAATTAAAGGAACATTTGACTCAAAAGGAAATTTCTTTGTTGGTTGGTCCGCGGCAAGTCGGCAAAACCACATTGATGCGCGAATTGGTCGCGCATCTTGAAAGTATCGGTAAAAAGTATATTTTTTTAAGTTTGGACAATGAGGCGGATGAAAAATATTTCACGAGCCAGACGGAATTGATTGAAAAGATCAAAATTCATCTTGCGCCCGGGAGTTTTGTTTTTATTGATGAGATCCAGCGGAAAAAGGATGCCGGGATTTTTTTGAAGGGAATCTATGATTTGGACTTGCCATATAAATTTATTGTTTCCGGATCCGGCAGTTTGGAACTGAAAGAAAAAATTCACGAATCGTTGGCCGGACGAAAAAGAATTTTCGAAATTAATCCGGTCAATTTTAAGGAATTTGTAAATTTCAAAACCGATTACCGCCATGAAGACAGAATTGGAAGTTATTTCGAAATAGAAAAAGATAGAACGAAAACTTTTTTAAAAGAATATCTCAATTTTGGCGGTTATCCGCGCGTTATTTTGGCATCTCATGTTTTGGAGAAAAATAAAATAATGGGGGAGATTTTTCGCAGTTGCGTTGAAAAAGACTTGCTTTCGCTTTTGGAAATCGACCGGCCGAAAGCGTTTTCGTTAATGATTAAAATCATCGCCAGCCAATCCGGGCAAATTTTGAATTATTCAAAATTGGGACAGCAAATAGGTTTGACTTTTGCGCCGTTGAAAAAATATTTGTGGTATGCGCAAAAGATTTTTTTGCTCAGAATCGTTCGGCCGTATTTTACCAACAAGCAAAAAGAAATCACTCGGTCGCCGGTAGCGTATTTCCATGATCTTGGCTTGCGTAATTTTTCCATAGAATTAATGGGGGTGTTGTCCGATCCGCAAAGCTTTTCTTTTGTGTTTCAAAATTTTGTTTTGAATATTTTGCGCGAAAAAGAAAAAAATTCGGCAGCGACAATAAATTTTTGGCGCACTATCGCCGGCGCCGAAGTGGATTTCGTGATCAATCGCGGCCGGGAAGTGCTACCGGTTGAAGTTAAATATATTGATTTGAAGTCGCCGGTTTTGGGGAAATCATTGCTGTCGTTCATTGGAAAATACGAACCTAATGAAGCGTGGGTGGTCAATTTGTCATTGGAAACGGAGATTAAACATAAAACCACGGCGGTAAAATTCATTCCATATTGGAAAGTATAAAAGACATTCAATAATCAAAGCCATGGAAATTGAAGCAAAAATTGAAAATCCGGCAATTAAAAAAAGGTTGAACGATTTAGATTCGGACAACCCAAGGATAATTAAGGAAGCGGTGAATTATTTGGCGCGGGCGATATCTGGCAGGTGGAAGATATCCAAAAAATAATGAATGAAAGCCGGTCGTCTGGTCCGATCGTGAAAATGATTTCAGAAAAAATAAATTTTCCCGACGAAAAATCCCTCACCGCGTTTTTTGAATATGTCAATCAACTCTGGAACAACACCCCCCGCGAAGAACTGGAAGGCCTCACCCCCACGGAAAAATGGAAGCGTATTTGCTGATGCAAGAATAGGTGGTTAACCGTAACGCTAATAAAAAAATATTATGGAAAATAGGGGACAAAAATATTTAGCCACTTTTAAAAAGTTAGAGGCCAGATTAAGGAAAATTGCCGGCGCGGGGAATAGCACGATGCAATTTAAAGATATCGTTGAAAAAGCGGGAAACAAAAATCCTGCGGTGATGGCAAAAAAGGGGATTATAGGGAATCTTTATGGATTAAGGAATGTGTTTGCCCACGCGGATATGGATAAATATATCGCCGATGTTAATGACCTTGCGTTTGCCGAGATTGATAAAATAATCGGATTATTGGATAATCCTCCGAAAGCGATAGATATTTTTGGAGGAGATGTTTTTATCGCGCGCCTTAACGATGATATGGGGGTTGTTCTTAGAAAAATGAAAGACAATTTATACACGCATATTCCCGTATATGACAATGATAGGTTTATCGGTATTTTGTCCGAAGCAACGATTTTGGAATGGTTGGTTGAAAATATAAATGAAGGTGGTATTGCGTATTTTATGGAACAAAAGGTTGGCGATATCAATCGGGGGTATTTGCATCCAAAAACGAACGAGTGCAAATTTATCAAACAAACGGCAAGCATTTTTGAAATATACAAAATGTTTGAAGATGCAATCTATGGCAAAAATCGTTTGGGTGCGGTTTTGATAACCAAAAACGGGACAAAAGATGAAAAACCATTGGGAATAATCACCGCGTGGGATTTACCGAAATTGAAAGATTGCTTGGCTTGATTATGGGATGATAAATGAAACAAAGGTAATCCACCGCTTTTAGCGGTGAGACCAGAATAGGTTTAACCGATGCCCGGTGAACAAAAAAACATGGTGTATGATTTACCAAGGCGGCTTGATGACGCAAGAGTCTTGGAACAAACACCATGTCCAATGTTTATCAAAGTCTATCCCATTCAAAATGGGATTGCA
>Ga0265294_10008468_pt1 | contig 12005 bp, 7 predicted proteins | sample MunlanPumphouse3_FD_192504 | JGI IMG/M metagenome (GOLD analysis project Ga0265294, IMG submission 192504) | Groundwater microbial communities from a municipal landfill in Southern Ontario, Canada - Pumphouse #3 | ecosystem: Environmental > Aquatic > Deep subsurface > Groundwater | place... | reverse complement strand
TGTGGATCAGGGTCGTCATCATTATCATCTTCTTCATCCTTCGTAACCGTGTCAGCCTTTTCTTGTTTTGTCCCGGCTTTCAGCTTCAACCCTTTTCTTATTAAATCGTCTGTCAATGATTCAAAGATATCCAGATCAATGCGTTTCCTGATGGAAACCAGCAGCGAGGGCGTCATTACCTGTTCATAAGTGAAAGCTTCGAGTCCAAGAAAATACTGCATGTAGGGATTCTCCTGTATCATCTCTATCACACCACGGTCGTCACTCTTCATGATGTGCTTGATGATGATCACTCCAAGCACAAGTCTGGCATCCTTCGTGGGCGCACCACGGTTGCTTTTGAAGTTCTTGTAATAAAGCTGGGCGAAATCTTCCCAGGGTACTATTTTTGAAAGGACGACCCACCGGTTATTCTCATCCAGTTTTGCCTCAAAAGGCATCTTAAACTCTGAAATTGAAAGCTGCCTGGAGCTCTTGTATCGTATCATAAAATGCAAGGTTTATGAAGTAAAAATACTCAATTTCTTGCAGTTATGCAAATTATTTATCAATTAATTTGCTGATATTCAGCATAAATATCTATTATTCAGCAGACCCTAGTTACAAGGAACAATAAACCAATACACAGAAATCCTGTTTTTCTTTTTTTATTCATAAGATTTCTATCCCTGATTTTAAAGTAGTATAAGCTTCTAACTAATGTTTTAATTCAGGGAATCGATTTTTACGGTATTTATTCCATATAAAACAGTTCAACCAAGGGTATTGAAATAGGAGAATTGTCCTCGTTAACCTCCATTATATCCGCCATGTAATCCCACCATTTTTGTATGATTGGATTTGTGCCTATTTCTTGGGATGATTGCGCTCCTTTGTTTTTTTGTACCGCGAACAAAATATTCGTTTCTTTGTCCCAAAATATGGAATAATCTTCTACTCCTGTATCCAATAAAAGCTGTTTTAACTCAGGCCAGATCGCTGAATGTCTCTTTTCATATTCTTCTTCAAATCCTGGTTTTAAATACATTTTAAAAGCTACTCGTTGCATGACATTTTTATTTTTCTAAGTTAATCAATCCTTGTTAATCCTTCAAAACTGAGGTAATTCTCCGTAATATTTAATGCATCTACAGTATTGCGTGTTTCAATCGTAGTTAAAATATGCGTATTGAATCCTCCTCCTGCATCGTTGTTGTATACCCAGGTTGGCGTAGGCCAGAGGCATGCACGGAATTTCACTGTACGATAGAATTCCATCGAGACTCCACTCTGCCCATGATGTGACATTTGCATATAATCACAGTCCAGTTGATCATTGAAAGCACCTTGCAACAATTTATCACCTGCTTCTTTACCCGCATCACCCAGGAATAATACTGATTTAAGCGGATCCCACACTTTGATGACCATACTCGAATTGTTATAGGGGTTGGATGTCAATTCTTCATTTTTGATACCGAGAATACGGAAGGTCGTATGACCAAACTGGAAGGTCATACCCAGAGCCGCTTCGGTTATGAGTGCTCCTGATTTTTTTGCTGCTTCATAATATCTGATCGCCTCATCTTTTGAGTTGGGTTCTCTATCCAACAGGTCTTCTGAATATGTGGAATGACATATTTGTCGCACCTTAATCCCCATTGGATTTTCCAAAATACGGGTAAATGCCCCAATATGATCAGAGTGTGGGTGTGATGCAAACCAACAGTCCACAATATTTCCGAGTGATCCAATAAAACCACGCAGATAACCCTCTTCTTCCTTTACCCCTCCATCCATCACAATTACCTTACCGTCATCGGTTCGAATGACGTAGGAATTACCAATGGTATTGATCTGTGAAGGCAATTGCCACAGGGTAAAGGTATCATCCTGTACCGAGTAAGCGGGTTGCTGGTTGAAATAACCCAATTTCCGCCAACGACGTTCAGTGTTTTTCACCCTATAGCGAAACTGATCGTACTCCTTCATATCAGCTGGGGTCCATCCGCACTCTGCATAGGCTGCAATACGAGGAAAGATTTGATAATATAGACGGGTCAGGTTCGGCGTATACTCACCCCACATCTGACAACCGAGTCCAGTGATCATGGCTTCTTTATCTTTCGCCAAACCCTCCGGTATCGGATGAAATGAATAGGCTTTTTCAAGTGAAGTTACTTCGTAAGGGTAATCCAGATATGTGTGATGGCGGTTAGAGTTCACAACCTCATACCCCTCATCTATTGCTTTGTTAGTCAGACTAATGTCTCCATCCCAGAAGTGAACCAATGTACCCTCGGCTAGTTTCTCCGACTGGCTTGCCTCGAGATGTGCTTCTCCACGGATGTTGTCACCGGTGATTTCGTTCCATCCCATCATTCTTACACCTTTGGACTCTAGATATTTTGAGAATCGGTTGATGGACCATACCTGCAAATCAGCAAATGTGGGGATATTCTGATCCTCCATGAACTGAACGATCTGCGGGTTGTTCTGCCAATGGGTGTAGTTGGCTTCATCACCCCCAATGTGGATGATTTTTGAGGGGAACAACGTTATCACCTCGTCCAATACATCACGAATAAAACGTTCTACCTTGGGATCGGTGACATTGTAGAGATCGCCCCAGATCCCACTACCTTGCGTATGACTGCTTGCCCCAAGCCATGGATATGCGGCTATGGAAGCAGATGCATGACCGGGAACTTCAATTTCTGGTACCACTTGTATGCCCCGTTCGCCTGCATATTGCACAATTTGGCGGATCTCATCCTGGGTGTAATACATCTTTTTACCCGGGAATTGATCGTTCCATTGCTCAAGCGATAATTCGCGATGTGAGAAATCACGTTTCGATCCTACATCTGTCAACTCCGGATATTTTTTGATTTCAATCCTCCATCCAGGATCATCCACCAGGTGCCAGTGAAAGGTGTTCAACTTCAGACAGGACATTTCATCCAACAGTTTTTTCACTGTCTCCATCCCATGAAAATGGCGGCTTTCATCTAACATGAAGGCACGCCAGGGAAAGGCAGGTTCATCGATTATCTCGCATGAGGGAATCATGATCACATTTTCCTGATTGGTGATAATTTGTCGCAGAGATTGAAGTGCATAGAGTAGGCCATTATCGGTAGCTCCTGATGCCATGATCTTCTGATTTTTGGATATCGATAAATGATATGCCTCCGGATTTTTTGAGATTTTTTTATCAATCTCCAATGTCACTTCTGCGTTCTTCTTTCTATCGGTGAAGGTTGCTTCTACTCCAGACTCACTCAGGAGCGATGTGATATAAGTGTGGTCCATCTTTGCCTTTGGATCCACATAAATCATCCAGTTGCGATCAAATTTAAGGAGCTCTCCTGAAACTTTTTCCTGCTTTGGTTTGGGTACAATCGGTAAGATGTTCTGATTGTACCCAAACAGACCAACAGAAGATAAAAGAAAGAGGTGTGCCAAAATGATTAATCGAGTAGTCATAAAAATATTTTTAGGTTATGGGTGGAATTTCCCGTAAATGATGAATCAAAAAACTGTAATTATTCTACTTTTTTCAACACCTCAGACCAATCATCGATGCCAATGATTGATTTATAGGGTTCAAAAACTTTGTCTTCCTCGGGTGTGTCAGCTGCCTGGTAGAGATACCAAACCGGTTTTTTCCCAGCTGGATCATCTTCATCATCCGGGTACTTGCGAAGTCCAATGCGTAGTCCAAATTCACCGCGTCCATCCATCCAGTTATGCCATTGGAAGGCATCGATACCATCAAGATGTTTCATTTTTTTCCATGCATAGGCGAATCCGGCTGCCTGTTCTGCCAGATCCTGCTCTGAATAGGAGCGTGAATTTGTCCCATTTTCGGATAACCAAACCGTTCTTTTATGTGTGCCAAGGTAGAAATTTTCCGGTTGTTTGATCCACTTATCCAATACTTCAAGGTTCTTGAAGGTAACCATTGGTGAATGCATGGAAAAGGTAGCTGACTTGTCATTCCATGTCTTGGGCTCGTTCAGATCTTCCGGATAGGGGTGATATGCAAGTCCCCAGTGGAAATCCCCCTCCACTTCCGAATAGCTGAGCAATCCGTTAAGCAGATCAAGTGTGGAATAATCCCCGTCTACAGGTACAGGCTCAGTCCAGGAGTGGGTGAAAGAAGCCAGCACTTCACTGTGTGCATCATATTTGCGAGCGATGTTGTAGCAGAGACGCATCGATTTGTGGTAGGAATCAAGAAAAACATGCATCGGCCTGTCCATACCCATATTGGTCCAGACATTGGCTGCGTCCACCTCATTGTGGATGATCCAGTGATGAATACGTCCAAATTTCAGGTCTTCCCTGCTATAACGACTAGCTAAAAAATCCAGTGCGGCAGCGTAACAATGCGCACTCTCAATCGATGTCATATTTGGCATCGTGTAAAAAGCATGTTCGCCTTCAAAATGTTCATCCTGTAGCAATTCGCCTACCTTCGGGTCGACAGATCGACTTGCCGGATCCACCAGTATGATTGCAGCCACGATGATGTTGTGTTTCAGTGCCTGGAGCATCGTCTGGTCATAACCCTCTATTGTGGGCGCGTCAAAATAATAACGTTTGCCATGGAACAGGTGCTCAATCGTGTTTTCTCTTTCATCAAGGTACATGAAACGGGTAATCCCAACGTTGACCGTGATGCTGGTTGCCGGGAAGTCAGCAAGGTCAGAGCTATATCCCCTCTTGATGTGATAACCTCCAATACCTTTTCTGCCATTTAGGACCCCTTTTGGCAACTTGCCCTCAGTTTCGATAAAATCGGCGTAACGCGATGATGAGAGAAGTTTTCCTTTACTGGTGAGAATCCACTTGGAGAGGGCATGGTCATAGTTGAATCCATCGATCACTTCATATCTCTCCAGCTCCATGGTGAAAGGTGACTGAGCAATCTCGACACCCCCAAATTTTGCTGGCTCTATCGCATCCTCCCATGGTTTCACTGCGTAAAGCGTGACCTGATCCCCATCTGAAACAAATTCACCTTTGATCAGGATGGTGGAATCGAGTACTTCCACACGCTCAACGATGGAAGGATATGACGATGATAAATAGTTGGCAAGCTGGTCGTTTTGTTGTCTGTCCTGTGATCTAAACGCCTCTTTTTCTTCGATGGCTGCATTTTCCGACTTGTTGCGTTTTCGAAAATGGAGATTTTGTATTATCACTTCCGCACTGGGTTGGTCCCCAAAATCGATTCGCAGCAGATCTTTTCCGGGATTCCAGTTTGCGTTGGCAATGGCTTCACCCAGATCAACCGCATAGCTTCTCATCTCTTCTGTGGGCTCTAAACCCGGACCTTTTTGACTGCCGGCAACGTTTGATCCAAAAGAACCGGTCCCCATTTTAAGGAAGAAAATTTCCAGGAAGTTGATTCCTTTTGACGTTTGGTATTCAAACGTAAGCACAGTTTTGTCCTCAGCCAATGATTGGTTGAGTGCATGCAACTGGATATAAGGATCACCTCCCTGGGTGGTAATTCGGTATTGGTTCTCATTAAGAGAATCTATTGTCAGATGGTTCCCAGTTTGAAGATCGAAATGCAGGTATTCGTGGCTACCCCTGTTGCAAGAAACAACCAATATGGAGACAAGGATTAACAGAAAAATGGAGAATGATTGATTTTTCATTATGGTTCAGTTGATTATTCAGTATAAACAAAATTAAACCTTCCCCCCGGAGCGGTATCCCCGTTCACGTAGAAGTCCATGATGTTCCCGTTTTCCTGCATGTTGTCGTTCCACTTGAATTCGAAATCGAGTTTCGTTCCTATCATACCGACTGTTTCTCTGTCAAGTTTAATCTCCAGCTGATTGTTTTTTACAGCATACGGTACTCTTTTTACTTCTTGCCATTCCCATCGATTGCCAATATTCTTCTCTACGATCACCTTTTTGGATGTAGGACTTTGGCGATTGAGGATAAAGTCGTAACCATTCCATCCGGTAGATTTATCCCTGTCAATATCAATAAAGAGGAGCATCCAGTTTGGATCATTTCGAGAAGTGAGCTTTTCTGTACTCTCCACATAGAAATAGATTGACTGTTGGTCTCTGGCAACCTTGGCTTTGACAATATCATTTCTTCCGGTTGTGTTGATATAGTAGGTGTTGTTTCTGCCCACATGGTCACGATGGAACGTATTGCCTTTGTAATGGTTGTAGACAGGTGTAACATTGTTCCACTGATTCGATTTTCCTATCTTTATGCTCTTGGATGCGGAGACTGGTTCGGGAGGTGCCATTCCTTTAAACTTTCTTACGTTATCTACCAATTGCAGGTAGTAGACATCACCTTTATCACCCCATCCTAGGTTGGGTTCGATATCTCTGCTTCTTTTCCAGTCAAACTGATCTACGAAAGAGAAGGGATCTCCAGTCCAGCTATGTTCGGGTAGCCACTGTCCTGCAATAAACTCATTCCATCCGGTAACAAACACCAATTCGGGATCGATTTCAAAAGCGCGATCCCACTGTTCTTGGAAGTTCCAGCCATAGAGATATCCATCTACTCGCGGGTCGAATCCATTCCGAAAGGAGAAATCTCTTCCCTGTGCCCCTGGCAGGTTAAAGGCGCTACAATGACCATTGGTCTCAGGAGCGGCATTCTGTGCCACGTACATGCTCCAATCCCATGTAGATTGATATAGATTAGTCTGGGTGAGTGAAATGGATTCCTCAAATCTGAAAGTTAAGATTTGAGGATATGGTGCATTGTCTCTGCTAAGCCAACTGTTCCCTTTTTTTAACAGATTATCAGTCAAGTTGTAGGCACTCTGTTGTGAGGAATATATTGATGAGGCAGTTACGGTTGTTCCCCATGACGGCTGGGCAATATTTACAATTTTCTGAGATGAGCTCTTTGCGCTTACTTCAACCCAATAGATTAACAAAAAAAATAAAATGGATTGTTTGTTCATTATCATTTCTTTTAGTACAATCATATTGGTTCGCTTATGTATGATCCCTGCTTGGAAAGGGTAACAACTTTCAAAGATGGGTAACCCATTCGTTGGGTTACCTATCATACAGATAATTATTGGATAATCTTTATCTCATCAGGTGCTTCAATTTTGCTGGTCACTTTTCCGTTTGACTGTTTCACATGTTTTACTTTAATAATACCATAGGGTGTAGGGTAGGTCCCTTCTGCATATTGAAGATCACCCAGGTTGGGACGGATTTGAATAACTGTAGATCCCGGCTCCAGTACCTTGATTCCAAGTACATGAGCTGTGAGCCACGAGGTGGGCCCCGAAGCCCAGCCGTGACATAGGCTACCCCGCAGACCAATGTAGCAATGTGCACCTCCATCTGCATGAATATCAAATCTGTCTGAAAGAGATAATTGATCTATTCTTGAGGCGTTGATCCTTTCTGCATATACAAAGTTTTCCCAGAAGGTGGTAGCACCCAAGTCCAGCATTGCACCCCAGTAATCAGAGATAATATCCATTGCTTCTTGGTATCTCCCGGCCTTGGCCAAGGCTTCCAACATATAGTATCCATAAAAGGTGGCAAAATCATTGGCTCCATCTTTTTGAATCACATCAGCTGCTTTTTGTACAGGAATAAGATCGACCAGAGAGAGGAGTGCTGCTGCCTGTTTGTTCCCATAGTCAGAGGGCTTATATTTTTTAAGCGAATTGGATGTAATAGAGCAGAGGTTTTTTAGCTCCTGATCACCAATCCAGGTGGCAATATCATGCCCTGCTTCCATGGAAAGGAGAGTAAGAGCTTGAAGACCTGAATGGATCACCTCTTCATTTTCTGCTGTTGGCCAGTCCAAAAAGCGCCCGCCATCCAGGTTCTCTTTACCCCCTTCTACCCTGGCAGCAATTTGGGGAATCAGTTTTTTGAGATATGCATGTTGTGCTCTTAAATAGGGCATATCACCTTGATGCAAATAGTAGTCTCTGTGTAGGATTACCCACCAAAGAGAGTAGGAGGAGATACCGTTCATCCATCCCGGAAGGGGAGTCGTATCACGAGCAAAATCGAGGCTTTTTCTTACCACATCATTGTCTCCAAAGACACTGTTGATCGTCATAACCTCAGGATGCATATCTCCTACCCATACCAGTCGGTCACGCTTGATGCCATCCCAAAGATAGTCTTGCATGTTGAGATGTACGGTATAGGCACCTGTTTCCCATATTTTGTTCAAACGTTCATCACTTGATTTGAAAGATCCCAAATAGGGTATATCCCTGTATCTTGCAATTGCTCTGACCGATCTTAAAGGAAGATCAACCTCTTTATCCAAAAGGTCGATTCGTACAAATCGAAAGCCTGAATTACCGATCTCTACAGTTCCCAACCATGGGATTTCCAGCGTGAAATCTCTTAATGAGTGTTCGTTGGTCGCAGACTGCATCCCGGGATGGCTATTGTCAATTGCATCACTCATCGCCTCCGAGACCGATTCTCCCAGACGAATCCGTACTTTAATAGGTTTTTTTTCTCCTCTTATGGCACCAGCGATCTCAATGCCTCCATATAATTCTGTCCCAAAGTCCAACAGGATAGAAGCCTGTTTCTCATTATCCGATCTGAGTGTACACATTCCTGCTCCACTTGTGGAAAGTTGACCGTCAAAGCCGGTTAGGAGTACCTCTGAGTTGGTTACTTGTTTTTTTTCTGTGTCCGATTGCCAGATGATTTCTACTGGCGTTACATAACTTCTGGTGATTTCATCCTTCTGTAGATTCAGTGGAAACTGATTCTCCAGAATGTTTGACTGAGCAGTTGAATGCAATGCAACTCCAATCACAAGTGATAGAGAAATGAAGATTTTTTTCATAATTGCTTTCTATAGTTGGTAATAATTTTAGCTGTAATTTCATCGAAGTGTAAACTACAATTTGTAATACTTTCATTTGTTATACGATGATAGTTGTACACGGAGTCCTCCATTTTTATTGAAATAGATTTTTCCATACTGACGATTCGGTTATCCGATAGTATGGACCCATTTAGCACGCAATGAGTATGATATGCAATATAGTACGCTTCTCCATGGGGCGATATTACAATAGAAGAATGGTCGGGGGATGAGATAAGAAGAGCACTGGCTTCATCTTGGAATGAGTAGGAGAGATGAAAATTGTCACGGGAATGTTTTACCTCAGGAGCCCAGAAATAGTATTTTCCATTATAATCATTCGGTATTGACTTGCCATTAGTGGGTTTCAGTGGGTTCATGCCAATAGGACCCGACTGAGAATATTGCGTCATGATAAAACAAGATACTGAAGATAAAACAAATTTGTACATTTTCATCGTGGGTTTGATTAACTCTTAACCCGATTTGTTCGGTAATGTTATTACTACTAAAAGGAGGAGTAATGTCATGTCGTGGTTGTATCGATGAGAGATGATAGAATGATTCAATTTCGTGGACGTTCCACAGAAAAAGACCACTTTCCTGAACCAACGTTCTCTACAACCGAGAAATTTCCTTCTCTTCGAAAGTTTACAGTCTGGTTATCCATCGTAATGATCTGTTTGCTTGAAAAATATGGCAAATAAATGTCTGCTGTACTGTTGGCCGGAATCACTACTTCTAACTGAAATGAACGATTCTCCTGATTGGTAAAACTGACAGAGACATCACCCCGAATGGTGGGATGTACATAGGTGGCATGCTGAAGTGATGCGGGTTGTGGTTTGATACGGATCTTTTGAAACCCAGGTTCCAGCGGTTCGATTCCCATCAGTTTCCGGGCAATCATGTTGGCTGGGACTGCTCCCCAAGCATGATTCCAATCCTGATTCGGTTTGTATTTATTATCCCATGCCTCCAGAGTGATAGTTGATCCTAGCCGAATCATGTGATACCAGCTTCTTTCAGCTGTGGAGGTCAGTAACTCCAAGCCATAGATTGCATCTTGACTGTCATATACCGCATCCAGCAGGAATTGTGCCCCAAAAACACTACAGGCCATTTTCCGGGAACGAATAAATTGCATAACTTTATTGACATTCTTCTTTTCCACCATGCCAAAAGCAAGAGGGAACATATTGGCATGGAGTGAAGCGTGTTCTGTACCGATTCCATCAACATATACTCCTTTTTTGGTATCGAACAATTCTTTGTTGAAATTTTTCTTCAGTTTTTCTGCCTGATTGGCATAAAACTGGGAATCCTCACTTTTCTCCAGTAGAGCCGCAATTCTGCTCATGAGGGATAGAGCACGATAGTGATAGGCATTTACCACAGTATTGATATCGGTAAAGACGTATCCATCAATCTCTCCTACTTCTTCTTTTTCCAGACCAAGCATACCTGTATGGGGCCAATCTACAATGTCTCGAAGTTGACCTTCGAGATGAATTGATTCCAGCACCTTCGGGCTAACTTTTCCTGTCTTGGTGCTGATAAATCCCTTGTTGTCGGACAATGCTGTCAGAGTTTTGGCCTTCAAGTCATTGTAATATTGCTCCAAAGATAATTTGTTACCGGTATACATGTAATCTTCCCATGCAATCAGCACTGACTGTAGTATCCATTCGGTTGGCCAAGTTGGGTGTTGAATGAGATATTCATGAGAATAACGTGCAATACTGTATTCCCTTGCCACACAGTAGTGAGACAACTGATTGATCAATGCATCTCCCTCGTAGGGTATTCGTTCACGGTCACCATCAATGTATATACCTGTAAAAGAGGTAGCTTTGATGGAGTACTTACTCAGGTCCCAAATTTGATTTAAAATGGTGTCAGAGCTATGAAAATATGATTCATAGTCATTAAATGGATAGAAAACTGTCTCTCTAACAAGATCGGTTTGTTTTACCGGATGATAATAGTTCTCAATCTCACAATACCTGAATGGAGTAACCTCACCAATATAATCAGGCATCAAAACGGCCTGAGATCCGGTATTGCGCCTATCTGGACGGATGGTAACCAGATAGGTGTTCCAGCCTTGTTTCGGCATTACTGTGTAGCGAGAATATCGGATCGACCCAGAGGGAGAACGGTCGATTCGGCCCTCTTTCAGGATCTCACCCAGGTGGATCGTCACACTATCTCTTCCGTTGTCGGAGAACAAACTGACCCGAATTCTGCCAAATGCTGCTTTCCCGAAATCGGCTAAATAGGTGAATTCATTCGGTTGTTTCAGACTTTCTGGATACTCATCTTTCTTTTGGATGGGGTACCTGTCTGTAGAATATGACTGAAGAGAATTACCGGTTTTAAACTGACCGACCTTCGAGAATGCAGACTCATACCCGTGATTATCCCAGAACTTTACTTTCCAGTAGTATACTTTTTGGGGTTCCAGTGCTTTCCCCTCGTACAAAACATTGGTTGACTGGTTGCTCATGACTTTTCCAGAATCCCATAGATCCCCCTTGTCATTTAACAAAGCATCCCTGCTTGAAGATACTAGTATTTGATAGGATTCTTGTAGCCTGTTTCTCTGATTCGCAGGAAGAATCCATCCAAAGAATGGTTTTTGGGCACGAATGTCTGCAAAATGGTAATTTTCCTTTTGGGTAATAGCATCACTAAGCGCGGTAATTACAGGATATCCATTCAGGTAAACATTCTCCACTGAAGCAATAAAATTGACCGTTAATCCATTGGGTTGTGAGAGCTCTTGTCCTGAGAGGTTAATAAGCAATATGCTCAATAGTGTTGGGATGAGCAAAGTCCTTTTCATCTGATTTGTTTTTCTAATGATTCTAAATAATGCGTGCTCACAAAGCGGATCAATTTTGCTCCCTTTGAAAGTGGGCTAGTTACGGCATTTTAAGTAATTCCGTTATTTTATTCTGCCCATATTTCTGTACTCCATCGGTGTCATGTTTACCTTCTTTTTAAAAAAAGATAAGAAATACTCGTAGGAACTGAAGTTGAGTTCAAAAGCAATCTCCTTGATGGTGTGATTACATTCGGTCAGCATCTCCTTCGCTTTTCTCAACTTCAGTTCCTGAAAATATTGTGCAGGCGAATAGCCGGTATACTCTTTG
>Ga0265294_10008467_pt1 | contig 12007 bp, 11 predicted proteins | sample MunlanPumphouse3_FD_192504 | JGI IMG/M metagenome (GOLD analysis project Ga0265294, IMG submission 192504) | Groundwater microbial communities from a municipal landfill in Southern Ontario, Canada - Pumphouse #3 | ecosystem: Environmental > Aquatic > Deep subsurface > Groundwater | place... | reverse complement strand
AAGCTTATAAAACCTAATTTAATATTTTCTTTGGGTGAAGGTGCCACTGATTTTTTGTCTGTAAAAAATATTAATATCAAAGAGCAACGTGGTCAGTTTTATACTTTTGAAGGATTTGTTTGTTGTTCCACTTATAATCCAAGCGAAGTTCTTAAAGATCTAACTTTAAAAAGACCTGTTTGGAAGGATTTACAGTGTCTTGCAAAGTATTTGAGAATTTCTCTTTGAGGTAATTATGGCAAATAGAGCAGAAGTTTTTATTAATATTCCTTTAAAGAAGTCTTTTACCTATGCAATTGGTGATGGAATTAACGTTGAAATTGGATTGAGAGTCAAAGTTCCTTTTTCCAATAGAGAAGTTATGGGTTTCGTTGTCAGAACTTTTGATTCGGATATCAAAGAGGAAGCCATTTCTTACAAGATTAAAGAAATTAAAAAGGTGGTTGATAAAGAACCACTTTTTGGAAAGAATGAAATTGCCTTAAGTCTTTGGATGGAAAAATTCTATTTATGTAGTAGAGGTGAAGCCTTAAGTACTATGATTCCCTCCGGGAAAAGAGACAGTCAACTTCCAGCTTTTTACGCAGAAGATATAGATGCTTTAAAAAAAGATATTGAACTAACTGAGGATCAGAAAATTGCAGTTGATAAGATTTTAAAGGGTTCAAGTAAAAAATACTATCTTTACGGGGTTACAGGCTCAGGTAAGACTGAAGTTTTTCTTAAGGTAGCTGAAAATATTATAAAGAATGGAAAAAGTGTTATTTATCTCGTTCCCGAAATCACATTAACTCACCAATTATCCGATGTTGTTTTGCAAAGATTTAAGGGAGAAGTAGCCATACTTCATTCTTCACTTACTCCAAGCCAGAGAATTGCTCAGTGGAGGAGAATCCGCAAAGGTGAAGTCAAAATGGTTATTGGAGCCAGAAGTGCAGTATTTGCACCTTTTGAAAACCTTGGGGCAATAATAATAGATGAAGAACATGAAAATAGTTATAAATCGGGAGCAAATCCAAGATATCATGCCAGACAAATAGCTCAAAAAAGAGTTTCAATGCAATCTGCAATTTTACTGATGGGTAGTGCCACTCCATCAATGGAAAGCTATCAACAATTTCAGAGTTCAGATTTAGAAAAAATTACTCTAAAAAAAAGAGTTGCGGGTGGTGTTCTTCCTAAGATAGAAGTGGTGGATATGTTAGGAGTAAAAGGAATTTTCAGTTACAAACTTCAATCTGAGTTAATGAAAGTGCTTGAACATAAGAAACAAGCAATTTTGTTTTTAAACCGTCGGGGTTTTTCTCATAATTTTCATTGTAATAGTTGTGGATACGAACTTAAGTGTCCTAATTGTAGTGTGGCTTTAACTTATCATAGAAGTTCTAATTCCATGGTTTGCCACTATTGTGGATATCAAGCTCCTAAACCTGAAGCTTGTCCCAAATGCAATTCACTTGATTGTTCTTTTTCTTCTTTTGGGACTGAACTTATTGAAAAAACAGTGAAATCACTTTTCCCAAATGCTAGAGTCGCAAGGCTTGATACGGATGTTGTAGCAAAAAAGAATGTGACTGGAAAAATCATTGGAGATTTTAAGGAAGGTCGATATGATATCCTTCTTGGAACTCAAATGGTAGCGAAGGGTTTGAATTTTCCAAAAGTAGAATTGGTTGGAGTTGTTATGGCTGACAGTAGTCTTGATATTCCTGATTTTCGCTCAGGGGAGAGGACTTTTTCTTTACTACAGCAGGTCTCTGGAAGAGCTGGACGATATGATGGTAATGGGAAGGTAATAATTCAAACGCGGCAGAAAACGGCTCCCGCTATTTCTTATGCAGTAAAAGGTGATTTAGAGGGGTTTTATAAGCAAGAGTTAGAAATTCGGAAAATTACTCAATTTCCTCCTTTTTCACGTTTGGTTAATATTGTTTTTCGTGGAAGAGATCAAAAAAAAGTCGAAAATTGTTGCATGAACTTTGCCGAGATTTTTCAGTGTTCAATTGAATCTTTAGAAAAAACTGGAAAATTCAAAGGAAGAGTAATTTCTTCTGGGGCAAATGAATGCCCAATTGAGCGTATAGCCAACAATTATAGATGGCAAATATTAATGAAGAGTAGTGACCCTAAAATGCTGCATACTCTTGTAGGCAAAGTTCTTGAAAATCAACCGAAAGTAAGTGGTGTTTATATTGAAGTTGATTTTGATCCACTTTCCTTACTGTAGTTGAAAGTTTTTTTTTAAATCTGTATTATTAAAGTATGAAATTAAAAATAGTGACATTAGGAAATAATGTATTAAAAGAACAAAGTAAAAAAGTTGAAAAATTCGATGAAAATCTTGAGAGTTTAGTCGAAAGCATGTTTGAAACTTTAAAAGTTTCAAATGGAATTGGTCTTGCAGCCCCACAAGTTGACATTTCAAAGAGACTTTTTATAGTCTTACTTGAAGATGAAGAAGAATATGTATTTATCAACCCAGAAATAATTGAGACTTCTAGTGATCTTGTTGCCTATGAAGAAGGTTGTTTAAGTATTCCTGGAGTTTTTTCAGATGTTGAGAGACCTTCCAAGGTAACAGTTTATGCTCAAGATGTTAAAGGAAAGAATTTTAAAGTAGAAGCTTCTGGAATCTTGGCTAGAGTAATACAGCATGAGAACGATCATCTCAATGGAAAATTGTTTATTGATAGGGTAAATGAAGAAAAACGTGAAGTTCTTGTTCATCAATATGAAAAGAAATGTAGGCGGAGTAAACTTTTACATGGAAGAAGATAAAAAACTAAAGATTCTTTTTGCTGGGAATGGAAACATTTGTTTAGAAGTATTTAAAGCAGTTATAAAAGATTTCAATTGTGTTGGACTTTTAACGGGTGTTGATAAAAAGGGTGCTCGAGGAAATAAAAAAATTGCTCCGAAAATAAAACTTATTGCCGAAGAAAATGATATTCCTGTAATACAAGTAGAACATCTTAAAACTGCTGAAAGACAAATAGTTAGCTCTCTTGAGCCGGATTTTTTGGTTAGCTTTTCTTTTGGAAGAATCTTTGGACCCAAATTCCTTCAATTATTTAGCAAAGGGACTTTGAATATTCATCCTTCTGCACTTCCCAATTCGAGAGGACCTTCTCCTATTAGAGCTGCTATTTTGTCCGGAAGTGATAAATGGGCAATTAGCTTTCAAGAGATTGGTCTTAAGATGGATGAAGGAAGGCTGTTTGGAACTTTTCCCTTTACTCTAAATGGAGATGAAACTGTCTCATCTTTGACAGAAAAAGTTTCTTTATTTTCTGTTGATCCTTGTATTAAGATTTTAAACAAAATTCAAGATGGAAAAGCAGAACTAAAAGAGCAAGAAGGAGAAAGTTCCTATTGTTATTTAGTAAATAAAGAAGATGGAGCTTTAGATTTCAACAACTCAGTTTCAAAAGTTCATTCAGTAATAAGGGCTTGCTATCCATGGCCAAAAGCTTATTCTTTTTTTAATGGAAATAAAGTTTTTATAACCGGGGTATGGGGAAAGTTTAATAGCGGAAATATTGAATTAGATCTTTCTTCTTATAAAAGTGGTGAAATTGTTGAATATAAAAAGAACCAAGGTGTAGGAGTAATGTGCTCTGATGGTATTATTTATCTTACAGGTTTCCAGTTTCCTACAAAAAAAGAAATTACCTATAAAGATTTCATGAATCGTTTTCAATCTGGTGTTGGTAAATTCTTTTGTTTGGAGAAATAATAGTGAAAAAAAAACTCCTAAAAAAAATCTTTCTTATTGTCCTTATTTTGGTCTTCTTAGAAACTAGTGCTTTTGCAAGGCCAAAAGTTGGGGTTGTACTTTCTGGAGGAGGAGCAAGAGGTCTTGTACATGTGGCTTTGCTTGAAACTCTTGAAAATGCCGGAATTCCAATTGATCTTGTTGTTGGAACAAGTATGGGAGCTTTGGTAGGAGGGCTTTATTGTGCAGGTTATTCACCAAGTGATATTTTAAGGCTTTCAACAGATCATAATCTTACTTATCTTTTTACAAAGTTATCTACCACTCCAATAAAAAAGGAATATTATCCTTTTTTGAATTATGAAAATAATATTGGTAATATTGATATCCAAGGGAAAAATATTGTAGGCTTTTCTGGGTTTATTGATGATTCTAGAATAATGGATTTCCTTTCTCATAATTTATCGCATCTTGATAAAAATATAAATTTTCTCACGGATTTAGAAACTCCTTTTGTTTGTAATGCTACCAGTGTTGTAACCGGTGAAGAAGTTCTTTTTAAGGAAGGTTCTTTAATCGAGGCCATGAGGGCAAGTATGGCCATTCCTATGGTTTTTAAACCCTATACCATTGATTCTCAACAATATTGGGACGGTGGAATGTCAAATAATATTTCTGTTCAGACAGCAAAAAATATGGGATGTGATATAATTATTGCCCAGAATGCAAATTATGTAGAGAATCAAGAGGACATTGATGTAGAATCAATGAGTCAGACCGTTGAACAGATACTTAAATTAGTTACCAGCTTTGATGAGGACTATGTTAGACAAAATACTGTTGTATTCTTGAATCCGAAAACAGAGGGTATTGGAGTTTTAGAATTTGGTAATCCAGAAAAGATTGTGGACATTGGAAGAAAAGAAGCTTTATATTTCGAAAAACAATTTGAACAAATAGCAGAAATTACCGGTAATGAGGGTAAAAAAGATTCAAATAGAGTTGGTTCTTATTTTTCTTTACCTGAGAGTAATAATGCTTTTGTACCTGAAATTGACGAAAGTTCTTACGAAAGATCTTATTTGGGGTTAGGAGCATTTGGATCATCTTCTTTTTCTTATTCTCCTAGTACAGATAATTCTTCCATTGATTTTAATCCTTTTATAAGTCTAAATTTCAATCAAGAATCTTTGGCAGATTCTCCTTGGATAATTAATCTACATTTTGATTAAAGAGGGTTTTCATACTGGAATGTTTGCAGAAGTTCCGTTTTCCAAAGGCAGTAATTTCTATTTTATTCCTTTAATTGAATTCGGTTTTGGATCTTTATCAATTTTAGGTAGTAATTCAAATCCTTATCAAATCCCAACATTGGATACTTCCTTTACTTTTGGATTAAAATTTATGAATGCTTTGAATTTTGAGTCAAAATATTCTAAAGTAAAAACAGTAAGTGCTTTAAAAAATAGTATTCAGTTATCGGTTAATCTTGGAACTATTGGAAAACCATCAATTGATATCCCTGAGTGGGAACCTGTAGCTTTTGTAAATCCTTCTTTAAGATTTGAAGGTTGTCTTTATGATAAAGGTCAAGGATTTCTTCTAAAAGAGGGTTATAACTTAAGTTATGGTGGAAGTATTGGATTTTGGAAAAAGGGATTAACCTATGATTTTGGAATTGATTTAAAGCAATTTTTCCCTGTTGGAGAGAAAAATACCTTTTTTTATGGAGTTAAAGCTAATACAAAGAGACTAGTAAGTCTAGTGGTGGCTTCCTATAATGACATGGGCTCTATTTCTGGAATCCCCGGTTATCCAATTTTTTCTTATTCGAAAGACATCTTACTTGTTGAAGTGGGTTGGCAATTTTGGCTTCCAACAGTAATTGACTCTTGTATTTATATTAAAAGTGGTAGTGGTTTTTTTGATAATAAGAATTGTTTTACAAATATTGAGTATCCTTTAGTTGGAGATGAAGCAACCAAACCTTTTTCCATGCTTGGTGCTTTTGATTCTGGACTTGCCTTGGGCTTGGGAGTTAAGACCCCTTTAGGTGATATAATTGTTGGCGTTGGAGCCAGTCTTAAAGGACATGTTAGTCTTTTCATGGAGGTCTGGTAGAATGGAATATTTTAGAACTTATAAAGATTATTTAAAAGAACGTTTTGGTTTTAGTGTCTATCGGATTGGAGTTGATGCTGGATTTTCTTGTCCCAACAGAGACAAAAATAGGCATGGTGGATGTATTTACTGTGATGAGTTAGGTTCTTCAGCGTCCTATGCACGATCAGAGGAGAGTGGATTTACTCATGAAAGCCATTTTTTAAAAGACCCACTTCTTAAAACAAGTCCTTTTGCTGATTTATGTATAGAAAGGAGACTCTCTAGTATTGCTCAACAGATTGATCGAGGTAAAAAATTTGTTACTCGTAGATACAAAGCGACAAATTACAGTCTCTATTTTCAAGCATATTCAAATACTTTTGCTCCCATTGCTGAGCTTAAGAAAATCTATGATTTTGCTTTGTCTAAAGGGGATTGGAGAGAGTTTATTATTTCCACCCGGCCGGATTGTACTTCAGATTCCGTTATTGATTTCATTTGCAGTTACAAAAATCAGGTAAATGATCTTTGGGTTGAGCTTGGTCTTCAAAGTGGAAGTGATAGGATTTTGACTCTTATGAGGCGGGGACATGATGTTGCTTGTTATATGGATTCGGCAAAAAGGTTAAAAAATAATGGTTTAAAATTATGTACGCATATAATTATTGGTTATCCTTCGGAAACTAAAGAAGACCTTGATTTGACTATAAAAGCAATAAATGAAAGTGGAACTGATGCTCTTAAGATTCATAATTTACACATTACTTCTCAAAGTGCTTTGTATAATAAATTTTTAGAAGGAGAAATTACTACCTGTTCAACTTCTCGTCATATTCAAGATACAATCTATGTATTAAGACGAATAAAAAAAGATATTATCATTCAACGCTTAATTTGTGAAACCCCAGAACATAGACTGGCAAGTCCACGTTTTTTTGATGATAAATCACGGTTTTTAAGAAAACTAAAAGCAAATATGCAAGAATTAAATGCAGTGCAGGGGGATTTATGCAAAAAACAATAAGAAGAACTGCAATTGTTCTTAGTATTTTGACCTTTCTTCTTGTAAATATATTTTCTCTTAAACAAACAATTTCAAATCCAGTTATTTCTTCTATGAATGACAAGGTTAGTCATTTTATAGCCTATTTTGTTTTAAGTTTTTTTCTCTTCTTTTGTTTTTTCTCAATCAAATCCTTAGACAATAAAGGTAAAATTAAGTTTCTCCTTTTCTTTAAGTCAAATTGGATAATTAGTATAAATTGTATTTTACTTTCTACGATAGTTGGAATTCTAATTGAGATTATTCAACCTTTCTTTCAGAGATTTCGAGACCCTTTTGATGTTTTTGCGGATTTTCTTGGCAGTCTGTCTGCGCAAATTTTTATTTATATTCTTTTCTTTCTTTTTATCAAATTTTTGTTTCTTAAAAAAAAATAAGAGAATGATTTGGTATTACTGGACTTAATGGGTTTATGTGGATAAATTAATAATATGAAAAGATTCTTTTTGATATTAATTGTTTCTTTATTAACAGTTCAACTGTTTTCTATTAGTGAATCTGATAGTGTTAGTGATAAATTTGCCTATGCTTATGGTGCTTTGCTTTATAGTTCAATGGTTAGTAATTATCCTGACTTAAATTTTGATGTTTTCTTAGAAGGGGCAGAAGAAGCTTCAAAAGGGGAAAGTTCTTTTACACAAGATCAGATAGAAGAAGCTTTCATTTCTTATCAACAGTATCTTTATGAACAACAAAATCAAATTGCAACTGCAAATTTAGAGCAGGCTGAAAATTTTTTAAAACAGAATAAAAAGAATTTTGGTGTAATTACTACTGAATCTGGTCTTCAGTATAAAATTTTAAAACAAGGTACAGGTAAATCTCCAGTAGAAAATGATAATGTTACAATCAATTATGAACTGCTTCTAATGGATGGAAAGGTTGTCGATAGTTCTTATGAACGAAAAGAACCTTCAACTAATGACCTTGAAGAGTTGGTCCCAGGTTTTAAAGAAGGGATTTGTCTTATGAAAGAAGGCGCAAAGTATCGATTTTGGGTCAGTCCAGATCTTGGATATGGAGAAGAGGGAAGTCAGACTGTAAGTCCTAATTCTTTGTTGATTTTTAATGTTGAATTGATTTCAGTCAATGACTGATGGAGGAAAAAATGAAAAAAACAAATTGGAGTAATTTTAAAGAAATTATTGGTAGCTTGATAGTTGTATTTATTGGTTTCTTGCTAGTTAAATATTCTTTACATTTTATGCAGATTATTGTATTGATTGGTGGTCTCTTTGCCGTTATTCATGGCTTAAGTGGGTTATTCTCTTCAGATAAATTATCCTTTTTAGAAGGTGAAACAAAAACAAAAGTAAATAAGGGTTTGAAAATAGAAAGTCTTGTTTCTGTTATCTTAGGTCTTTTTGCAATAATCTTTAATCTAGCTTTTGCAAAGGGAGTTTGGGTTGTTTCAGCTTATACTATTGGAATTTACCTTGTGTTCGAAGCTATAGTTAAACTTAGAATGGTTTTTGCTTTTAGAAAGTATGAATATAATTCAAAGGGTGGTTTGATTGAGGCTCTTATTAATTTATTTTTTGCAATTCTTTTGTTCATTGCACCTCAGAAAATTGGAAGTGGTTTCATGAGTTTAGTTGGATGGTTAATAGTTGTCATTGGAATTGTAGGACTTCTTGTAGCTATTTTCTCAATGATAAAAAATCATAGAACCAAAGTTGCAGAGAAAGCCAATGAAGGTGAAGCTGAACCTTTAAACTAATCTTACATTTAAGCATGTAGTAATATTAGGTGTTTTAAAAGATTTATGCTTAAGGTTTTACTTTCATTAAGATGTGTATTATCTATACAACTATGTGAGGTTTGAAAACTAATGAGAAAAGTGGTTCTGTTATTTATTGTATTATTAGTAATAACGTTCAGTATCTATTCTGAGACAGAAGAGGGATATTACCTTTTTTCTCCTTTAGCCAACAAAAATGTTTACTTGATTGATGAGAGGGGAGAAGTTAAACATCAGTGGAAGACTTCCTATGGTCCTGGACTTTCAGTTTATCTTTTAGAGGATGGCTCTTTGCTTCGTAGTGAATCAATCCAATCCAGAGATTTCAAAGCTGGAGGTTCGGCAGGAAGGGTGGCATTGTATGATGCCTCATCGAATGAAATATGGTCCTACGATTATGCCTCGAAAGATAAGCTTTCTCATCACGATGTAGAACCACTTCCCAACGGAAATATTTTGATTCTTGCCTGGGAAAAATTTAGCCGCAATGAAGCTATTGCTAATGGACTTGACGGTGATTTCTTTAAAGATAATGAAATCTGGGCCGATCACATCATAGAGGTGAATCCCACAACTGATGAAATTGTATGGCAGTGGCATGTCTGGGATCATTTGGTACAGGACTACGACAAATCTCTCGATAATTACGGCGATGTTGCTAGGAATCCAGGAAAGATAAATCTCAATTATTTTGGTTCCTCCGATAAAATCGACTGGAACCATATCAATTCCATCGATTATAACGAAGAAAAGGATCAGATTCTCCTTTCTTCCCATAGTTTCAACGAAATATGGATTATTAATCACAACATATCTAGTGATGAAGCAAAAAGCAGCAAGGGAGACTTACTGTATCGATGGGGGAATCCTGAAGCTTATGATACAAAAGGAGAACAAGTCCTGTATCAACAGCATGATGCTGAATGGATTGATGATGATCGTATTATGGTATTTAACAACGGAGATCAGAGGCAACACCCTTATTCCTCTGTTTTGGAGCTGGAATACAGTGATTTAAAGACCGAGATTCTCTGGAAATACGAGAAAAGGAATGATTTCTTTGCTAAAAATATTTCCAGCTCTCAGCGACTGGAAAACGGAAATACTCTCATATGCAATGGCCCGATAGGACGTTTTTTTGAAGTGAATAATAATAATGAGATTGTCTGGGAGTATGATAATCCCTTTTTCTCCAAGACTCCTAAGGGTGAAATTAATGAAGTATTTAGGGTTCATAAATATTCAACAGACTACCCAGGAATTTTGAATTTTAAATAAAGTTTATTAGGTTTTAAACTAATTTTACATTAAATCATGCTCAAAAAGAGAAAAGTATTCCTCTTGAGAAAATATAAGATGATCTAAAAGATTAATTCCTAAGATTTTACTAGCTTTCATTAGTTGTTTAGTTACTGTTTTATCTTCTTCTGAAGGTACTAAGATACCAGAAGGGTGGTTGTGTGCCACTATGATAGAAGTAGCTTTTTCTTTTAAAGGCTGTGAAAACACTTCCCTGGGATGAACTAAGGTTCTATTTACTAGTCCTATTGAAACTACTTTAATTTCCATAAGTTCATGGGCTCCATTTAAAGATGCACAGAGAAAACATTCTTGCTCTCTTTCTGCATAATGACGAATGTAAGGAAATAAATCTCCGGCATTGCGTATTGATCTTCTTTTAATTGGAATGCGCCTTCTACCAAATTCAAGAGAAGCTCCGATCATTGTTGCTTTTGCCTTTCCAATTCCTGGAATTTTTTGAATTTCCGTTAGGTCAATTTCACAGTCTGTACTAGTCAAATCTAAAAGAGTTAAAAGTTTTTTTGCAAGAGTTTGAACTCCATCTTTTTTGTTTCCAGAACCTATAATAATACATAACAGTTCTAGATCACTTAGTGAAGATGCTCCACTTGCTTCAAGTTTTTCTCTTGGACGACTAGAAGGGGGTAACTCTTTGATTGTTGATGCTTTAATAATATTTGTATTGTATTTCATATAGTATAAGCAAAAAAAGTGAAAAATATCTTAAAATTCTTAAAACACCAATCTTTATTAACAAACCAAAAAGAAAAGGTGTTAATTAAATAAAGCGCTTCTTTTTGGAAGAAGAGGTGGGTTCGAATCTTGCCACATTCAAATTTATTCTGCTAATAATCAAAGTTATTGAAGATAATATATCATGTTCATTTTACCTTTTAGAAGGCTCTTTATTGGTTTATTCTTGACAAAATAGGAATGTAGTCGCATTATTAGTTTAATCAGTTTACTGCTCATATCAGAGCTAATAATAAGAAAACGCCAATTTTGCTAAGCAATAATATTCTATTTTGGAATTTTAGTGACGAAGAAGAATTATAGGATCTAGCGGTAAAACGAAAAAAATAAAGAAGTAGAGGCAACAAAATGTACAAAAAAAGGTTTAACAACTTGAGAAGGAAGATGATTCAGCAAGGACTTGACCAATTAGTATTAAGTTATCCATCAAACATTTATTACCTCACGGGACAGTGGCTTAATCCTGGTCGTCGTCTTATTGTACTTATTATCAGTCAAAATGATGCAAAGCTAGTTGTAAACCAGTTGGTACCAGTTCTCCCGATGGATGATGTTGAGGTTGTTTTTCATTCTGATTGGGATGACTGGATTAATGCTGTTGCCGTACATATTGGAAATACTGGAACTGTAGGGCTAGATATGGAATGGCAGGTGGGTTTTACCTTTGCTTTGATGGAGCTTAAATCTACTGTTAAATTTGTAGATGGATCTAATGCCATAAACTCGCTAAGAATGATTAAAGACGAGACTGAAATTGCTCTTATGCGGGCTTCATCTCGAGCTAATGATGTTTGCATAAAAGAATTGATTGAAGGAATTAACCCTGATTTAAGTGAGGCTGAACTGGCAGATCATCTGTATGATATTGCAGATAAGGCAGGAACAGACGGTTACAAAGGTAAAACAGTTTTATCTTATGGTGTGAATGCTGTAAATGCCCATCATACGGCTGATTCAACACGTCTTAAAGCGGGTGATAATATTGTTATGGATATTGGCTTTGGTTATAAGAGATACCGTTCAGACATGACACGCACAGTTTTTTACAAAAAACCAAGTCCTTTGATGAAAAGAGTATATGAAGTAGTACTTAAAAGTCAGTTGGCAGCAATTGAGGCAGTGCGCCCAGGAGTTGCACTTGGAATGATTGACAAAGTTTCTCGTGATATCATCAAACAGGAAGGTTTCGGACAATATTTTGTACATCGTACCGGTCATTGTATTGGTTTGGATGTACATGAACCTCCCTATGTTGTTGGGGGAAATGCTATGGCTATAAAGCCTGGTATGATTTTTTCTATCGAGCCGGGGGTATATATTCCCGGAGAAG
>Ga0265294_10008466_pt1 | contig 12007 bp, 7 predicted proteins | sample MunlanPumphouse3_FD_192504 | JGI IMG/M metagenome (GOLD analysis project Ga0265294, IMG submission 192504) | Groundwater microbial communities from a municipal landfill in Southern Ontario, Canada - Pumphouse #3 | ecosystem: Environmental > Aquatic > Deep subsurface > Groundwater | place... | reverse complement strand
AATACGGAAGTGTCAATTTTTCTATATTTAAGATAAAATAAAATTAGCGATAATTTTGACTTATATATTTTTGGAATATATGCAGCATCTCTGACATTATTTCTCGTCCAAAACCTATTCTTAAATGAGAATCTCCATATTCAAATGTTTCGGCAGGTAATAACATAATACCCGTTTCTTTAACTAATTTATTAGCAAATTCACTCGCAGATTCTTTTAATTTTAATTTAATAAAAGCCGTAGAACCTGATCTTGGTATATAAAAATCAAATAAAGCTTCATTCTCTTTTTGAAAATTAGAGAATAATTCTATATTTCTCCTAATCTTATTTAAATTTGGAATTAAAAATTTATCCATACTATTTAAAGCTATAGTGCTCAAAATCTCACTAGTTGAGCTACTACATATAGAGAGGTAATCTTTAAATTTTTCAACCCTATTTAAAATATTTTTATTCTTAGAAGTTAACCAACCTGTTCTCAAACCAGCTAATCCAAAAGTTTTAGATGTTCCCCAAAGGCTTATACCGTTTTCATATACATCACTAATAGATGGTAATTTGTATTTTTTATTTAGATTTATAAATCTATACATCTCATCTGAGAATATGTATATACCTTTTTCCCTAGCTAAATCTACCAATTCCATATACTCACCTATCTCTGGACTATAACCAGTTGGATTATGTGGAAAATTCACGATTATTAGCTTAGTCTTTGAAGTAATCAACTTCTTTAGATCAGAAATTGAATAAATCCACTCATACTTTTCTATCTTAGGTTTCCAAAAAGAAAGTTTTGCCCCTATATCCTTAGCAACTTGATAAAGGGATTGATACATTGGAGACATACATATAAGCTCATCTCCTTTCTGCAATAGTATATTCATAATAATAAAATTACATTCCCCAGGACTAGCTACCAGCACCTCTTCCTTAGTAATAGTCTTATAATGTTTTACTATGGCTTCTCTAAGGAATACACTTCCACGAGTCTCAGTATAACCTAATTTTAGATTATTCCACAATTCTAGCTCATTTTTTGAAGCCTGATCTAACACATACTTCATACTATATCCATCACAATCAGAACTAGACAACATATATTTTGCCGTAAATTCGTATTTAGCAAAATATCTTTCAACTTTAAAATCTTGGATATTCATATATCTAATTTTAAAAAAATGAGCCATGTTCTAACTAAAGCACAACTCATTTTTTTCATTTAATATAATATTATTCTTGACTATCAAAACCATCACATACACATACCAAATGACGATCTCCATAACCATCATCAACACGTCCAATTTGAGGCCAGAATTTATTTACAGCAACCCAATGTAATGGATATGCAGCCTTACTTCTTGGATAAGAATGATTCCACTCATCAGCAGTAAGTACAAGATGAGTATGAGGAGCATTTTTAAGGACATTATCTTCCTTGTCTGCTCTTCCATCACCTGTTTCTAATATCTCTTCCCTAATAGTCTTTAACGTTTCAATAAACCTATCCATCTCCTCTTTAGGTTCACTTTCTGTGGGTTCAACCATTAATGTTCCGTGAACAGGAAAATCTAGAGTTGGAGCATGAAAACCAAAATCCATTAAACGCTTAGAAATATCAGACTCTGTTATTCCATATTTTTTTTGCATAGGAGAGCAATCCCAAATCATCTCATGAGCTACTCGACCCTTAGACCCACTAAATAATATTTTAAACCCTAATTTTTCAAAAGAAGACTTTAGATAGTTTGCATTTAAGATAGCCATTTCAGTGACTTTCTTAAGTCCTTCAGCACCTAACATTAACAAGTAGCCATAAGTTACAGGCATCAAACCAACAGAACCATAAGGAGCAGAAGCAACAGCAGAAATACCATGCTCTCCACCAGTCTTAATTATAGTATGAGTTGGTAAAAATTCAGATAAGTGCTTAGCCACACAAATAGGACCAACACCAGGACCTCCACCTCCGTGAGCCATTGCAAATGTTTTATGCAAATTTAAGTGACAAGCATCAGCACCTATAAACCCAGGATTCGTTAATCCACATTGACCATTCATATTTGCACCATCCATAAATACTTGACCCCCATTCTTATGAGTAATATCCACTAACTCTTTAATACCTTCTTCGAAAATACCATTAGTCGATGGATAAGTAATCATAGTTCCAAAAAGCTCATCTTTATTAGCCTCAGCTTGAGTTTTAAAATCATCTATATCTATATCTCCATTTTCTAGAGTTTTAATAACGATAATATCACAACCAGCCATTTTACTAGATGCAGGATTAGTTCCATGAGCAGAAGCAGGAATCAACATAATATGTCTATGTCCTTCTCCTCTAGAAATATGATATTGACGAATAACCATTAATGATGCATATTCTCCAGCAGCACCAGAGTTTGGCATTAAACTACAAGCATCAAAACCAGTTATTTTACATAACATATTTTCAGTCTCTTCTATCATTTGAGTATATCCAGCTGCTTGATCCTTTGGAACAAATGGGTGAATATTTCCAAATTCAGGGAAACTTAAAGGCATCATTTCAATAGCAGCATTCAATTTCATAGTACATGAACCTAAAGAAATCATTGAAGTTGCTAAAGATATATCTCGACGTTCAAGATTTTTCATATATCTCATCATTGCTGTTTCAGAATGATACTCATTAAATACAGCTTGAGACATATATTCATCGTCTCTCAACATATTTGGATCCAAAATAGTTCTATCTTCTAAAAAATCCACATGCTTAGCTTCTTTTCCTACGGCTTTTGCAAAAATTCCTACAATAGTATTAATTTCTACTTCTGAAATTTTTTCATCTGTTGAAATACCAATAATTTGAGATTCGTCACAATAAGAAAAGTTCATCTTATGAGCTAAAGCATCTTTACGTATATCTTCAACCTTTACACCTTCTGGCATATTAAAATAAACAGAATCAAAATATTTATTGACAACTATCTTATAACCTAATTCTGTAGCACACTCTGCAATAGTTACGGCTGCTGAATGTATATGTTTAGCAATTCTTTGTAAACCTTCTCGACCATGGTATAAACCATAGAAACCAGCCATAATAGCATTTAGAGCCGTTGAAGTACAAAGATTTGATAATGCTTTATCACGCTTTATATGTTGTTCACGAGATTGAAGAGCTAAGCGAAGTGCTGAATGTCCTTGAGCATCCACACTAACACCAATAATTCTTCCGGGAATTTGTCTCTTATATTCCTCTTTGGTAGCCATATATCCTGCATGAGGTCCACCATAATTCATAGGAGAACCAAGTCTTTGAGTTGTACCAAATACTATATCAGATCCAAATTCACTAGGAGGTGTTAATAATGCAAGACTCATAAGATCAGCAGATACAGATAGTAAACAACCATTCTCATGTACTTTTTCAGCAAAATTCTTATAATCTCTAACTTCACCGTTAGCTGCTGGATATTGAACATAAGCTCCAAAAAAATCTGGAGTAAATTCAAATGTCTTATAATCTCCCATCACTATTTCTACATTTCTAGCAGAACAACGAGTTCTAAGAACATCTAAAGTCTGAGCAAATAAACTATAATCTACAAATATTTTATTAGCCCCAGCTTTTTTCTTGTCTCGAGATCTCAAACTATACATCATCATCATAGCTTCTCCTGCAGCTGTGCCCTCATCAAGTACTGAACAATTTGTTAACTTCATGCCAGTAAGCTCAACTATCATCGTCTGATAGTTTAACAATGCTTCCAATCGACCTTGACTTACCTCTGCTTGATAAGGAGTGTAAGATGTGTACCAAGCTGGATTCTCTAATACATTCCTTATTATAACAGCAGGAGCTATAGTATCATAATAACCTTGACCGATAAAAGTTCTATAAAGTTTATTTTTTGAGGCTACTTCTCTAATCTTATTAGAAAATTCATACTCCGATAAAGGTTCAGGTAAATCTAAATCTTTTTTAAGTCTTATAGACTCCGGAATGGTTTGATCAATCAATTCTTCAATAGATTTAACACCTATCACTTTAAGCATCTCTTCCATGTCCTCTGGACGTGGACCAAGATGTCTCCATAAAAATTTCTCTTGTGCCATTTATTTTTATTTAAAACGTTTGTTATCTTTTCAGGGTAAAATTAATAATAATAATAATAACGCCAAAAGACTTTACATTAATTATTCTAATATTAAATATATAAAAGACAATATTGTTCTATACAAAAATATTAGGAAGAATTATTCCCAAATTTTATATTCTGTTTTTTTATAAACACTAAAAGTTAGTATTGTTAAAGATTATTTTCAATAATCTGTATTCTATTCATTTTATTAACTATTCTATTAAACAAAAACATATTGTATTTCTTTAGCCTATAGAAATAACTATTTATTATTTCATTTATATCTATATAGAAAAATAAATTAGTTTTAAAAAATTGATTTACCTATATCTGTTGTAAACTTTTCTAAGGTTTCTATTCCTATAAATGAATTTCCATAATTATTTAATTCCGGGCTCCATACCGCAATACTTAATTCACCTGGAATAATAGCTACTATCCCCCCTCCTACACCACTCTTTCCTGGCATTCCTACACGAAAAGCAAACTCTCCAGACTCATCATAAAAACCACAGCTAAACATAAGCGCAGAGAGTCTCTTAGCTCTACTTTCAGATAATATTCTTTCTCCATCAAAGGGGTTAAGACCTCTATTAGCCAAAAATAAAAAAGAATGTGCAAGTTCAACACAATTCATTTCTATTGAGCATTGACTACAATATATATCCATTAATTTATCTACATCACTATTGATATTACCAAAGCTTTTCATTAAATAAGTCAAAGCAAGATTTCGATGAGCATGTTCTAATTCAGAATTTTTTACAATTTTATTATAATAAATATCATCCGAACCAGACATTTGCCTCACAAAACTCAATATCTCTTTTTTAGGATCTTTTAGTAACTCTGAAAGCAAATCTGTAATAACTATTGCTCCAGCATTAATTAATGGATTTCTGGGTATACCATTTTCATATTCTAACTGTACCAGTGAATTAAATGAAGTTCCTGAAGGCTCTTTACCTACACGTTCCCAAAGCTCCTTACCCGTTATACGCACAGCCATAGCCAAAGTAAAAACTTTGGATATACTTTGAATTGAAAATTTTGTTTGAGCATCTCCTACCTTAAACGTTTGTCCGTCTAAAGTTGTAATAGCTATTCCATATTGTTTTGGATTCACATTCTTTAATGCAGGTATATAATCAGCAACTTTTCCCTTTCCAATACCATATACCGAAACCTCATCATAAATTTTTTTAATAATTGAATAATAATCTATCATATAGTATAATTAAAAAATTATTTGCTTGCTAAACCCTAGCTAGCGCACAAAGTTAAAAATCTGGCTTTAAAAATCAAACTTTTCAGAGATTAAAGAAATAAAATCTTAATTAAAATGAGTTCTTTTATTTATATATATTTTATCTATATTGTAATTTTTAAAAAAATGAGATTATTATATCTTTTATAAGATATATTAAACTATATACCAAAATTTTAGGGAAAAGAATGAAAATATTATAATTATATCTCGAGATAACCTTCAGCTTCTTTTTCTATATTCTTAACAACTATAGAAGCCGCCTGTTGTTCTGCATTCTTTTTGGAAAAACCCACACTTTCAGCCGAAAATTTATTGGAGACAAATATTTTGCAACGAAATTTATTATTTGTATCTGTATCATCTGATACCTTAAAACTTAGCTCTACTTTATACTTCTGAGCCCATTCTATAAGTCTACTTTTATAATTCCTATCTTCTCTTACCAATTCTTTTATATCGATATAATTTTTAAAAATAAATTTATTTATAAAACTTTTTGTAAGATAATAACCTTGGTCAAGAAATATAGCACCAACAAAGGCTTCAAATGCATCTCCAAAAACATGTTTATTGTCTTCTACATCAAATTTTGCTACTAAATATTTTTTTATACCCATCTTAATAGCAATAGCATTTAAGGAATCTCTATTAACTATTTTAGATCTTAATTGAGTGAGAAAACCTTCGTCTTTTTCTGGAAAAAATTTATATAAAAATTCTGTAACAACAGCCTCTATAATAGCATCACCTAAAAACTCTAAACGTTCATTATTTATCAAAGATCCACTTTTAGTCTTAAAAGAAGCAGATCTATGAGTCAAAGCAATACTATATAATCTTTTATTCTTAGGAATAAATCCAAAATCAGAATAAAACAATCCATAAAACTTCTTATTACTATTTAATAAAAGTTTTATGGATTGAAAAAAACTCATAATCTATTGTATTAACAATTTTTGATTATTTTTTTTATAACAATAGATGCATTATGACCTCCGAAACCAAAAGCATTACTTAAGGCAACATTTACGGTTCTTTTTTGCATCTTATTGAATGTAAAATTCAATTTTGGATCTATTCTAGGATCTAAATTATGCAAATTAATTGTTGGAGGAACAACATCATTTACTACAGCTAAAACACAAGTCAATGCTTCTAAAGCCCCGGCTGCACCTAATAAGTGACCAGTTTCAGATTTAGTTGAACTTATATTAAGTTCATAGGCATGTTTTCCAAATGCTTCTTTTATAGCAATAGGTTCTGCTAAATCACCTAAACCAGTAGAAGTACCATGTACGTTTATATAGTCAAGACTATCAATAGGCATATTAGCATCTTCCATAGCTGCAAGCATTACGTCACGAGCACATTCCCCTGATGGATTTGGAGCCGTCATGTGATAAGCATCACAATTAGCAGCACCTCCTGCAAGTTCAGCATAAATATGAGCACCTCTTTTAATAGCATGTTCATATTCTTCAAGAACAATACAAGCACCCCCCTCTCCTATAACAAATCCATCTCGATCTACATCGAAAGGGCGAGAAGCTGTTTTAGGGTCATCATTTCTAGTAGAAATAGCTTTCATAGAATTAAATCCGCCTACTCCGGGTACAGATACAGCTGCCTCAGAGCCACCTGCAATCATAACATCTGATTTACCCAAGCGAATTAAATTCAATGCATCGCATATAGCATTTGCAGAGGATGCACATGCAGACACAGTGGTGTAATTAGGACCTTTAAAACCATATTCAATGGCTATTAAAGCACCACACATATTTGCAATCATCTTAGGAATAAAAAAAGGACTAAAGCGTGGAGTACCATTACCTGATATATACTCGGAAGTTTCATGATGAAAGCTATTTAAGCCTCCAATACCAGCACCCCAAATAACTCCTACTCTTTTCTTATTTAACTCTTCAGTCTCTAGTTTAGCATCTTTCACTGCTTCTCTAGCAGCTATTACACCAAACTGAGCATAAAGATCCATTTTTCGCGCTTCTTTGCGATCAAAATAATTATTAGGATCGTAATCCTTTACCTCACAAGCAATTTGTGTACGGAATTTTGAAGCATCAAAACGAGTAATAGGACCGCAGCCACTAATACCTTTTAATAAATTATCCCAATATTCTGACACACTGTGACCAATAGGATTAATTGTCCCAAGCCCAGTAATTACCACTCGTTTCTGACTCATAGACAATTATTTAGTTTTCTTTATGAGAAGTGATATAATTTACTGCATCACCAACAGTACGAATCTTTTCAGCATCTTCATCAGGAATAGTTATATCAAACTCTTTTTCAAGTTCCATGATTAGTTCTACAGTATCTAATGAATCTGCACCTAAGTCTTTTGTAAACTCTGCATTAGTTTTAACAGCGCTTACTTCTACACCTAATTTATCAACAATAATTGCTTCTACTTTATTTGCTATACTATCAGCCATAACTTTAATTTTTAATTAGACATTTAAAATCATTTATAAATAGATATGAGTAACACATATCAAAATTCAGAGGACAAATTTAAGTTTATTTTTTTTGTAAAAAAATTTTTGAGTATAATAAAATTTTATTTAACTTTATCGCATTGATTTTTAAACAATTACACAATGACAAAAATTGCAATATTTGCCTCAGGCTCAGGCTCAAACGCTCAAAATATAGTAAAATTCTTTGAGAATAACCCTCAAATCGTCGTAAAAAATATCTTTTGCAACGTAAAAAATGCATACGTATTACAAAGAGCTAAGAATTTAAACATCCCAACTTACGTATTTACTAGGGAAGAATTTAAAAATCCTAACATAATATTAAAACAATTAAAAGATGATAAAATTGATTTTATAGTTTTGGCAGGTTTTTTGTGGTTAATGCCAAAGTTTATTGTAGATGAATATCGCAATAAAATCGTCAATATTCACCCTGCCCTACTGCCTAAATTTGGAGGAAAAGGGATGTTTGGCGAAAAAGTACACCAAGCTGTAATAGCAGCCAAAGAAAAAGTTAGTGGTATTACAATACATTACGTAAATAATAATTACGACGAAGGGAATATTATATTTCAAGCAAAATGTAATATAGATTCAACAGATACCGCAGAAGATGTAGCAGCTAAGATTCATATACTGGAACAAAAATATTTCCCTTCAATAATCAAAGACTTAATAGAAAAGCAATAATACACATAATATAATGAATTTTACACATTTACACGTTCACTCCCAATATTCAATATTAGATGGAGCTACTCCTATTCCTAAATTAGTAGACAAAGCTATTGCTAATGGGATGCAAGCAGTCGCCCTTACCGATCACGGATCCATGTTTGGTATTAAATTATTTTATGATACATGTAGAGCGAAAGGGATAAAACCCATATTGGGATGTGAGACTTACGTGGCTAGAAATGGACATTTAGAAAAAAGTTCCAAAAATGACAGATCTGGCGAACATCTTATTTTACTTGCAAAAGACCTTTTAGGATACCATAATCTTATTGAACTAATATCTATAGCTCATACAGAAGGTAAATATTATAAACCTAGGATAGACAAAAAACTACTCGAAAAACATCATGAAGGACTTATTATTTCATCTGCATGCCTAGGTGGAGAAATCTGCCAAAAAATTATGGCTGGTAATATAGAAGGGGCAGAAAAAGCAGCTAATTGGTTTAAAAATCTGATGGGAGATGATTACTACTTAGAGGTAATTTCACATCCCAATCACCAAGCAAATCTGGAAAAAGAAGTTTATGAAAATCAAAAAATATGTAACAAAGAAATATTAAGAATTGGTAAGAAATTAAATATTCAAGTAATTGCCACGAACGACGTCCATTTTTTAAATGAAGAGGACGCCGGAGCTCATGACTTGCTCATATGTCTAAATACTGGAAGAGATATAGATGACCCCAATCGACTTAGATATACCAGACAAGAGTGGTTTAAAACCTCAGAAGAAATGGCTCAAGTGTTTCCAAACAACCCAGAAGTCTTGGAAAATACGATGAAGATCGCAGATAAGATTGAAAACTACGAATTAGATTCTAATGCAATTATGCCAGTATTTCCTATACCTGAAAATTTTGGAACTGAAAAAGAATATGAAACTAAATTTAGTGAAGCTGATTTACAAAAAGAATTTGGAGAAAAACGCTACAAAAAACTTAGTGGGGACTATAAAAAAATACTTCGAATAAAATTTGAATCCGATTATTTAAAGCATCTGACTTATGAAGGTGCTAAAAAACGCTGGAAAAATGGAATACCTGAAGATGTTCAGGAAAGACTAATATTTGAACTTGAAACAATTAAAACCATGGGATTTCCTGGTTACTTTCTAATCGTTCATGACTTTATTAAGGTCGCTAGAGAGATGGAAGTCATAGTGGGTCCTGGACGTGGTTCCGCAGCCGGTAGTGTCGTCGCTTATTCACTTGGGATAACAAATATTGATCCCATGAAATACGATTTACTATTTGAACGTTTTCTAAATCCTGATCGTATATCTATGCCAGATATTGATATAGACTTTGACGATGAAGGTCGTCAAAAAGTTATGGAATGGGTTACTGCTAAATATGGAAAAAACAGAGTTTCTCATATTGTTACATTTGGAAGTATGGCAGCCAAAATGTCTATAAAAGATGTTGCCAGAGTTCTAAAATTGGATTTAAGCATAGCAAATAGATTAGCAAAATTAGTTCCAAATACGCCTAAAATAACTTTAAAAAAAGCCTTCGAACAAGTTCCTGAATTAAATGCTGAAAGAAATTCGCCTAATCCTCTAATTGCCAAAACACTAGAAATGGCACAAGCGCTTGAAGGTTCAATTCGCCAAACCGGAGTTCATGCTTGCGGGATTATTATTAGTAGAGATCCTTTAACAAATCACATTCCTGTAATGCCAACAGATGGAGAGAGTCTATTAACTACGCAATACGATGGACATTTTGTAGAACCCATAGGACTATTAAAAATGGATTTTTTGGGTCTTAGAACCCTATCTATTTTTAAAAGTTGTTTAAAAAATATAAAGGAAACAAAAAATTTAGATATTTCCTTAGATGACATACCTTTAGATGATAAACTCACTTTTGAATTATTTTCTAATGGGGAAACAACAGGTTTATTCCAATTTGAATCACCTGGTATGAAAAAGCACCTTAAAGCTCTTAAACCCAATAGATTTGAGGACCTTGTAGCGATGAACGCTCTTTATCGCCCAGGACCCATGGAATATATTCCCACATTTATTAGACGTAAACATGGGGAAGAAGAAATCAAATACGACCATCCTTTAATGGAACCTTTTCTTAAAGACACCTATGGTGTTACTGTTTATCAAGAACAGGTAATGCTTCAGTCACGTGCTTTAGGTAATTTCACCCGAGGCATGTCTGATACTCTGCGTAAGGCTATGGGAAAAAAGAAGAAAAAGGTAATGGATGAACTTAAAGTTAAATTTCACAAAGGATGTCTGGGAAATCCTAAGTTTATAGAAGGTGCTAAAGAAGTAAATAAAAAACCAGAGGATCTTATTGAAAAAATATGGAAGGACTGGGAGGAATTTACCAAATATGCATTTAACAAATCTCACTCTGTATGTTATGCTTATATAGCATACCTGACAGGATTTCTTAAAGCTCATTACCCTGCAGAATTTATGGCAGCCAACTTGAGTAATAATCTTTCTCAGATTGACAAAGTTACTACATTTATGGATGAGTGTAAAAGAATGGGATTAGAAGTTCTTACTCCAGATGTAAATGAATCCCTTAATGACTTTACAGTAAATGCTAAAGATCAAATTCGTTTTGGTATGGCAGCCATTAAGGGTGTTGGAGATGTACCTAGCTCTGAGATCATTAAGGAAAGAAAAAAAAATGGTAAATATAAGGACATTTATGATTTCTTTAGAAGAACTAATTTTAGAAGTGTAAATAAGAGAACAATCGAGAATCTTATTACAGCCGGAGGTTTTGATAGTTTTGGTTATCATAGAGCTCAACTTATAAACAAATTAGACGAGAAGACAAGCGTAGTTGAAAATCTCTTAAGTTATGGACAGCAATATCAAGAGGAACAATTTAATAAACAGATATCATTATTTGCCAATGATGAATTTTATAATTTCACTCTTCCTGAAATTCCTGAATGTGAAAAATGGAGCGATTATAATCAAGCAACTAGAGAAAAAGAACTTATAGGTATATATTTAACTTCTCATCCCTTAGATTCATATAGACTTGAAATGAATCTTCTGTGTACTCCAATAAAACAATTAAATGAAAATGAAAGTATAAAACTTTTGGAAGGCAAAACAATAACTATTGGAGGAACAATAACCACTACTAAAAGAGGCAAGACGAAAAAAGGAAATGATTTTGGAATTTTCACTCTTGAAGATTATCAAGGTAGCTATGAAATCGCTCTCTTTGGAAGAGATTTTGTCAATTATAATAATTATATGCTAGAAAATAGTATGGTTTATGTCACAGGAAAAATAGACCATAAATATAGAAATGAAAATAACCCTTTGACTCTTAATATAGATGATATGGGATTATTAATGTCAATTACAAA
>Ga0265294_10008465_pt1 | contig 12007 bp, 13 predicted proteins | sample MunlanPumphouse3_FD_192504 | JGI IMG/M metagenome (GOLD analysis project Ga0265294, IMG submission 192504) | Groundwater microbial communities from a municipal landfill in Southern Ontario, Canada - Pumphouse #3 | ecosystem: Environmental > Aquatic > Deep subsurface > Groundwater | place... | reverse complement strand
TCCTGAGATAACTACGACAGCTTGTCCGGAAGACGATGTATCTTGTTTCATAAGATCTTCGAGTTCATCGGCGTCTACGGTTATAACGTTAGATAATCCTCTGTATTCTACGGTTTTTATGAGTTGTTCAATGTAATATTCTTGTGTCAGTGCCTTTGCACCTACAGCAACAGTTACCGGTTGATAATTCGATTCGTACGTGCTGTCGTAATATATATAGAGGGTGTCAATAGATTTGAAAGAATCATTATCTGTGATGAGTACAGAGTATGTGTTGGATCCAGAAGATGATACGGAATATCCTATTCCGTCACTGTCATCAGTTATAGTGGCATCCGCGTTGAAACTATCAGTACCAGATGTGTATACGACAATCTCGCCTATTAGCATCATCGCGATAAGTATTACTGCAATGGCAACTATATGTGAATCAGATTTCATGATCTTTTTTCCATCCTATTCTTTTTATTCTTTCGATACAGATTTTAGCTTTAGGACTGTGTTTTCCAATCCATTTCTCAAAGCAGAATGCCAATATCAGTATAAGTCCTATATACTCTACGATTTCTGAGATGGCGTTTGCCCACACCATACCGGTGAAGCCTAAAAACTCTGTCTCGAATCCTTGCATCATGGATATTATCCATTCTGGAGATACGATATTTAAAAATTCTCCAGACGATGTGAGAAGCGAGAAATTATTAATGCTGAGTGCTGCGAAGAATGATCCCAAGGAGATCAGTATCCAGCAGATGAGATATCCGCGATCGGATGTCATGATTTTGAAAATCAGCATAGGCATCATGACTATCATATATTGTGGCGTAACGGACAGCATCATCGCTGCGGTCAATGCAAAAAGCAGATAATCGAACAGTTTAGTATCAGCATCTTTTTGATCGGTCTTATACATCCGATATCCGAAGTAAAATGCACCCAGAACAGAAACAATCATTCCAAACACGCTGTGTGTTGCTACTAAGAGGTTAGGATATGTCTCCATTCTTCCAAACATGAATGACATAGCATCCGAGACAGTACCGTCCAATATCTGAGGCATCATGATAGCCAAGGCCATCAAAGATCCTCCTAATACCGTCATAAGAAGTTTTCTCAAGACAAGCTTGTCGTCACGATGTTTAACGATTATATATGCTGCGAATACGAAAATACAGAATGCAGGGAAGAATTTGGTAAGTGTGGCCATAGCAAATAGCATACCGCCAAGAAAACATCTGTCCTTGTAAAATGCAATGATCGTTAGCATCAGCAGTAGTGCAGACAACGTGTCGAATTGTGCTTGAATCCCGGACATGTAGATTATAGTAGGACATAGAAACCATAACGCAAATCCCCATGTGGCTTTCTTACTGTCCCCGTTTGTTCTGTCCTTTATTAGCCAATAGATAAGGTACCCGACAAGTACATCACACAGCATAAGTGGAAATTTCATTGATAAATTGAAAGAGACTGTAGTTGTTGTGGCAGTATGATATACGCATTGAAGTGACTCAATAGGTAAAAGATCTGTAAATCTGATGCCCAGGACGTTTATATTTAGAAAGAGGTCTTGTACAGTAGATAGTAGGCCTATGAAATATCCCCATACGGGGGTGTAATAGTAACCAGCTAAATCGTATAATCCGTTTCCACTGTTGATATTTTCAATGACAAGAGCCCAGCCTTTCATATCGAAATCGTACGTGAAGAATGGAGCCAACACTAAGCGAATTATGAGACCGATTATGAGTATTACAATTACAGGTTTTTTTACGAACGACAAGATGGCTGAAGGTATGCCAGCAACTTTCAACCCGTAAAATTCCATGTTTGGGCATAGAAATGATTCTATTTAATTATACAGACTTATTGATTATATTAAGGCAAATATGTACGAAGACGTTCGAAATTGATTGGGAAGTGAGATTTGAGGTGTCTGATTTATTTAATATTGTATGTCGTATACGGTATTTAGGATAATGTTAAAATCAACAGGAGATTTTCAAAAGATACCGGTATCTGACTGTTCAGAATCAATGGTCATATACAAAGTATTCAAGGACCATACGAATCTAGTTATATTGGTTGTTTCCGCCATTATCATGTTGGCGCTACTCATTATATACACTGCTAATGGAAATGGTGCTGATAATGATGTTGTGAATTTTTATAAACACGCAGAGGCCATTAAAGCGGGGCAGATCCCTTATAAAGATTTTGTTTTCGAGTTTCCACCGTTCTCATTGGTATTTTTCATGATACCATCAATGTTCACCTCTGAAATGCATACATATGTTGTTTTGTATGGAGTAGAAATTGTATTTTTTTCAGTTCTAACATTGTATTTTATGATCAAGATTGCAGAAAAGATGAAAGTAAACAAATATCTAGTGTCAACCATTTTCATGATATTTATCGTACTTTATTTTGATCAGATGATAAGAAAATTCGATATTATTGTCGCAGCATTTACGTTCATATCTTTGTATTTGTTCTGTGATAAGAAGTATACATTCAGTTATGTTGTAATGGCCTTTGCTGCTCTGATAAAAATCTATCCTATTTTTTTAATTCCGATATTCATAATTATGAATCTTGCAGATAAAGAAGATACAATGAGAGTGAAGAATGTTCAGAAGGGTATAGTTGCATGTTTGTGTGTAGCTTTTGTCGCAGCAGTACCGTTGCTTTTGTTGTCTGTTTCTGTCAGTGATATATTATCTTTTGTTGGTTTTCATTCTGTTCGTGGTTTTCAGGTAGAGAGTATTGTTGCAGTGATAGTGCAGAATTTAGCATCTTTGGGATTTACGACTGCTACAATAGTGCCTTCATGCGATACGTCTGACATCATCAGCCCTATCTGCAGCTTTTTATTGCCATATTGGTCTGCAGTTAGTGCGTTGGCAATTATACTAATTTGGATGTTGATACTATATCATGTGAATAAGGTTAGCCATAATTCTAGTTACAGAGATTTTGCACGTGATGTAATGATATATTCATTAGCAGTATTGATGACATTTATGCTTGTTAACAAAGTGTTCTCAACTCAATACGTAATATGGTTATATGCCCTCATACCGTTTTTGGTAGTTATAAACGAAAAAAAGATTAACATTCCGATAGCAGTATTGGCTATTTTGATAGTAGCATTATCGTATCAGATTGGAACTCTCGGACCGTATTATGAGTTATTTCCTGTGTTGAATATTATACGCGATGTGATGATGTTCTTAATACTCTCGCAGATCATTCTCTATCTTTTGAATGAGAGGAATATTTTAGATTTATCATGTTCCGAAGTTGTACAGAATTGTGAATTACAGGAGATAAAATAAGTTCTATCTTGAACAATCTGAACTCGTGATCTGGTTCATATATATTTCATACTAAACACGAGTCCTGTCCGTTAAAGTTTTATATGGACTCAGAAGTGTTTGGATAGTAATTTTTTGTCGACAAACAATATATACTAAGATAGATTAGACGGATTGCTCTTTAAGAGCCGATGAATGATGACGGTGCTAGACACCGGAAAGAGGTAATTAAAATGTCTGTATTTGTAAAGTTTGAGACACCCAAAGAGCTTTCCGACAAAGCCTACTCCCTTGCAGAAATTGCAAGAGACGGCGGAAAGATAAAAAAAGGAACCAACGAAGTCACCAAAGCTGTAGAGCGCGGTGACGCAGCAATCGTGATTATGGCAGTAGATGTCAATCCCCCAGAGATTCTTGCACACATGCCAGCACTTTGTGAAGAGAGGAATGTAACATATGTTTATGTCCCCAGCAAAGCAGAGCTCGGAAATGCAATTGGACTCGACAAGCCTACCGCATCTATCGCAATTATTGATGTCGGAAGAGGAAAGCCCCTTTGTGAAGAAATCGCCCAAGCTGTTAAAGCACTGAAGAACTGAAGGTGAACTGAATGGTAGACACTGATAGCATTCCCTCTGAAGTGGTCGAGATAATCGGCCGCACAGGGATGACTGGAGAGGCTACCCAAGTCAAGGTCCGTGTATTAGACGGCCGCGACAAAGGTAGGATCATCACCAGGAACATCATGGGTCCAGTCAGAATGGGAGATATTCTCATGCTGAGAGAGACATCCAGAGAAGCCAGAAAACTCGGAATGGGTAGGTGAACTCGATGGTTGATATTAAGAAGTGCTCTTTCTGCGGCTCAGAGATTGAACCCGGAACCGGCAAAATGTATGTCAAAAAGGACGGAACTGTCTATAATTTCGATTCCAATAAATGTTATAAGAACATGATCTTGTTGAAGAGAGTGGCAAGGACCACCGCTTGGACTGAGAAAGCTGGAATTGAGAAACAGGCCCGTATCAAAGCACTCGAGAAAAAGGAGTGATTTCCATGGCTATGGAAAGAACCTATCTTATGATCAAACCAGACGGAGTCCAGCGCGGACTCTGCGGAGAGATTGTTTCTCGTTTTGAGAAAAAAGGACTCAAACTCATCGCAATGAAACTCACTGCAATCCCGAAAGAGACTGCTGAGTATCATTATGGTGAACATAAAGGTAAGAAGTTCTTCGATTCATTGATCACATATATAACCTCTGGTCCTGTACTAGCAATGGTATGGGAAGGAGAAGGTGCTGTAGCGGTTTGCAGGCAGATGATGGGAAAGACCAATCCTCAGGAATCGGCTCCCGGAACCATTCGCGGAGATCTAGGAATGGTCACAGGCGTGAATATAATTCACGGATCTGATTCATCGGAAGCTGCAGAAAGGGAGATCAAGATCTTCTTCAAGCCGGAAGAACTCATATCTTATGATAGGTCCGCTGATAAGTGGATATACGAGTAAACTTCTTTTTCAGAATTTATTTCTGAGAGGGCGATCGAATGGCAATAAGGCAACCGGTTGTTAGTGTACTAGGCCATGTGGATCATGGAAAGACGAAACTTCTCGATAGAATTAGAGGGACGTCTGTTCAAGCCAGAGAGGCCGGGGCGATCACTCAGCATATCGGAGCTACAGAGGTTCCAATAGAACACATTTACAAAATGTGTTCCGCCCTCATCGGAAAAAAGAAATTCGATGTACCCGGATTACTTTTTATAGATACTCCTGGACACCATTCTTTTGTAACGCTTCGTGCAAGAGGCGGCTCTTTGGCAGACCTTGCCGTTCTTGTTATTGACATAAGAGAAGGTATAATGCCCCAAACGATAGAGTCCATTCATATATTAAGGCAATACAAGACTCCGTTCGTAATAGCACTCAATAAGATTGATACTATAGAGGGGTGGATCGGTGAAGACGGGCGTCCTTTCATTTTATCTGAGAAAGTTCAGCAGGAACACACGCTTGAAGTTTTTAATGAGAAGCTGTACAACGTCATCTCACAATTAGCTGAGAATGGAGTATCTTCAGATAGATATGATAGAATAGATGATTTCAGGAAAGCTGTTGCATTGGTTCCCATAAGTGCAAAATCAGGAGAAGGAGTTCCCGATCTTTTGCTTATGCTTGTAGGTTTGGCACAGCGGTTTTTGGAAACACAATTAACTAAAGCAGAAGGACCCGGAAAAGGAACGATCTTGGAGATAAAAGAGGAAAAAGGTCTTGGAAAGACTATGGATATGATCCTTTATTCAGGAACCATAAAAAAGGGAGATACTGTCGCACTCGGAACAAGAGGGGCACCAGTGATCACGAAGATCAAAGCGATTCTTAAGCCGAAACCGTTAGATGAGATATGTGATCCTAGGGATAGGTTTGATTCTGTCAAAGAGCTCCATGCGGCCGCAGGAGTGAAGATATCGTGTCAGAATATGGAAGGAGTCATTGCTGGAGCACCTATTAGAGTGGTCAAAGGACCGAACGATCCTGCTGTGTTCGAATTGTCTGAAGAGACAAGTATCAAAATAGAGACTCAGGAGCACGGTATTACAATCAAAGCAGATGCCATCGGTTCCTTGGAAGCCTTGGCGTTCGAGGCTAAAGCAGCAAAGATCCCGATAAGGAAATACGGTGTCGGAGAGATAACCAGAAGAGATGTGGTCGAAGCTGCTTATGGCGATAAGACCAATAATGTAATTTTAGGATTTAATGTAGAGATGTCCAAGGATGCTGAGACAGAATTGGTTAATCACGATCTTAAGGTACTTACCAGTCAGATAGTTTACAGGCTCGTCGAGGATTATCAGGATTGGATAGAGGAGTCAAAGAAGAAGACAGATACCGATAAAAGAACAGAATTTTCTTTTCCGGCAAAGCTTCTTATTTTACCAAACTGTATTTTCCGTGTCAGTAAACCGGCCATCGTAGGTGTGCGGGTACTCGCAGGAAGGATAAAGATCGGACAGACCCTTATCGGAGCAGATGGAAGAGATGCTGGAAAAATCAAAAGCATTCACACAGGTGAAGATACCCTCAAGGATGCCAAACAGGGCGATGAGGTTGCTGTAGGAATAGACGGAGTTACTGCTGGCAGGCAGATCAATGAAGAGGACATTCTTTATGTGAATCTTATTGGATCAGCTGTTAAGGAATTATCCCATCTAGATCTTAATGCAGATGAGAAATTGGCAATGGAAGAGACAATAGCCATTAAAAGAAAGGAAGATGCATTCTGGGGAATGTGAATCGTCTAGACGTATCGATAGCTTTGTTTAATGAATATAGTCAAAAGTGAAAGTTGTTCATATAAAAAGAAAGGCTCTGTTGGAGCGATCTTTGATATTATCATTATAGGGGACTATGTTTTATTTGGCTCGATGTTTAGTTTGGATTTACTTCATACAGAATCTATCAACGAATTCAACTATCGTTTTAATACGGATTTTGTTGTGATAAAGTCGAAGAAATCCAGAAAGGTCAATTGAAACTTATTTTTGCAAAGCTTTATAAATGGCCTTCTAATAACACGACTTACAGGCGTTCAAATGGCAGAATTCAAAGCTATCGTAAACGATGTGAAGACCGGCAAATCATATAATGTTGCCGTGTCTGGTCACCACGCGAACTCTCTGGATGGTAAAAACATCGGAGAGATTGTAGACGGAATATTTGTCGGTCTCCCCGGCTATAAACTTAAGATCACCGGCGGAAGCGACGGAAACGGTACCCCAATGAGAGGGGACCTTCCCGGAAAGAAGAGGAAAAAACTCTTGCTCTCTGATGGACTCGGATTCCACGAGATCTATCACGGAGAGAGAAAAAGAACCGCAGTTCGCGGATCTGCAATATCCTCTGAGATCGTCCAAGTAAATATGGCGGTCGTAGAGTACGGTTCCAAATCCATTGAAGAGTCCCTTGCTCCAGCAGCTGAAGGGACCAAAGCGGAGAACTGATGAAGGTTCCAAAGCAGCCTGAGATAAATATCGGTATGATCGGTCACGTCGATCACGGTAAGACAACTCTTACCAAAGCTCTCTCTGGAGAGTGGACGGACCGTCATTCTGAAGAGGTTAAGAGAGGAATCTCTATTCGTCTCGGGTATGCAGATGTTGCATTCTACAAGTGTCCTAATTGTGAAGGTGCTGCAGCATTCGGTACTGTAAAGAAATGTAAGAATTGTGGTAGCGAAGCAGTGTTTCACAGGGCTGTCTCCTTTGTAGACGCACCCGGTCATGAGACCTTGATGGCAACCATGCTGTCAGGTGCAGCACTTATGGATGGAGCATTATTGTTGGTAGCTGCCAACGAGAAATGCCCTCAACCACAGACAAAAGAACATTTGATGGCGTTGTCTATAATCGGAATCGATAAGATCATCATCGTTCAGAACAAGATAGATATCGTCACCCGCGAACAGGCTATCGAAAATTACAAACAGATCAAAGAGTTTGTAAAAGGTACGATCGCGGAAAATGCACCCATAATACCAGTATCGGCAAATCGTGGCGTGAATATTGATATGTTGATCGAGGCAATCGAAGAGCACATAATATCAAAGGTCAAGAGGGATACAGATTCTTCTCCGATCATGCATGTTGCTCGTTCTTTCGATATCAACTCTCCCGGAACAGTTCCTATGGAATTGAAAGGTGGAGTAATAGGCGGAAGTCTCATCCAAGGAAAACTGAAATTAGGAGATGAGATCGAGATCGCTCCCGGAAGAAAGGTCGATGTCGCAGGAAAGACTACTTATGAGACGATATCCGCAAAGATAACATCTCTTGAGGCAGGCGGAAAGAGTGTGAAAGAGGTTCTCCCAGGAGGCCTTATTGCGATCGGAACCGCTTTAGATCCTTCGATAACAAAATCAGACGGACTCACGGGAAGGGTTGTCGGAAAACCCGGAAATCTTCCAACAGTCTCACATGATTTCGTAATGAAGACCACACTTTTGGACCGCGTCGTAGGTTCATCTGCAGACCTTATTGTTGATGATATAAAGAGCAATGAACCTCTGATGTTAAGCGTCGGCACTGCTACAACCGTAGGTGTTGTAAAGAGTGCTAGAGGCGGAAATGCAGAGGTCGCCCTTAAGATACCGGTATGTATTTTGCCGGGTCAGAGGGTCGCCATATCAAGAAGGATCTCCAACAAGTGGAGACTAATCGGATATGGTATCATAGAACAGTGAGTCTATGCAGACCGTCGTCTTGGACACAAACGCTTTACTAATGCCTTTTGAGTTGAAATTGAATCTTGACATAATGGTCAATAATGTTCTGGGTGATGCCCATATGGTTGTTCCCGAGCCGTTGCTAGGTGAACTAAAACGTTCTAAGAATAAGTATGCAAAGGTCGCTCTGGCCTTAGCAAAAAAATATGAGGCGATCCCTACAAAACAGTATGGAGACAACGCGGTCATAGAGGTCGCTTTGAAAACAGGCGGAATCGTTCTTACGAATGATAGGGAGTTAAGAAGCAGATTGAGAATATTGGGCGTATCGTTGTTATATCTGCGTTCCGGCACACATCTTATGCTTGAAGAACTTTAAATGAGTGGATAGGGAGGCTCTTCCGGGGGATTCCCGTTCCAAGCTTCTTTGCCGACTTCTTCGAGTCTCATATTTACAAGTTCTTTTCCTTTTTCTGTTACACCATAGACTGGTACTTTGTTGCCGGCGATGATGACATCTCTTTTCTTGGATTCCATTCTGCACGCGTATGATGCGCATGCAGTGATAATGTCACAATTGTCAAAGAGTATCTTCGTTTCTTCTTCAGTTTTCTTGGAAGTATGTACGGCGATGATGACAAGGTTATTTCCGTAGGTCTTCCTTAGTTCCTGAGCGTCTTTGGCGGATGCAACGGTCACTCCTATCATCTTGTGCCCTTTAGCCTTTGCTTTCCTCACACCGGCAATGGAATCAAGAGGTGTGTTGATGGGGTCAAGGACATTCTCTGATCCAACATCATCAATGACTTTTTTGATAGGTGATGTTTCACAGAGCCCAGAGATTCTTCCTCCGAGACCTTGAATGAGTTCAGGATCAGTGAGTATGACAGTACCGCATCCATCGGCCGCGATGACCGCGGCGTCAAGATATTTGTTACGGACGGCAGAACTGAGGATCTCAGAGATTCCGAATGAAAGAAAATCTTTCATCCTGGTTTCTCTGTTCTCGCAGCACATACCGAATGTCTTCATACGGTACTCGATGTTCTTTCTTATTGATTCTACACTAAGTTCATCGATGTTACGGTATTTTTTGAATAGAGGGCAATATTTGATCTCAGGTTCACTGATATCTATTATCTTTTCGTCTTCTATTACAACCCTGGACATACCAAGGCATTCCATAACATGTTTTCCCATGCAGGATCGCTCTATGACTTCAACAGTCTTTATGAAGGCTGGTTTTGTAGGCTTGTCGTTCATATCCACCGGAAGGTTTCCGATAATATCGACAACATCCATTCCGCTTACGACCTGACCGAAGACAGGATGTGCGTATGGTGTGGTCGGGTTCTCTTTGTCGAGATATTTGTTGTCGATGGTGTTGATGAAGAATTGGCTTCCGCCTGTGTGTGGACGTCCGGTGTTCGCCATAGAAATAGTTCCTCTGACGTTCGAGTGCCCTTTTCCGAATTCATCCTCAATGGTGTATCCAGGTCCGCCCATTCCTGTTCCGTCGGGGTCTCCGCCCTGGATCATGAAGTCTTTGATGACGCGGTGGAATATGACATCGTCATAGAATCCTTCTTTTGCGAGTTTCATGAAGTTGCCTGTTGTGATGGGCATATCATCGTGCATTCTGATTGTGATGTCGCCTAAGTTAGTATGAATAATTACCTTAGCCATATTTCCACATTAAGTACAACACATAAAAAACATTCTCGGCTTCATGTCATTATGTGCAGGATATTTGAATAGGTGTTATCAAGCAATAAACGAAACGAAATGGTTATTATGTGCCATCTATATTATATGGCATTTATATGAGAGAGCATATTTCAGTAACTTATAAGGGATTATCTCCAGGAAATGATGATTATGGCTGCTAAATTTCCTTCCCCAGAAAAATACGATAAGAATGCTATTGTCACAGTTCCAAGGTATTCTGAATTTCACAATGAAGCGGTTAATGTTGTAAAGAATTTCGGTATAAAACCTAGGATATGGTTGGATACTGGATGTGGTACAGCTAAACTGGTCCATGATCATATCGATGAGTTTCCCGATACGGAGTTTGTACTTTCAGATCCCACACGAGGCATGATAGATATTGCCAAAGATAGAATGAGTGGCAACAAAAGATGTTCTTATGTTACCAAGGCGACAGATGAACTGATGTTTGGAAGTGAATCTGTAGATGTAATAACGGCTATTCTTTGTCATCATTATTATGACGAAGGCGGTAGACAGAAAGCCGAAGAGAATTGTTATAGGATGCTTAAAAAAGGTGGAATATATGTTACCGTTGAGCATACCGCTCCTGCTACAGAAGAGGGATTTACAATAACAAGAGCACGCTGGAAGGAAATGCTTGTAAAAGCAGGCAGGACCGAAGAAGAGGCAGAGGATCATCTTGCAAGGTATAATTGTTCATTCTTCCCGATAACAATTGAAGCTCACGTAAGGCAATTAAAGGATTGCGGTTTCAGTATCGTGGAGCCCTTCATCATGTCATATTTTCAGGTAGGTTTCTATGCGATAAAGTAAGCGTCAGTGTACGTATTTTTTGAGATATCCATAGCCTTCTGACTCCATGGAATCAAAGGGAACGAAGCGTAATGATGCGCTGTTTATGCAATATCTTGTTCCGTTGGGGGATTGCTCATCATTGTAGAATACATGACCCAAATGAGAATTTCCTGTACGGCTACGGACTTCAATACGTTTCATTCCGTGGCTGTTATCAATCAATGGAATGATCGTGTTGTCATCTATAGAGGTTGAGAATCCCGGCCATCCGCAAACAGTATCGAATTTATCAGAAGATGAGAACAGAGGTTCTCCTGTTACGATGTCGACATATATGCCATGTTCATGATGTTCGTTGAATTCATTTTGATACGGAAGTTCCGTACACCCCATCTGTGTGATCATGAATTGTTCATATGATAGTTTTTTCTTGATATCCTCGTCGGAAGGGCATGGGTATTTCGCAGGGTCCACTGTCGTCTCTACCGTTTCTTTTATCTTTTCGGGCGATATGTGGCAGTATCCGTTGGGATTTTTATCAAGATATTTTTGGTGATATTCCTCTGCATCAAAGAATGATTCCAGAGGTTTGATCTCAACATTAAATGTCTTGTAGCGTTTTTTTTCGATATCTATGATGCGTTCAATGATCATTTTCGAATTTTCATCAATGTAATAGATGCCTGTTTGATATTGTGTTCCTTTGTCATTTCCTTGGGCGTTTTGGCATGTTGGGTCTATGACATGGAAGAAAGCGAATATGATCTTTTCAAGACTAATCCTTTCAATGTCGTAATCTATACGTACCGTTTCACGGAATCCTGTTTTTCCGGTACAGACAGTTTTATAATCCGCATCTTTCTTGGATGAACCGTTGGCATATCCGCATCTGGTGTCGATTATTCCAGGAATCGATTCCATCAATTTTTCTAGACCCC
>Ga0265294_10008464_pt1 | contig 12008 bp, 9 predicted proteins | sample MunlanPumphouse3_FD_192504 | JGI IMG/M metagenome (GOLD analysis project Ga0265294, IMG submission 192504) | Groundwater microbial communities from a municipal landfill in Southern Ontario, Canada - Pumphouse #3 | ecosystem: Environmental > Aquatic > Deep subsurface > Groundwater | place... | reverse complement strand
TAATGAGAGATTTGCATAAAGAACTGATAAAAAGATACTTGAGACTGTATGAAGTATAAAATAGTAGTTGATTTGCAATAACTTAGGTGTCGGAAAGATTAGTTTTAAATAAGGCAAAAGAATCTGTATTCTTGATCGTAATTAGAACTTGAGAAGGGGCATATCAAATGATATACCCCTTCAATTCAAAGATATGTTAAATCAAAACTACTAATCGCTCCAAGGATCTTCAGTTAAAGATGGCTCATAGTTCAAATACCAGTCTTGGTTTTGTTCTCCACCTGATGTTACCCAGCCAGCAAAGTCAGGATAAGCTCTAAAGATTGGAATATTCTCTTTGACAGCTGGAATCCAACTATCTGCAGAAAAATAAAGAGCCCAAGGATAATTGTCTTCAGTCTTATACCAATTATCAGGAAATAGGTATGAAGCATCATCACCAATACCAAAATTATCTGTATCAACAATTTCAGTTGGAGGATAGCCTGCAAGATGAATCTCTAAAGCTCTATCATCGCTTCTAAATAAGAAGAAATCTGGAATTGGATTTTCAGGTTGTTCTTGAGTAGGATCGAAATTAATTCTTAGAGAGATATCATCACCAGCTGTGAGGTCCATATCTCCAATATCGTGAATTAAAACAGCTGTATTTGGAGCAAACTTATCGATGTAAGTCATTGTTGACCAATCACCGTTTTGTTGACCTGTGGACCAATTTGAGGGTAGAGAGTAAGCTAAAACAGAATTTAGCATATTTCCTGTATCAATTGTGCTATAAGTTGTAGTACCACCAGATGTCTCTGCATCAATGAATCTTAAAGCTAAACCATTATGAAGACTTGCTCCAGCTTTCATTACCTTGAAATATAGGTCAAAGTAGACAATTTTGTTATCAGCATTAACCTTGAATTTTGAATCAGGAACAAAGATGTAAAGGTCATTGAAATCATAATCACCTTTGTCAGGCCATAAATCTTCATACATGATAAATCCACCAGGAACAATGATTTCACCAGCAATATTAGGATTACCAGGTTCTAGATCTTCAGAATCAATAACACCATCCCCATCTCTATCAGAAGAATTAGCTTCTGTATCATAAAGAGTAACTAACCAATTATCTAGTCTAACATTACCTTGATTCCCATTGTATTGGGCTATCATAACCATATACTTAGCACCATTTAGTCTATTATCTGTTCTATCAGAGAAGAATCTATTTGTGTCAGTGTAGGACCAAGGTGGCCAAGGGAAAAAGTTCATATAGTTCATATCTTCATCTAAAAAGATAAATGTATTAGTTAGGTATGAACCAAATGGACAATTTTCAATTGCTACTGTGTTATCAGTTATGGCACCTTCAAGGTTTTCATTGAAATAATCAAAACCACCAACATCAAGTGTCTGCATAACTACCCAATCGGTACCTATTAACAAATGACTGTTTAATTCATCAGAAACTCTTGAAACTTCTCCATTTCCACTTTCATTAAATTTTACTTTATGCCAACCAGTATTTGCTTGAGGTACTTCTGTTGGAATATGTACATTACTACTATTCATCAAGCTTTGAATCATGTCTGGATCAACACCACTTACTGAAACGAAATCTGAAAGGTCAGAAGAAATGTCATTGGTAAAATATGGGTCAATGTTTGATTCGTAAGCATACCTTTGACTTTTACTTGCAGGAATTACGATACTGTATTCTTTTTTAGAAGTTGAAATTTCTTGTGAAAAATTATAAGCAGGAACTGATATTAGTAAATTATCATAACCTTTCACTGAGTTAATGTTCATTTCTAAGTGACCATCAGTCATAAATTTTCTTGCTATAACTTTGCTGTCATGACTAATAATAACTGCACTCTTACCTGTTATACTACTGTCTTCCAATAATATGTTTAGTTTTATGTATTCTAGATTTGTCCAGTTGAAATCATCTGGGACTTCTAAATTTTGATAATCAACCTCAGGTGTTGTAGAGTTGTCATCTGAACAAGCAATCAAACCTAGTACAGTAACTAACAATATAACATATAGTGTTAACATTCTTTTCATATTTTTTCCTCCATTATCTCTTATCATTCATTTAATTATAACTTTTTTTTTGATTTTAACAAAACTTATTTTAAAACATCACTAACCGTAGCACTCATTGAGGCAGGAAATGCTACGATAATTATTCTTTTTAGAGCAAGAATGTTATCTATACCCCAAGGACATTTTTGTAAAATAGTAAGAAGCAATGCTACAATAGTAAAGGAAATCAAATAGGTGGCTAATACTCTCACAACATACTGCATTCGATTTCTCTGCATATAAAAGCGATAGAAGTTGAAATAGACAAACAGTGCTACAAAAAATATTGAAAGAGCAGAAAGGAGTATTACATTTCTTATCGGAAGTTCAACTCCCAGATCCCAGGTCTCAGCTGTAAAAGCCATGGGAATAGCTAATAGAGATGAACCTACAATTACCTGAAGAATATCACGCACTTTAAACTCGACCATTAAAGGACGTAAAAGATGATTTAAAACATTACCTGTTTCATCTTTAATAGGAGTTACTTTGTAGAGATATCCACCGATTCTCTTAACTTGTGTCTCATTTTTCATCATCTTAGCTTTATTACTCTTATTATTCATAATTCACTCCTTAAATCAATATTTAACATAAGATTATAATTAGTCAAGCAAATTATGATGAAAGTTAGAAAGCATGAACTTGATATGTTACCAAAATCTACTATATCATCTAGGTTTAATTGTTTTTCCTTCATATTATTAGCATATTATACTTATTCCAATATATTATAAAGTAAAAGTGAGGAAATTATGAAAAGGGCATTTTTAATAATAATCATAATGATAGGAGTAATTGTTATGTATAGCAAAGATGATAATAAATTAACTAATATGGAAAAGTATGTGATTGAACAGAAGGGAACAGAGGCACCTTTTACAGGTGAATATGTTGAGCATTTTGAAGATGGGACATACCTTTGTAAGAAGTGTGGAACAGAGTTGTTTGATTCTTCTGATAAATTTAAATCTTCTTGTGGTTGGCCTAGCTTTGATGATGCTATTGAGGGAAGAGTAAAAGAAATTCCTGATGCTGATGGTAGGAGAACCGAGATAGTTTGTGCCAATTGTGGTGGGCATCTTGGCCATGTTTTTGTTGGTGAGGGATATACTGATAAGAATGTTAGGCATTGTGTTAATTCCATTTCTCTAAACTTTAAAGAAAAGGTAACAGAAGCTAAGGCTTATTATGCTGGAGGTTGCTTTTGGGGTGTTGAATATTATTTTCAACAAGTCGATGGAGTGATTTCTTCGAGTGTAGGTTTTATGGGTGGTCATGTCGAAAACCCAGGTTACTATGAAGTTGTACGTGGAAGAACAGGGCATATTGAAACTACAGAAGTTACTTATAATCCAGAAAAGATTTCCTATGAAGAGCTTACTAAATACTTTTTTGAAATTCATGATCCAACTCAACTTGATCGCCAAGGACCAGATATTGGACAACAGTATAGGTCTGTGGTGTTTTACTCGTCAGATGAAGAGAAAAAGATTGCTCAAAAGTTGATTGATATTCTCAAACAGAAGGGCTATGATGTGGTCACTAAGTTAGAACCGGTTCAACCTTATTATAAAGCTGAGAACTACCATCAAGACTATTATGAAAATAAGGGAAGCCTGCCATATTGCCACGCTTATAAGAAGAAATTTTGAATTAACCATAACAAGGTAAGAGCATTCGCTAATCTTCACCTGAAGTATTAGCGAATGCTCCATTAAGTTTTCACTTCTTTGTCTGAATAAAGTCTATATGAAGTGAAAATTACTGAGTCTTTCCAAACTGTTTCTTGCTTCATTATTGGTCATTATTTAGTATCAAAAGCAATGGAGACCTAATAAACTCCCAATAGACCCCCAATAAAGGCCTAATAGACACACAGGACAAATGTTGTGTTAAAACTTTTCATTCTTCATCAACTTTTGGATTGAATCTCAGCTTGAACCTTTTGAATATCTAACTCATTTTTATAAAGAGGTAGTTTATTGTTTTTATAGACTTGAAGATTCTCTTCAAAAGTCTTTCGATTATTATTTTTATAGATTATTCCTAAAGGGTATGGTTTTTCTTCTAATGATTTTTGAAAGGCTTTTACTCTGTCGTAGGGATCATAATCTTTAGCTAGATAATAGGTGTTTTCATCAAACCACTTAAAAGTGTTAATTTTATTGAATGAAACACAAGGTTGAAATATATCCACTAAGGCAAAGCCTTTGTGAGCTATAGCTTGCTTCATAATTTCTTTAGTTTGCTCAATATGACCTGAAAAAGCTCTAGCCACAAATGTTACGTCAAGAGAAATAGCTAAAGCAAGCGGATTGAGTGGTTTTTCAGATACACCAAAAACCTGGAGAGGGGTTTCCATGCCAATTCCTGTAGTAGGTGAAGCCTGTCCTTTTGTTAATCCATAAATCATGTTGTCGTGCACAAACAAAGTAATATCAGGATTCTTTCTGGTTATATGGAGCAAGTGGTTTCCACCTTCACCATACATATCGCCATCACCACCAAAGGCAATGACAGTTAGCTCTGGGTTACATGCCTTAATTGCTGTTGCAGGTGGGAGCCCACGACCGTGAAGTCCGTGAAAGAAACTTGCATTAACAAATTCGGGTAATTTTGCAGCCTGTCCAATTCCAGAAACTAAGACAAGGTTTTCTTTGGGCAGATTCATCTCTTCTAAAGTGGTTAGTAATTCTTTACGAATAGAAAAGTTACCACAACCAGGACACCACGATATATCTATTTTATTTTCAAAATCAAATTTGTTTTTCACTATTTCCTCCTGTTCCAATCAGCTTATTAATCTCATGAGTTACTTCTTCCACTGAGAAGGGACGTCCGTTGTATTTTAATATTTTATCTTTTATATCATAGCCTGTCTCAAGCTTGATAAGTTGAGCAAACTGGGCTGTAGCATTGTTCTCAACTATAATTACCTTATCTGCTTGTTGAAAATATTCTAGGGTATTCTCAGCTAATGGGAATAACCAAGAAAAATGTAACAGAGCTAAGTCATTTCTTCCTAACATTTCAACTGCTTCATTTACGATATTGAATGTAGAACCCCAGCTAACAACAAGTGTTTTGTAGTCATTGTTTCCGATGAGTTTTGGTGGAATAATATCTGCTTTGATTAGTTGAAGCTTGTTTAGCCGCTTATCGACCATTTTAGTTCTTAGAACAGGATCTTCTGTAATATGTCCACTTTCATCGTGTTCATTACTACCGGCACAAATAGTACCTGAGCCATATCCAGGTATTCCCCGAGGAGATATTCCATTTTCAGTGAAAGCATATCTTTTGTAGTCTGGACTAGTTTTAATAATTCGGTTATCAATTTTGAGGTCTGATGTGTCAAAAGCAGGTGTATTATATCTACTATTGACATAATATTGATCAGTAAGAATAAACACAGGTACTTGATATTTTTCAGCTAAGTTAAAAGCATCTTTAGTTAAAGTGAATCCTGCTTCCAGAGTTCCTGGGGACAGGATGATTCGAGGAAAATCTCCATGACCTGAATACAGAGCTAAGTTCAAATCACCTTGTTCAGTGCGAGTTGCAAGTCCTGTAGCAGGTCCGGGACGCTGAGCTAAGTGAAGCACCATTGGCGATTCCATCATACCACAAAGGCTTATACCTTCGCTCATGAGAGCAAGACCTCCACCCGAAGTAGTAGTCATTGCTCTTGCTCCAGCATACCATGCTCCAAGTGCCATATTTATAACCCCTACTTCATCTTCAACCTGTTCTACAATTATATCAAATTTCTTGGAGTAAACGGACATATTTTGGAGCACGCTTGTTGAAGGCGACATTGGATAACCACATACGTAATTGCATCCACTGGCAAGGGCACCAAGTGAAACAGCTTCTGCACCATCCATAATAAGTTGGTCTTTAACAGTATGGGATTTTTCTATGTTAATGTCAAGCTCTGAAAGATGTTTACCTAATTCGTGACCTTTAGTTATAGCCTCACGATTTTTGTTTTGGATGGCTTCATCCTTATCAGCAAAATAATCAACTATGAATTCTTGGCACAACTTTAGATTAACTTTAAGGAGTCCACAGATATAACCTGCTGCAACCGTATTGGAATAGATAGCATTCCCAATCTCTTTTGCTATTTGAGTAAATTGCACATCAATAATTTTTTCATAATCAATTTTATCTTTTTCTCCAATTACAATAGTATTAGGGCTTGTTCTTTTTTTAAGATGCTCAATTCCATCATTATGAAGTGGAATCAATAGATCTATCCGATCAAGAAATCCAGCTATTGGCTTTGAAGAAATTCGTATTTCAGTAGAATTAATTCCGCCTCTTACTCGCGACATAAGTTCTGATGTTGAGAAATAATTATAGCCACTTCTTTTTAATAAAGTTGATAAAATGTTTTCAATTGATTGAATACCTTGTCCTGCTTGCCCAGCGAGAACAATAACTAAACTATCTTCTATCTTTCGTATCATTAAATATCTCCTACGTTTTTGTTACCTGTTGCTTTTAGTCAATTTTAAACAATATTAATAAACTAATTTTTTACAAGGATAAAACAAGTTTTTTGTAATATTGTTTTGAAATTAGTAAACTTTTAAAGAGTTTTTAAACAATTTCTAATTTTGTGACCAGAACTCAACTCTATTTCCTTCTGGGTCATAAATGTGAATAATCTTAGCTCCCCAAGAGTGATTTTTAATTTGAGGAGGATTAACTCCGGACTCAGTGAGTTTTGTGTGAGTTGCAGTAATATCCTTTACTTCAAGAGTTATTGTAATGCCCTTACCTTGGCTACTAGTCATTGTAGTAAAAGCTTCATTTGCAATGCTCAAATTTGATTTATTATTCAATTGAAACTCAATAAACCATTTCCGAGAAGTGTTTACTGATAAGCCAAGTTTATTTCGATAAAAAGCAACTGTTTCTTTCCATTTTTTGCAATACAAAATTGTATTAGTGCTTTTGATTTCCAGCATTAGCTATCCCCCTATCTGTAATTATTCTTGATTTCACTATGCAAAGCTGTTACAACTTAAATCTATAATTATTTAAATGATTAAAACTGTCCAGTTTTAAAAAAATGGAACACTCTTTTTTTCTGGAGATACTGTCCATTCTAACTTATTGCAAGACAATATTTGTTGCTTGGAGTATCATAAAGCTTTTCATTATTTGATAATTTATTCAGAAATTTCAGTTTTACACTTGACATTTTTTTATAAAAAACTTTTTTTAGGATATTAGAATCCATTCGAGGGAGAAATTTATGGTTGAACAACGCATTAGAAACCACCCGGTGTTGGATATACCGGAAAATAACGATTTTGTAACATTTTATTGGAATAAACAACCGCTTAATGCTCGCAAGGGTGAAATGATAGCATCTGCTCTCATGGCAAACGGTATTCGAGTCTTTGGCCATCATCATGTTGATAACAGTGCTCAGGGCATATTTTGTGCTAATGGGCAGTGTGCCAAGTGTACTGTAATTGCTAATGGAATTCCTGTTAAATCATGTATGACACCTGTTAAGGAAAACATGATTGTTGAGAGTGCAGAAGGCTTACCTACTTTACCTCTTGATGCAGATCCCGTCGAAATGTCAGACATTGAGGAATTAACTACAGATGTTTTGATTATTGGTGGAGGACCTGCCGGGCTTTCGGCAGCTATCGAAATGGGAAAGAGGGGTGTGAAAGCTCTTTTAATTGATGATAAAGAGGAACTTGGTGGTAAATTAGTATTACAGACCCACAAGTTCTTTGGTTCACAAGCAGATTCCAGAGCAGGTACTCGTGGTAATGATATTGGTAAAATACTTGCTAAGGAAGTTGCTAAATACAATTCTATCAAAATCTGGACAGCTAGTACAGTCCTATTCGTTTTCAGTGATAAGAAAGTTGGGGTTTTAAAAAGAGATGAATACAAACTCATAACTCCAAAAATGGTGCTAAATGCAGCTGGTGCGAGAGAAAAATTCTTAAGATTCAGTGGGAACACACTGGCAAGTATTTATGGTGCAGGAGCTTTCCAAACTTTAGTAAATAGAGATTTAGTTAAGCCAACAGATAAATTATTCATCGTTGGCGGTGGTAATGTCGGACTTATAGCTGGTTATCATGCTTTACAGGCTGGTATCAATGTTGTGGGCTTAGTTGAAGCTGCTCCTCGCTGTGGAGGCTATAAAGTTCATGCTGATAAATTAAGAAGACTAGGTGTTCCTATCTATACTTCTCATAGTATCTTAAGTGCTAATGGAACAGAAACAGTAGAGAGCATCACTATTATCGAAGTTGATGATAAATTTCAACATATTCCTGGAACAGAGAAGAGTTTTGCCTGTGATACAATTCTAATGGCAGTTGGATTAGATTCGTTAAATGAATTCACCCAAGAAGCTGAGCAAGCGGGACTTCCAGTAATGGCTGCAGGAGATGCTTTCGAGATCGCAGAAGCTTCTTCAGCTATGTTCAACGGTAAAATAGTTGGACTAAAAATTTGTAAAGAGATGGGAGCTGAACTTAATGATGTTCCTCAAGAATGGTATGATAAGGCTGCTCTCTTAAAATCTCCAGCAGGTAAGGTTAAACCCTATAATTATGATGATTCTGAAGAAGGGGTTATGCCAATCATTCACTGTTTGCAGGAGATTCCTTGTAATCCTTGCACAACCGTATGCCCTGTAGGTGCTATAAAAATCGATAACGGTGGTTTGTTGGATACACCTCGCTATACCGGAAAATGTATTGGTTGTGGAAAATGTGTCCTAATTTGCCCTGGCTTAGCCATATCTTTAGTTGACTACAGAAAAGACAAAGAAAAACCAATTGTTACTCTTCCTTATGAAATAGGCAACTTTATGGTCAAAGAGGGTGATTTGATAGAAGTCAATGATATAGATGCTGTTAGTCTAGGCCACTATCCAGTAGTTAGTGTGCAGATGTTCCCAAATCGTAAAACCCAGTTGATTAAGGTACAAGTGGACAGAGAGATTGCAAAAAAAGTAGTATCGTTTAGAATTCAAGATCAATCAATAACTCAACAGATAGAAACGGTTACAGTTCCAAATTTAGAAGATGAGGGAATGGTATGTCTTTGCGAAAGAGTTAAAGTGAAAGATGTGAAAGAGTTAATTAAACAGGGAATATATAATTTGAACCAGATTAAAGCCATTACACGAGCAGGAATGGGGCCTTGTGGAGCTAAAACATGCGATGTCCTGATTAAGCAAGTAATGAGACAAGAAGGTATTCCTGCAGAATATGTGGTTCCGAACACTAAGAGACCGGTATTTATTGAAGCGCAACTAAAAGTTTTTGCTGGGTCTAAAGGGGAGGAATAGATATGAATAATAACTATGATGTAATAATTATTGGTGCTGGGTCAATAGGTGTACCAACTGCTGTTTCTTTAAGTGAAAGAGGTAAGAAAGTTCTGGTTATTGATGAGTTATCAGGTCCTGGACAAGGAAATAATAAAAAAGCTATTGGTGGAGTGCGGGCTACTCACTCTAATTATGGTAAGATATCTGTTTGTAAAAGAAGTATTGAGATCTTCTCAAATTGGAAAAAAAACTACAATTATGATATTGGCTGGCGTTCAAATGGTTATTCTTATCCCGCTTGGAACGATAAAGACTCGGAGACCTTACAGGCTATGGTTAGATCATTGCAGGGGATGGGATTGAATATAATGTGGGTTCCACCTGAAGAGTATAATAAGCTTGTGCCAGGTATTAAAATGGAAGGCTTGAGAGGTTCAACTTTCTCACCTGAAGATGGAAGCTGTTCTCCCCTTCTCGCAATGTCTGCCTTTCATAAGAGAGCTAGAGAATTAGGAGCTGAATTCCATTTTGATGAGAAGGTGGAAGAATTTGTTATTGAAAATGGACAGATAGTAGCTGTTGTCACTGATAAAGATAAGTATTCTTGTTCTGAGGTAATCAATGCCGCTGGTAATCATGCTCGTCAAATAGGCAAGAAAGTAGGCATCGATTTACCTGTTTTCCCTGATAATCACGAAGCAGGGATTACAGAACCTGTAAAACGCTTTTTCGAACCAATGGTTATTGATATGAGAAAAGCTCCAGGTTCAGAAAACTACTATTTTTACCAAAACCATGAAGGACAAGTAGTATTCTGTATTACTCCTGATCCAGCAATTGTTGGAGAAAATAGCTTATCAACTTCTGAATTCTTACCTTTAGTAACAAAAAGAATGTTAGATATCTATCCACGCATGAAATACCTAAAACTCAGAAGGACCTGGAGAGGACAATACCCAATGACTCCTGATGGCTTCCCTATTGTGGGAAGAACTAAAGAGGTTCCTAATTTCATTAATGCAGTAGGAATGTGTGGTCAAGGATTTATGATGGGACCGGGAATGGGTGAACTTGTTACCAGAATTGTCTTAAAAGAAGTATCTTCTGATGACGAATTGCAATTAAAACACTTTAATCTTTACCGTGATTTTACAGGTATGGAGGCTTTTAAATAGAAATTAAGAATCTAATAAGTAATAATTAACTATGTGGTATTGTTTCGCAATCATAAGAAAAATTAAGATACCATCATAAACTTCTCTTTATTGCAAAGCTTTTTCTTAAAGAACTTAAAGAGTATTCCACTAACGGAGTGTTTCTTAATCCCGTTGAGGTGATGATATGTTAGCGAGTGTTCAAAGGACACTCGTTAATGTATCTAACCCAAAATTAGTCTTTTTTATCTCTTTTACTTCTTGGGTGTAAGTTATTAATTGTCTTAGTCAAATCTTTCATTGTAACATGCGTATAAATTTCAGTAGTTGAAAGGTTTGCATGTCCCAGCATCTCTTGAATAGCTCTAAGGTCAGCTCCATTACTAAGCATGTGGGTAGCAAAAGTATGACGTAAAGTATGAGGTGAAAAGCCTTTTTTTTGTCCTACTATTTTTAAATATTGACTGAGAATATCTGCTAACTCCAGCCTATTGAGAGGTTTACCAGATTTTGAGAGGAAGAGGATGTCTCCGCTGAATTTTGAAGAGAAAGTTCCACGAATAGATAGATAGTTCTGAACTGCTTCAATAGCTTTGCTACCAATAGGTACTAATCTGGTTTTATCTCCTTTACCATGCACCTTAACAGTTTTTTGTTGAAAGTCAATACTTGTCAGGGTAAGGGCAATTAACTCAGAAATTCTGAGCCCAGATGAGTAGAATAGTTCTAAGATTGCTAAGTTCCTTACTCCAAATTTGGAAGAGAGGTCAGGTAATGAAAGTAATAGCTCCATATCATTTTCAGAAAAGAACTGGGGTATTTTATTCTCGTATTTAGGATTTTTCATAGTCAATGCTGGGTTCTCAGAAAGATAATTATGAGCTACACAGTACTTGAAGAATCCTTTAAGGGCAGTGAGCTTTCTAGATATTGACCGATTAGAATTGCCTAAACTCTCGTAGAGATTGCCCATGAAATCACGGATGATATGTCGATCAATTTCCTGAATCGTGATGTTGTTTTCATATTTTTCAACTAAGAAATCAATAAACTGGGTTAAATCTCTTCTATAGGCCTCAATTGTGTTAATACTCTTCCCCAGAGCTTTAAGATAGTTTAAATATTCATCCATAATTTCATGTATAATCATAGTTTGACCTCAATTTAAGATAAGTAAATCTAAGAAAAACCGAATTGCTTCCGCTTCCTCGGATGTTATTTAGATATATGAATGGAAGATAAATATTTAGAACTTATTTTAGCCGAAGACCATGATTTGTTCTTGATATCTTATCAACACAATCATTTTATTATATTTTAATATAATAATGTTAAGTTGCAAATAATCAGTCAATATAATTTTTTTTTTATTGATTAAGTTCTTGATTGTTTGTGATTAAAATAAATCATTGACAGATTTGCAAGTTTCATTACTTATGTAT
>Ga0265294_10008462_pt1 | contig 12011 bp, 10 predicted proteins | sample MunlanPumphouse3_FD_192504 | JGI IMG/M metagenome (GOLD analysis project Ga0265294, IMG submission 192504) | Groundwater microbial communities from a municipal landfill in Southern Ontario, Canada - Pumphouse #3 | ecosystem: Environmental > Aquatic > Deep subsurface > Groundwater | place... | reverse complement strand
TATACCTATATTGTAGGTATACTATATAATATCTTCCCTTTATATACTGTATTTAAAGAAAAATCATTTCTTTATAAATAAAAATGTAGCTACACAAGCTACCTACAAATCATCCGAGAATTTCAGTTCGCAACATTCGGAAAGACCGAGACCACCAGTTACGAAGAGGGTCTTGAATTAGCTAAATTCAAAGGTGAAATATTCGTGAAAGACCTTGCTGAAAAAGCAGGTGCTGAAGACATAACAGTATCCTATGATGTCAATGAGAAGAAATACTCCACAGGTGATAATGTTAACAATATTCTGTTGGAAACGATCGTCACTGTGACCGCTGTAGGAAAACCCAAGCAATTCTCATAAATTAATTTATAGAATAATTCTCAGGCGGAATAGTTATCTCGAACACCACGCCCTTACCCGAAAATCCTACTTCTCCTAATGTGAATTTTGTTGCAGCCAGTATACTTCCGACCAGGAACATTCCAAACTTTCCGTTCTCTATCTTTCCCTTAACGATATTGTCTTTCGTATCTACAGATAACCCTATTCCATTGTCCCTGTAAATCAGAATCAGATTCCCGCGATCTATCCTGTACTTAACGATTATCTCAGAAACATGCTCACCATGCATGATAGAATTTGAAAATAAATGATAAAATACATTGTAAAATGCGGGATCCGCCAACACCCTCAAACCATCTGTCCTGATTTTGACGAGATCTTTCGGTACATTAAAAATATCCATGGCACGCTCTACTTCAACAGATACGTCCTGCCATATGGGATCTATCATACCTACGTTGTGATAGTCACGCACGAATCCTACAGCTTCATTTATATTGTTAAGTTGACAATTGATTTCCAATTCAGCGGTTCCTCCCACAGAAACCATAGCTTCTTTGATACCTTTCAAAGACCTCAATATATCCTCGGTCACAAATTTATCGAGAGTGTTTATGTGCTCTACTGCTTCTCTCATTATTGAATTCGTTTTATTCAATTCGGACACATCATCAAATGTAACTACATATCCTGACTGATCGGCTCCAATATCCTTCACAGATGACACAGATATCATATAATCCTTACCTGTAGCCTGATTACGAACAGGTACGAGTGAAACATGTGTATTACCATCTATTATTACAGAATTCACGACTGCCTGAATCTCTTTTGAAATATTATTTTGGAAAAATCTTATTCCCGGTTGATTCGAAGCATCCCCACATCCTATCAATTTGGATGAAATGCTGTTACATAGAATGATATCGAGTTTACTGTTCAGAACTAGCATTCCTATCGGTGCACTATCAATGATATTACGAAGCTTGTTCTCTGTTGCCAAAGTCTTTCCTTTGAGGATCATCTCAGCATAAATGCTAAACAATCCATCCATCAAAAGGGTCAATTGTTTCTCATCCGTCCATGTATAATCACGTTTCTTATTCGCTACACCAGCCGTTGCAACTAGTGCACCGTCATGATAAATTGGAATCATCAGCAATTTATTCAAAGGCAAATGTCCCATTGGAGTTCCCCTTTTAGGATAAATCTTTTCTGCAATGTAATCATTGACGATCACGGTCTCTCCGCGACGAATAGGCTCTCCCCATAACCCAGTAGTGTCTAGATCATAGACCATCGGAACATTCTTCACCTTACAGGATTCCATGCAAGAATTAGACCAGGATAGCATATTGAGTTTCCTGTTCTTCGAGTCATATGTAGCGACATATCCAATCTGACTCTCTGTGAGCCTTACACTCTCGCTAAGTGCATAATCCAAAATGTCTTCAAATGACCTTCCATTGAGTTTGGCGAGACGAATTAAGGCTTTCATCCTCTCTTGGTTGAGTTCGTTTTCATATTCCTGCTGTTTCCTTTCGACACAAAATGTTATCTTCTGAGCTAATTCCATGAAAACATTCAGTTTATTCTTATCACGACTCATGTAATAATCTATTCTTTCTTCAAAGGCCCTTATAGCGATCTCACCGTCTACTTCTTTAGAAACAATTATGTAAGGAAGTTCCACGCGGTTACGACTTAGGAATTCGAAAAGAGCCAGAGAATCTAATTTTTCATGATCGTGATCACATACGATAACGTCGATGTCCTGTGAATCCGTTACCGCTTTTAAAGCACCATCCTGGTCATAAGTACAGACGATCTTAATATTAGGATTAAGGTTCGGGAGAAATGTCCTAGCACTCTCCAAGAACTTTTTATCGATACTTACAATCAGTACACTGTACATAAACTTCAATATGTTTTTGCCTTTATATTATGTACGTTATCATTTAATTGTTATTATAGCCAAAGTACCAAATCTCATATTTAGGCCACCATCTTATATATGGTGGTAATTCTATATTCTTGTGGACAAATGTTTTAATAACACAATAGGAAGCAAGTACATGATAGAATACAAAAAGATATTATTAGCAACGGACGGCAGCGAGAACAACCAATCCGCTGTGTATCACTGTATAGCTCTCGCCAAAGCAGTCGGTGCAGAGGTCACTGTCGTCTCTGTCGTAGAACTTACAGGACTGGTTCCAGCTCCGATCATAACAAAAGCCGGCATCGAAAAAGCTTCTATGGAGGCAGAAAAATTAGCTACAGACATCACCAATAATACCGTTGAAAAATGCAAAAATGCAGGTGTCAAAGCAAACAGTATGATCCTACTGGGCGTTCCAGCAACAGAGATCATTAATGCCTCTAAAGATTATGATTTGATTGTTATGGGAACACTAGGACGTACAGGATTTAATCACCTAATACTCGGAAGTGTTGCAGAACGGGTAATTAAATTCAGTAGTTGCCCTGTATTGATTGTTCGTAGCAACAATGAATAAGTACTTAGTGAAATTGTGTTCGTGCAATTTCACTTTGCTTTCTTTTTTAATACTTTAGATCTTTTATTCTGTTTCAATATAAATTCCAAAATGAAAAAACACCGTCAAAAATGAATAGTGCGAAACACTTTCTCGATGTTAATTTCCACACCATATTAATGCATATGATAGTAACTAATCAATAACATCATTTAACGCTTGTTATAAGATAATATTCATATCTATTGACTGCTTCAAAGCCTTACGAGGAAATGATATGATAACAATAAGAGATATCAGAAAAGAAGATGTACCTGCTGCATTGGAAATATCTCTCACTGAATTGGGCACGGATTATCTTACAAAACAGGATTTCCTCGAAACCATACATGCAAACGACAAATTCTGCATGATAGCATTAGATGATGGGACCTTGGCAGGATTCGCGATATGCCAGCTATTCGGTCCAGAAAAAGTAGATGAGATGCTCAAACTCCCGAACTCTCCCGACAGAGATTCTCTATTAAAAGTAAAAAAGATCGGACTTTTGGATTCGGTCTCCGTATCACAGAAAATGAAGGGAAAAGGAGTGGGGCGTAAACTTGGAGAAGCATGCTATAAAAGATTCCAGATGGAAGAATGCAATGTCATTACTGCGATGGCCTGGGAAGATGTCAATGGACATACCAATATCAAGAATATATTGGAACACGGACTGAACATGACTCCATCAATAGGGATTAAAGGATACTGGAATCTTTTCGTATCTTCTCCAGAAGGTCACCACTGTCCAATGTGCGGTGCACCGTGCAAATGCTATGGAAGACTCTATTCAGTAAAAATGAAAAAAATTTGAAAAAGATTTCAAAGATGCATATTGGTATCTACAATATTACAATACATAATGAGCATATAGGTCTCGTATCCATCACTTATATTGATGTACTGGTAAAGCAAATAAGTTGTACCATATGTGCTAAGAACCATATGAAATCCGATACTAAATACCTCGCTAGACATATTAATTGATAGATCTGCAACATTCCTCTCACCCATTGGCGTAGAAATAGATCTATCTGAAACATATCCTCCGTATGTCTCGCGAACTTCCTCCATATCTAACATAAACACAAAAGATAATGATGTGAAAATAGTTTCAACATCGTAAGATCCCTTGAGAACATCAATAAATTCTTCATAAGTATATGTATTATTTACGACTCCTTCGTCGTGTTCATCTCCTGAATCTTCAACATATTTGAAATCAATAGAATACACATTAACATCTATCGCAGTCAACGTAATCTGACCACTCAACGTGACAGAACTATTGTTCATATCAACCTTATAATATGAAATATCGTATCTCGCGTAGTCACCGACTTTCATATCTGTAAGATCTTCAGGCGCATCCGTAGGAAAACAAATCGCTGCAAAACCTGCGAATAAAAGCGCAAATACAGTCACACCTGCAACTATCGCAGATACGGTCTTTGTTTCCTTGTACATATCATAATAATAGACTAAACACCGTATATACGTTACTCTTTGAGATTTTTAGATTTAAAATTCTGCTTGGTCTTTAATAGAGAAAATACGATTGTTATCAACAAAACACCAACAATAACGACCAATGATGTTACAACGTTAATTTCTATTATATCTGAAAGAAGCATCTTCATACCTACAAATGCCAAAATAACACCCAGACCGTATTTCAAATATTCTAAAGATTCCATCGTTCCTCTGAGTGCAAAGTACAATGACCTCAGACCAAGTATGGCAAAAATGTTCGATGTGTATACTATGAACATGTCAGTAGTTATTGCCAAACATGCAGGTATGGAGTCCACTGCGAACATAATGTCAGTAAGTTCGATGACGATGATACAAAGCATCAGCGGAGTCATCCTACGAACACCTTCTTTAAATGTGAAAAGCTTGTCACCGTCAAGTCCGGAAGATACACGTGTGTGCCTGCTAAGTATCATTGCGAATTTATTCGCCTTGTTTGGATCTTCTTTCTTTACAACCGTCTTTATCGCGGTATAGATCAATATCGCGCCGAATATATACATGACGAATTTGAAATTGTCCAACAACTCCGCACCCGCGAAGATAAACAATGCACGGAAGACCAATGCTCCAACTATACCATAAAACAACGCTTTATGCTGATATTCATCAGGTATCCTGAAATATGCGAATATTACAATGAATATGAACAGATTATCGATACTCATTGCCTTTTCTACAGAGTATGTGGCAAGATATTCCACTGCCTTATCAGAACCCATCTCGACATAGATGAACACCGCGAACAGCAAAGAGATCGCTATCCAGAACGCTGTCATCAAAAGTGCTTTTTTGACAGAGATATGCTTGGACTTACGATTGAATACACCAAGATCCAACGCTAAGAGCACAGCTACTATTATTCCGAAAACGATCCACATCATGTAACTGTCAATCATATATTGTTTTTCCTTGATTAAATGTAAATTGGAAATTGTTTTATTTCATATCTGCAAGTTTGGATCTGAGTTTGGATTTTTTTGCAGAAGTTTTCTTTCCTGCCTCGCCGTCCAACTTAGCCAGAAGCTCTTTTTCCAATGCGGTTGGCTTTGTCGGTATGTCCATACGTACACGTGCGTAAAGATTTCCACGGACAGATTGGTTGAGCTTTGGTAATCCTTTTCCGGATATTCTCAACACACCGCCGATCTGTGTTCCTGCAGGAATGCTTACTGATATAGTCTCACCATCGAGGGTCTTGATGCTTTCTTCGCCTCCGAGTACCAAACGCGAATATGTAGTAGTGACCTCTGACCATAGGTTGATACCATCACGCTCGAATGCTTTATTCTCCTTCACGCTTATTACTACGTAAAGATCCCCCGCAGAGCCTCCATTATATCCTGCATCCCCTGCACCGGCTACTCTGATACGAGCTCCATCATCGATTCCCTTAGGAATATTGATGGATATTTTAGACGTTATATTGTTACGACCGGTTCCGTGGCATTTCAGACACTTCTCAGTGGCCATACGGCCTGTTCCATGGCATCTGGGACAATCTGATACGGACATCATGTTGCCGAAAGGTGTACGTGTGACGTTCTGAACTTGACCCTGACCGTTACACTGGGTACATCTCTCCACCTTACCGTCCTTTCCGCCTGTTCCTTTACAGTCAGGACATGTTGCAGAATGTGGAACGGATATCTCAACGGTCTTGCCGTTGAGTACATCCTCCAATGTTATCTGCATATTATATGCCAGAGACTCACCCGTAGCAGGTGAATTGCTACGAGATCTACCTTGACGTCTTCCACCTCCGAATATGCCTCCGAAGATATCCCCGAAGATATCATTGATGTCATCTCCATGAGTGAAATCATCCCACGAGAACCCACCGTTGCTGAACTGACTGTTCACACCGGCATGTCCGTACTTATCATACGTCTGACGCTTCTCAGCATCAGACAGTACCTCATAAGCCTCAGATATCTCTTTGAACTTGGCTTCGGCCACTTCTTTGGATTCAGTAGATACATCTGGATGATACTTCTTAGCAAGCGTGCGATACGCGCTCTTGATCTCATCGGGTGATGCGGTCTTACTGACGCCCAGGACCTCGTAGTAATCTCTTTGCTCTGGCATATCTATTACTGACCTTACTCATCGTCGACTATTTTATAGTCTGCGTCGACACATCCGTCGTCACTCTTACCGGTTCCCTTGTGTTCTGTTGATCCATTAGGAGTTTCCTGGGTCTGTGCGCTCTGCTGTGCCTGAGAGTATACCTTCTCGCTTATTGGTCCCATGACTTTCATCAAAGCCTCAAGCTTTGTTTTGATGGCCTCGGTATCGTCGCCTTTGAGAACACCCTCAAGATCACTGATCGCAGATTCGATATTGGTCCTTTCTTCCTGCGTGACCTTCTCACCAAGCTCATCCATAGATTTACGGATAGAAGCGACAGCTGTCTCGGCCTGGTTACGGACCTCGATATTCTCGACCTTCTTTTTATCCGCTTCTTTGAACTGCTCTGCCTGCTTGACAAGATTGTCTATCTCATCCTTGCTCAATTTGTTAGCAGATGCGATTGTTATCTTCTGTTCTTTACCGGTTCCCTTGTCTTTCGCAGACACGTTGATGATACCGTTCGCATCTATATCAAACGTTACCTCGATCTGGGGAAGTCCGCGGCGTGCAGGCAATATACCTTCGAGAATGAATCTTCCCAACGACGTGTTATCTGTTGCCATCTTCCTCTCACCCTGAACGACATTGATCTCGACCGAGGGCTGATTATCCGCTGCTGTGGAGAACACCTGTGATTTCTTCGTCGGAATTGTGGTATTCCTCTCGATGAGGGTTGTTGCAACTCCTCCGAGTGTCTCGATACCGAGCGACAGAGGTGTGACATCCAACAAGAGAACATCTTTGACCTCTCCTGAAAGCACTGCACCCTGAACCGCTGCTCCCATTGAAACGCATTCCATCGGATCGATACCACGCTGGATCTTGGGCCCAACAATGCTTTCAACGAAGTTCTGAACGATAGGCATCCTCGTAGGGCCTCCTACCATGATGATCTTACTGATGTTATCATTGTTGAACTTTGCATCTGACATTGCCTGCTGGATGGATTGCTTACACCTGCTGACGATCGGCTCTACGAGCTCTTCAAGTTTTGCACGTGTTATTACTTGTACCAAGTGCTTGGGCCCGGATGCATCTGATGCTATGAAAGGCAGATTGACCTCTGTCTGCATTGTCGTAGACAATTCGATCTTTGCTTTCTCGCATGCTTCTCTTACTCTCCAGAAGGCCATATTATCCTTTGAAAGATCTATTCCTGTCTCTTTCTGGAACTGGTTGAGGACGTATTTTGTAAGTATCTCATCCATATCGGATCCACCTAACTGAGTGTCTCCTGATGTTGAGATGACCTCAAACACACCGTCGCTGAAATCCATGATGGTCACATCGAGGGTTCCTCCTCCTAGATCGAATACCATGATCTTCTGAGACTGACCAGATTTGTCCAATCCGTATGCAAGCGCTGCGGCCGTTGGTTCGTTTATGATACGAACAACATCCAATCCTGCGATTGCACCTGCATCTTTGGTTGCCTGCCTCTGATTGTCATTGAAATATGCCGGTACTGTGATAACAGCTTTCTCTACGGTCTCACCAAGATATGATTCTGCATCCTTCTTTATCTTCTGAAGTATGAATGCTGAGATCTGCTGCGGCGTATACTCCTTTCCGAGTGCCTTTACCTTATCATTAGATCCCATTTTCCTCTTGACATTCTTGATGGTTCCATCCGGGTTGGTGACTGCCTGCCTTCTTGCAGGCTCACCTACCAGCAACTGACCATCCTTTGTGAAAGCCACATATGATGGGAAAGATTTTCCACCAGCACTTGTTCCCTCTGCACTTGGGATCATTGTCGGCCTTCCACCTTCCATTACAGAGGCGGCCGAGTTGCTTGTTCCTAAATCGATTCCTATGATTCTTGACATTTCTACTCACCTTTTACTCTTCTTTTTTCTTGGTCACTCTGACCTTTGAATATCTCAGAACGCGACCGTTCATATGATATCCCTTTTGGAACACCTCGGCGATCGTATCGTCAGCATCCCCTTCAGTCACACAGAGCGCTTCGTGAATATTCGGATCAAACTTTCCATCCGTTGGGATCTCTGTCAATCCGTACTCTTCCAGGACCTTCATCAAATTCTGTCTGATGCCTCTGATCCCTTTGACGAACTCTGTCTCTTCCTTCACTGTATTAAGAGCGCGGTCCATGTCATCGACAATAGTCAGCAACTCTTTGGCCATTCCCTCCGTTGCGAATTTTCTGAACTCTTCCGTTTCCTTCTGAGTCCTTTTACGGTAGTTGTCAAAATCCGCCTGAAGTCTTCTAGCCATATCCAAATATTTTTCAGCATCTGCCTTTGCAAGTGTCAACTCATCTACCTTGAGCTGTTCTTTGGATTTTTTAGGCTCTTCCTTTGTAAGAGTTTCTTCTGGTTCTTCAGTGGATTTTTTTCTAGACTTCTCAGTCATAAGGGGGCCTCTTTCAATTAGATTTTAAAGTAAAGGGGAAGAAGATCTCCCCCTTGTTTGATTTAAGGTTTAATCTTCCATTCCGCCAGGCATTCCGCCTTCGCCCATCTGGGGTTGCGGGCTTCCGCGTGATGCGATGACGTCATCGATCCTGAGGATCATGACTGCTGCATCTGTTGCTGAGTTGATTGCCTGTTTTCCGATCCTGTAGGGCTCGATAACATCCAATTTCAGCATATCTTCTACCTTTCCAGTGAATGGGTTCAGACCTGCATTAACCTTTCCTGCCTTGTGCTGTTTCCTCATCTCGATAGTTATGTTGATAGGATCTAATCCCGCATTTTCTGCAAGTGTGGTAGGAATTACTTCCATTGCCGAAGCGAATGCTTCAATCGCGATCTGCTCTCTACCACCGACGGTCTGCGCGTAATCTCTAAGATTCATTGCAATCTCCATTGCTGTGGATCCGCCACCTGTTACGATCATTCCGTCTTCTATTGAGACCTTTACAACAGACCAAGCATCAACGAGTGATCTCTCTACTTCATCCGTTACATGATTGGTTCCGCCTCTTATGAGGATAGAAACTGTCTTAGGATCTTTGCATCCAGTGATGAATGTGTAATACTCATCCTCGACGTGCCTGAGCTCGACTGTTGCCGCATATCCGAGATCCTCTTTGCTGATCTCCTCGATCTTGTTGCAAATAGATGCTCCGGTGGACCTTGCAAGTCTCTCCATGTCGCTCTTCTTTACACGCCTGCAGGCATATATGCCCTCTTTGGCGAAAAAGTGCTGTGCCAAATCGTCGATTCCTTTCTGACAGAAGATGACATTTGCTCCAGATTTCTTGATCTGCGCGACCATTCTCTTAAGCATGTTCTCTTCTTCTGCAACGTAACCGGCAAGCTGGCTTGGATCTGTAATCTGGATCTTTGCCTCGGTCTCGGTTTTCTTAACTTCGAATGCCGCATCTATTAGAGCGATCTTTGCGTCTTTGATGAGCTTGGGCATTGAAGGTGAGACTGGCTCTTTATCGATTATGAGTCCTTTGATCATAATTGACTCTTCCATGTTGCCCCCAGACTTCTTTACGGTCTGAATATTCTTCAGATCTGCAAAGTAGTTGCCTTTCTCATCTTTGTCGATGATTGTCTTGACCGCGTCAACGACCATGTCTGCAAAGGCCTCTTTGGATTTGTTAACGGATTTGCTGATCATTGCTGTACAGGCAATCTGTTTCAAAAGTTTTTCATCGTTGATGGTTACCTTCTTTGAAACTTTCTTGAGGATCTCCTGTGCTTTGATGTTGGCAAGCCTATATCCTGCTGTTATAAGGGTCGGATGAACATTTGCATCGATCATGTCGATTGCTTTTTTAAGAAGCTCTCCGGCGATGATTACGGATGTTGTGGTTCCGTCTCCTACCTCTGCATCCTGTGTCTTTGCAACCTCTACCAACATTTTTGCTGCGGGGTGCTGGACATCCATTTCCTTTAGAATTGTCACACCGTCATTGGTAATGACTACATCTCCCATGGAATCTACAAGCATCTTGTCCATTCCTCTTGGACCTAAGCTGCTTCTGACAGAATCAGCGATGACCCTGGCTGCCGAGATGTTGTTGAACTGTGCGTCTTTTCCTTTATCTCTCTTGGTTCCTTCTCTGAGAATCAAGATAGGTGCGTTACCCATACCCATGTTTTTCATTCCTCCGAATATTTATTTCACTTATCTGATGAAATTCTAGAAGGTTATTGTTTGTTCTTCTATATAAATCTAATCTTCAATACCAACAATTCGTAGGAAACAAATATTTTCTCAATCCAGACATACAGATGAATAAAAAAATAAAAAACTGAATTTGATTCTCTTCGAGATCCAAGGATTATTCTGATACCTACACCAGATAATGGTAAGAAACCTTGCGACACAGTAAATCATACCTATGCAGACAGATACGTAACTATATTGCATGCACACAGATCTGACTCGACCTGGACCTTGAATTCACACCTGCTTATATCTTGATCTGACCCTCTTTGGATTCCAAGAGTTTCTTGTATCCTATTGGCATAACCTTAAGGAATCTTCCGATGTTCCCTTCCCAATCAGTCAATATCTCCTTGGCCTTACGGCTTCCGGTATATTTGACATGATTCTCCAGAATTTTCTTCAATTCGTTACGATCCGTCTGAGCTTCCACTAAAGAAAGTTCTACCATGTCCATGTTGCAGTGCCTATCGAAATCTCCTCCGTCATTCAATACATAGGCTATTCCAGCAGACATCCCTGCAGCGAAATTCCTTCCCGCTTCACCGATGACGACCACACGACCGCCGGTCATATATTCGCAGGCGTGGTCACCCACGCCTTCAGCAACAGCTATTGCGCCGCTATTACGGACACAAAATCTTTCTCCGACCTTTCCTGAGATATAAACTTCACCGGATGTAGCACCATAAAGCGCAGTATTCCCTGCGATAACATTGCATCTGGGAACATGTTCCTCGTGGAATATGATTATCTTTCCTCCGGACAACCCCTTTCCGACATAATCGTTGGCCTGACCCTTCAATATAAACGATATTCCTTTGTAAAGGAACGCCCCGAAACTCTGTCCTGCCGTTCCGTTGAATGTTATCTGGATCGTATTATCTTTGAACTGCTTGTCTCTTCTTGCAACCTCTCCTGAAAGCATCGTTCCCACTGAACGGTCAATATTGCATATACCATATTCCAGCTTAACAGGCGTTCCTGCATCCAGAGAGAGATTCGCATCCTTGATCAGACGTCTGTCGAGAATATCCTTGGTGATATCTTCTTGACCTATAGTACAGATCCTTGTTCCAGGAACTGTCTCCGTTATCAATGATATATCTACGGTAGATGCCTTCTTTCCGTCAACATGCTTGCGAACAATAAGGTCGGCACGTCCGATTATCTCATCTATGGAGCGGAATCCCATTACTGAAAGCTGTCTTCTGACATCCTCAGCAAGGAACCTGAAATAATTTATGAGATTCTCTGGTGTTCCCTTGAACTTGGAACGCTTATCGGGATCTTGAGTTGCGATACCTACGGGAC
>Ga0265294_10008461_pt1 | contig 12013 bp, 6 predicted proteins | sample MunlanPumphouse3_FD_192504 | JGI IMG/M metagenome (GOLD analysis project Ga0265294, IMG submission 192504) | Groundwater microbial communities from a municipal landfill in Southern Ontario, Canada - Pumphouse #3 | ecosystem: Environmental > Aquatic > Deep subsurface > Groundwater | place... | reverse complement strand
TTAACATATAGTATAGAAGTTCCAGGAAGTGATTTAGCATCAGCAAATAATAAAGTAGATGCAACAATAACAATTACAGATGAATATGGAAATATTGCAACTAGTACAGCAGATAAAACACCAGTAATAGCACCAACTATTACTATAACTGGGAGTACAGTAACAGAAGCAAATACAGGAGAAGTTACAGGAAATAAAGTAGTTGGAACAGTTACTATAACTCTTGATAAAGCACAAGATACAGATTTAACAGTTACTTTGAGTAATAATCAAGTTATTGTGATTCCAAAAGGTGAAAAGGAAGTAGTTGCAAATGTTGAAACTTCAAGAGTAGATGATGCTTATAAGCAAGGAACAACAAATGAAACAATTACAATAAAAAGCACATCAAATTCAGAAATAGTTATTGAAAATAAAACGGCAACTATCACAATAAATGATGATACTGATCCGATAGATGTAACAATAACTGCAACAGTATCAACACCAAAAATTATAGATGTAACTACTGCAACTGATGGAACAACGGGAGTTAAAGTTACTGGATATAATAGTGATGGTAAAGAAACAAATTTATCAATAATTAAAGGTACAAACCATGATGGATTTGGTGTTGAAACTAAAATAAATGGTAACTCTGTTAATAACTCAAATGGTGATACAAAAGAGTTGGGAGTTGGTGAAAAAATTGTTGTAGAATTTACTGATAAAGACGTAAATTCGCTTGACGTATCTTTTGCATGGAGAAATAACCATGAAACAGCAAAACTTACTTTTATAAATGATGGTAAAATTGTAGGTTATGCCACAGTTACAGGAGATGGTTCAAGTACAACTAAAGCTATAGTTACTTATTATGATGAAAATGGAGAAATATTAAAAGTAGTTAATGCAAAAGGAAGTTCAGATAAAGTAGATGAGTTATTTACTTTTGAATTACCAGATTCAAATGGGGGAATTGTATCATTTGATACAGTTGAATTCTCTGCTCCTAAAACGGTTGATGATTATTTAATAAATTCTATTGTTTATAAAGAAGTTGTAAATACTAGTATAACTGATGTTTTAACAGATGGAGGGAAAGTAACATTTAATATTCAAGTAGATGAAAACTATCCACCTCAAGGAAAAGCAACTGCAATAGTTGAAGTAAACGGAAAAGAGTATGAAGTTTCATTAAATGCAACAGGTAGAGGAACTTTAGAATTAAGTTCTAGTGATTTAGGTACAGACTTATCAAATGTAGAAGTAAAAGTAGTCAGAATTGAGGGTGGAAACTATGAATCAGTAAATTCAACAACTGCTGAGTTTGATTTTACAACATCAGTAACTGGAGATAATTTAAGTTCTTCAAATGATAATATTAATACATATGAAGATACAGCTTACATTTTAAAAGTAACTGATTTTGGAGAGTATGGAGAAAAAGTACAAGAATTTAAAATTACAGAATTACCAACAAATGGGAAACTTTACTTAACAGTTACTAAAGGTGAAACTATAATAGATAAGTATGGAAATGAAACTATAGTTACTGAAGATACAAAAGTTGAAATTTCAAAAGACCAAATTATAAGTCTTGCAGATATTGCAGCAGGAAAAGTTGTATTTGAACCATATGAGAATAGTGATGAAAATGGAAGTTTTGAATTCCAAGCTGGTGATGGAGATGAAAACTTTAGTGACTCTTCTTATACAACAACTATCGATGTAAAAGCAGTTGCTGATGCACCAACTGTTAGTATAAGTATCACTCCTGATACAAATAATCCAACTTCAACTGGAAGTAATGGAAACGGAAATAGTGGAAGTAATGAAAATAATGGAAGTTCAAATATTGGTGCAACAAAACCTTCTCTTAACATATCTTCTGACTGGTGGAATGGTTATAACTCTAAAGGAGATATTGTTCAATCAGCGACTTATGAAAAAGATGAAGTGAATTGGAGCAATAATAATGGCTTCACATCTGGAAATGATAGTGTCAGTGTTGGAAAATTAGAAGCTTCTATTGATACAGGTGCGGGAGATGATAATATATATGTTTCTGGAAATGTAAATCAGTCTATATCTGTTGGTGATGGAAATGATAAGATATTTATTGAAGGTAGTGTAGGGACAAATTGGACTATAGATTTAGGAAAAGGGAATAATAATCTTCATACTAAAAGTGATGTTGGATTAGTAAATGGTGGTTCGGGAGATGATACAGTTTTAGTTGAAGGTAATACAACAAATACTGTAAATTTAGGTGCAGGAAATAATGAGTTACATATTAAAGGTAATGCAGGAGGCACTATAACTACAGGTTCAGGGAATGATAAAGTATTTATAGAAAAAGATGCAAAAAATAGTATAAATTTAGGTGATGGGGATAACCTACTACATATTAAAGGTAATGCAGAAAATGCTATAGATACAGGTTCAGGAGATGATAAAGTATTTATAGAAAAAGATGCAAAAAACAGTATTAGACTAGGTGCAGGAAATAACGAATTATACATTAAAGGTAATGCAGAAAACACTATAGATACAGGTCTAGGAAATGATATAGTTATTGTAGATGGTAATGCAAAAAACAGTGTTAGACTAGGCGATGGTAATAATGAGTTATATATTAAAGGTAGTGCAGTTGATATAACTACAGGAACAGGAGCTGATAAAGTTTTTGTAGATGGCAATATAAGTAATTATGTGAATTTAGGTGCAGGAGATGACTACTTAGAAATAGGTGGAAAGCTAACAGCTAATAATGCTTATCTTGATGGGGGAGATGGACAAGATGCTCTTTATTTAAAAGATTATACAAAGCAACAATATGAAAGTGATTTTGTAGCAAATTATCAATCTTGGCGTATTAAAAACTTTGAGACAATTACTTTCAAAGATGGTGATACTTATAAAATAGATAAAGATGGAAATCTAGGAGATAAAGTTGAAGCTAAAGAATATAAATATGATATTTCTTTAAGTGCACAACTTACAGATACTGATGGAAGTGAAAAACTATCTGATACTATTACTTTAAAAAATATTCCAGAGGATTCAAAATTATATGGAAGTGATGGAAACGAGATAAATGCAAATGATGACGGAAGTTATACTGTACAAGTTGATGCAAATGGTGAAGCAAAACTTACTTTAACAAATGAAAATGAAGTTTCTGATACAGATTTAAATAGCATTAAAGCAAGTGCTACTTCTAATGAAGTAAATGAAAATGGTGAAGTTACAGATAGTGCTACTTCGACGGTTGATAATATTTTAAGTACAGATATCAATCTTGATAATTTATCAAGTATTATCAGTGAAAATGGTGAAATAAATTTAGCTAATAGTAAAGCTGAAAATATAAGTTTAACTTTAGATGATGTTATAAAATTAAGTGGAGATGATAATGTTATTAAAATCTCTGGAGACAATTTTGATAGCGTTACATTTAAAGATACTGTTGGTGAAAATGGACAAGAAAATAATTGGTCTAAAGTAGCAGGAACAGATACTGATCAAGGTTATGATATTTACACAAATAGTGGAGATTCAACAGTTCAAGTAAAAGTTGAGCAACCAATTTCGGATGGTATTACAAACTAATCCTCGGAAATGGGACCTTGAGTCCCATCTCTTTTTTTATTTCCAAAGGTAAGGTTTTTTAACCTTACCTTTTTTTATTATATTAAGTTATAAGTATTAATATTATTGTAATACGATACATAATATTTAAGGGCTACAATACCATTTTGAAAAAGTTATTTAAAGAATTTTTCAAGCAACTACAAATACTTTTCTATAAATTCACTACTTGATAGAGTTTTTATATCTGCTTTATAGAAACTTTTGTCATTTGTAATAACATATTCACAATCAGCACTTTTTGCACTCAAATATTGTAAAGTATCTTCAAAATCATTATTCTCAATTTCTAAAGCTTTTGAAATCATTTCATTAGATATGCCAACTATACTAAAACTACTATTTATAAGTTTTATAAAATCTTTTATATTTTTAACTTGTTTTTTTGCAATATAATCAATATTCAAAATTGTAATATCTAAAATAATACCTTCAAATAGTTTTTTTTCAATTGCATTAAATATCAATAGTGCATCATGAAATTTTTCTCTTTTTAAAATCAAATCAAGGAAGATGTTAGTATCTACAAATATCTTCATTTTACTATTGCCTCGTATTTTTCATCATCTATTTTAAAATTATTATCCAAGATACCAACAAACTGATTAAAAGAACCCTCTTCTAAGCTCTCTTTTTTTATAGAGTTTTTAATAAGCTTTTCATACTCTTCATAAGGCATTATCACAGCTTTTTTTTGATGTGCTTTTTTATCTACTATAAAAACAGTCTGAGTTAGAAGCTTTGTAAACTGTGCTTGTGCTTGTGAAATTCCTAATTCTAACATTAAATCTCCTTTAAATTAAAATATATGTACATAATATAAAATATATACTTATTTAAATATTAATACCTAACATTTCAACTACTTATAAATAAATTTCAATATATTAAACTTCAATCTCAAAAAACTCTTCACTTATTTTTTCATATTTTGCAACAGAACAAGATATTTTTATAGCATTTGAATAATCTTTAAACTCATCTGTAAAAAGTTTTTTTAGCTTTTCAACTTCCGCTGTCCTAAAGATAAAAAATCCTAATATTTGAGTTTTTCTCTCACCAGCTTTTTCTATTCCAAAGCTATCAAATTTCCAATTTACACCTTTTGAAAAGAAGAAAACTTCGCTAACTCTTTTTTCAAGTTCATCTCTTACATTTTGGTTGAACTCTTTTAAATGTATATAAAATGCAACATTATAGTTGTATTGTGATTGTATTAAATCATCTAAGATTTTACTCATTTTTCGCCTTTTTTATTTGTTTTTTATATGTTATCAATATTTTGCTACAATTTTTCTTCAATATATAGAAATATTAAAATTTTGTTAATAAAGTTATAATAACATTCATAAATTCTTATTCAAGGGAAAGCATTGCAGAGTATTAAAACTATCAAAACTATATTTTCACTATTTTTTATAATATTTTTTTTAAGCTCATGTGAGCAAAAAAATGATGGAAATCAAAAAGCACAAAATCCAATAGAAGTAGGGTATATAAATTCTAAAAAAGAGCCAATAAATCTTGAAATTGAACTTATAGGAAAAGTAAAAGCAAAAGAGTTGGCACTTATTCGCCCTCAGGTTTCTGGAATCATTGAGAAACAACTTTTCAAAGAGGGAAGTTTTGTAAAACAAGGCGATATTTTGTACAAAATTGATAGTGCTAGTTATAAAGCAACTTTAAATCAATCACTTGCTTTATTAAATAGTGCAAAGGCTAGTTTGATAAGTGCTGAAGCAAAGAGTAAAAGAGCAGAAGAGCTTTTAAAATTTGATGGAATTTCAAAACAAGAAGCAGATGAGATAAAAGCTTCATATTTACAAGCTAAAGCTTTGGTTGAACAAAGAGCTGCAGAGCTTGAAAGTGCAAAAATAGATTTGAATAGATGTGAGATAAAAGCACCAATTAGCGGATATATTGGTATTTCAAATGTAACTGTTGGGGCTTTGGTAAATGCAAATCAAAGCGAAGAGCTTGTAAATATAAGAGATACACAAACAGTTTTTGTAGATTTATCACAATCATACAATGAGATTTTAAATCTAAAATCAATTGGTGATTTAGAAGATGATATTGAAGTTAGTTTGGAGTTTGACAATGGCTTTGAGTATCCAATAAAAGGAAAACTAGAAGCAAGAGAGTTAAGTGTAGATGAGAGTAGCCAAACAGTAACTTTAAGAGCTGTATTTAGTAATCCAAACAATCTTTTATTATCTGGAATGATGACAAAAGCAATTTTAAAAAGCAAAAAAAGTATTGATGGATTTTTAATTCCACAACAAGCAGTTTTAAGAGATCAAAAAGCAAACCCAATCGTTACTCTTGTGACACCTGAAAATAAAACTATCACAAAAATAGTAAAAATACAAAGATCAGTAGGTAACAAATGGCTTATTCTTGATGGTTTAGAAGAGAGTGATAAAATTGTAGTTGAAGGATTAAACAAGATAAATAGTAGAAGTGTAGTCTCTTTAAAAGATTTAAACTCTCAATACAAAGATTAAAAGATGATTGCAAAATTTTTTATTTTTCGTCCAATCTTTGCTTGGGTTATTTCACTTATTATTATGATAAGTGGTGTTATTAGTCTATATATTTTACCAGTTGAACAGTATCCTGATATTGTTCCACCTCAAATAAATATAAACGCTTCATATAGTGGTGCAGATGCCCAAACAGTAGAAAATAGTGTAACTCAAATAATTGAACAACAACTAACTGGTCTTGATGGAATGCTATATTTCTCTTCAAGTTCAAGTAGTGCAGGAAACTCTAGAATAAAAATCACTTTTTCTCAAGAAGTAAATGCTGATATTGCTCAAGTTCAAGTACAAAATAAAGTAAATCAGATTTTATCAAGACTTCCAGAAGATGTACAAAGACAAGGTGTAAGAGTTTTTAAATCTCAAAGCGATTTTTTGATGATGGCATCTGTGTATGATTCAACTGGTTTGGCTGATAAAACAGATATTAGTGATTTTTTGGTAAGTAATCTTCAAGATAGTATTTCAAGAATTGAAGGTGTTGGAGATGTTCAGGTTTTTGGTGGTCAGTATGCTATGAGAATTTGGCTAGATCCATATAAACTCGAAATTTATAAACTAATACCTAAAGATGTGGAAAATGCTATAAATGCTCAAAATTCACAAGCAAGTGCTGGAAGATTAGGAGCAATGCCTACTTTGGATAATCAACAACTCTCTGTAGTGGTTACTGCAAGAAGTATGTTTAGAAATGTTGGTGAATTTGAAAATATTGTTTTGAAATCAAATTTAGATGGAAGTGTTGTAAAGATAAAAGATATTGCTAGAGTTGAAATAGGGGCTCAAAGTTATAGTAATGTTACAGCTTTAAATGGTTTTCCAGCATCTGGAATATCTATTCAGCTTGCAAGTGGAGCAAATGCGGTAGCCACTTCAAATAGAGTAAAAGAGTTTTTAGCTCAGAGTGAAAATATGTTGCCACAAGGTTATAAAATAGCCTATCCTAGAGATACAACAAGTTTTATAGAAGCTTCAATAAATGAAGTTGTAAAAACTTTAGTAGAAGCAATTGTTTTAGTAATTCTTGTAATGTTTTTATTCTTAAAAAGTTTTAGAGCTACTCTTATTCCTGCTATTGCAGTTCCTGTTGTGCTTTTGGGAACTTTTGCTATTTTAAATATTTTTGGTTACACAATAAATACTTTAACAATGTTTGCTTTGGTTCTTGCAATTGGTCTTTTGGTAGATGATGCTATTGTTGTTGTTGAAAATGTTGAAAGAAATATGAATGAAAAAGGTCTAAATCCAAAAGAGGCAACTATTCTATCCATGCAAGAGGTAACCAGTGCATTAATAGGAATTACAACTGTTTTATCTGTTGTATTTTTACCTATGGCATTTTTTAGTGGAAGTACAGGAATAATTTATAGACAATTTTCTATTACAATTATCTCATCTATGGTTTTATCAGTAATTGTTGCTTTAACTTTAACTCCTGCTTTATGTTCAACAATTTTAAAACCACATAAAAAAAATGAAGATAAAACTCAAGAAAAAAATAGTGGCTTTTTCTTTTGGTTTGATACAAAATTTGAGAACTTTACAAATAAGTATAAATTTTGGGTTGAAAAATTACTCTATAGTCAAAAAAAGTGGATAATCTTTTATATTGTGATAATCATATCTTCTACATATATTTTTATAAAACTACCTACTAGTTTTTTACCAAAAGAGGACCAAGGAAGCTTGATGATACAGTACACCTTACCTGTTGGTGCAGTTGCTTCTAGAACAGTTGATGTTGCAAATGTCATAAGAGATTATTTTATGATAGAAGAAACAGAAGCTTTAAATACTATATTTACAATCTCTGGATTTAGTTCACGAAGTAGTGGACAAAATGTAGGAACTGCTTATGTATCGTTAAAAAACTGGGATTTAAGAGATAAATCAAATCATGTAGATGAGATAAGTAAAAGAGCTACAAAAGCTTTTAATGACCCAAATAGCAAATATTTTATAAGAGATGCAAGAGTTTTTGCTATAAATCCTAGTGTTATTCAAGGTTTAGGAAGTAGTGATGGATTTGAATTTCAATTATTAGGTAGCTCAAATCTTACTAGAGAAGGTTTAAGAGAAGTAAAAGATAAAATAATAGAAGAGGCAAATAAAAATCCAAATATAAGCTCAATAAGAGCAGATGGAACAGAAGAGTCACCACAATTAAAAATATCTTATGATACAAACAAAGCATTATCTTTAGGATTGGATTTAAAAAATATTGATAATACATTAAGTGCTGCTTGGGGTGGAACTTATGTTAATGATTATATAGACAAAACTAGAATAAAAAGAGTTTATATTCAAGCTGATGCTCCTTTTAGAAGTAGTCCTGAAGATTTATATAAATGGAAAGTAAGAAATAGTAGTGGATTAATGGTTCCTTTTAGTGAATTTAGCTCTTTTTCTTGGGTTTATGCACCTGAAGAGCTAACACGATTTAATGGATTTATCTCTTATGAAATTCAAGGAAGTGCAGCAGCTGGAATTAGCTCTGGTGTTGCTATGAATGAGATGGATAAAATTGCAAATGAAAATGCAAATGGAACAATGCATACATATAGTGGAGCTTCGTATCAAGAAAGACTTGCAAGTAATCAAACTTTGATTTTATATGGAATTTCTCTTTTAGTTATATTTTTATGTCTAGCTGCACTTTATGAGAGTTGGAGTGTTCCTTTTTCTGTTTTATTGGTTGTTCCTTTAGGAGTTTTTGGAGCAGTTTTAAGTATATATTTTAGAGAGCTAAGCAACGATGTATATTTTCAAGTAGCACTTTTAGCAGTTATGGGACTTGCAAGTAAAAATGCAATTTTAATAGTTGAGTTCATAAATAGTGCATATAAAAATGGTATGCCTCTAATAGAAGCTGCTATAAAAGGAGCAAAACTAAGACTTAGACCAATTATCATGACATCTTTAGCTTTTATTGCTGGAATTATTCCACTTGCAATATCAAGTGGAGCTGGAGCAAATAGTAGAATCGCAATAGGAACTGCAATTTTAGGTGGAACAATAAGTGCAACAGTTCTTGCAATATTTTTTGTACCACTATTTTTTGTAATAATTACAAAACTATTTTCAAAAGGAGTTAAAAATGATTAGAAAATCTATAAGCCTTGTAGTTTTATCAATGCTTTTTAGCTCTTGTGTATCTTTGGCACCAAAATTAGAGATAAATAGCGATGAGGTAGTTGCTAAAAGTTTTAAAAACTATCAAATAGCTGAAGATAATTCAACTATTAAATTAAATAGTTTTTTAATAGATGAAAATTTAAAAACTCTTGTAAATCTTGTTTTGGAAAACAATAAAGATATAAAAATTGCACTTTTAAGAGTAGAAGAGTCAAAATCATTTTATAGAATTGAAGGGTCAAATCTATATCCCAAAATAGACGCAAATGGAAACTTCTCTAGAGAAAAAAAAGATAATAGTATAAAAAATAGCTACAAAGCATCTATTGGAACAGTTTTTGAGCTTGACCTATTTGGAAAAAATCAAAGCCTAAATGATGCTGCAAAAAATAGTTTTTTAGCAACTCAATATGCTCTTAGTTCAACAAAACTATCTTTAATTTCACAAACTATAAATTCATATTTAAGTTTAGCAACTAATATAGAAAATCTAAATTTACAAAAAAAGATATATGAAAATTTAAGTAGTGTTTATGAATTGACGCAAAAAAAGTTTACGGCTGGAGTTATTGGTAAAGAAGATGTACTTTCTAGTTTCGCTATGTTAAAAGAGAGTCAAAACGAGATTATTGCTTATGAAAATCAAATTCAAATTGATATAAATTCTCTTGAATTGCTTTTAGGTTCTACTTTAAGTGAAAGTTTAATTCCAAATAGTTTAAAAAAAGATGATAGCTATTTAGCTTTAGTAAAATCTGGGATTAGTTCAAATGTTCTTTTAAATCGTCCTGATATAAAAGAGTTAGAGTATCAGTTACGAGCAAAAAATGCAAATATTGGAGTAGCAAGAGCTGCATTTTTTCCAAGTATTGCTCTTACAGCAAATACAGGATATTCTAGTTCTAGTTTGAATAATCTTTTTTCCACTCCAAATAGTTTTTGGCAAATAAGTCCATCTATAAATCTTCCGATATTTACAGCAGGTGAAAATAGTGCAAAGCTTGATTTGAGTAAAACTCAAAAAGAGATAGCTTTAAATGAGTATCAAAAAGGTATTCAAACAGCTTTTAAAGAGGTAAATGATGCTTTGATGGTGCGAAAAAATATCTATACAAAACTTCAAAATCAAAAAGAGCTAACAGCTTCTATAGAAGATGCATATAATATTGCTTTAAATTCCTATAAAATAGGTTATGGAAGTTACCTAAATATGCTTATAGCTCAAAAAGCATATATAAACTCACAAAAAACTTTGACACAAACTTATCTTGAAGAGCTTGAAAATAGGGTTGAAATTTTTAAAACTTTAGGTGGAGAAATAGAGTGAACAAACTCTATGGAAGCCTAAAAATAAATATTTTTTTTCCAATATCAAGATTCTTTAACATAAGATAGCCTTTTATATAGAATAAAAATAATAATATATCTTTTTATTCTATATTTTATTGATAAAAATCAATATTTTTTGGCTAAATTATGGTACTTATTTTTTGTCTAAAAGCTCTCCCATTCATCATCTTTCGATTTTGTAGCTTCTATTTTATTTGTAATAAACTTTTCAGTTTTTTTAGTTTCATTTTTTATAATAACTTTTTCTTCTCTATTTAAATTTTTTCTACTCTCTTCAACTATCTTATCTTTACCTAAAAATCTTTTTTCTAAAACATCTTCTACAATATGTTTTGAAATATTGTCAGTTTCATTTGCTATATCTTGAGTTTTTGAAGCAATAATTGCATTTTGTTGAGTTTTTTGATCAAGCATTGTAACAGTATCGTTGATTTGAGAAATTCCCGCTTGTTGCTCTTTGCTTGCATTTGAAATCTCATTTATCATTTGTGATGATTTCTCAATATTAGTTAAAAGCTCTTCATAATCTTTTATCATTAAATCAGAGATATTTTTTCCTTCTTGTGCTTTTGAAGTTGCCATCTCTACAATATTCTTAATCTCTTTTGCAGCTTCTGCACTTCTTGTTGCAAGATTTCTTACCTCTTGCGCAACAACAGCAAAACCTTTTCCAGCTTCTCCAGCAGTTGCAGCTTCAACAGCTGCATTTAGTGAAAGAATATTTGTTTGGAATGCAATTTGGTCAATTACTGCTATTGCTTCATTTATATTTGTTACTTGAGTTGTAATTTCATCCATAGCAACAGCAGTATTTCTTGCCATTTCTTGACCTTTTTTAGCTGAGTTACTTACTTCATTTGAGTATCCTGACATCTGAATAACATTGTTAGAATTGCTTGTAACTGTACTTGTAATCTCTTCTAAAGCAGCAGCTGTCTCTTCAAGACTTGCAGCTGCTTCGTTTGAGCTTTGATTTAGGATATTTACATTCTGTATTAGATTTTTTGAAGAGTTTTCAAGTTTTATACCATTTACTAAACTATCTTTTAGCATAGTAACAACTGCTATTTGAAGTGCATTTATTCCATTTATCATTTTTTCAAGAACACCACCTTCTTCATCCTCATCACCTAGTTTTAAAATAGGTCTATAATCATAAGCAGAGTAAGAGGCTAAAACTTCATTTATATGTTGGAATCTATCTTTTGTGTGAATTATCATTTCGTTTAACTCATTTTTAAACTCTTCAAGAGAAGCATTTGGAGTTGATTTATCTATTGTTTGAGAATACCAACCATTTCTCACTCTCATCATAACCTTTTTTGCTTCATCTATTAGTTCATTATCTT
>Ga0265294_10008459_pt1 | contig 12016 bp, 10 predicted proteins | sample MunlanPumphouse3_FD_192504 | JGI IMG/M metagenome (GOLD analysis project Ga0265294, IMG submission 192504) | Groundwater microbial communities from a municipal landfill in Southern Ontario, Canada - Pumphouse #3 | ecosystem: Environmental > Aquatic > Deep subsurface > Groundwater | place... | reverse complement strand
ATACTAACTCGACCTTGCCATCCAGATAATCGGCAATCCTGTCATTATCCGCCACATCACCGCGCCATTCCGTTACAACTGCTCCGTCAATCAGCCAACGGTATGCAACGTTCCCCAGCAGGCTTGGTTCTACTGTTTGCCGGGAGAGTATGGTGGTATGGTCCATGGCAGTTGCCATACAAAAAGAATACGGATCGTTGGGGATGTTGTAATCATAAAGCAAAATACCTGCTCCAATGGAGTCATAATATCTGTGAGCAAACTTTTGTTCTATGCATTTGCCTGCCTTTGAGATCTTTATGTAGAGGCCTGGCATGAAAGCGAGAGAGTCTGCATCGTCAGGGCAATAATAGTCTTTAGACTCTATTTCAAGGGTAGTATCAGGTCTGAAGTAATAATTTTGTCCATTATGTGCTACGACTATGATATTCATTCTGGTTAGTGTGTAAATTTAATACGCAGGTTAGTCAGGACATTCTTGGTATCGAGAGTAAAATCACCCTTCATGATCCAGTCATAGTAGCTTGGCTCTTTTTCCAGTACTTCCTTAACTGTTTTACCTTTGTGTTTGCCGAAATTAAATACCGGTTCGTCTTTATCATTCAGCGCTATCCTGCCGGCATAATCTACCATTCTGGTTTTTGAAGAGAACTCCGACAGAAATACTATGTCATTCTTCAGATCATTGGGATATCTGTCAAGCTGGGCTTCAAGTACTTCAAGAGTTGCCATGGTATCACCCTCTGCAGAGTGGGCATTCTCAAGATCCTTATCACAATAAAACTTATAAGCTGCAGACAAAGTTCTTTGTTCCATTTTGTGGAAGATGTTCTGTACGTCCACCAGATTTCTCTTGCGAAAATCGAAATCCACTCCAACTCTGAGAAACTCCTCCGCAAGCATCGGGATATCAAATTTGTTAGAGTTGTAACCTGCAAAGTCGCAACCTTCCATCCATTTTGCCAGGGACTTGGCAATCATCTTGAAAGTAGGGCAGTCCTTTACATCTTCATCCGAGATACCGTGTATTTTTTGCGCCTCCGGCGAAATGGGAATAGTCGGATTAAGCCTGCGGGTCTTAACCTCTCTTGTGCCGTCAGGCTTAACTTTCACAATAGACAGTTCGATGATGCGGTCGGATGCAACATTCAACCCTGTACTTTCGATGTCGAAAAACAGGATCGGATTTTTAAGAGCTAACTGCATGACTGTTATGAATTAATAAGGACAGGCATAAGCAGAGCGTAGATTTCTTCATCGTTATGTTCCGTATCTGCCGATACAATCAGAACTGCTCTTCCCGGGTCAGACAATTCAATACAAATATCCTGATAAGGGATATTGTTGAGGATCTCAATCAGGAATGGAGCCTTAAATCCGATAACCATCGGATCTCCGTCATATTGGCAAGGAAGCTGCTCGTGAGCAGAAATCGAGAAACTCAAATCTTCAGCTGATACGATAGCCATATTCTCTGAAAGCTCAAGTTTAATCTGGTTGGCAGCTTGATTGGAGCAGACAGCCACACGCTTTGCAACATTCAGCAAATCGGTCCTCGCGATTGTCAGTTTGTTGTTGTTATTCTTTGGGATAACGGTCTTGTAAGCAGGATAGTTGCCTTCTATCAGTCTGCAAACCAATATGTTTTCATCGAAGGTGAAGTATGCGTTCTTATTGTCAAATTTGATGACCACATCACCCGTACTCTTTGTCAAAATGCCTTTCAATATCGATGCCGGCTTTTTATGCAGAATAAATGAAGACTTCTGCGAGACAACGGCACCCTTAAAAGAGAAGCATACCAGTTTGTGTGCATCCGATGCAACGAATGTAGTAGAGTCTGTATCTATGTCGAAGAAAATACCGTTCATGACAGGTCTGAGCTCCTCTTCCGCAGTTGCGTAAATTGTGTAGTTGATACCGTCGAGAAGGGTAGCGGCACTGATGGTAAGACTTTCGGAGATATCGCTTATTGAAGGGAGTTCAGGGAAGTCCTGTGCAGGGAAGCATGGGATTTTTGATGCACCGTTTGCCCAGGTTATATCCATCATTGGATTCTCGCCCTTGTTAGTTGTTAAAAATGTCAAAGGCAGATCAGGAAACTCCTTTAGCGAATCCGTAAGCAATTTAGCCGGAACAGCGATTTCTCCCTCTTCTGCAACCTGTTCGATAGGCAGGCAGGTCTTAAGAGTTGTTTCTCCGTCTGAAGCGGTTACTGTCAACACGTTTTCTTTTAGTACAAAAAGAAAATCTTCCAAAATTGCAAGTGATGGCTTGCTAACGATAACTCTCGACACGGACATTAATCCGCGCAGCAGTTCCGAACTTGATACTGTAAATTCCATATTATTTGATGTTTTTATTATTGATCACACTAATATCTGAACCACAAATATAATGATTTTTGGCATATAATTTGAGTTTTTGGAAGATAAATTTTAACATAAAATATTATTATGAAGAGAAATATCCTTTATTTGATATTATCTGTAGTTCTTTCGTGCGGAGCAGCTTATCTTATCTCCGAGAAAATCGCAGATAAACGCATGTCAGATGCAGATTTTTATAAAACCACAGAAGTTAACCATGATAAAGTCGAGCGTAGAAGAGACGTGCCAAAAAATCTTTCGACAGATGGGCTGGTCAATTTTAGTGATGCTGCAGAAATGGCAGTTCAGACTGTCGTTTATGTCAAAGTTGTCAAAAGAAGTTCGCGGCCTGCCTCAGTACTCGACCTGCTTTTCGGATTTGCCAATACTCCGCGGGAAGAGGTTGGATTAGGTAGCGGAGTGATTATCAGACCTGACGGGTATATAGTCACTAACAACCACGTAATCAGTGGGGCTGACGAGATAGAGGTGACGCTTGAGGATAACAGTGTGTACAAAGCTAAACTTGTCGGTACCGACCCTGCCACGGATATAGCTTTGCTGAAAATAGAAGCTAATGATTTGCCGACCATCACGCTCGGAGATTCTGATGACTTGAGGCTTGCAGAGTGGGTGCTTGCCATAGGCAGTCCGTATGATTTGCGCTCTACCATCACAGCCGGAATTGTAAGCGCCAAGGGGCGTTCGCTGCCGAACTATGACGGACAGTACAGAGTTGAGTCGTTTATTCAGACTGATGCTGCCGTCAATCCCGGAAACAGTGGCGGCGCATTAATTAACGCAAGTGGCGAACTTGTCGGGATTAATACTTCAATCATTTCATTGACAGGCTCTTATTCTGGCTATTCATTTGCCGTTCCGGTAAATATTGTAAAGAAGGTAACCGATGATTTTATTGAATACGGAGAGGTTAAGAGAGCATTGCTGGGTGTTTCCATGAGTGAAATTAATGCCGAAATGGCACGTCAACTCGGTCTGACTGAGATAGAAGGTGTTTATATTGCAGAAGTACAGCGTGGTGGAGTAGCAGATAAGGCCGGAATCAAGAAAGGAGATATTCTGCTTGAGATAAACCTTAACAAAGTAAAAAATGGTGCGGCGGTGCAGGAGCAAATGAGCAAACTTCGTCCCGGCGAACGTGCCGTTGTCACCATAAAAAGGAATAATGAAAGAAAGGAAATAATCGTCAATCTATAATTGGTAATTAATTTGATTTTACCTACCTTTGACGGATATATATGAGCATGAGACAACTTAAGATACAAAAATCAATTACAAATCGAGAGAGTGCATCTCTCGATAAGTATTTACAAGAGATTGGTAGAGAGGAACTTATCACTGTAGAAGAGGAAGTGGAACTGGCTCAGCGGATTCGTAAGGGAGACATGGAGGCGCGTACCAAACTGGTTAACGCCAACCTTAGGTTCGTTGTGTCAGTAGCCAAGCAGTATCAAAATCAAGGCCTCAGCCTTCCGGATTTAATTAATGAAGGCAATCTCGGACTTATGAAAGCAGCCGAGAAGTTTGATGAAACAAGAGGCTTTAAATTTATTTCGTATGCTGTTTGGTGGATTCGTCAATCTATCTTACAGGCGCTCGCTGAACAATCAAGAATCGTACGTTTGCCTTTAAATCAGGTCGGATCGCTAAACAAAATCAACAAGGCTCTATCCAAGTTTGAGCAAGAAAACGAGCGAATGCCGTCACCTGATGAATTGGCTGATATTCTTGATATTCCGCGTGATAAGATTGCTGATACTCTTAGAGTTTCGGGTCGTCATGTCTCCGTGGATGCTCCGTTTGTGGATGGAGAGGATAACAGTTTGCTGGACGTGCTGGTCAACAACGATTCTCCCAATGCAGACAAAGGACTTGTCAATGAATCATTAAACAAAGAGATTGAGAGGGCTTTGTCCACACTTACAGAGAGAGAAAGAGATATCGTAAAGTATTTTTTCGGTATCGGATGCCAGGAGATGACACTCGAGGAAATCGGAGAGTATTTCGGTCTTACCCGTGAGCGTGTACGGCAGATCAAAGAAAAGGCGATCAGGAGATTGCGCCACAGTGCGAGAAGTAAACTCCTGAAGAGTTACCTCGGTTGACAGCCTCACGGATAATCTCATTTATGCTAAGAGGGTTTCCTCAGTTGGACACCCTCTTTTTTATTGAAAATACTACAAAACTTAAAATATTATGAAACGTTTTCTTTTTATAATTTGCTTTGCTGCACTTATGTTAACAGCCTGTAAAGAGGATAACCCTCTACTGACCAAGTGGAATACACCTTTCGAGATCCCACCTTTCGAACAGGTAAAACCTGAACACTACATGCCTGCATTTTTGGAGGCCATGAAACAAGAGAATGAAGAGATTGCCGCTATTGTAAACAATTCCGAGCCGGCAACTTTCGAAAATACAATCGTTGCTTATGATAAGACAGGAGAGCTGTTAAGCAGAGTATCTGCCGTATTTGGCAGCGCGTCAGGTGTTAATTCAAATGACGAGATACAGAAGATCGCAAAAGAGCTTTCACCGCTTACAAGTGCTCACCACAGTGAGATTACTCTTAATCCTGCTCTTTTTGCAAGAATAAAAGAAGTTTATGATCAGAGGGACAACCTCAATCTGGATGAAGATCAGATGCGTCTTTTGACTGAAACCTACAAGGGTTTCGAGAGGGGAGGAGCCAATCTTCCTGAGGATAAGAAAGAGGAGTTGAAGAAAATCAATGCCGAGATCTCGGCAAATCAGCTTGCTTTCGGACAAAATATGTTGAAAGAGACTGCAGCCTGGACTCTCCTCATTACAGATGAAAAATACCTTTCTGGACTTTCAGAGGATCAGATTTCGACAGGTGCTGAAAGAGCAAAGAAAGCAGAATTGACCGGCTGGCAGTTTGGCCTGGACAATCCAAGCATCATGCCTTTCTTGCAGGCAGCCGATAACCGTGAGTACAGGATTCAGATGTTGGATGCATACCTTAACCGCTGCAACAACAATAATGCTAATGACAACAAAGAGGTAATTAAAAATCTTATCACTTTACGCCTTCAAAAAGCCAAGATTTTCGGATATGACAATTATGCACAATATGTGCTTGAAGACAGGATGGCAAAGACTCCTGAAGCTGTTTACGAACTTTTAGATCAGTTGTGGACTCCTGCTCTCAATATGGCAAAACAAGAGTTGAAAGATATGGCTCCGATCGCTGCAATAGACGGCATTACTAATCTTGTCGCTGCAGACTGGAGATATTATTTTGAAAAGGCAAGACAGAGCAAATTCAGCCTTACCGATGAGGAACTTCGTCCATATTTTAAACTCGAAAATGTACGTGAAGGCATCTTCTATGTTGCAAATCAACTCTATGGAATTACCTTTACTCAACTTGATAATGTTCCGCTTCCTAATCCTGAAGCTGTTGCATTTGAATGTAAAGAAGCGGACGGTACTACCCTCGGAATTGTATTCATGGATATGTTTGCTCGTCCCGGTGAAAAGCGCGGCGGTGCATGGTGCGGTGGCTTCAGAGGCCAAAAATACAAAGACGGCAAACGCGTAGTTCCACTTGTTACCATTGTCGGCAACTTTTCACGTCCTACCGGAGACAAACCTGCACTTCTTACTCCTGATGAGACAGAGACCTATTTCCATGAATTCGGTCATGGGCTTGCTTCTCTGTTGAGAGATGTAAAATATCAGGGAATAAGCGGTTTGACAAGAGACTTCGTGGAGCTTCCATCTCAGATTATGGAGCACTGGGCATTTGAGCCGCAAGTGCTTCAGCAATATGCAAATCATTATCAGACAGGTGAAGTGATTCCTGCCGAACTGGTAGAAAAGCTTGACAAAGCCGGCAAATACGGGCAGGGCTTTGCTACGACTGAATATCTTGCCGCCTCTCTTCTCGATATGGATTACCATGTCCTGAACGCAATTCCGGAAAATATAGATATACCGGCTTTCGAAGATAAGATACTGGGTGACAGAGGGCTGATTCCTCAGATCCCGTCACGATACAGATCTACATACTTCAATCATACTTTCGGAGGTGGATATACTGCCGGATATTACAGTTATATATGGGCAGAAGTGCTTGACTGTGACGCTTATCAGGCATTTGTTGAGACAGGGGACATCTTCAATAAAGATGTTGCTACCAGATTCCGCAAAGAAGTGCTTGAGCGTGGAGGAGAAGATGAAGCCATGACTCTATATGTTAATTTCAGAGGTCACAAACCTGATATAGAGCCGTTACTTAAAAACAGAGGATTGAACTAACAGAGGATTACGCTGAATATGTTACCGTTGAACACATTCTGGACTGCTATTGATCATGGGATTACCGCAGTCAGTGATTTTATCTGCGGGTACCCGCTCTTTATCCTTCTTATCGGAGGAGGACTGTTTTTTCTGATTTATTCTAAATTCGCACCTCTAAGGTACTATGGTCGTGCGATACAGTCTCTCAGGGTTAAAGATGATAAAGCTGAAGGGCAGATTAGTTCATTTGAAGCACTGACGAGTGCTATTGCAGCCACTGTGGGGATGGGCAATATTGCCGGCGTTGCAATCGCGCTTTCAATCGGAGGTCCGGGAGCTATCTTTTGGATGTGGATAAGTGCCATAGTAGGTATGGCAACAAAGTTTTTTGAAGGCACTCTTTCCGTCATGTACAAAGGAAAGGACTCTGCCGGAGAGACTCAGGGCGGTCCTATGTATATGATTACCAGTGGACTTGGCCCAAAATGGAAGCCGCTGGCGGTATTCTTTTCTATCTTTGGACTTATCGGTACGCTCTGCCTGATGCAGGCCAACCAGTTAACCGAAGCCATTACGACAGTGTTTGTTTCTCCGGAGAACAATACCTTGATGCTCAGATTTTTGATAGGTCTTGCTATATGCATCATAGTTTCCGTCGTAGTTCTCGGAGGGATCAGAAGGATATCCAAGGTTGCCACCAAAATAGTTCCTCTCATGGTTGCAATGTATTTTCTCTTAGTGTTCTATATTATCTGTACACATATCCCTGCCATCCCCGGAGTCTTCAAGTCTATTTTTGTAGAGGCCTTTACTCCAAAAGCAGGAATCGGTGGCGGAATTGGCGGCTTGATTACAATTGCCATGATTGGTGTCCGCAGAGCGGCTCTGGTTAATGAGGCAGGTGTCGGTACGGCTTCCATGATGCATGGCGCTTCTAAAAATAACGAACCTGTACGCGAAGGCCTTGTAGCTATGATAGGCCCTTCAATTGATTCGGGACTTGTCTGTACTCTTACAGCTATCGCCATTCTCATCCAAAGACAACTGATTCCTACCGGAAACGGTATGAGCTCCATTCAGGGGTTGCAGGTTGCAATCAATACATTTGATGCCTCTATTCCGGGGGTGGGTCGATATTTACTGCTGTTTATGGTATTTATATTTGCGTTCTCAACGATGTTTTCATATTCATATTACGGTCAGAAGTGTGCCGGATATCTTTTTGGAGCGAAATATGCCAAGTACTACAATATTTTCTTTTTGATTATGCTTGTAGTGGCCGCAATGATCCCACTAAAAGCTGCTGTCGGACTGATTGATACAGCTTATGCTCTGATGGCATTTCCGACTATGCTGACGATGTTTATCCTTGCACCCAAGGCGAGAAAGCAGATGGATATTTATTTTGCAAAGAATAAAAAACAAAAAAAACATAAAGATTAATGAATCCTACGAGTGTTATTTCAGAACAGGTAGTTAAGGCTGTTGAGGCTCTTTACGGTACGGTCCCCTCAGAGGGTGCCGTACAGATACAGGCTACGAGAAAAGAATTTGAAGGTGATGTTACGTTAGTGGTCTTTCCTCTTTTGAAGGTTAGCCACAAATCTCCGGATGCTACCGCCACGGAGATTGGAGAGTGGCTTAAAGTAAATACACAAATCATAGACGGATACAATGTCATAAAAGGTTTTCTGAATCTTAAATTCAACTCTTCATTTTGGATTGACATACTTAGCAATATTGTCCAACATCCCGATTTTGGGCAGTTGCCCCCTACAGGAAAGACCATAATGGTTGAATTTTCGTCTCCCAATACAAATAAACCTCTTCATCTTGGGCATATCAGAAATAATTTGCTCGGATGGTCTGTTTCACAGCTGCTTGCTGCTAACGGACATAATGTGATCAAGGTTAATTTGGTCAATGACAGGGGTATCCATATTTGCAAGTCTATGTTGGCATGGCTTCGTAAAGGCAATGGCGAGACCCCTCAGTCAAGCGGCAAGAAGGGTGACCACCTGGTAGGTGACTACTATGTTGAATTCAATAATATGCTTACCGAAGAGGTAAATAAGATTATGGCCGAGAAGGGAGTTGATAAAGATGAGGCTGAAAAGCAGGCTCCCATACTTAAGGAAGCGCACGCAATGCTTGCGAAATGGGAGCAGGGTGATCCTGAAGTTGTGGCTTTATGGAAGAAGATGAATGGCTGGGTATATGAAGGTTTTGACGTGACATATCGCAATCTGGGTATTAAGTTTGATAAAACATACTATGAATCACAAACTTACCTGCTTGGAAAGGCTCTTGTGTCCGATGGACTCAAGAGGGGGATCTTCGAGAAGCACGATGATGGTTCTGTTTGGTGCGATTTGACAGGTGATGGTCTGGACCAGAAACTGTTGTTGCGTTCAGACGGAACGTCAGTATATATGACACAGGACCTTGGTACAGCTAATCAGCGTTACGATGAGTACCATTTTGATGAACATATTTACGTAGTGGGCAATGAGCAGAATTACCATTTTCAGGTGCTTAAACTCATACTCAAGAAGCTCGGATTCGGTTGGGCAGATTCGATTTACCACCTTTCTTATGGTATGGTAGAGCTTCCTGAAGGCAAAATGAAGTCTCGAGAAGGCACAGTGGTAGATGCAGATGATCTGCTTGAAAAGATGTATAATACAGCAAAGGAGACTTCTCTCGAACTTGGAAAGATTGACAATATGGATGAACAGGAGCAGCATGAACTATTCAGAATGATAAGCCTTGGTGCGCTCAAATATTTCATTATTAAGGTCGATCCGAAAAAGACTATGTTATTTGACCCGAAAGAGTCTATCGACTTCAACGGAAATACAGGGCCGTTTGTACAATACACTCATGCACGTATTAAGTCTATTCTGAGAAAGGGAGCAGAGCAGGGGTTCGGACCGTCACTTACCGGAGCTGCACTTCTGCCGAAGGAGGAGTCGATTATTCAACTTCTCAGCATGTATCCTGATAAGATTAAAGAGGGTGGGGCGGCTCATTCACCTGCGGTTATTGCAAACTATGCATACGATCTGGCCAAAGAGTTTAATCAATACTATCATGATACCTCTATATTGAAAGAGGAGAATAGTGCCGTCAGAGATCAGCGACTTATGTTAATTAAGGTCATTGCTGAAGTGCTTACCAAGGCAATGGGTATTCTCGGGATAGAACTTCCTGAAAGGATGTAATGATTCCGACCACCAAAAAAGAAATTGAAGCCCTCGGCTGGGATGCTCCCGACGTAATTATTTTTTCGGGAGATGCTTTTATTGATCACCCTTCTTTTGGTACCGCAGTTATTGCAAGAGTACTGGAAAGTAAAGGGTATAGGGTCGCCGTAGTGCCTCAGCCCAATTGGAGGGATGATTTGAGGGATTTCAAGAAGTTGGGAGCCCCAAAGTTTTTTTTCGGTGTAACCTCAGGAGCCATGGACTCCATGGTGAACCACTATACAGCTGCCAAACGCTTGCGCAGCAATGATGCATATACTCCTGAAGGACGTGCTTCTTACAGACCTGACTATGCGGTAAAGGTTTATTCCAATATCTTGAAGGAGATCTATCCCGACATTCCTGTGGTTATAGGAGGAATAGAGGCCTCTTTGCGGCGTCTTACACACTATGATTACTGGCAGGATGAGTTGAAGCCATCGCTTCTCGTGGACAGCAAAGCCGACTACCTGATATATGGTATGGGAGAACGGCCGATAGTCGCTCTGGCTGAAGCCATAAGATCGGGAAAGAGTTCGGAAGAGATTCAAAAAATCCCTCAGTTGGGCTATATTTTAGATCATAGACCTGATAGAGACGGGATTACTCTTGCATCATTTGAGGAGTGCAAGAAAAACAAATTTGCCTTTATAGACAACTTCAATATCATTGAACGTGAGGCTAATAAATTAAACGCAGAATTTCTTGTGGAGCCTGTCGGAGACAGTTTTGTCTGTTTAAATCCAACCTATCCGCCCGCTACTGAGCAGGAAATGGATGAAATATTTGCTCTTCCTTTTACCAAACAACCCCATCCTCGGTATCGTGGAAAGACTATTCCTGCATATAACATGATCAAATTTTCCATAACTACCCACAGGGGGTGTTTTGGAGGGTGTAATTTTTGTACTATTGCCGCTCATCAGGGTAAATTCATACAGTCACGTTCAGAAGAGTCCATAATAAGTGAGGTTGAGAAGCTTTGGGAATTGCCCGACTTTAAGGGCAATATTTCTGACCTTGGCGCTCCTACGGTAAATATGTATAAGATGGGAGGAAAGGATAAAACAATGTGTTCCAAGTGTTTGCGCCAGTCTTGCCTTTTTCCGTCAATGTGTCACAATCTCTCTCACTCGCACGCTCCTTTGCTCAATCTCTACAAGAAGGTATTGAACGTACAGGGTATTAGGCACGCATATATCGGTAGCGGTATCAGATATGATCTGTTTTTGAATGAAAAAGGATTTCTTGACGACACATCTGCTCCATATTTAAGAGAACTTATCACAAAACATACTTCAGGCAGACTGAAAGTGGCTCCGGAGCATACAGAAGAGAGGGTACTTCAAGTGATGGCTAAGCCTTCCTTCAGACTTTTCGAGAGATTGAGGTATGAGTTTGACAAGATTACTCGGGAAGAGGGGCTGAAATACCAGTTGGTACCATATTTTATCTCTGCGCATCCTGGATGCAGAATGGAAGATATGGAAGCTCTCTCACGTAATAGATATCTTAAAGGGCTTTATATGGAGCAGGTACAGGATTTTACGCCGACTCCGATGACGGTTTCTTCGGTTGCATTTTATACCGGAATAGATCCAAAAACAGGCAAAAAAATCTTTGTCGAGCGCAACATTCAGAAAAAGCAGAGGCAAAAATCGTTTTTTTTCAATAAATAATAGTTTTTGAGGTTATAATTAAAAAAAATCTCCTATAATTGCACCATAATTTTTGAGACAAATTATGACAAATTCTATTCCTAAAAAGAGAGCTGTTATCAGCTACGAAAATATGTCAGAAGAGCTACAAGATGCTTTCAAAGAGAAATATCCTCATGGATATACGGATTATATGGGGGACATCTTTAAAGTTGATAAGCCTGATGGTACGTCATTTTATGCTGTATCTCTGGAAGTACCGGATGCAATGTACCTTGTCAAGATTAAGGTCAAAATTGATGATTACGATGATATAGAGAACGGAATCTTCAAGGATGAGTCGGCCGATGATGCTGACGATACTGAAGACAATGCATTTCCTGATGAAGGAGCCGATTTCTCAGGCGGAGACGACCCGGAAGAAACAACAGAAGACTAACTAACATTTATAATCTAT
>Ga0265294_10008458_pt1 | contig 12017 bp, 12 predicted proteins | sample MunlanPumphouse3_FD_192504 | JGI IMG/M metagenome (GOLD analysis project Ga0265294, IMG submission 192504) | Groundwater microbial communities from a municipal landfill in Southern Ontario, Canada - Pumphouse #3 | ecosystem: Environmental > Aquatic > Deep subsurface > Groundwater | place... | reverse complement strand
GTGGTGCTGATAATCTCCTGAAGTTCACTCTCCCTGTCATATGTGTCAGCAGTATCCATCATCGCCAGGGCGTCACTTCCAAGCTGTTCCAGCTGCATCCCACTGATATGAGATGAACCCACTGCAAAGCTCACAGGAGTGCCAAGCACAAGATAGGCCGTTGCAAGCATGATAAGACCCGCGATCAGGCCCTCGATTGTATAGAGCTGTGCCCTGTCATCTACCATACTGCCACCTCCAGGACACCATCTGTCAGTTGAGCCGGTGTAAATCCATCAAAATCCCCATATCTATACTGCTTGCCAGTATAGTTGCCAACCCTGTCACCTGAGATACTGAACTCCAGAAGAAGCCATGTATCAGGTTGCTCAGAGAAGGGAAGGGGTGGATCAAGCAGCATTGTAACCCTGGATGTGGTGCTTACATTCCAGGATTCATCAATATAGTGCCTGGTCCCATTGTCGCTGAGTTCATAGGCATCATCCTCAACAAGGTCTGAGATATCGACATAATCGCCACGTCCGGCATCCCACTTCTTAAGTCTGATATCTGTAATATCTGTCAGGTTCAGGGATTCAGAGAAGTTGTTGATACTGACAGTGATGCGGTCTGTTCTTGGATCAATGCGATATATCTCAGGGGTACCAGGATCCTGAAGATCCTCATAGCTGATCAGGGCACTGATCCTGGTCATGTTCTCTGCTGTGGACTTCAGATAATCCCTGCAATCAATACTGGCAGAACTGTTGGTCTTCACCTTCACAAGCCGCCGCATATATCCATAACTGTGCTCAGGCACACTCTCTCCTGTATAGAAAGTTTTGCCATCTTCAATCTTCAGGGAGATGTTGTAAGAATACGGGATCTCCCCAAATATCACCTTCTCCCTGTAGTCCTGAGGCGTAAAAAAGCTGGTTTCAAAGAATTTTGTGATCTTCGGATATGAAAGCACACAGGGAGACTCCTTTGTGACAGCAAGCCCCATACGCTGGATTTCATTTTTATGGGAACTGTCATACTGTTCCCAGGCCGGGAATACAGGCCAGCCTGGATCTTCCACCAGGATTGTTCCGGTTCTGTAGGCAACGGCGTCATAGTCCACAGTATTACTATCTATACCAATCAGGACACCTGGCACCATGTCAACCACCAGAATGAAGGCCAGCAGGAAGATGGTAAAACCTACAAGAAAATCCACTGATGAAACTGCACTCTCGTTCCTCATGTTGATGAGACCTCTTCGCCAGTAAAGGCATCAAAATAAAGCATATTCAGTTTACCATCAGATATCAGAGTTACAGTATATTCCCTGCCAGAAAGAGAGAGGTTGCCCTCCTCAACACCGGAGGCCTTCATCGCAGCAGCCAACGGCCCTGCTGCCCTGGCATATAACTCCTCAGGTGAGACAATCTGGCTGAGATCTATCTCATCATCAGGCAGAACGCCGGCCCATTTCATCTGCCGCCAGCCATGCATATCACAGACCAGCAACTGATTTCCGTTTTCATTGCAGAAACCCAGCATCCATGAAGTTGCATTTCCTGAGAGATCTACCCCAGATCCAGTCACCTGGCAGAGGCGGGATCCATTGAGAGCCAGATATTCAGGATCATCTTCAATCATCTCAATAACATCACCAAAAGAGATCTTCTCAAGATAACCAGGGCTGCCATAACCAGCTGATGGTGATCGTGCAGACTGATACTCAGGAGCAGAGGTACACCCACATATAAATATAAGAATAACCAGCCCGGTTATCAGCACCAGAGACTGTTTGTGCGACCATTCCATTGTATGAATTTTCTAACTCAAACAAATATAATCCTTGCCATGATATTATAGAAAGGCAAGAGATTTACCAGATAAATACATATGCAGTCTGTATGAAAAGTTCCATTGAAAGTGTGAATAATCTCCAGATCCGACCCCTTTCAGATGCAATCAAATTCCATGGTCACCTATGTCCAGGTCTCACCATGGGCTACCGTGTTTCACAGCGGGCAATGCAGGAACTCTGTTCAGGCAGGGCTGAGGATGAAGAACTCGTTGCTATAGTCGAGAATGACTCATGTGCCGTGGATGGTGTTCAGTATGTCACAGGCTGCACTCTTGGGAAGGGCAACCTGATATTCCGCGACCTTGGCAAGCATGTCTATACATTCATCAACAGGCAGACAGGAAAGGCCGTAAGGATCTCAATCAGATCTGACTTTGACACCAACACACTTGTAAGCAGTCCCTCTGAAGATAAAATGGAACAGAAGCGTCGTGTCGCAATGAAGGTCATGGAAGTGCCTGATGATCTGATCTTCACTGTCACTGAGGTTGAGCCTGAGGTGCCTGAGAAGGCACGGATATTCAGATCTGTGATCTGTGCCCGTTGCGGTGAGAAGGTCTCTGAGTCAAGGGCCAGACTTCAGGACGGCGAGATCGTCTGCATCCCCTGCTATGATCACTACTCACGCGGCTGGTGAGAAGGAGACACAAGGTATATTGAAGAGGGCAGACACTATCAGGACAATGGTTATAGAGTCCACCCCTCTCAGAGCCATCATGAACAGATCTCCTGATGTTGTCCATCCTGAGACACCTGTGGCAGAGATCTACAGGATCTTCTCTGAGACAGGCCGCTCTGACATCCTTGTGACTGACAGGGATGGGCATTTTCTTGGAGCAATCAATGAGATCGATCTGATGGCCTCGGTCGGTCCGGCAGTGGGTGTCAGGAGCAGACGCAAGTCAGGCGGTCTTGGGTATATGCTCCGTGGCAGGGCAGAGAAGGCAGAGGGCCTGATGACAGGTGCGCATCTCACCATCTCCCCTGATGCCTCTGTTGCAGATGCCATCATTGCCATAGAGAAGAACCGCCACCCAAATCTTGTGGTGGTCGAGAATGGAAAGGTTCTGGGCCTGGTGGAGGTCTGTGATATCATCACTTTTCTGATTGAGAGCGGGAATCTCTGAGAAGGGATTATGCTCTCAGGACTTACTGCTGCCATATGAGAATCCGGCCTTCATCAGGAAGGGCGTTGCAAGGATCGTTATGATCACCATCACAGTCACTGATGAATAGAGTTCTCCGGTGATTATGCCGGCTGCGAGCGAGATCTTCGCGATGATCAGGGCGATCTCACCTCTGGGGCAGAGCCCGAAGCCCACACTGAGAGCCTCACGGGGGTTCAGGAACTTTACTGAACCAAGGAAGCCACCAAGAATTTTACCTCCAAAAGCAAGCAGAATGAGAGGCAGAATGAGGGGTGAGAAGAATGCCTCCAGGGATATGGTAAATAAGAGGCCGACCGACGCAAAGAAGAGGGTCACAAAGAAGCCAAACCCAAAGTCCATGAGACTGTCCATGAGTGGCCGATCCTTCCTGATCTCTCCGCCAAGAATAAGGCCTGCAAGAAAGGCGCCGATGGTGTAGTGGAGGCCCATATTATGAGCTATATAGGCACTCACCAGCGCGAGGATAAGAGCAGTCGAGTATACCATCTCATGGGTCTCACTCCTGCGGACAGTCACAAAGATCCAGTCTATCAGTCTCCTTCCAAGAGTCAGGAAGACAACAAGGAAGATAAGACCGCCCACGACCGAATACATGATCCCCCCTGTCCCATCTGAGCCTGCGACTGCTATAGAGGAGAGAAGGGCCAGCAGGAAGATGCCGATAATATCATCCACCACCGCGGCGCTGACCACAGTTGTTCCCACAGGGGTGTTGAGCTGTTTCTGGTCGATGAGTGTACGCACAGATATGCCAATAGATGTGATTGAGAGGGTGATTGCCAGAAACAGGACTTCATAGAGGGAATATCCAAAATATGTCCCAAGGGCCGTTCCGAAGATAAAAGGGATCGCAACGCCGGAAACAGCCGTGGATAGTGCCACCCCCTTTGACTTTGAGAATGTGGAGATATTCATCTCAGCGCCTGAGATGAATAGTAGGGCGATTACCCCGATCTCTGAGAATAACTCTAGTGTGGGGTTCATCACGACCCAGCCAAGCACCGCAGGGCCAAGGATGGCCCCGGCTCCGATCTCCCCGATCATCGAGGGGATGCCCACCTGTTCCAGGAGTTCACCAAGGATCTTTGCAAGGATAAGAAGGGCAATGATCTCAAGGAGAATGTCCATGGGGTGGATATGGGCATCTGGTGTTAAAAAGGTTCAGTGCTGGGCAGAAATCACAGAAAAAAAGGATGAAATCAGGAATCAGTCCAGCATATGGATGGTCAGGCCTGAGAGGAGTTTTGGCTCGAACCATGTGGACTTCGGGGGCATGATTCCACCCTCATCAGCGATTGACAGGACATTCCTGACATCTACAGGCTGCATTGAGAAAGCAACCACAAATGCGCCACTATCCACCTTGATCTCAAGATCAGCAAGAGGGCGGGCGCCACCAAGATACTGGAGACGTGGGTCGCCACGGGGATCAGTGATCCCAAGCATACCCTCAAGGACTGTCTTCTGAAGCACAGATACATCCAGAGAGGCAATTCTGTCGTCTGGATTTTTAAGAGGGCAGGTGAGTTCATACCAGACTCCGCCAAGGTACATGTGCATCACATGCACAGGCTTCTTTGCTTCATGCAGAGGCGGCACGCGGAAGACCGTATGATCAATATTGCCATAGGGCTTGATCTCAAAGTGCTCCTTAAGTGCCTCAATAAAGGACTCTGGAGTGTAATCACCAAGATCTGTGACCATACGACTGTAACCATGAACCTTCACCCTCTGATCAGCAAAGAGAATACCCATGAACCTCTCAGCCTCAGGTGTGATGGTGCCTGCATCTCTGCGTCTCTCAGCCACATTGACAGCCGACTTTGCCCTGTGATGGCCGTCTGCGATATAGAGTGAGTCAACACCTGCGAAGAGAGCTTCAATATGCGCGAGTGCATCCTTATCAGTCACCCTGAAGATCTCATGGACAACGCCTGAGGCTGTCTTGACTGTCATGTCAGGCTCACCCTCAGGAATCAGAGACTCGATGTATGAGAATATCTCCTCCTGATCACGATACAGGAGAACTACAAGACCAGTGTTTGCATTTGTTGTATCAATATGACGTGTCCTGTCCTCTTCCTTCTCATAGCGGGTCTGCTCGTGCTTCTTGATCTTGTTCTCAAGGTAATCATCCACACTCAGGTCTGTCACAAGACCGGTGTACAGACTGCCCCCCTGCTTGATACGGTAGATGTACATGCCTGGCTCATTGTCAGAGACAAGAAGACCATCCTTTACCATCGCATTGAGGTTCTGCTTTGCCCGTGCATAGACCCTGTCATCATCAGGAGAGACACCCGGAAGGGTGGCCTCTGAACGGACAACACTCATAAAACTCAGGGGATTCTCTTCAACGATCTCCCTGGCTTCCTCTGCATTCACTACGTCATAAGGAACAGACGCAATTTTGTCTGCCACTTCTTTTCTGGGGCATACTGCCGCAAATGGATATACTTTGACCATATTCTGCCTGCCATTTCTTGTTACTGGTGTCTATATAGTTTTCATGCCAACCATAATATGCATAATCCATGAAAAGGGCTGAGACAGGCAACAGGATGATCAGGATCAGGAGAGCAAAAGCAGCTGACATAGCTGCAATCGTAGCAATAGAAAAGGGGATTTTCATAGACCCCTGGAATAATGAAGGGTTCCTGGAGGTGCTCTATCTATATCCTGGCACCTTCTTTGTCGCCGAAAAAGGGTCCAGGATTGTTGGTTTCATCTGTTCAGGCCTTGAAAATACAGGTGAGGAGATCTATGGCCATGTGATGAACTTCGCAACCTGCAGTGAGAGCCAGGGACAGGGGATCGGCACTATGCTCCTGAAAAGGACAGAATATGAGTGCATGCTCCACGGCGCGTCTGCAATGCAGCTTGAGGCCCGGGTCTCCAATACAAAGGCACAGAAGTTCTACCAGAATGCAGGCTACACCCAGGTTTTTATAATCTCATCCTACTACCCTGATGCCGAGGACGCCATCGTAATGATGAAGTGGGAATGAGGAACTGGATAGATCTCTGATTCTACGGTTCTGTAGGAATCCTACTTGGGCTCAGAGGTCAAGTTTTGATGCAACCTGCAATATTGTAGTCCTGACGCATTCATCCCCTGAGCTAAAAACCCAGTGGTTTTCTGCTGTTATCATTGTGAACTATTATCTCCTATACCAAAAACAGAGATCACAGTTAATTAGAAATTAACAGGATTATAATCTGATGATACAGGCACTGGAACGGGGATCTCCTCATCTGCCGGCGAGTTCCTGTGATCTCTTCATACATGTGGCGGCCTCCTTCTTCATGCCCATGGCAAGGAGAGATCTGCCCCTGTTATGCCAGGCCACGGCCTCATGAAGCCTGAGTTTTATGAGGTGGTCAAAGCAGTTTATGGCCTCTTTATACCTGTCAGCCTCCATCAGGGTAAGGCCAAGGGCGAGCCAGGCATCAGAATCAGATTTATCAATAGATATAGCCTTCTGATAGGACTTTAAAGCCTTTTCAGGGTCTCCGGTCTTCCTGTATAGATCACCAAGATTGTGCCAGGCCAGGCCATAGTCCGGTTTTATCCTGACGGCATGTATGAATGAGGCAGTCGCATCTGTGTACTCCCCTCTTTTTCTGAGGGTGGTTCCCAGACTGAACCAGGCCTCATGATGAGACGCCACAAAACTGACAGAATTCCTGTAGCATTCTATGGCCCTTTCATAGGACTTTTCCCTGAACAGGGCTTCATTTCCAAGTATATACCATGCCCTCCCCAGGCCCTCCTTTGCCGGCCTGCTGGCAGGATCCACTCTGAGTGCCTTATCAAATGCCTCAACAGCAGAACTGGCCCTGTTTTCCCTGAGAAAGGCCATCCCAACGTGATTCCAGACGACTGGATCGCCAGAAGAAAGCCTTGAGGCCCTTCTGTAACTCTTCTGGGCTTCTTTAAACCTCTTAAGCCTTGCAAGCAGATCACCGCGCTCTATCCAGAGGCGGTGGTTCTTTGGGTCTGTCTTTACAGCAGCTTCATAGCAGGCAAGAGCTCCCTCCGGATCCCCTTCCCCTGCCAGCACACTGCCTTTCAGTTGCCAGGGATAGGCATATGTCGGATCAAGGCGGCTTACATGATCAAAACAGCGGACTGCCTCTTTCTTCCTGCCAATGGATAGAAGGGCCCTTCCTTTCTCATGCCACGCTGTAGCAGACCCCTTGTCAAGTTTTATGGCCCTGTCAAAGTCTGAGATAGCCTCAGTTACATGGGAGTTCCCCTCTCCTGAAAGAATTCTTGCTCTCCCAAGCCCCACCCATGCATCTGGATCCCTGGGAGTGATCTCGATGGCTCTCTCAAAACAGCCAATGGCCACCTCAGATTCACCAAGTCCAGAGAGACAGCTGCCCCTCTGAATCCGGCTGAAGGCATCCGCAGGATCCTCTTTGATAAGCTGATCAAGAATGGTAAGGGCTTCTTTATACCTGCCACGCCCAGCAAGCCATGCAGCTCTTCTGCGCAGCCTCTCTGAAGGCGCACCAAGCAGTTTATCCAGCATTCCCATTCTGACCATACCTCTATTCAAAATTATCCAGGATATCCTGACAGCTGTTGATGCTCTCTTCGTAGGTACCCATGATCTTCGCTGCTACGAGTGGGTAGAGACCTGGATCTATCTCAGAGGCCTTCTGATAGCACTTCATTGCCTTCTGGTGGGACTGGAATGCAGCAGTCATGTCAGTGGCCTGCATGCGTTCCTGATTGTGGGCCGCGGAGGGATCACTCATAATATGGATGTCCTCAATCTGTCCGCCCTCCACCATGCCTCTGAAGAGGGAGGTGTCGCCCTTGCCTATCCATGCATATGCATTATCTGGTTCAAGGGCGATGATGGAGTCATAGCAGCCCTCTGCCTCGTCATAGCGCTGGGCCTTTACAAGCAGGATTGCCTTCTCTTTGAGCAGAGATATATCATCGGGTGATAATGCAAGCATCTCATCATAACCCTTGGCTGCCGCGTCATAGCAGGGAAGAGCCCCGGCATATTCCCCGGCTTTCAGGTTAAGTCCACCCATTCTGGAGAGCATCTCAGGTGTTGCGGCCTCTGGTCTGAGGGAGAGGAATTTATTTCCACTGTCAAGAGCCTCTGTATATCGGCCAAGCTCTGTAAGACACTCTGTCTTCAGTTCAAGAGCCCGGGTATTCTCAGGGTCTGAAGCAAGGACAGCATCACAGTGCTCAATGGCTGATTCATACCTCTCAGTCTGGGTATAGATCTCAGCAAATATGAGGTTTCCCTCCACCATGACATCATCCACTACTTCAGGATTTGCTGAGGTGACTGTCATGGTGCCAAATACTCCGGCCCCGAGAATAAGAAGAACCAGGATTATGGAAAAAACTCTCATCTTAAATAACATAGCATTACTCAGACAGATAAATGAAGATTGTGATTAACGGCCGGGGTCTGATATTATCACAAATTAAAGATAATCCCCGGCACGTAGAGACGGGACTCTCAGAGTTCTGCTGCACAGCACCAGAGATCCATGACAGAGCAGGTCAGCCGCCATGCACATGGACACAGCAACACCTTTAAAAGTACAAACGCCAAAATAGTAGAGGACATCAGGGCTTGTGGTCTAGTCGGTTATGACGTCGCCTTTACACGGCGAAGATCGGGAGTTCGAATCTCCCCGAGCCCATCTTGTTTTTTGATATCTTAATTGTTATTTGAGAATCATTTCCAGAAATATGCAACTTTAGATTATTTATTTCGTTTTCAGGCCTGTGGATCCTGTCAGAAAGAAGCAGTTGCCCTCCCAGATCTCAACCCCTCAAAGATGAAAGTTCCATCCCAGACCGCCACTCCATGCCCCGATAAGATTATGGCACCCTAACATTCTATATACTCTCTAAGACAGCCAGAATCAAATTGACAAACTCCAGCACACCAAAAAAAAGATTAAAGCTTCCTATTCTTTGTCTCAAACCCGTTTGCCCGGCAGTAACTCTTAAAGAGCTCCAGGGTGTCGGGCTTGTAAAAGTGGGATTCAAGGAAGTCGACAAACTGCCTGATCTGTACAATAGTTGCAGAATCAAGCTCATGCTCCATGATACAGGCGTCCTTGTCTGCGACGTCCTCAGGCACCATGATGAGGGTCAGAAACTTCCTGAGAGTGTCATGCCTGTACTTCACCACCTCAGCAATCTCACGACCCTCAGGACGTAAGGTAACCCCCTCATAACGTCTGTACTCGACCAGGCCCATCGTATCCAGTTTGCGGAACATCTCAACAACACTGGGGGCACTGATACCAAGTTCGCAGGCCACATCCTTGGTTTTTGCATAGCCTTTTTCCAGAGATATATTCAGAATAGCCTCCAGATAGTCCTCTGCTTTCCGCGAGAGCTGCTTCACACAGGATAGTTTTGTTATGAAGGCCAGATATGACTTTGGTTTACCTAACATACATAACCCAAATCCAGTCCGCACATATAATCAGAGATAAAGTCATAAAAAATATCAGAATGACAGTGAACACCGGAGACCCCACCTACTATCAGGAGAGGCGGCACCGCCTCATCACAGATACAAAGAACGCAATACAGGAAGAGGAGGAGAGTGTACAGAAGATCAAAGAGACAGTGGGCCCGCTGCGCATAACTGCCATCGTCATGGTGATCGGACTGATCATAAACATCGCATTCTTCACCTATTCAGAAAATTACCTGATGTTCTGGATAGTTTCAAGCTTCCTGCTCCTGATGTTCAATCCTTTTATACTGATGATCCCAAAGGATCCAAAATCCCTGTTTGTGCGCAATAAAAAATCAGAATCAGATCTCTCAGACCAGTTCACACACATCAGAACAGATGTCAGAACAGTCTACGGCCAGAAAAAATTCTTTGGCGAGACACTCTGGAATATCTTCTTCATCAATTGTCAGCCACTTGCACCCGGCTTTGGCCTTCTCTTTGGGATGGACATAATCTTTGCCATATACGGGGCCTCCACAGGCACTATCGAGACGATCACCGCCACCATCATCACATTCCAGTCAGTCGCAATCATACTATTCTATGCAGGCACCTCATATGTGCAGCCATACTCAGAGGGATTCTTCGACTCAATGCTTGGAATCCACAAGGACATAAAAGCCGAACTCCAGGCAGGCTGGAGACCGGCACTCAAGTTCATCCTCCTGATCGCCCTTATCGCCGCAGCAAGCGGCATCCTGCTCATCGCAGCCCTGATGCTGCCGGGCATGACACTCAACAAGGTAATCTCAATCGAGAACATCCACCACGTAGGATGGCGTTTCATTCCTCTGGTCGTAGTATTCATCTTCCAGGTCATGCTGGTCAGATACCTCCAGGGAGCCTCAAGCAGGACACTTGTGCTCAGGATGAGCAGACACAAGACCAGTGTGCTCAGGGAGACAGTCCTAAGTGGCCTGAACGCCCTGCCTGAGACAGAGAATGAGGAGACAAGAGAAGAACTGGAAGAACTCGGCCGTCTCTCACACAGGGTCAACGCATGCAAACCAGATTATCACGAGCTCTTCGGATTTTTCCCGGTCTTCCTGCTGGCTCCTGATATCAGAAGACTCCTTGAGACCTGAGGCTACTTTCCATATATTTATCTGATATCTCTGACCAATTACATCTGTTTGAAATGAGTGCTGAGAAATACCCAACTGCAGAGGTTAATGGGAAAGAGATCCCCTACGACCCCGAACAGTTGAGAAAGGTCAGGGAACACCCCTGCTACAGCGAGAAGGCCTGCCATGTCTTTGGCAGATGCCACCTGCCGGTCGCCCCAAAATGCAACATCCAGTGCAACTACTGCATAAGAGACTTTGACTGTGTCAATGAGAGCAGGCCAGGTGTCTGCAGCAGGATAATCACTCCAGAAGAAGCCGTGGATCTGGTGCGTAAGGTCACAGACAAGTTATCTCATGTCAAGGTAATCGGGATCGCCGGCCCTGGTGACCCGCTGGCAAATGAGGAGACCTTCGAGACCCTCAGACTTCTGAAAGAGGAATTTCCTGTTCCAATCAAGTGTCTCAGCACAAACGGGCTTATGCTCCCTGAGTATGTTGATTTCCTGCATGAGCATGACGTCGGGAACCTCACAGTCACCGTCAATGCCATTGACCCTGAGATTGCCGAGAAGGTCTATTCATGGGTCGAATGGGAGGGCAAAAAACTCCATGGACGCGAAGGCGTGGAAAAACTCCTCTCACAGCAGATGAAGGGCATCAAAAGGGCGATCGAGCTCAAGATGCTCGTCAAGATCAACACCGTCTATATCCCGGGCGTCAATGACGAGCACATCCCTGAGATCGCAAAGAAGTTCGGGGAGATGGGGGCATATACCTTCAATGTCATTCCCCTGATCCCGCAGTACAAGTTTGAGGGCGTCACCCCACCAACCCCTGCTGAGAAGCGTGAGATGCAGGACAGATGTGCCCCATATATCAGACAGATGCGCCACTGTCACAGGTGCCGTGCAGATGCAATCGGCATCCTCGGAAAGGACGTCCCACTGGATGAGATCACAAAGGACGACTGAAGTCCTGGAATATTTTCACACTATTTTTTTCCAAGGATCACAGCCTGGCATTGAATCCATTCCATTTCGCCAGATCTGAAAACTGAGACTATCCACTATCAAGCACCTGGATTTAGGCATCCAGAAAATATCAATGACCTGTCTTCCAATCCTGACAGGCATCTCCTCAAGGCCGGGATAACGTGACCCCGATCTTCCTGACCATGCCCCCGGCCACTGCGATTGAGGCAGGCAGTCTGTTAAGGGAGTCCATATCATTTGCAGTCTCAGGCACAGAGGAGGAAGCCCCCAGACCTCATAGCTAAGGGCTCCAGAGGCCCCTCTGAGTTCCTGCATCGTGCCTGAGACACCTGCCAATATAACACGGGGTCATCGCATCGAGACCTGAGGTCGGTTCATCATAAATCAGAACAGAGTGAGCATGTGATGGCCACCTTCCGACGCATGCCCTT
>Ga0265294_10008457_pt1 | contig 12017 bp, 11 predicted proteins | sample MunlanPumphouse3_FD_192504 | JGI IMG/M metagenome (GOLD analysis project Ga0265294, IMG submission 192504) | Groundwater microbial communities from a municipal landfill in Southern Ontario, Canada - Pumphouse #3 | ecosystem: Environmental > Aquatic > Deep subsurface > Groundwater | place... | reverse complement strand
GTAATATGTTTGTAGGACATCTTTTTATTGATTTAGTTTGTTATCTAGACCATAACTACTATACCAGAAAGATGTCCTTTTGTGTTTTCTACAATGTTGCACTTCGGAGTAGAACGTGGGAATAACTGGACAAAGTGTTAGAGCTGGACTAAACAGCTCTTTTTTTATATAATATAAATAAAATTATGATGTTTTCCGTAGAAAAAATAATTACAAAAGATAATTTCGTTTTAGATGGATTATTTTTTAATGCTAATGATAAGGATTTGGCAATAATTTTTATCCATGGCTTTCCTGGAAATTTTTATAAAAATACTAATCTTATAGAGTGCATGGAGGAGATTGGTTGTGGTATATTGTCTTTAAATACAAGAGGACACGATATTCTAAATATTATTTCGAAAACAGACGGTAGTTATAAGGTTATCGGTTCGGCCAAGGAAAATTTTGAAGATTGTATATTCGATATAAATGGGGCATTAAAATTCTTGAAAGAAAAAGGATTTAAAAAAGTATTTTTAATGGGTATTAGTTTGGGGGCAGATAAGGCTGGTTTTTATTTATCAAAAAATAATAATAACAAAATGATTAAGGGAGGTATTTTTATTTCACCTGGAAGCAATATATCAATTATGAAAAAGGAACTAGGAAATGATTTTTATAAATTAATGAATAATTCTTTAAAATATGTTCGCGAAGGAAAGGGTAATGAACTGTTATGTGATCCAAGAATGGATTTTCCAGTTTCTTATAAAAGATTTATTAGTTTATATGGTGAAGATAGTAGCGAAAATGTTTTTCCCTTCCATGACAATAATTCGGATTTTTGCATTTTGTCTAAAATTCAAAAACCAATATTTATTGCAATAGGAGAAGAGGATTCTTTTTATAATGAACCAAAGGATATAATAAAATTACTTAACAACAAATTAAATAACAATTTAAATGAAATTAAATTATTCAAGACAGGACATTCTTTCAATGGAGCAGAGAAAGAATTATTTCAAAAAATTAAATCTTGGTTTAATAAGATTAATTAATTCGTTGGGTGGCTAACGGGATTTGAACCCGTACTAAGACCTTCACAGGGTCCTGTGCTGCCATTACACTATAGTCACCATTTAAAAAACCTTGTGTCCTCGGTGCGAATCGAACGCACAACCTACAGATTAGAAGTCTGTCGCTCTATCCTATTGAGCTACGAGGACAAGTAATATATTAATACCAAAAATAGACTTAAAAAGCAAGGTTTAATTTTAATATCCTCTTTCATCAATACAAAAATATGATCCAGAAAGATTGTTTTCTCTATAAACAGGACAAGAAGCACAGCGACAAGATTTTTTCTCAATAGAACAAGAACACTTTTCGTTTGCACAAAAAGCTTTTTCTCCTGATTTTTGACAGCAATCATTGTAAGAGGGGCAGGCAGCACAAATACATTTATGATAACTCTCTTCGTAGTTTGGTTTCATTTTTTTATTTTGTTATTATTATACTCATATTTTAACATAATTATTTAAAGATGCAATACGATTTTTCTTTTGACTGAAAGCAAAAAAAATGATATATATTTATTGTCCGGGGCATAGTGAAACGGCTATCACGAGTCTTTTGGGAAGATTTATTCTGAGTTCGAATCTCAGTGCCCCGACTTGAAATATATTACGCGGGTGTAACTCAATGGTAGAGTGTCAGCCTTCCAAGCTGTTTATGAGGGTTCGATTCCCTTCACCCGCTCCATGAAGAAGGTAGCAATCGTTGGAAGCGGTATAATTGGCATATATATCGCTTTGCGTCTTAAAGAAAAGGGTTTCGATGTTTTTTTGTATGACAAGAAAAAAGAAAAAGATATTGGATTTAAACCTTGTTCTACTTTAGTCTCAGAAAGAATTAAACAATTCCTTTGTTTTTCAGATAATTGTATAGAAAATACTATTAATACTTGCAAAATTCATTTTCCTAGAAAAACAATAGAGCTTAATTTTAATCCAAAACATTTAGTTTTAAATAGAGACAAATTAATAAAAGAGCAATTAGTTTTGCTTAATGAAAGGGGAGTGAGTTTAAGATTGGGCGAAGAAATTAAATCTATTCCTTTAAATTTTGATTATGTTATTGGCTGTGATGGACCATTTTCTGTTATTAGAAAAGAATTAGGATTAAAAGATCCAGAAATGAAAATAGGGATGCAGGTTTTTGTAGATAAAAAAGATAATGCAAATTTTACAGATATATTTCCTATTCAATCAGGTTTTTTATGGAAAATACCAAAAGGAGATTATTTAGAATATGGAATATTGAGTAAGTCTTCAAAAGCTAAAGATATTTTAATTAATTTTTTAGAAAAAGAGAAAATCAAGGAAAAACAAGTCTTTGCCGCATCTGTTCCACTGGGAATGGTTTTTTCAAAAGATAAAAGAGTTGCTTTATGTGGAGATGCAATGGGATTAACTAAACCTTGGAGTGGGGGAGGGATAATCTGGAGCTTATATGCAGCAAGTATTCTTGTCGAAACTTTTCCAGATTTTAAAGAATATGAAAAAAAGACAAGACAATTTTTTCAATATAAAATATTAAAAGGACTTATTGCTAACAAATTAGTTAATTTAATTGGTTTTACTTTTCCTTACATTATTCCATCAAAAATTAATTATGATAATGATTTTCCTAATTTCTTTAAGTCAATGATCGATTTAATTAGGAAAAATTTTTAATTATTCTATATTTTTTTCAATGAAAATATTTGACATCACCTATTAAGTGAGGGTATAATATTTACATAAAGAAAAACGCTAATTAAAACAATGAAATTTTTTAAACAATCCTTTACTCTAATTGAAATTCTAGTCGTGATTGTTATTGTGGGCATTTTTTCTTCATTTATTCTCATTGGAACGAGTTCTTTTTTTGAAAGCGCTAGAGATTCTCAAAGAAAAGCAGAGATGACAAGACTAAGAAATGCAATCTGGTCAGCATCAAACATGGGTGTCAACGGCTATCCAACTACTCCTGATCAAGGTTCTAATTCAAGAGCAACTTGTTGCCTTGGAACAGGAGATACAAATTGCACAAACATTGAATCAGCAATAGGCGGAGCAATCCCTAAAGACCCATCATTCAAAACAGGAAGCAAAGAGTATTGCTATTTCTACAAATCAGACGGTACTACCTTTGATTTATATACTATGCTTGAAAATGGAGGTGTTGTTTCTCTTTCAGAGTCAACAGTTTCTTCAGTTAAAACAAGCGATGATTGTGGAGAGGGATGGATTAACACTGGCTTGGGTTTTTGTGTTATGCAATATGAAGCAAAATGTCCAGTAGGAGACGATGTTGGAAGCGATGGCTGTGCTTACGCAGTTTCAAGAGCAGAAGGAACCCCTTGGACTAATATCTCTCAAATTAATGCAGCTGCAGCATGTAAAGCAATCGGAGCTCATTTAATCAACAATGCAGAGTGGATGGCAATTGCTCGTGACATTGAATCAGTAGGAACAAACTGGACTGGTGGAAGCGTTGGTTCGGGCGTTATTAAAAGAGGAAACACAGGAACTTGCACAGGATGTTATGATGGAGGTGACCCAGAAGCAAGAGTAAACAATGCCTTGGCCACTCTATACCTTTCCAACACAAAAGCAATTCATCACTTCTCTGGCAATGTCTGGGAATGGGTGGATTATACTATTGGAACAGGCTCTGCTCCTAGTCAACAACCTCAGCTTCCAACCTCAGCTTGGGCAGCTTTAAATAGTAAGGATGTAACTAATTGGGGCAGTGTTCTTGGTTATGATAACGTTGGTCCTAAAAACAATAATTATGGTACAACTAGTTATGGATCTGGTGCTATTTGGTACAATAATACCGACACAGCAGTTCGTGCCCTCTTACGGGGTGGCAATTGGATCAGTGCTTCCAATGCCGGGGTGTTCGCTTTGCGTTTGAGCCATTCGCCCACAAGCACGAGCACGAGCGTTGGTTTCCGTTGCGCTCGGTAGCCATTTCAACCACTCTAATACTCTAACGTTTTCTGTTCCTCTAAGGAACAGAAAACAAAAGACTATTAAGGGTTGGTTTGGAAGGATTGAGAGATTAGAGTAAAACACAAAGAAGAATAAAAAAGGTAATATGATACAAAATAATGGCAAGATATAATGACCTTGTTGTGTTTCAGAAAGCATATGATCTTGCTTTGTGGCTTCATCCGGTCGTTGGAAGATTTCCTAAAAATCAAAGATTTGTTTTAGGCGAACAAATTGAAAATGAAATGATTAATATATTAACAGAGATAATTGAGGCGAATAAAGAAAGCGGAATGAAAAGAGGAGAGAAATTAAAACAAATTAGTATCGATTTAGACAAATTAATGGTTCTTTTTAGAATGGCTAAAGATTTAAAATTTATCAATATTAAAAGGTATGGATTTTTTGCTGAAAAAACAGTAGAGATTGGCAATCTTTTGGGTGGTTGGCAAAAAACATTGATTTAATGCTTTTTGAGAAGGGATAAAATCGCATAACGGATTGTGTTTATTCGTGCCCTCAAACGGGGTGGCAATTGGAACAATGCTTCCAATGCCGGGGTGTTCGCTTTGAATTTGAACAATTCGCCCACAAACACGAACACGAACATTGGTTTCCGTTGCGCTCGGTAACTAGTTACCAAAGCTGGAACGTCTTTTTTAAGGAAAATACGTCAATGCAAAATGGCTACGGATTTTATTCCTTCCCAAGTAGGTTAATCCAAAAGGGAAAATATTAAGCCCGTATCCCTGGTTAGTTTTAGTAGTAATTTACGAAACATCTAACCAGGGTTAATAGGCGAATTAAAATGAAAAGAAAAGGAAAATTGTTTGACAGTCTTTGTTCTTTCGAGAATATTCACCTTGCTTATTTAAAAGCAAGAAAAGGAAAAAGATTTAAAAAAGATATTATTTCTTTTTCGTGTGAATTAGAAAAGAATTTAATTTTAATTAAGGAATCTTTAGAAACACAAACATACGAACATGGAAAATACAAAGAGTTCATTATCCAAGATTCAAAGAAACGCTTAATCAGAGCACCTCTTTTTAAAGATAGGATAGTGCATCATGCACTATGCAATATTATTGAGCCCATATTTGAAAAAACATTCATTTTTAATTCTTATGCTTGTAGAATTAACAAAGGGGTGCATAGGGGTATTAAAAAATTAAAAGCGTTTTTAAAAGACAATGAAGATGAGTATTGTTTGAAGTGCGATATCTCTAAGTATTTTGACAGTATTAATCAAGAAATTCTTTTGAGAATAATAGAAAACAAAATTAAAGACGAAAAAATAATTTGGCTTATTAAGCAAATAATTAATTCTTTTAATCAAGAAACAAGGATTGGTATTCCTATAGGCAACCTTACATCACAATTATTCGCCAATATCTATTTAAATGAATTAGATCAATTTGTTAAACATGATCTACGGCAGAAAAAATTCATCCGTTATATGGATGATTTTTTAATTTTAGGAAAAGAAAAACAAATAATACATATTCTTAAAAATGAAATTAAGATATTTTTAGAAAAGAATCTTCAATTAAAATTTAATCCTAAAAAAGCCAATGTTTTTCCATTGTCTTTGGGAATAGATTTTTTAGGATACATTGTGTTTAAACAATATGTTTTATTAAGAAAGAGTAGTGTTAAAAGATTGTTGAGGAAGATAAAAAGTAAAACCATGGGGGGAGGGAGAATCAATACCAATATGTGGTTTTCTTATGCCAAGCATGGTGATGCGTATTTTTTAGGGAAAAAACTTGACCTATTCCCCTAAATCATATATAATTAGGGGAATAGAATCCCCTAAATATATAAAATATGGATAATTTAATACAAAGAACAATTCAAAAGCAAATAGAAGACAAGCTTTTTAAAGGAAAAGTCATTATTTTGTATGGTGCAAGACAAACAGGAAAAACAACTATTGTTAAGCAAATACAAGAGAAAAATTCTGATATTGCTGTTTATTATAATTTCGATGAGCCTGATATTCGTAAGGATTTTGAAAATGCTACATCTGATTATCTTAAAAAAATAATAGGCAATAAAAAGCTTGTTATTATTGATGAAGCACAAAGAGTAAAGAACATAGGAATTACTTTAAAGCTTATTGTAGATAATTTTAAGGATATTCAGGTAGTCGCAACAGGTTCTTCTTCTTTTGATTTAGCAAATCAAACAGGGGAACCTTTGACTGGAAGAAAATATGAGTTTTATGTTTATCCTTTTTCTTTAGAAGAATTAAATTTAGAAAAAGATAAATTAAAAATAGACAGGCTTTTAGAAAACAGAATGATTTTTGGGATGTATCCCGAGGTAGCATTAAAATCAAAAGAAGAACAAGAAGAAACTATTAAAAATACAGCTAAGAGTTATTTGTATAAGGACGTTCTTCAATATCAGAATATAAAGAATCCCGAAATTTTAGAAAAATTACTTCAAGTCTTAGCTCTTCAAATAGGAAATGAGGTTTCATATAATGAAATTTCTAATACCTTAAACATAGATAAGAAAACGGTAAGTAGTTATGTGGAAATATTAAAAAAAGCTTTTATTATTTTTGATTTAAAGCCTTTTAGTAGGAATATAAGAAAAGAAATTAAAAAGCTAAGAAAAATATATTTCTTTGATTTGGGTATTAGAAATGCCTTGATTAATAATTTTAATCCATTAGATTTAAGAAATGATAAGGGTGAAATGTGGGAAAATTTCATAATAAGCGAAAGAGTTAAGTTGAATAATAATCATAAGAAAGATTGCAATATTTACTTTTGGAGAACTAGTGAAAAAAAAGAAATTGATTACATTGAAGAAAAAGGAGGAAAACTTTATGCCTTTGAAATAAAATGGAGTAAGGGTAAAATTGGAGGAGCAAGAGAGTTTATAGAAGAATACGAAAGCTCAGAGTTTAAAGAAATTAATAAAGATAATTATCAAGAATTTATTTTATAAATTATATGAAAACAAAAGAAATATTTGATTTAGGAGTAAAAATGGGAATTAATGCTGATTTTAGAGGACAAGAAGGTATTTCTAAAATGCTTTTAAGGAAGAAGATAAAATATGATTCTTTGAGTGAAACCGCTAGAAAAGAATTTGATTTAGAATCATTGGAAAATCCTTTTTTAGATTCAAGAATTCATAATATTAGTGAAGATGGGGAAATTAAGAAAATTATTGCTGGAATCGATATTGATACAGGAGAGTTATTATTAGCTAAACAGATTGGAGTAGATTTGGTTATTGGTCACCATCCAATTGGAAGAGCATTGTCTAATCTAGCAGATGTGATGAATTTACAAAGCGATGTTTTAAATTATTATGGTGTACCTATAAACATTGCAGAAAAATTAATGCACGTAAGAATTAATGAAGTTGCAAGAGGAGTTAATGCTTCCAATCATAATAAAGTAATTGATGCTTCTAAATTATTAAATCTTAATCTTATTAACTTGCATACACCTTGCGATAATTTAGTAGCAAAATATTTAAAAGATTTAATAGAAAAAGGAACTCCAGAAAGAGTTGAAGATTTAATAAATTTATTAAAAGAAATTCCAGAATATAAAGAAGCTGGAAGAATTGGGGTTGGGCCAACTATTTTTACAGGAAACCCAGAGAGCAGATGTGGCAAAATTGTTTTAACAGAAATAACCGGGGGAACAAGCGGATCTTCTAAGTTGTATGAAAAAATGGCTCAAGCAGGAATAGGAACTATTATTGGGATGCATATGTCAGAAGAGCATAAAAAAGAAGCAGAAGCTGCTAACCTTAACGTTGTTATCGCAGGACATATTTCATCTGACTCTATTGGTATGAATTTATTTTTAGACGAATTAGAAAAACAAGGAATTGAAATTGTTTCTTTTAGTGGATTAATTAGGATTAAAAGGTAAATATTTTTTAGTAATGTTCACTTGACTAAAAATATGAAAAGTAGTAAAGTGTAATTAACTAAAATATATGGACAAAACAGAACAATTAATTAAGGTTATTAATTTTTGGCAGGAATCTGCTTTAAGAAATAATCTTTTTAAAAGAAACTTAGTCGAAAAAATAAACCTTAAAGATAAGGAGGTTATTGATATATTGGGAGCGCGTAGAGTTGGAAAGTCATCAGTTTTAAAATTAATAATAAAAGAATTAAAAAATAATAATTGGCTTTATATAAACTTTGAAGATCCATTTTTTGTAAAGAATAGAAATTCATCAATAATAGAAGAATTAACAGAAACATATAAAAATCATTTCAATTCTTCTTTGCATTATTTATTTTTTGATGAAATACAAAGTATTAAAAATTGGGAATCAGTGATTAGAAAATTTAGAGATGGAACAGATTATAAAATATTCATTACTGGTTCTTCCTCTAAGATGTTAAGCGGGGAATTGGCAACACTTCTTTCTGGCAGGCATTTTTCTTATAAGCTTTTACCTTTTTCTTTTAAAGAGTATTTAGAGTTTAAAAATATTTTATTTGAAAAGCAAAAAGACTTTGTTCTTAATAAAGAAAAAATTATTAAGTTTTTTAATAATTATCTTAATATTGGGGGTTTTCCAGAAATAGTAATAACAGAGAATAAAGAATTATTGAAGCAATATTTTAATGATGTTGTAGAAAAAGATATTATTGCTAGGCACAACATAAAGGATAGAGAAGTTTTAGAAAAGATGGCTTTTTTCCTTCTGAGTAATAGTGCAAAAATTATATCAATTGCTTCTTTGAAAAAAGCATATGATATTTCTTATCAAAAAACAGTTAATTATCTTAAGTATTTTAAAGAAAGCTTTATTATTTTTGATATACCAAAATTTTCTTATTCTTTAAAAGAACAACAAAAGTCTCAAAAGAAAATATATTCTTTGGATACTGGATTAAGCAATAATGTGGCATTTAAATTTTCTGAAGACAGGGGCAGGGTTTTGGAAAATTGTGTATTTTTAGAATTAAAAAGAAAAGAGAGCGATATTTATTATTTTAAAAATAATGTTAGCGAAGTTGATTTTGTTGTTAAGAAAAGTAATGGATATGTAGACTTGATTCAGGTTGTTTGGGACTTAAATGAAGACAATAAAAATAGGGAGCTGAACGGTTTCAAGGAAGCATTAAAGAAAATAAAAAAGGTGGAAAATTTAATAATATTAACCAATGATCAAGACGGAGAATTGCAATTGGGCAAGAGAAAAATTCAATTTAAGCCTGTTTATAAGTGGTTATTAAGTTTTTAATCATGTATCCTTCTTTTAATTTGTATCCTAGTTTTTTATAATATTCTCTTACTCCTACACCAGAAATAACAGAAATTTTATTTATATTATATTCTTCCTTTGTTATTTTTTCTGCTTCTTTGAGAAGTTTTTTACCTAATCCTTTATGTTGGACAGAAGAATCTTTTAATAAAACAGCTTGACCATAAGTATGAAGTTCTCTAACAACAGTAGAGTTTTTTAACATAGGAATAATATTTTTAGAATTTATTCTTAGTCTTAACAATGAATAAATATTTTTTCTTTCTTTATCTTCAAAAGAAAGAAATATTTCATTTCCTTTGGATGCTTTATAATTTTCTCTAAAAAGATAAAGTTTTTTATTTTGTTTTAAGTCTTTTATTTCCCTGCACCTAATACATTGACATTGCCAGTTTTCTTGAGCCATGTCTTTTTCTATGATTTGTCTCAAATTAGACATTTTTGCTCCTCCCTTAACAATTAAATTAGCAGGAATGTCTCTAATAATCCTTTCAATTCTTACATATCTAGGGATTATTTTTTTTATTTCTTTTATTGTTTTTATTAATATTTTTTTTGAATAAGGTTTATATTTTTTTTGAAGATAGAGTTTGTATATTGGAGCTTCTTTAACTAAAGCACAAGGATATATTTTAAGATAATCTGGTTTAAAATTTTCATTTTTAAACACTTCTTTAAACATTTTAATATCTTTTTGAGGGGTTGATCCAGGAAGATTTAACATTAACTGATAAGCTACTTTAAAACCAGCATTTTTTAATAATTCTGTTGAGTTAATAGTTTCTTTTATATAATGACCTCTTTTGTTTAATTTTAATATATCGTCATATATTGTTTGAACTCCTAATTCTATTTTTGTAGCTCCTAATTTTTTCATTTCTAAGATTTCCTTTATATTAATAAAATCAGGTCTTGTTTCAAAAGACATACCCACTATGCGATGTTTAGATTTTTCATTTTTCTTTTGAGCTTTTTCTAGTTCTTGCCAAAGCTCTTTAATTGACAAGTCATCATCATTTTTATTTCTACTATTGTTGCAAGCATCAAAACACTTTTTAACAAACCATATTTTGTACTTAGTATCATAATATGACCAAGTCCCACCAATAAGTCTTAAATCTATTTTTTGAGAAGCATGACCTGACATTTCTAAAACTTCAATTCTTTTTTTAACCTGAATATATGGGTCAAAATTTAATCTTTTAGCTCTTTCTACGGCTGGCTCACCCGATAAATAGCTTTTAGGAATATTTATTTCTTTTGGGCAAAAAATACATTTACCTGGGCACTCATAAGGTTTGGTTAAAACAGAAACATTTATTACCCCAGACAAAGATCTTACAGGTCTTGTTTTTAAAAGATTTTCTATATTTTTATTTTCTTAACTAAGGTGTGATATGCTTTTAATAGGTCAATGTTAGTGGGATAAGAACCACCAACCATTCTTTTAGAAAAAGACAGGTCATTGGGTGTTTTGGCCTTTATTTCAATAAGTTTTTTAATTATTAATTCTTTTTGGTTCATATGGATAATGATTATGCTAAATATATATTAGACAAAACAAAGAAAGATTACAATAACATTGCTTTGAAGTATTCGCAAGTAAGAAGTAAAGAATGGAGAGAGATGGAATTTCTTTTTGATAGAGTTGATAAGAACGACAAGGTTCTTGATTTGGGCTGTGCTAATGGAAGATTTTATCCTTTATTTGAAAAAAAAGAAGCTGATTATTATGGAATTGATTTGTCTTCTAATTTAATTAAGATTGCTAAAGATAAATATCCTCAAGCAAGATTTTCTGTTGGAACAGGATTAGAAATTTTATTTGAAGATAATTTTTTTGACAAGATTTATTCTATCGCTGTTTTACATCATATTCCTTCGGAAAAATTAAGGAAAGATTTTTTAAAAGAAATAAATAGAGTTTTGAAAAATAAAGGATTATTAATCTTAACAGTTTGGAATTTAAAAGAAAAAGAAAGCAAGGGAATTAAAAATGAAAAACTTGATCAAAACGATATTTTTCTTTCTTGGTATGGAGCAGATGATTGTTATTTTCACATATTTGATTTATATGAATTAGAAAATTTAGTTAAAGAAGTAGGATTGAAAATTATTGAAAAAGGAGAGATAATAGTAGGACAAAGGCCGTATATTAATTTTTATATAATTTGTGAAAAACATGAATAAAAAATATAATATAGTTGTTTCTGGGGCAGCAGTTTTAAAGCCGTGCTGTCCAAACATAAAAGAAATATCAAAAGAATTAGGCATAGAAGTAGCCAAAAGAGGGCATACCTTGGTTACTGGAGCTACTTGTGGGGTTCCATATTACGCTGCTTTGGGGTGTAATGAAGCAGGAGGGTTCAATATAGGTTTTTCTCCAGCATCTAGTGAAAAAGAGCATTTAAAGACATATAGGTTACCAATAGATGTTTTTGATATAATGATTTATACGGGAGGAGATTATACGGGTAGAGATGTTTTAATGACTAAATCAGCTGATGCTGTTATTATTGTTTGTGGGAGAATCGGAACTTTGCATGAGTTTGCTACAGCCATTGAATCAAAGAAACCAGTAGGCGTTTTAGAGGGAACAGGAGGAACTGCTGATAGAATAAGAGGGTTAGTAGCAGGAGTTTATAGTAGGCTTTCAAAAACAATAGTATTTGAAAGTGATCCAGATATTTTAGTTGATAGGTTGATTGAAATAGTTGATAAAAAGAAAAAAAGCAA
>Ga0265294_10008456_pt1 | contig 12018 bp, 9 predicted proteins | sample MunlanPumphouse3_FD_192504 | JGI IMG/M metagenome (GOLD analysis project Ga0265294, IMG submission 192504) | Groundwater microbial communities from a municipal landfill in Southern Ontario, Canada - Pumphouse #3 | ecosystem: Environmental > Aquatic > Deep subsurface > Groundwater | place... | reverse complement strand
ACTTTTTATCCATAGAAGTTCTGCAGCCATTTTATAAAAAGAAGTAAGGTCCTGAAGCTCCATATTTTCAGTTTGTTGTAAATATTGAAGAAATTGCTGTGTAATTTCTGAAATTGGAATATCATAAATATTGATTTTAGATTTCTGTATCAAAAAAAGCAATAAATCCAGAGGACCTTGAAAAACTTCAGTTTTATAGTTTATATCACTCATTAATTATTTATTTTGTTCCTTTTTTTTCTTTGTCTTCTTTTACTTCTTTCTCATCTTTTACTTCTTTTTCTGCAGGAGAAAACATAAGTGTTCTAAGTTTTGCATCCAACTCAGCTTCAATGTCTGGATTTGATTTCAAGAAAGTAACTGCATTATCGCGCCCTTGTCCAATTTTTTCATTGGAATAAGAATACCAAGATCCACTTTTTTGAATCATCTCATATTTTATAGCAGCATCTAAAATTCCACCGGTATAACTAATTCCTTCGTTAAAGTACATATCTAACTCAATTTTTTTGAAAGGTGGGGCAACTTTATTTTTGACAACCTTTATTCTAACCCTATTTCCAATAAAATCATCACTACCTTTACTTATTGACTCAATTTTCCTTACTTCTAATCTAATGGAAGAGTAAAATTTAAGAGCATTACCACCAGTAGTAGTTTCAGGGTTTCCAAACATAACACCAATTTTCATTCTAATCTGATTGATAAAAATGATTGTAGTATTACTTTTTGATAAAATACCTGTAAGCTTTCTTAAAGCTTGACTCATAAGCCTAGCTTGAAGACCCATATGGCTGTCTCCCATATCTCCATCAATCTCAGCCTGTGGAGTCAATGCTGCAACTGAATCAACAATAATTATGTCTACAGCTCCACTCCTTACTAAAGATTCAACAACCTCTAAAGCTTGCTCTCCACTATCAGGTTGACTTATCCAAAGATCATCAGTATTAACACCAAGTTTTTTTGCATAACTTGGGTCTAAAGCATGCTCAGCATCTATAAAGGCTGCAATTCCACCTTGTTTTTGTGCTTCAGCAATGGCATGGAGGGCAATCGTTGTTTTTCCTGAAGATTCAGGACCATAAATTTCAATAATTCTTCCTTTTGGATAACCTCCAATACCGAGGGCTTCATCTAAAAGTATAGAACCAGTTGGAATTACTTCAATATCTTTATTAACATTGCTATCTCCCAACTTCATAAGCGACCCTTTTCCGAACTGTTTGTTAATCTGAACCCTTGCAGCTTCAAGTGCCTGCTTTTTTTGTCCATCTTCTTTGGGAAATTCTAAGGTCTTGTCTTTACTATTTTTTGCCATTCTATACTCCTATTATTTTAATATAAAGCATATAAATTCTTTATATTGACTATTTATACTATAACTAATTATAACTCAAAAATGAAAGTAACGGGTCCATTATTTTGATATTTTACTTTCATATCTGCACCAAATTTACCCGTTTGAACATTGACGTCCTTTGCTTTCAACAATTCTACAAATTGATTATAAAAATCTAAAGCTTTTTCGGGAGAAGCGGCAGGATCAAAAGAAGGTCTATTTCCTTTTTTCAATGAAGCGCATAAAGTAAATTGGCTAACTACAAGAATTTGTCCTTTAATATCCATAACATTCAAATTCATTTTGTCATTTTTATCACTAAACATCCTAAATTTTATAATTTTATCAGCAAGTTTGGTAAGTTGTATTTCAGTATCATTCTTCTCAATACCTAAGTAAATTAATATGCCTTTATCAATAGCTCCAATTAGAGCATCATCCACTCTAACTTCTGCTTCTTGTACTCTTTGAATTACTGCTTTCATAATTCTTGTAAATCCTTTACCAATTTTACCTGATCCTTACTATTAAAAAAAGCAGAACCAACAACTACAACATCAATTCCTTTTTCTTTAATCAATTTTATATTGTCAGTTTTAACCCCACCATCAATACTTATTAAATACTTACGATTTTGGTTTCTTAATTGAACTAATTGTGAAACTTTTTCAAGGGTCTCTGGTATTAAAGACTGCCCACCAAAACCAGGTTCAACTCCCATAATAAGGATAAGGTCTACAATATCAAGAACAGGTTTAATCTTTTCAATAGAGGTATTGGGCTTTATACTAACCCCACATTTAACACCTAATTTCTTTAGTTCCAGAAGATCACCAACTAAATCCTCAGTTGCTTCACTATGAATTGTAATACAGGAACTTCCTGCTTCAACAAAAGACTTAAAAAGGTGTTTTGGATTGTTTACCATTAAATGAACATCACAAAAAAGTTGAGTTTTACTAGAAATATCAGAAATAATTTTAGGTCCGAAGCTAATATTTGGAACAAACGACCCATCCATAACATCTAAATGAATCCATTTTGCTTCACTATTTTCAATTTTATTTATTTCACTGCCAAGATTTAAAAAATCTGCAGTCAATATTGAAGGGGATATAATTATTTTATTCATACACTTATTATATCACAAAGCTAATTGATTTTTAAATAGTTTTATGGTATATTTAAGGTAAATAAGGCAAAGTTCCGAGCGACCTTTCGGTTGCCCGGTTTTGTTATGGGAGAAAATAGTGAATAGTTTTGAACTGGAAAAAAGAATAAAAGAAGAAAATTGGAAAAATAATCTCGCTGCATCATTTGAAATAAGTGATTTTGAAAATTATAAAAACCTGTTGAAAGAACTTGATACAAATGAAGACAAAGCCGAATTCCATGAATTTTGTGAAAATATTCTTAATTCAGATTCTTCAAGTGTAGTTGCTAGGTTTTTATTTTCTCTTTCTGGACATCATCCTTCAAATGACAGACAAATTCTTGAGGTTTTAGAGGATTTAGTCGATGCAAAGAAATTAGATGTTGTCGAGTATATGGCTAAGTTAATTTTAACCTTTAATGAAAATGATTATGTTTTAAGAGTTCTTGCTGACCTTTATGACAAGGCAGGTAGAGAAGAAGAGAAAATAAGCATTTGGGAAAGAATTGTAAGAATTGATTATGAAGAAATTGAAATTCTTATGAAACTTTCTGAGTATTTTGAATCTAAAAATGATAAACAAACTGCAATGAACTATTATCAACGTTCTGCTCAAAGGCTTCTTAAGATTCGAGATTTTTCAAATCTAAAGTATCTTTGGATAAAAATCGTTGAAATTAAAAAGAATAGCCCAGAGTATTTAATTAATACAGCTGAAAGATTTGCTCAAAATTTAAAGAATGAACAGGGTGCTTATTTCTTTAATTACCTTTTAGAATCTGATATTTGTGAACTTGAACAATCAATTGATATTCTAAAAAGAGTAATTAAAACTTCTGATAACAACGTTAAACAAAATGTAAACAAGCTTATATCCAAATATAAAGAAAAATATAAAAATAATGTTAGACTTGATTTTTGTTTAAAAGAAACTGGCCTCCAAACAAATTTTCAGGATATAAACATTGCAATTGAAAAGTTTGAAACTCAGATTCAGTTCATTGAAGGAGCTTTTGTTTTCCATAAAACTTGGGGTATTGGAAGAATTTTGAAAATTAACGCCGATACTATGATTATTCAATTTGCTACCAAGGGAAAACACACAATGGCATCCGAAATGGCATATACTAGTTTAAGAGTCCTAAAAAAATCTCATATTTGGGTATTAAAAAGTGTAATTCAAAAAGATAGACTAAAAGAAAAGATTCAAAAACAAATTTCTTGGGCATTGATTTGCTTGATAAAATCTAATGGAGGCAGTGCTTCACTCAAAGAAATGAAAAAAGAACTTGTTCCTTCTATTTTAACTCAGAATGAATGGGCCACTTGGTATACTCAAGCTAAAAAAGAATTAATGTCAAATCCAAATTTTGGTTTTTCAGAAAATAACATTGAGTCTTATGTTTATAAAAAATCTCCAAGTACTTTTGAAGAAAAAAAACTAAATCTTTTTAGAAGTGAAAAAGACTTCTTTTCAAAACTTCGTTGTATTAGAGATTATATTCAAGCAAAAGGTGATCTTGAAGATGAGAACTTCTCAAAAATGCTTAATTTCTTTGAAATTCGTGCAAAAGTTGTTTGTTTAAATATTGAAAATATTTCATCTTGGTTATTCTTGAATGATTTGAAAACACGTAAAAATTTAAAATTTGTTCAATTAACTAATAGTTTTAATGAATTTTATAATCTTGTGGAAAACCAAAGAAGATTCTTTGAGCAAATTGATGATAGTGATATAAAGAGATTATATCTTGAACAAGTTAAAGAAAATGATTTGAAAAATTGGCCTTTAATTTATAAAGATCTCTTCCCCTATTATTTAAATACTTTTATCCTAGATACTTTGATTGAAAACAAACAAAAAAAAGTTTACTTATCAATTTTATATAAAAGTGTTGAGTCCTTTAAAGAAGAACCTGAAGTATTAATATACCTTAGAAAAAATTTAACTCTTAAAGATTGGCTTAAAGCAAATGTTTATGAAGGTAAATTAATTTTAGCGGAATTACAATTGTTAAATTATACCAGTAAATGTATTGAAAATAAAAATGATGTTTCTAAGAATAGAAGACTTTCTTCTACTTTGATGGGCTTACTTTTTGAAGGAAATAGCATTGAAAATTACCTTTCTCAGTGTGATGATAATAATGCAAAAATAATTTATTCACTAATAAAGTCAAACCCAAAGATTAGTTCTGTAAATAGAAATAGAATTAAAACTTATATTAACGAAAAATTTATTAATGCTGATCAAATAATGGGAACAAATACAGTTGTTGCTGCACTTGATGAAAATGTTATTCCTACAGGCTTGCTTTGTACTCAAAAATCACTGGATGGTAAACTTGCAGAATTGAAAAATTTGATTGAAGTTGAAATTCCAGAAAATGCAAAAGAAATTGGAATTGCTAGAGAACTAGGTGATTTACGTGAAAATGCAGAATATCAATATGGAAAAGACAAACAGAAAAATTTGACATTTCTAAGAGACAAACTAAGTATTGAAATAAACAATTCTACTGTAATTAAACCAAACATGGTTGAAGATAATAAAATTTCTTTTGGAACCGTTGTTACTTTAAAGGATAATGTGAAAAATTCTAAGATTACTTATACTGTTATGGGCCAATGGGAATCTGATCCTAAACAAGGAATATTAAATTTTAAAGCTCCTCTTTGTAGGAATTTATATAATCACCAAGTTGGAGATGTTATTAAATTTAACTTAAATGAAGTTAATTATGATTTCACTGTTCTTGAAATTCAAAAAGCTGATTTTTAGTATAATTCACGTACAAAACCCTCTAAATTTTTTAGAGGGTTTTTTAAAATATATTGATTTTTAGTATTTTATACATAAGAACAGTCACACCACAACTAATAAAAAAATAAATACAAAAACTATATAACAATTTTAAAGAACTTCCAAATTGCCATAAATTATTATTTAAACTCTGATAAAAAATACAAAATAATAATAATGGTAAACAAGCTATAATTCTTTTAATACATCCTAAAACAATTGGTTTAAATTCAAAATTTGTTAATTCACTCTTAACGACTAAAACTAACAAAATAATCATACCAATTAGGTGGCTAATTAAATTAGCTATGGGAAGAGAAATTATTTTAAATCCATTTTTTATAAAGATAAAGGTTGTAAGGACATCCAAAATCATTACTAAAACACTTACCTTAAAAGCAAGTTTTTCACTAGTTTTTGAATAGCAAAGTTTTTGGATAAAATTGTACCAAGCAATAATTATCATTCCCATAAGATACCAAGCAAGAACTTTACTAGTAATAATAGTATTCTCCAAAGTGAATTTTCCAGTCATTAAAACTAAGGAAATGGCTTCTTTTCTAAAAAAGAAAAGAAATATGGTACTGGGAAGAAGGAAAGTGACCAATTGGTTTAAACCATCTGAAAAAGTTTGATTTAATTTTTCACCTGTGCTAACACTTAATAAAGGAAAGGATACAGTTGCTACGGCAGTAAAAAAAATCCCATAGGGCGTTTGCCAAAATATTAAGGAATTCGAAAAGGCGGAAACACTTCCTTCCCCAAGACTACTAGCAAAATAAAAAGCAACTTGTTGTGAAATAATCCCGATCAACGCAGTTAAAATGGCTGGAAACCATTTCCTAAGCACATTTACTATGTGAACTCCAGATAATTTAAATAACAATCGAAATTTAAAATTCTCTTTTTTTAAACGTAAATAATTAATAAAAAACTGTAACCCCCCACCAATAATAGCACCAATACCAATAGAAACTGGACCTAATTCACTAGTAAAGAAGTAAATAATTACAATAATACTTACAGAATAAAAAAGTGGTGAAATTGCTTGAATTAAAAATGCATTTCGACTTTGAAGAATTGCAGAAAAATAAGAAGAAAATAAAATAAATACCAGAAAAATAGAAAAAAGTGGTAATAATTTATAAGCCAAATTTAATTGGTTTTGATCAGTAAAATTTGAAAGAAAGTTTACTATTGGTTTTGCAAAAATAAATGATAAAACTATAATTACTGTAGAAATTAATGTTTGAATGGTCAAAAGCTGAAAATGTAAAATTTGAGTTTCTACTTCATCTTCCTTTAATTTTGAAAATTCTGGAATAATTGCTACATGCAAAGCTCCTTCAGCAAATAATTTTCTAAAATTGTTTGGAATTGAAAAAGTAAAATTAATTACATCTGCAATTGCTCCAGCTCCAAAAACAGAACTTATCACTCTTACTCGAATAATGCCAAGTAATCTTGAAAGCAAAGTAAAAAAGGCTACAATAAAAGTATTTCTTTTTTTATTTTCCTTATTCATTTTTTGTTTTATTATAAAAATACCTTTCTAAATAACTTTTCTTAAAATCCAAAAAATTCCCTTCCCTAATAGCTTTTCTGGCTTTAAGCATTAGATCATATAGATAAGTTAGGTTATGCTCAGTTGCAAGCATCCCACCAAACATCTCATTACATTTAAACAAATGCCTTAAATATCCTCGAGAATAGTCTTTACAAGCTGTACACGAACATTCACTGCTAATTGGATTTTTATCAAACTCATTGAAAGCTCTTTTTAAAACTAAAGGTCCATCGTCAGTAAATACTGTACCATTTCTGGCCATTCTTGTAGCTAGGACACAATCAAAAATATCAATTCCATTTTCAATTGCTTGAAGAAGGTAATCCGGACTACCAATGCCCATAACATACCTTGGTTTATCATAGGTAACTTCTGCAGCCGTAAGCTGGAGAAATTTAAGAAATTTCTCAGGAGATTCTCCCACGCTTAATCCACCAATTGCAATTCCTGGAAAATCCATTTCACTAATAACTTTAGCACTTTCTTTTCTAAGATCCTCATAGAAATTCCCTTGGCAAATCCCAAATAAATTCCCTTTAAATTCATCGCCTAATTCTTTTCTATGATCTAAAGCCATTTTTGCCCATCTGTGGGTAATATCCATTGCCTTAACGGCATCTTTATAAGATATTTCTGGAGGAGTACAATAATCTAGAACCATTGCAATATCACTTCCAATTACTTTTTGGATATCAACCACTTTTTCGGGACTAAAGAAGTGTCTTGACCCATCAATGTGGGATTGAAATGCAACTCCGTCATTGGTTATTTTTCTTAATCCAGGTAATGAAAATACTTGAAATCCACCACTATCAGTTAAAATATTATGATGCCAATTTGAAAAATTATGAAGCCCACCATAAGATGAAAGAACCTCCACACCGGGTCTTAAATAAAGATGGTAGGTGTTTCCTAGAATTAACTTATACCCAATTTTTTCAACATCTCTATGATAAATCCCTTTTACAGTTCCATTAGTTCCAACGGGCATAAAGGCAGGGGTTTCGACATCACCATGGGGTAAAGAAAGGATGCCACATCGGGCTCTGGAGTGAGGATCATTAACTGTTGTTTTAAAAATATTCATTCTCTATAGTTTCCTTAAAAGCCTTGAGGACAAGGCCGTAAATAATAGTATAAAGGCAAAAGGTAACAATGAACCTAAGGCAGGTTGAATTATTCCTTGGTGTGCCAAAATCAATGTTAGCATTTGAACAACATAGTAAACTACTGCAATACAAATACAACTTAATATGCTGAATAATAGCACATTTTTTTTAAATTTGTAATTAACCGAACAAGCAATTATTATCATTACTAAAGGTGAAAGAAATTCAAATAATCTTTGATAAAAATCAGTAGCAATTTGATTATATTTAACTGGATTGAGAAAACGAATTTTCTTTATATAATCCAAAGCCAATTTTAAATCCATGGTTTTTACATCATTGGAGAGGTTTTTAAATACTTGAGGGTCTGTTTGTATAAGTGGACTTATAAATTGATCAGAATTTGTAATATTTACTTTATTGCCATCAATGTCATAAATTATATTATTATAAAAAGTCCATTGCTTTTTATCTAAATTATATTTTCCTTTTTCACTAACTACTTTCTTTTTTAATTTATTATTTTCATCTGTAAAAACAATAATACATTTTGATATTTCTCTAGTCCCATCAGTATATCGATTTGCATAAAGTACAAAATTATTTTGTTGATCAGCTATGGTAATATTCCTATTATCATAGTTATTGCTTATTCCCATAAGTTGATTGAAAAATAAGTTTTTTTCGCGTGTTAAAGGAATAGATATTCCTTCATTAAAGAAAAAAGTAAAAAGGACCAATAAAAGGCCAATAACAAGAACTGGTGTCTTTATTCTTGTTAATGAAATCCCAGCATTGTAGAAGGCAATTATTTCATTATTTGCATACATCATAGAAAAGAAATATGTAATTGAAAATAAAAAAGAAAGGCCTAAAGATTTTATAATCGCCTCAGGAAAAGACAAAAGACAAAAAAATATAATTTTAAAGATTGTAACTTCATTTTGAATAAAATTTTCCAAATTTATAAAAAGAATAACAGTTACATATATAAAAGACAAAATCAACAAGGATATTAAACCTACCCATAAAACTGATTTAAGAATGTGTAAATTAATTACTTTCAATTTTTATTTAACCTCCATAATAGGAGGATTCCCAATCCAAAGAATAAAATATCTGGAAAAAAGATCAAAAAAAATGGTGAAAAGGCAAATCTTACAGACATTAATTGAGCATAAAAAAGTAAAAACCAATAAACAACAGCTACAAGTATACTTAAGGCAAAACCAACAAGTCTTCCATATTTTATTCTAGTAAAGGAAATTGGAAAGGCAATAAATACTAAACAAATACAAGCTAGAGAAAGAGCTATTTTCTTAAATAATTCGCTTTTATAAATTTGTAGATAAAAATCAATTATTTTCATTTCATTTAATTGCTTTATTTGTTCATTTAATTCAAGATATTCAGAAATTTCACCAGAATAAATCCCATTTAAAAACTCATAATCAATTCTTGCTTTTTTAGAACTTAGTTTTGATATTGAATTAAATAGATTATTTTCTCTATATTCCAATTCAATTTTTCTATCTTTAATTAAATCCAAAAGGGTTCTAATTGATAGTTGACTTGGGGTCGTTGATTGAACAGAAGGAATTTGATTAGAAAAATTTAAAAAAATTGTTGTTTTTTCTGCATCAGCAAAATTAAAACTAGAAGAATCAGATTTTTTATTTGAAAGAAATTGTGGTTCATTTAAATCCAATTTATATATATATTTATCTAAATCGAATAGCTCAAGATTTCCTTTGGTGCTTGTTAAAACTTCTTCATTATTATTCTCAGAATTAATAATAAGAATATCTGAAATAACATTATCTTTTACTAAACCATTGGACAAAACGAAATTATTAATTTGATTGATTGAATAACTATCAATTTCTAAAGTTGGAAGATTCCTAAGTATTTTCTTATATTCAGATTTATATGATATTGAGGATAAAGGTATTACATAATCAGAAATAAACAAGGTAACTCCTGAAAACATTAATGAAATGACAATGATAGGTAAAATAATATTTTTAATATTAATTCCGGAAAAACGCATCGCCATTATTTCATTCTGTGAAGAAAGCGCTCCAATTAACATACTGGCTGCTGAAAGGCAACTAAAAGGAATTGTATATAAAAGAAATCTGGGAATCGTAAGAAACACTAATTCAAAAACAACGTTTATAGAAACATTCCTTACAAGTATTTTCTGGGCTAATAATAAAATTTGATTAATAAAAAAGATAAAGAAAAAGAAAATAAAAGATAAAAGAAAATTCATTAAATATTCTTTTGTTATATATTTGTAAAGTATGGCATAAGATTTTCTTTTAATCATACCTTTATTTATACCTTAAAAATTGCCTATTTTCCAGTAGAACCGAAACCTTTTTCACCCCTTTCAGTTTCATCTAATATCTCAACGGAATCAAAGGTAACTTTTTCATATTTTGCCACTACCATCTGCGCAATTCGATCTTTATTATTTATAACAAAATCTTCCTTAGAAAGATTAATTAGAATAATTTTAATTTCACCTCGGTAATCAGAATCAATTGTACCAGGAGTATTTAAAACTGTTATTCCATGTTTAATTGCTAAACCACTTCGAGGACGAATTTGAGCTTCATAACCATCTTCTAATGCAATTTTTATTCCGGTAGGAATTAAAACTCTTTCCAAAGGTGAAATAACAATAGGTCCCTCAGGTAAATATGCAAAGAGATCTATTCCACTAGCTGAAACTGAAGAATAATGGGGAAGTTCTGCCTTCCCCATTAATTTTACTTTAACAACACATTTATTCATTTTCAGTCTTTGGGCTTATAGCATCAATATAAGAAAGGTTTAATCTTCCTTGTCTATCAACATCTGTAAGTTTAACAGGAACAACCTGTCCAACTGACAATACATCAGTCACTTTAGTAACTCTAGTTCTAGCAAGTTTTGAAATATGGCATAAGCCTTCTTTTCCTGGAAGAATTTCAATAAAAGCACCAAAATCCATAATTCTTTTTACTGTTCCTTGGTAGATTTTACCTTCCTCAGGTTCTTCTATAATGGATTTGATCATTTCTAAAGCTGCTGTAGCAACACTCTTATTTTTACCATAAATTGTAACAGTACCATCTTCTTCAATAGTAACTTCTGCTCCAGTAGTTTGTGAAATAGATTTGATTGTTTTACCACCAGTTCCGATAATTGCACCAATCTTGGATTCATCAACCTTAGTTGTAAGAATTTTAGGAGCAAATTCACTAACTTCTTTTCTAGATTCGCCAATATCTTCTTTCATTTTACCCAAAATATACAATCTTGCTTCTTTAGCCTGACTTAAAGCTTTAGTCATTATTTCTTGAGAAACTCCAGCTATTTTAATATCCATCTGAAATGCTGTAATTCCGTCTTCTGTACCTGCTACCTTAAAGTCCATATCACCTAAGTGATCTTCTTCTCCAAGAATATCAGTTAAAACAACATAATTTGAATAATCAGCACCTTCAGTAATAAGGCCCATTGCAATTCCAGCTACAGGTTTTTTAATAGGTACACCAGCATCCATCAAAGAAAGACAACCACCACAAACACTCGCCATTGAAGATGATCCATTTGATTCCATAATTTCACTAACAACTCTAATTGTATAAGGGAAATCCTCTTTTGAAGGAACTACAGCGCTTAGAGCACGCTGTGCTAAATGTCCATGACCAATTTCTCTTCTTCCTGTGGAAAGTCTTCCACACTCTCCTACTGAATAAGGAGGGAAATTATAATGAAGCATAAAAGAACTATAAGATTTATCGCCATCGATATTATCGAATAACTGTTCATCTTGCACTGTTCCAAGAGTTGTAACTGCTAATGCTTGTGTTTCTCCTCTAGTAAATAATGCTGAACCATGAGTTCTTGCCAAAAGACCATGTTCACAGGTAATAGGACGAATCTCGTCTACTTTTCTACCATCAGTTCTAATTTTATTTTTTAAGATTGAAGATCTTAATACATCGTATTCCATCTTATCAAATAAAGCTTTTACTCTTTCAACACCCT
>Ga0265294_10008454_pt1 | contig 12021 bp, 9 predicted proteins | sample MunlanPumphouse3_FD_192504 | JGI IMG/M metagenome (GOLD analysis project Ga0265294, IMG submission 192504) | Groundwater microbial communities from a municipal landfill in Southern Ontario, Canada - Pumphouse #3 | ecosystem: Environmental > Aquatic > Deep subsurface > Groundwater | place... | reverse complement strand
AAGAGTGATATTCCTTTTGAGAGTGGTTATGGGCTAAAACATAATGATCTCTATAAAGAATCCATCTATGTCGGATACCGCTATTACACCACTTTTAAGAAAGCGGTGCTCTATCCCTTTGGCTATGGCTTATCCTATTCCTCTTTTGCTTACTCAGAACTTAATGTTAAAAGCGAGCAGGATAATCTTCTTGTCTCTCTCAAGGTTAAGAACACTGGAACGATGAAAGCTAAAGAAGTCGTCCAAGTTTATTTTGAGCATTCCTCTCTTAATACCGACTTCCCCTTACGTCAGTTGATTGGCTTTGATAAAGTTGAATTAGATATTAATGAAGAAAAAGAAGTTAAGTTCATTCTTCCTCTTGATTCTCTTAAGTACTATAGTTTAAAAGAAAAGAGAACTGTTCTTGATGATGGTCTCTACACTATTGATATCAATAAAGATGCTAATACAGTGCTATTAAGTTCTCCGATAACTTTAAAGGGAGAAAACATCAAAGAAGATCCTCGTACTGATTATCAAAGCGCTGATAAATTATTAGCTATCTCCGATGATAGGTTCTATAAGATATCTGGCCGTCAGCCACAAAAATACATTCCTGGTGGAAGACCAATAACTTTTGAAACACCAATTAGAGAATACACAACTTTCTTTGGAAAGATCTTTAGAAAAGTAGCTATCCATATTGGTAAATCCAAGATGAAAGAAGCCAGAAAAGAAAAAGATCCTAATCAAAGACGCCAGATGGAACAAACTGGTTTATTCATATCAAAGATGATTCCCTCAAACTGTTTAAGATCACTTTGCTATTGCTCGGGTGGAATTGTTACTTATCCGATGGCAGTTGATATCCTCGACATTGTTAACGGTCATCCAATCAAAGGACTAAAAGCCTTAAAGAAAGATATGAAGAAGTAGTAAGACAAAAATTAAAAGACCTGCCTAATTGAAGACAGGTCTTTTTTTTGCTTTAAACTAAGAAACTACTTCTTAGCAGACAAAGCTTCGTAGACAGCAACGGCTAAAGAGACAGTGGCACCAACCATCGGGTTATTACCCATACCGATTAAGCCCATCATCTCAACATGAGCCGGAACAGAAGAAGAACCAGCGAACTGAGCATCAGCATGCATTCTGCCCATGGAATCGGTTAAGCCATAAGAAGCCGGACCGGCACCCATATTATCAGGATGTAAAGTTCTTCCAGTTCCACCGCCAGAGGCGACAGAGAAGTACTTCTGTCCATGACCCCAGCACCAGTTCTTATACTGACCAGCGACAAGATGTTGGAATCTAGTTGGGTTAGTAGAGTTACCAGTGATAGAGATATCGACATGTTCATACTTCATAATAGCGACACCTTCAGTGGCATCATCAGAGCCGTAGCATCTGATGTTGGCACGGTTGCCATCAGAGAACTTGATTTCATCGATAATCTTAAGAGTATCGTTAGTACGATCGAGTTCAGTTCTGACATAAGTGAAGCCATTGATTCTGGAGATGATGTAAGCAGCGTTCTTGCCTAAACCGTTAAGAATAACATGTAAAGGATTCTTTCTGACCTTGTTGGCGTTATTGGCAATACCGATAGCACCTTCAGCGGCAGCGAATGATTCATGTCCGGCTAAGAAGGCAAAGCAGTGAGATTCTTCATCTAGAAGTCTAGCACCAAGATTACCATGTCCTAAACCGACTTCACGCTTATCAGCGACAGAGCCAGGAACACAGAAAGCCTGTAATCCTTCTCCTAAGCAGACAGCAGCCTCTTTAGCGGTCTTGACCTTTTTCTTAAGAGCTAAGGCAGTTCCTAAGGTGTAGCCCCAGACAGCGTTATCGAAGCAAATAGGTTGAATACCACGAACAATCTTATCGACATCAACGCCATAAGATAAACAAAGCTTCTGGCAATCTTCTAGAGTGCCAAGATCATTCTTCTTAAGGAAGGCATTGATTCCGGCAGTACGTCTTTCTTGATTCTCAAATGTAACCATGGTCAATTACTCCTTTCTCGGATCGATGACCTTGACGGCTTCAGCGTAACGGCCATAGGTACCAGTGGCAGCCTTTAAAGCTTCATTGGCATCCTTGCCTTCACGAATAGCCTTCATCATCTTTCCAAGATTAACGAATTCATAACCAATGACTTCATTGTTCTTATCAAGACCTTCATGGAGAACATAACCATCAGTCATTTCGAGATATCTGGGGCCTTTAGCTAAAGTTCCAAACATCGTGCCAATCTGAGAGCGGCGGTTCTTGCCAAGATCATCCATAGAGGAGCCAATCGGTAAACCATTTTCAGAGAAAGCGGTCTGGCTTCTGCCATAGACGAACTGCTTGAAGCATTCTCTCATAGCAACGTTGATAGCATCGCAAACCAAATCGGTGTTCAAAGCCTCTAAGAGAGTCTTGCCTTGGATGGATTCAACAGCCATAGCAGCTGAATGAGTCATACCAGAGCAGCCAATAGTCTCAATCAAAGCTTCCTGAATGATTCCCTTCTTGACGTTGAGAGTAAGCTTGCAGGCACCCTGCATAGGAGCACACCAGCCGATACCATGGGATAAACCGGAAATATCAGTGATTTCCTTTGATTTGATCCAAAGTCCTTCTTCAGGAATCGGAGAGACGCCCGGATCAGCTCCATTCCGGACTGTACACATCGTCTTGACATCATTCGTAGTGTCCATTGAGCAACTTTCCTTTCTTGCCTATAGGCAATTAATAAATGAACCTATGGCAACAATCATTTTTAAGGGATTTAAGCTATTAAGTGCTAGCTTTTTGGCTTGAAGAAGCTTTTCAGCTTCTTGGGTCCCTCAACCCGTTGATAATTATACACTGAAAAACGTTTATGAGAAAGCTATTTGATTGTTTGTCATGAAGTCTTTCTTTTTCAAAATAAAAGTTTTCTTTTCAATCAGTTAGATTTACACTTATCTTACCTTACTTTTTAGAGAGGAATGCTAAACTGATGTCAATTAATTACCTGAATGAGCCGATGGAATTGATGAATTATCTGATTGAATCAATTTCTAAAAAGCCCTTTGTAGCTACCAAGTCTTTTTCCTTAGCTATTTCTCAGGCTGTCTTTGTCACTAATAGGCAATCAACTTATTCAACCTGGATTAAGAATCAGAACTCTTTTTTTAAAGAAAGCATCTCAGCTTCTAAGAATATTGTCTTAGGCGAAAGATCATATTTGGATCGTTCTAAAGATTCAGTAAAATACTTTCGTACCCTTGATGAAAAATTAGTTAAATCGCCAACTGATTATGATTTTTCCTCGTTAAAAGAAAAAAGTTATTCCTATAAAGACTATCTTGATCATTTTGGTGTTTCGCTTCTCTTCCCTCTTCCTTATGATTTTGATGTCGGCTATCTGATGTCAATCAAATTAAAGAAAAAAGAAAATGGCTATATTTACTCTTTTAAGATCTCCCCTAAGGCTTTAGAAAACTATGGCAAGTTCATGCTTACTACCACTGAGGATGCTACTATGCCTTTTGTTAAACAGGTTCTTCCTCCTGAGTTCAAATCTGTTTCAGTTACTCTTTACCTCAATAAGGATTTCCTTCCTCTTAAAGCAAAGCTTGATGAAATCTATACTTTAAAGTCTTTGTTTACTATTAAGACTGAAGCCAATTGTGTTCATGTCTTCTCCTATGATGAAGAGAAGATTCCTTCAATTTCTGAAAAACTTAAATACCCTGATTTCACTGAAGAAACAAAACAATAGTTTATTGAATATGCTTTGCTTCTAGACTAAACTTAAAGCATGGAAAAAGAATCTAAAAACTTGCTCTTTTCTTTTATTTACCTTCTTTGCTTTTATTTAGCAATCCAGTTGCTTCCTTTAAGTAGCTGGATAGCCTCAGAGTATGGTTATAGGTTAGTTAAGTTAGCCTTGCTTCTTGTAGTGGCTTTTTTAATCACTTTTGAAAAGATCAAAGCAAAGGTAATCTGCCCTAAAAAAGAGAAAAGACTTCCTTATCTGTTTCTTGTTCCTTTAGTCTTAGGTCCTTTATCTAACTTTCTCTATGGATTGTCTTTTAATGAAACTATCAGCATTAATATTTTTCCCTTGAATTTCAGTATTGATGTTTTTATTACCCTAGTTAGTGTCTATCTTGAAGAAATGCTTTTCCGTCTTTTCTTACTAGTCTTTTTCTTAAAAATTCAAAAAGGCTCCCATAAAGAATTATTGGCAATTCTTTATTCTGCATTGACTTTCTCATTAATGCATTGTGTTAATTTTTATGGCAATTCTCCAATCTCAGTCTTAATTCAGTTAGCCTATACTTTAGTTTTAGGCTTGATTTTAGGGTTTGTGGCAATCTATTTTGAATCTCCAATTCTACCAATAATCGGTCATTTTCTTTTCAACTTCCTTAATCAGAATCTTTTCAACGTTTTCTATAATTTTGATTATGATTCGCAATATCTAATCTTTTCAGTGGTATTAGGAGTCATTCTTTTGCTATACTGCCTGATACTTAGTCTGCTATCAAGGAGAAAAGAAAGTCATGCTTCCTGAAATGTCTTTTGATGTTTACCCCATCATTGTGACGATTGGTGTCATCATGGCTTTTGTGTATGTTGAGATTTATTTTCATAAGCTAAATATGAAAAGAGGGGTAGCAACCTTTTATGAAATCATCGCTTCTGGCTCAGTTGCCTTTGGAGCTCTTTCTGCGGTTCTACTGCAGAACCTTTATGACTATATAGAGAATCCTTCTACTTATACCTGGACTTGGGCGATGACTTTCTATGGCGGAATTATGGGTGGTGTAGTTTGTTTCTTTGCTCTTTATGCTATTTTCCATAAGAAATACCCGCGTACTATTAAAGCTATTTATATTATTGCTCCCGCTTCAATCACAGTAGCTCATGGAATTGGAAGAATCGGCTGCTTCCTTGATGGCTGCTGCTACGGTTTACCCACTGATTCTCCTTTAGGCCTAGTTTTTAGAACTACTAATGGGGTAAAGGTCTGGCCTACTAATCTTTGGGAGGCTATTTTCCTTTTGGCTTTGTCGTTTGTCCTTCTGCTTCTAGCTTTAAATAAGAACACCAGATTATGTTTTCCCATCTATATGATTTCTTATGGAGCTTGGAGATTTGGAATCGAGTATTTAAGAGGGGATGATAGAGGCAGCTTTATTCCTGGAATTTCGCCTTCCCAGTTTTGGTCCATTATTCTATTTGTTGCTGGTATTGGGTTACTAATATATGTTCTATCTACTCCCCAAAAAGCACTTGATATTAGCTTGCTTCCCCATAATGAAAAGGAAGTTGTTAATTCTAACAGTGAAGTAAAGAAGTAAACAAAAAGAGGACTATCAATCGACAGTCCTCTTTTTTATTGACTCTACTTAGATTCGTCTTCAGGATCAAAGATATGATCAGTTAAAGATTTATAGTTAGGGTTATTGTCATATTTGCTCTTCTCATCTTCTTCTTTGATTTCTTCACGGTACTTAACCATCTCAGCTGAATTAGCTAAGATCCAATGACCAGGTATGATTTCCTGGAAGGTAGGTTTCTCTTTAGAGTAATCATGGGTTTTTCTAGGATCATACTTAATACGTTTTCTTCTTCTTTCTGAGAGCGGGTTAGGCTTAGGTATAGCTGATAGAAGTGACTTTGTATAGGGGTGGAGCGGATGACGGAAGAGTTCATCGGAGGAAGCTTTTTCAACCATATCGCCAAAGTACATGACGCAGATGGTATCACAGAAGTATTTGACGACTGATAAGTCATGGGCAATGAAGAGCATGGAAAGGTTTCTAGATAGCTTCAATTCATTAAGAAGGTTAATAATCTGTGCTCTAATAGAGACATCCAAGGCTGAAATTGGTTCATCGCAGATAAGAAGTTCAGGATTCATAACTAAGGCCCTAGCGATACCGATACGCTGACGTTGACCGCCAGAGAACTCATGAGGATAACGGGAGCAGTAATCAGGAATTAAACCGACTTCATTTAAGACGTCACAGACTTTCTGATGGTTCTTTTCTCCAATATCAGAGCCAAGGCTATGGTACTTCTTTTTAAGAACGGCAATCTGAGTCTTTTTATCTTCCTCACTTAATTTATTATTAGCCTTAATTTGCTTTATCTGTCGATCACATTCTTCACCGGCTTCCTTCTTCATGGTTCTTCTTTGAATCAGTAAGCCTTCCTGAATGATTTCTTCGACCGTCATTCTCGGATCTAGAGAATCTATCGGATCCTGGAAGATCATCTGAATTTGGGAGAGCAAAGCTTTATCGACATGGCGGTTATCGTATTTGATTTGTCTGATTTTGGATTTTTGGGTTTTAACGGTGATATAGATGTGACGTTTGATTTTCTCAATCTCTTGGTTTCTTTTATCAACCGGAATGGAAGTATCAGCCTTTAACTGCTTGATCTTCTTCTTTCCTTTGATTCTGACCCATTTGATTTCCTTTTCGTTCCAGCGATCACCGGCATTGATACGGACACCTTTGTAGTAGACACTTCCGGAAGTGATATCGTAAAGACGCATGATACTTCTTCCAGTAGTGGTTTTACCGCAGCCGGATTCACCGACTAAGCCTACGCATTCGCCTTTATGAATCTGGAAGGAGATACCATGGACAGCTTTAAGCCAATATTTATTCGTTCCATGTCCCATAGGGAAGAACTGCTTTAGATGGTTAACTGAAAGAATAATGTTTTTGTCGACATATTCGGGTTTGGTTTTTACGTGGCCTTTATGAGGCGGAAGATTAAAGGATTTTGAATCATAGTTAAAAGTATGCTCTTCCTGATCATTGGCTTTTTCAATGGAAGAAGAAGTAACTCTCTTTTCACCAAAGGCATTATCGGGAGAGGCATCAAGTTTATTGTCTATTAAATCATCGTTGCTAGAGGCAGGAAGCTTTGCAGTAGCAATTTCACTGTCTTTTAAGTTATCGGTATTGTCGTTCTTTTCATTATTGATGCTGTCGTTCATACTGTTCCTCCTCTTCTATGGCTTTTTCAATTCTAGTAGTAACAATCTTAGGTGGGACGGCTTTAGGAGCAAACTTCTCATAGAGAAGCCAAGTAGATGCATAATGGGTGTCACTGATTTTAAAAACCGGTGGCTCATACTGATAATCAACACCTAAAGCATATTTGTTTCTAGCAGCAAAGGCATCGCCTTTAGGAGGATTGACAAGGTTTGGAGGTGTGCCAGGAATGGATTCTAGTTTTTCTTTGGAATCAACATCCGGGATTGAAGAAAGTAGAGCCCAGGTATAAGGATGCTTAGGCTCGAAGAAAATTTCATAGGCAGTACCGACTTCCACAATCTTGCCAGCATACATAACGGCGACTCGATCAGCCATATTTGCTACGACGCCTAAGTCATGGGTGATGAAGATGATGGACATATGACGTTCGGCTTTTAACTTGTTGATCAGCTCAAGAATCTGAGCCTGAATAGTTACATCAAGAGCAGTAGTCGGCTCATCACATATAAGAACTTCCGGATTAGCGGTTAAGGCGATAGCGATAACAATACGCTGTCTCATACCGCCAGAGAATTCAAACGGATACTGCTTATATCTTGCTTCAGGTTGAGGAATACCAACTTCTTTCATGACATTTAAAGCCATCTCTTTAGCTTGCTTCTTAGTAATCTTTGTTAAGGAGATATATTCTTCGTTAATTTTATTCTTGTAAGCTTCTAACTCTTTAAGCTTCTTTTCATCAGGGTTAGTACCTAAATCTTTGATTTCAGCATCGACTTTCTTTAAGGCCTGTTCATGCTGCTTCTTTAAAGCTAAAGAATAAGCTTTGTTGTCTTTTTTTGCAACTTTCTTTCTGGCATTCAAAGCCTTTTTAAGAGACGGTATTTTAGCCTTAAAGTCTTTATCCACTTGTTTGATAAGGGGTTTGTTCTTTTCTTTAATTTCCTTATAAGCTTTTTGGATGCGGGCCTTTTCTTTGCTTTGATAATCTTTGATATCCTTAGCAGGAAGGCTTCTCTGCTTCATATCGTAGATAGCATCCTTCATCTTCTTAGTAGCATCTGTTTTAAAGAAATCAGCTTCAGCGTAAAGCTTCTGTTTCTGATAATCTCTTTCAGTTGAAGCATTCTTGTAGGCAATTAGTTCTTTAGAGATGAGATTATCATATCTCTTCTTCAGAATGTTCCTGTTGATCATCGTGGCTTCGGTAATCTGCTTACCGATTTTCATAATCGGATTCAATGATGAAAGAGGATCCTGGAAAATCATACCAATCTTATTTCCTCTGATTCGATGGAAGTCTTCTTCAGAGATTTTGGTTAAGTCTTCGCCTTCAAACATAGCGCTGCCGCCTTCAATGAGAGCCTCATTAGAAAGAATTCCCATTAAAGTTTTGCAGGTAGCTGATTTTCCGCATCCTGATTCTCCGACAATACAAAGAGTTTCTCCTTTGTATAAGTCAAAGGAGACTCCTCTCACAGCGTGGACAATACCCGTATCAGACCTGAAGGAGACTTGCAGGTCTTTAACTTCAAGAATCTTAGGAGTGTTTTTATAGTCGATTCGATTATATTTATTGGGATCTAGTGCCATAAGTTAGTCAGCTCCTTTCAGTGACGGGTTAAAGGCATCACGTAAGCCATTGCCAAAGAGGTTAAAAGAAATCATTAGGAGAGCCATGACTAATGAAGGAATCAACAGCAAGAAATTATAAGAGCCTAAGTAAACTTGGTTATTAGAAAGAATAACACCTAAGGATGCGGTTCCTTTTAAACCAAGGCCTAAGTATGATACTGCGGCTTCATCAAAGATGACTGAAGGAATAATTAAGACAGCAGAAGTAACAATAGTACCGATAGAGTTAGGAAGAATATGCTTGAAAATTAAACGGTTATCACTAGCACCTAAAGATCGAGAGGCTAAAACATATTCTCGTCTCTTGAATCGGTAGAACTGAGTTCTTGTCAATGAAGAGGTGCCAATCCAGCCAGTTAGGGACATAGCTAAGATAAAGACACCAAAGGAATTACCAAGGTTTAAGACACAAAGAGTGACAACAATAATCCAAGGAATGTTTCCTAAGATATCAACTAATCTTTCCATGGCCATATCAACAGCACCACCAAAGTAACCTTCAATAGCTCCAAAGATTAAGCCGAATGAGAAAGTAATCAAGAAGATGATGATACCTAATCCTAAAGAGTTTCTTGTTCCTTCGCAAAGATACTTAAGTAAGTCTTTCCCGGTATTATCAGTGCCAAGAAGGTGTATAGGCATACTGGTATAGCCTAAGTAACGGTAATACTGTACCTGGCAAACGATTTCTTTAACGACAACGCCTAATCCAGAAGTTACTTTTTGACTATAGACTTGAGTGATAGGGCATTTGTCTGAAAGAATTTTAAAAGAGGTTATGCCGACATCGAAATCATAAGTCATATAGCCATTAGCGATATAGGTATCAAGAATAGAGGCACCAATAGTCATATCTTTCTTGCCATAGGCAGCTTCATAAGTGTCGTATCTGAAAGAGCAGGAAGTCTGAGAGGCACCATATAACGAATCAAGAGTTCCGACTCCTGACCAGGTTCCACCTAAGACCATAGCATTAGCATCAGTAAAGGAAACAGCACTAAGAGTAGTTCCAGCTTCAGTTAAGAGCGATTTCTTAAGGTAGACAGTTCCTAAGTTGTTTTCGTTTGATGGGGTGAAATACTGAATTGAGAAATCACTGACGCCACTAACACTTGCTCCATCGATAATAGCATTTAAGGAAATAGTCTGTTCACCATATTTAGTAGAATCAGCTAAGACTTTGATTGTCTGACTGATAGAAGAAGCATCAGTATAGGTAAGATTGATTCCATAAGCAGAGTCATCATAATCTTCCGGCTCCAAAGCCACTTCCATGTCATAATTTAAGACATATTGTTTTGTGGAATCGTAAGTGAAGGTAGGAGAAGTCAAGGTTCCTGAAGTGCTGGAATCACCAATACGGTAATAGCCGCCGGAGGCATATTTGTTAGCTTTATTAGTAGTTCCTTCATAGGTAGTCAAAGAACCCTTAACAATAGCATTAGCATCAAAGCTTCCAGTAGGAAGACTTGTAGATGGATCATAAGTCTGATCGCTATAGGTCTTGCAGCCATCCCAGAATCCCGTTCCAGCGCTGAAAAGCTTTGGTTCAAGGAAAGTTTCATCAGCATGGACAGTATTAGTGTCATAGGAAATACATACTGGCAATAGCAAAGCTAAGACTACCATGATTCCTAAAATAATAGTAGCAACGATGGAAGACTTATTCTTTGAGAATCTCTTGAGCGCATCACGGGCAAAAGTGGTAGGCTTACCATTCAACTTGACATCATGAATAGTTTTATCAGCCTGGTTAAACTTAAACATGTCCTTATTAAGGACAGCATCATGATGAATATTAGCGCTATCGGTATAGGAGTATTTAATTGTTTCTTCGTTAGCCATTATTTCTTTTCCCCCATTCTAATACGAGGATCAAGAAAACCGTATGATAAATCCAAGATGATGCCAGCTAGTAATCCAATCAAAGTAAATAAAGCCATATCAACCATTAAGACATTGTAGTCTTTAGCAGTTACAGCGGTATAGAAGAGAGAGCCGATTCCAGGAATGCCATACAAAGTTTCAAGAATCATTGATCCTGATAAGACACCGACGATTTCGGCTAAGATTGAGGGAAGAATAGGAACCATGGCATTTCTTAAAGCATGTCTCATAACTGCTTGTCTTTTAGTTAAACCTTTGGTTCTAGCTAATAAGAGGTAATCAGAATCAAGGACTTCACATAATTCAGCTCTTGTGAAACGGCAATATCCGCAGATGGATCCGCAGGATAAGGAAACAACCGGTATGATAAAACCTAGGACTCTAGTATTCATAGGAGCTCTAGTTGATGGCCAAGAAGTGGGAAGGACCTTGGCTGAATATCCTAAAGTCATAATCAAGAATGAAATAATAACAAATGACGGAACAGAAATTAGGACCATTACCAAAGTCGAAATGACTGTATCAGTCGGTTTGTTTTTCTTTAAAGCCGCCCAGACACCTAAAGCGACACCAAGAGGAACAGAAATCAAAACTGAAATAACGTTTACTTCAATGGTGGTAGGAAGCTTTGTCGAAATAATAATTCCGACATCAACATTCTCCACAATGACTGTTGAAACACCCCAATCCCATTTAGTAAATACATTTACTAACCAGTTCCCATATTGTTCCATAATAGGTCTCTGATAATAGTAATGGACCATATTTACAGAATCAGTATATTTATATAACAGTTCTCCGATACCATCAATCACACTTGAGGATTCAAGAACATATCCTAAACTAACTTGCTTAGCATAATAAGCTATCTGAGCCGAGGTAGTTCCAAGTGGTTTTGTGAATGGTAAAAGCTTCATTAAAATAAATGTCAGTGAAAGAATGATGAACAGTGTTACGAAAGCGAGTAGGATTCGTTTAATAACATACTTTGTCATTTAGTCCCCCTAGAAAATTGCAATTTTTGAAATAAAGTCTTAAGAAGATAAAAGCATAAAGAGAAACCCTTTATGCATTTAATAATAATTCTTCGCCTAAGAAATGACTTCTTAGGCGAAGAAGATTAATAAGGCGGAAATTAGTTGGCAGCTTCACAGCCATCGACAATGTTGACGTTACCATATTCTACAGCATCATACATGGCATTGTATGAATAAGATTCATTGTTGTAGACGATTTCGCCAGTGCATTCATTGGTATCGCATCCCCAGCTAAGAGTGAAAGTAGACTGGTTATCAGATCTGAGAGTGTTTAAGAAGTTGAACGGATCAAGAGTTCCGCCGTTGATAGAGGCAAAGCAGAAATCAAATTGTCCAACTAAGCACATTAAATAGTAGACATCAGACCAGTTGTCAGGAGCAAAGAGATCAATGACAAGTTTGACTCCCTTAGCAGTGCCGACGGCATTGAAGGCATCTTCAATGTTCTTCTGGACGTAAGCACCTTCATCAGTCAACTG
>Ga0265294_10008453_pt1 | contig 12021 bp, 6 predicted proteins | sample MunlanPumphouse3_FD_192504 | JGI IMG/M metagenome (GOLD analysis project Ga0265294, IMG submission 192504) | Groundwater microbial communities from a municipal landfill in Southern Ontario, Canada - Pumphouse #3 | ecosystem: Environmental > Aquatic > Deep subsurface > Groundwater | place... | reverse complement strand
ATCAAACAGGGTGATACCAGGGAAGACCCGCTGGTTTATCTTAGATAAAGCGATGGAAAAGCCTCCTGCAAAAAATCAGGGGGCTTTTTTTATGCTCGCAATTAGGATAGGCTATAAATAAAGCTACGATATTTATAGGGTAGATCAAAAGTTCTGGGGATTGCAATCTGAGAAATAGAAGGTGATTACATCATTCAAATTGTAAGTTTGTTAATTGATTTAATCAAGAATATGGCGGTAGTTATTGTACTGGCCTATGTATTAACCAGGACGAAAGTCTTTCCTGCAATGCTGAAGAAGCAGGCCACGAACTGGAAACAGCGGAGCTGTTTGATCATTATTTTTGGTGTTTTTTCCATCTATGGTACACTCAGTGGTATTGATATATTAGGTGCCATCGCCAATATTCGTGATTTGGGGCCTGCCATTGCCGGACTTGTTGGTGGACCGCTTGTGGGCCTGGGGGCTGGTTTGATTGGCGGAATTCATCGCTACAGCATGGGAGGATTAACGGCGGTTCCGTGTTCCATATCGACTATTCTGGCAGGTTTGGCAGGAGGCTTGGTTTATCAGTATAAAAAGGGCGAACTTGTCAGTATAAAAGCAGCTGCAATATTTATGTCCCTTTTTGAAGCTTTCCATATGGGATTGAATCTTCTAATTGTACGGCCATTTGATCAGATCTGGGTGATTATACAAAATGTCAGTCTACCAATGATTTGCACAAATGGGCTGGGAATGGGGATCTTTATATTTATTATTCATAACCTCATCAAAGAAAAAGAAACCCAGAAGCAAAAAGAACTGATTGAAAGCGAATTATCAGTTGCCCGGGAGATTCAGATGAGCATCGTTCCCAAAATCTTTCCGCCTTTCCCTGGACGACAGGAATTTGATGTTTTTGCTGTTATTGAGCCGGCCAAGGAAGTGGGCGGAGATCTATACGACTATTTTCTGTTGGATGATGATCACCTCTGCTTTACGATTGGTGACGTTTCCGGTAAAGGGGTTCCTGCATCTCTGTTTATGGCGGTTACCAAGACGCTTATTAAAGCCAAAGCTGATATTAAGCTTGGGCCGAATGAAATTTTGTATGCTGTGAACAATGAGCTTTGTGAAGATAATGATTCCGGCATGTTTGTCAGTGAATTTTTGGGGATTTTGAAAATATCAACGGGAGAAATCGTGTACAGCAATGGCGGGCACAACCTTCCGTATGTACTTAGAAGAGACGGATCGCTCAAGATGCTACCTAAAATGGGCGGAATGGCATTAGGGGTTATGGATGAAATGTCTTATCATTGTGCAGAAGTTAAACTGCATGCTGGAGACAGTCTAGTAATGTACACGGATGGCGTAACTGAAGCCATGAATGAAGCAGGTGAACTCTTCGGGGAAGAAGGACTCGAACAGGCATTGACCGGGCTTATCGGAAAAACTGCCAGGGATGAAGTGGATGTCATTTTGCAATCTACCCGTGAATTCGTAAATGGCGCAAAGCAGTCCGATGATATTACCATCGTTGTTTTGCAGTATACAGGAGGAAATTAAATGGAATTTCGTCTAAAGAATGATCTTGCCGAGATTCAGTTACTGGCTGAGGCGGTTGAGACTTTTGGGGAAGAAAACGATTTGCCTGTGAAAGCTATATTCCAGGTAAATCTGGCCCTGGATGAACTGCTGACAAACACCATCAGCTATGGCTATCCGGAAGGCGGACAACACGAAATCCTGGTGCGTGTTATACTACAGCAGGAAGATATGTTGTTGATTGAAATCCGTGACGATGGTTTTGCTTTTAACCCTTTGGAAAACGAGGAACCAGATATCACTAAGGATATTGACGAATGGCCGATTGGTGGGCTTGGAATTCACCTGGTTCGTCAGATGCTGGATGAGCTTGAGTATACACGAGAACATGATCAGAATATACTGGTGATGAGAAAGTGTATTAATCTGTCATAAATAAAGGAGGATGTTTTCGTGAACATAAAAGAGATCAAGAAGGAAAAAGCGATTGTACTTATGATTGAAGGAAGATTGGATTCCAGCAGCTCGGGAATGCTGGAGAAGAAAATTTTGTCGCTGCTGGAGACAGGAGAGAAGAACTTTTTGGTTGATTTTTCAGGGATGGATTATATTAGCAGTGCTGGATTGAGAGTTCTTCTGATGGCAGCTAAAAAGACCAAACCCGCCGGAGGAAAAGTGGTACTGTCTGCGCTAACAGATAATGTTAAAGAGGTATTTGATATCGCGGGCTTTATTAGTGTTTTTTCCATTTTTGCCACACAGGAAGAGGCCATACAGTCCTTCTAAAGCTATTCTGAACTTATAACCCGGTGGGGTAATTGGTAATACTATAGCAGTCAATGGACTCAGCTTGTCTCTTTTCTGCTGAGGTGATGTGTACAGACTTGATACCCGCTTGGCTGTCTGACAGTTTACATAGTACCGTAGTTATAGAACCGGTCTTACATCCTTGATAGCATACTGCCAACTTGTATTTGTCAAATTGTGTATGGTAAAAGCTGTAGGGCTGTATTTTCCTATCCTGCACTACAGTTATGTCTTCTCTCATATGAATACAAAAAGCATCAAAGGCTAATCGAAAGCCAAACCCGGCAGCCTTCATATAGCTTTCTTTTAAAGTCCATAATTCATAGAAGGCATTAATGCGTTCCAACTCCGGTTTTTCCATAATGTATGCGTATTCCAGGCCCAAGAAATAGCTATTGACCGTATTCAAATCAATATCACTGCAATATTCTATATCTACTCCCAGAGCTACATCGGAAATAGCACATACTGCATATTCCTCCGAATGAGATAGATTAAAATATATATGGGGATAATCCGGCAAATACAGTTTACCGTTTTCATCTTCTAAACAGCTGACCGGGCATTTTATATTGGGATATAGCTCCTGCAAACCAAGGTTTAATAACAACTCAACCCCCAGGGATAAGGCCCGGTCTTTTCTCTGCAAATACTTTTTCATTTTTATATATCGTTTTTCTGAAACATAGTATTTCCATTTGCCGTTATCGGGATCGAGTTGGGATATGTTCATTAAATAAATCCTAATCATAAATCAAAAAAGTTAAGGCCATCCAGTGCCTTAATAGACTGCTTCATATACTCGTCACTGATAATAGGCCATTTATAGTCAAGCCGGTATAGGATTTCGGTAGTAAATTTATTATTTGAATCTATCCAGTAAAACTTGCTATCAGTATCACTGGACAAATATGCGATAAGCCCGGAGATGGCTTGGTTACGATTTTCATCTTCCATAGCTGCCAGCATGGATTTTTGAAATTCATCCTCACTTACCACATCAATCTTAAAGCCATACTGCTTCATGGCATAAATCACGTCCGACATGTAAATTACATGGTTATTGTAGGAATGGAAAACCGAAAACTCCCGGTTGGTGCCAGATAGCTTCAAAATTGCCGCCGCAGTAGAGTCAATGGGCGAAAATTCTACAGCTACGTCCATTGCTGTTATGGGAAATCTGCCGATAATCTTGTAACCCCTCAACTGCTGCATAAAGTTATTGGTCAGAAAATTAATCTGAAATTCGCCATCTGAATGTCTTGGCATCAGATTACCTACCCGCATTATTTTAGCATCCAGGCCCTCAATGATAGCCTCCAAAACCGCGCGCTCGGCCAGGAACTTGGAGTGTATGTAGGCATTTTCCAAACCTTGTCCGAAATACAGTTCGTTTTCTTGTATCCTTTTATCCATGGGCGGACTATTATTGCTGCCCTCCCCGGCAATGCTGCTTGTGGATACCTGAATCAAGCGTTTGGCAGTCTTTTGACAAAGCTTAATCAGGTTATTTACACCGCCCACATTGATCTTTTCCAGGGTGTCATCCACCACGAAATGCTTTACGTTGGCAGCACAGTTAATAACCATATCAAAATCGTATTGCTCTAGTGCTAAAACCCTGTCCAAATCAGTAATATCACCATCGATTACAATAATTCGGTCACCGAATAATTCTTCACAGGTATCCTCGAAATAATACATCAACAATAATTTCAAGCGTTCCTCAAGGCTCTTAACTCTGCCTTTGCGTATAAAGCAGTATGCCTTACCATTGTAATTATCCAAAAATTCTTTTAATACATGGATTCCTAAAAATCCCGTAGCACCAGTCAAAAGGATATTGCCGACCGGATTGTATTGTACCTGCTCAATATAGCGCAAATCGTTTCTTGCCAGTGCTGCATCCAGTCTTTGGTAATTATATGATGTAATTATATCTGCTTTCTTTTCTTCCCTGCCCACATCATCTGTCATCGCTGCCAGCCCTCTGGGGGTAGGGGATTTGAAAATATCACCGTATACAATATTATAGCCGCTGGTCATACACTTCATGGCAACCTTGGATGCGCTTAACGAGGCGCCCCCGATTTCAAAGAAGTTGTCAGTTGCTCCTACTTGCCCCAAACCTAAAACAGACTCAAAAATTGCACATAAATCTGCCTCAGTTCTATTAGCAGGAGCAATGTACTTGCGCTCTGCCCTTATAAATTCCGGTAGGGGGAGTGCTTTTTTATCCACCTTGCCGTTATTGGTAAGCGGAAGCTTATCAAGCTGAATTAAAACGCCGGGTACCATGTAATAGGTCAGGGCAGCTGATAAATGCTGGGACAATGCTGCTTTGTCAACTACCCCCTGGGCGGTAAAATAACCGCACAGGAATTGTCCCGATTCGTGTTCATGTACCACCACCACGCTGGATATTATTTCCTTAAAATCGTTCATTACCTTTTCGATTTCACCCAATTCCACCCGCAGCCCTCTCAGCTTTACCTGATTATCGATTCTTCCGTGGAATTCAATTTCGCCATTAAAATTCCACTTTGCCAAATCACCGCTGCGGTATGCTCGTTGCCCTCTCAAGGTGATATACTTATCTGCCGTCATTTCGGGATTATTCACATAGCCTCGTCCAACCCCTCTGCCCGCAATGACCAATTCACCGGGAACACCTGCCGGCAATATTTTATGACTTTTACTAATCATATAAATCTGCACATTGGACATGGGTTTGCCGATGGTGATTTTATCGCCCATAACTTCACAAAAAGTACAGCCAATAGTAGCCTCGGTAGGTCCATAACCGTTAAATACATGGGCATCCGTACCTAATGCCTTAATCTTTTCATATAATGCTGCCGGAAATGATTCCGCACCAACATTAAAGGCTTTAATTTGGCGAAGAGCCTGACGCATTACCGGTTCATCTACAATGTTGGTGATAAATGAAGGGGTACAGGTCATCATATCCACCTGCTTGTTGATAATCAATTCAGATAATGCCAGTGGATTATGGATTTCTTCCTCGTTGGCCATGCAGACGGTAATGCCGTTTAACAGAGGCACAAATTGCTCCAATATGGACACATCAAAGGTGATTGCCGCCAGAGCCAGGGATGCCTTGGCATTTTGTACATAGGACATGATTTCCGGGTTTAAGGGATTGGCACTACAGTAATGGGCCAGATTGGTATGCTCTATCATAACACCCTTGGGCTTGCCGGTGGATCCTGAGGTGTAGATGCAATAGCACATATTATGGGGCTTGATATCCGCCACCGGATTGCTGGTATTTTCACCCTCCAGTAATTGTTCCATGGTGATAACCCTGTAATAGCCTTGGGAGCATATTTTACTGCGCTCATTTTTAATCTTCTCAGTAGTTATAAGATAGGGGGCAGCACTGTCCTCTAAAATATACTCGATTCTATCATCGGGATACTCGGGGTCAATGGGCAGAAATGCACCACCGGACTTCAGAACGCCCTGACAGGCCACGTATACATTTACCGTTCGGGTAAGCATAATGCCTACCATCTGATCAGTGTGAATTCCCATTTCTATTAGAGAGTTAGCCACCCGATTGGCCTTTTCGTTGAGTTCCTTAAATGTTAGTTGTTCATTACCGGTAAGTACCGCCACTTTATTGGGGTATAGGGCTGCCTGCTCCTCAAATAACCGGGATACTGGAATATCCCTTACCGGCCAATCAGTTTGGTTGAAACTATCCAATAAAGCCAGAGATTTTTCCGAAATTATGTTCACATCAGCCAGGGTTTCAGCCTCTAAAAAACTCTTGATTGTTTCAATATAGGCATCGGTAAGGGCGGAAATCATATTCTCAGAATAGCAGTCACTTCTGTATTCTGTTACGAAGCGAAATTTATCGCCTTTGACAAATACATCCACAGATAGGGGTGCCTTGGCGTCGGTTGCCGGAAAAAACACCTGCTCGCTTGGCTCTCCCCCAATTGAAAAGTCGCTAAAATCTTCTCCCTGCCAGGCAAATAATATATCTGCTTTAATTCCGTAAGCACGGCTGATTTCCCCGAAGGAGTAAATGTCATAGGCCATAAGCTCCATAATATGTTCCTTCATGGTTTTTAAATATTCTGCCACCGTCTGCCTGGCATCAAGATTTGCATAAATGGGCAGAGTTTTAACCAGCATACCAATCATACTGGCCTTGCGTGCATCATTGCGGCCATTGTATATGGTGGTAAACAAGGCTTCATCTTGATTCGTATATTGTCCTAACAAATAGGCAAAGGCACCTGAAAAAAAAGCATTGGGCGTAAGATGGTTTTTCTTGCAGAAATCATCAATCTGCCCCATTGATAATATCTCAATCCGATCCAGGGTCTTACATTGCTTGGCGTCGCCATTGACGTCCCGGGCTGGTAATGAATTGATTTCCACCCCTTTAAAAACTGAATTAAAGTAAGCCTTGGCATCAGTATATTCTTTCCCGCCGCGAGACTCCATTTCATCAATAGCCAGCTCAAAGCTGGAATAATCCTCCACTTGCAGGGCTTCACCCTTATAGGCCCGGTTAATATCACGGAATAAGACCGCTAAAGAACTTCCGTCACAGATGATATGATGAATATCCATAAACAGATACTGGGCAATATCCGTTTGGTATATGACGAATTTAAACAGCGGTGCCGAGGCGAAATCGAAGGGCTGCACCAGCGTATTCTTAATTTCTTCGAAAGCCGTGGTTTTTATAATCTGCACATTGTACTCAAAATCATCGTTTCTGACTTGTTTAATGTCGCCGCTGATATCAGTTTTCAAATAGCACTTCATATATGGATGAGCATCAATGGCTTTGCTAATAACAACAGCTAGTCTATGGATGTCCACTCCTTCTCCCAGCTTAAACAGCATGGGTATGTTGTAGATGGTAGATTTTTCATCCAGCAAGCACTCCAGATAAATACCCATTTGGGTTTGGGTCAATGGATATTCTGATAATCTATCATGTACCTTTTCCGCACTGCTATGATGAAGAATAAACTGTTCCAGTTTCTCAACCGTGTTGTTTTGCTTAATATCCCGGGATTTTATATTAATACCAAATTCCTGGGCCAAAATAACATTTAGTTTCACCGCTCCGATCGAGGTCAAACCTGCCCTGTATATATCCGTATTAATTCCAAATGCATCGTTGCCGATTACAGATTTTATACAGTTGAAAATCTTGGCCTGCATTTTGTTTTGGGGTGGAACTGTTTCCTCAAATGTCACTTTTGGTTCCGGCAGTGCCCGCTTGTTTACCTTGCCGTTTTGGTTGAGGGGTATGTTTTCCAGTTGCATGGTAACAGCTGGCACCATATAGTAAGGCAAATCTTCGGCAATAGAATCATTCAGGTCCTGTATCTTAACCTGATGATCGGCTACGATATACGCCGCTACACATTTGCCGCCACCAGCCTCATCATAGGCAACCACGGTTGCATCAAGGATACCGGGATATTCACGGATTTTACCTTCAATTTCGGTAAGTTCCACTCTAAATCCGCGAATTTTTACCTGAAAATCACGTCTGCCTACAAATTCAATATTGCCGTCCGGCAGCCAGCGGCATACGTCTCCTGTTTTATAATAGCGCTCATATCCCTCGGCACTGTTATATGGATTTGACACATACTTATCTGCGGTTAAATCATCTCTGCCCAGATATCCTCGTGACACTTGATAACCGGAAATACAAAGTTCCCCGGGAACTCCTACTGGCATTTGCCGTCCCTGCTTATCCAGAATATACAAATCGGTATTGCCCAGGGGCTTGCCGATAGGTACGGTGGGATACTCCCTGTCCACTAAAAAAGCGGTAGACAGGATGGTGCATTCCGTGGGTCCGTATAAATTATGAAAGTTGAAATCCGGCGGCGAACAGGGTACCAGTTTCTCACCGCCGACAGATAAATGCCGGAGGCTTTTATTATCCATACTTATAGCAAACTGTCGGCCTAACTGAGTGGTCATAAATGCCATGGTAATGCCGTTTTTCTCGAAATAATCATTAAGTCCGGCCAAATCCAGACGCATTTCTTCCGGAATAATATGTACACAAGCGCCCCGGGTCAAGAAAGGATATAAATCCATCATGCAGGCATCAAACCCGTAGCTGGCATAGGCGGCGCTCTTATCCTCACTCGTTACACCGTAATAATTGTGATACCACAAACAGAAATTGACCAGATTTCTATGCTCAATCATACAGCCCTTGGGCGTACCGGTAGAGCCTGAAGTATATAAAAGTATAAATAGATCTTCCGCTTTTGGTGGTACTAATTCAACCGCACAATCCTCCATGTCCCAAATTGCACTGGTGGGAATAATCTCGCCTTCGTAATTGGGGACTTTAGCATATAAATCATCGTCTCGTATAAGGATTTTCGCACCGGCATCTCTTAACATAAATTCCAACCGTTCCGGCGGATAATTAGGGTCGAGCGGCAGATAGGCTGCACCGCTTTTCAGTACTCCAATTGAACAAATCGCCATCAACTCCGAGCGATGGATTAGTATCCCTACCGCCTGTTCCCTACCGGCGCCTTTGGCAGTCAGGAACCCGGCAATTCTATCAGTGATCTGATCCAGTTCCCGATAGGTATACGAATTATTTGCATATACCACTGCAGTGTGGTTGGGGGTCCTGGCCGCCTGGGAACGTAACATATCCACTATTGTCAATTCCCGATCAACCGGGAAGGTATTATCGTTAAAGGACTTTACCAAATCCATATCATTCCTGGAAATTATCTCAATCTCACTTAGCCTCTGGCCCTCTGACAAAGCCACCATAACCGCATACATGGATTTTGAAAAACGCTCTATGGTTTCCCGGTTATAAAGATTCGCGTTGTATGTACCGGTAATACCGAACTCAGATACATTCAGCTTAAGCTTAAAAGGCTCGTCAACATTAGATTCACCACATACCAGAATCACATCAGAGTTGACTGCATAATTGGTCTTGATTTCGACGAATGGATAATAGGAGTATTTTTGAGTAAGGGCAAAATTATCATCTATCTGCTGCAAATACTCAAGCGCAGTCTGAGTTTCGTTTATATTCATGTAAAGAGGCAATATTTTCCCATCAACAGTAATACAGAATATTACCTCTTCCTGATTGGTGTATTTGGCCAAAGTATAGGCAAATGCTCCCAACCAAACGATTTTATTATGGGGTAGGTTACAATTCAAGGTATATGAAGCCAAGACCGGCACATCCTTTTCACCTTGCTTGTCCAGGATGAGGTTGGAGTCTATTTCGCTGCCGGCAAATATTTTCTCAAAATACTTCTGGGCTTCCTGACAGGCAAAACTATTTTGGACAGTGGCCATCCCATCAGCAATCAGCCTTCGTTCCGCTTCACCAACCAGATTTAACTTACCGCAGGGTGTTGCGGGATTATTAACAATATCCTCCAGCATAGTCAAAAGGCCGTCTGCCAGGGAATCGATTTTTTCATCGGCAAAGCAATCAAGGCGATACTCGATTCTGATTCGCTGCAGACCGTCCTTGTCATTCCTGCCGGGATTTATCCTGATAAGAAAAGGAAATTCACCATGGCTAAGTTCTAAAGGTTCGATATAATCTGACTCCCATGAATTGGAAACGATGGAGTAATTCAAAAGCATACCGGCATCTATATTTTTTTGTTTTAATTCCTCTGTATAAAGGTTAAAGGGGTATTTGCCATGGGTTAATCCGCTTTTTAATGTTAGTTTTGCATTCTCCAGAACCTGGACAAATGTCATTTCCGGACTATAAGGATATTTTTGCGGCAGAAGATTAACGAACATGCCCATAGCATCATTTAAATCTTCGCCAAAGCTTCTGCCGGAGTATCCTGAGGATAATACTATTCCCTCAGCATTATTAACCCGCGTAAGATATACCGCTGCCAACGCACTGGCGAAAACAAAAGGTGAAATTTGGGTATTGCATTTATTACATACTGCACTAATTCCCTCGATTAATTCCTCCGGCAGGTCGATAATTTTTGTGCCAATGGATAATTCCTCACTAACCGGTATTGCCTGTACAAAGCCTGATAAATCCATAAACTGATTAACCCAATAAGCCTTATCCTTTTTGCCCTCCGGAGAGTTTAGGTATTGCGCCTCACGTTCAATGTACAGTTGGTAATCCGCTTCGTTAAATGAGTATTTACCGCCGTTTTTCAAGCATCTTACCGCTTCTTGAAGCCTATCAGCAAGCATATATATTGAGGTGCCATCGCCTATCAGGTGATGCAGCACAATCACCAGTATTAATTCATGAGGGGCTTTGATGAGGGTAAAACGGTACATAGGCACATCAAAAATAGTGGCAAATCCCTCTGATACGGATTCTTTCAAAGCCGTTTCGAGGTTATGTATATCAACGTCCACATATTTTATGGCAGAATAATCCGCCTCACTTATGTATTGAACTACATCCAAATTATCATTCCGGGTAAACCGGATATTGATATTTCCTATAAGAACTGATTTTAGAGCATCTAAAATATATGATTCATCGGCAGGTGGGAATGTAACGCTGATGGGTACAATATAGGCTGTAGTACCCGGATTGGCAATCTCTGTGGTGAGTATCCGGAGCTGGGCATTGGAAAGATTAAATGTTCTCATTTGGCTTCTCCTCCTGGTAAATACATCGAATATAGAATACACTCACCCTCTACATTTTCAAATGGTTTTATACCGTCCTTTTCCACTTCCTTATATGACAATACGTTTTCCCGGTGGAAGCCTAGTTTCTCAAGGTTACCGGCAGATTTTCTGTTGGTGGCATCGACTATAATTAATTGATAGCCCAAATCAACCGAACGGTTGATCATAGCCGCAGTAAGATTTTCGGCAATTCCCATTCTCAGATAATTCTCATCAGTAGCTATGTACATGAATCTAATGCATTTTCCAGGCTTAAAGGCCGGATTGCCATTCAATGGTTTTTCCAACTCTTCAAAAAATGCGTTTGTCCTGCCAATCCCATCGATTTCCTTTGCTGTCCATTCGATGTGGGGAAATTCTGCAAAAGCATCAAAGCAAGTGATTGCACCTGCCACGGCTCTAGTATCTTCATCTACTGCCGCAATTGTAAGCCCGGAATTTATGCTTTCCGGAATAATTTTCAGGAAATAATCATACATTTCCTCTTTGGTAAAATTCACCGACATGGTCATGGGTTCACGTTCTGAGAATGCTGCTGTGTGAACTGCTGCTATTCCTTCAAGCATATCAGGTGTTGCGGTTATAAATTTTATATTCAAACAACTGACCTCCTATATTTCTTATGGTAAGCATAGTTAGACGACTCGGCAATTATCATATCCAGCATCTGCACTCTCCGGCAGTGCATCTGAGCAGGGTAACAGGCTTTTTTCTGTTCAATTAATCTACAATTTTTTAATAATTAAGATTTAACTTCTTTTAAAAAAACGAATATCCTGCCTGATACTACTATATTATCTGCCAGTGGTGTAGTATCTTTTACTGGTTATATATCTCTTTATGGTAACACGGTTATAATTGACCACCCTGACGGAAAGTAGACCCTATATGCTCATCTTAACCACATCGATGTATCTCAGGGAGATAGAGTTGCGCGGGGTACAGTTATTGCTGCGGTGGGTAGTACTGGTCGTAGTACCGTACCCC
>Ga0265294_10008451_pt1 | contig 12023 bp, 8 predicted proteins | sample MunlanPumphouse3_FD_192504 | JGI IMG/M metagenome (GOLD analysis project Ga0265294, IMG submission 192504) | Groundwater microbial communities from a municipal landfill in Southern Ontario, Canada - Pumphouse #3 | ecosystem: Environmental > Aquatic > Deep subsurface > Groundwater | place... | reverse complement strand
TAAGGCAACTCGTGTCCCTGAATCATAATTATCCGCTATTGGAAGGCCATTTATCTCATCATCAAGATGGACATGAAAATCAATAAAACCAGGAAGTACAAATTGTTTACTAACATCTATAACTTCCCAACCACTTTTCTTGTCTATATTATCTTCTATTTTTACAATTGTATCAATATCTATCAAAATATCTTTTTTTTCAATACTATCATCATAAATCAAACTACAGTTTTTTAATAATTTCATCTTCCCACCTAATAATTTAAGATTGAATCAACATCATTGAAGCATTGACCGGTTTATAATAAATCAATCTATTTGGTCATACTCAAATCCCAAAACCCCATTAAGGTTGTTATTGAGAGTCCAGTTTTCCCGCATTCATGACATAGATAATTAAGTTTGTCTATAATGAAATCTTTGTGACATTTACTACAAATATATTTCATGTTACCCTCATTGATTAGTTATAAATACTTAGAGTATAAAAATGATTGAGGACTTTCTATGTCCTCAATCAAATCTATATTAGACTAAATACTTGTCAATGAATTTAGAATATTTTATAAGTTACGGATAATCCTGAGGTTTGTTTAAACCTTCCGGTATAATCAATTTCTTTATCATAAAGAAGTTGGGTATAAACATTGAATGATAAATGTGTGTATAATTGGAGACTGATTTCATTAGTCCATTCGATATCTAATTGTTTCCAGTCGTCTTCGTGAGTACCGACATATTGATCATCTTCTGAATTAAAGAAAGCTTGGAATAGGAATAGGTTAGAAGTAAACTTTGTCTTATCATCAAGACAAATCCACATAAGTTCAGTAACAGATTCAAGACCACCATCAATAGTAGTAGGGTTACCATAAAGATACAGTTCTCTGACACTAAGACCCAAGCGAGTGTTTAAGCCAAGATTAGGTTTTTCATAGAAAATTTTTGAAGCACCCAAGCCTTGAGTTAATCTTGCAGGATCTAATACTCTTTTATTATTTCCTTCAAAAACTGTCTGGGCCCTTAAAGATGCGTAAGGATCTACCCAACCATCTAGAGTAAATAAACCCAATGATAAGAAATCAATCTCATCATCAGATTTTCTAGGAGATTGCCACTCGGGTGATTCTTCACCTTCTGCGATATTGTGGTCATATATTTGACCAAATTTTAATTTTAAATTATTCTTAGATCTAAACCAGTCATAAAGTTGTTTGTTGGCACTCATATTACCCTGTATCAACCAATTAACATTAGACTCTTCATCCCCTTCCCAATTATCAGAATAATAACTTTGGGATACTGTTCCCTTGACATCGAAAGTAAAATCCCATTTTTCTTGTGCAAATAAAGAACTAAATAATACTGTTACCATAACAATAAAAAATACCTTTTTCATCTTTTACTCCTTAAGTGTTTTAATAAATGAAGTATAAAAGGCTGTAGCTTTCCATAAATCATCTCTTTTTACTTTTTCATTTGGGGCATGAGCTTGGTCTTCATCACCAGGTCCAAAGCCTAAACATTTGATTTCTGGATGTTTTCCCATAATGAATACGCAGTTAGTACTAAATGTCCACTTGTCAATACGTGGTTCACAATTAAATATAGATGAAAATCCCATTTTTGCAACTTTTAAATATCTTGAGTTTTCATCTAACAGCCAGGTTGGATAGTATTTTTCAACTGGAAAGATCTTGCCTGTATATGCTTTTTCTCGGTATTCCAATACTTTTACTTCTGCTTCAGGATAGCCTGCTAGACGGCAACATTCTTTCAATTCATTGACAGCAATTTCTTTAGTTTCTCCTGCAGTTAATCTTCTATCGCATTGCAAATAAACATAATCTGAGACAGCACATTGTGAAGGTGATTCTGATTTCATAACAGATACAGTTATTGTTCCTTTACCTAAGAAATCATCATGTTTTAATCTCTCATTTAGTTTCTCAATCTCTAAGGCAATGCGCGACATTTTATAGATAGCATTATCACCTCTTTCAGGTGCTGATCCATGACATGAAATACCCTTAACCTCAATTGATATTTCCATTCTTCCGCGGTGTCCACGATAAATATTACAGCTGGTTGGTTCAGTGCTAATAACTAACTCAGGCCTAATGCCATCTTCTAAAATGAGATGTTCCCAAGCAATTCCATCGCAATCTTCTTCCATTACTGTACCAGTCACTAGAACAGTAAAATCTTGTAACAAATCAAACTCTTTCATCAGCCATCCTGCATAAATCATAGAAGCTAAACCACTCTTTTGATCAGAAGCCCCACGACCATAAACGTAAGTATCATCAATCTCTCCGCTATAAGGTTCTTTATCCCAATTTGCAAGATTTCCTTCATAAACAGTATCAATATGAGCATCAATTGCAATTAATCTTGGACCACAACCTATTCTGCCAATAATTGAACCTAAGGCATCAATTCTAATCTCATCATAACTAAGCTTTTCCATCTCTTTTTTTATAAGTTGAACTACCTCTTTTTCAGTTCCTGAGTGTGATCTACATTTGATTAATCTGCTTAAAAAATCAGCAACTTGTGGTTCTATTTCTTTTGATTTATTCAATATTCTTTCATAACTTACCATTTTAAATTCTCTCCCATACTTTTTTTGCTAATTCCCGTGAGTGTTTGTTAATTTGATGTTGATCAATAAAGTCTTCAAACTGGTTATTGTGCCATAATATTTTTCCATTAGAGATTGTTGTAACTACATTAGCTTCAGCAATACCAAACACAATATGTCCCATAATATTATCTTCATTAAGTGGAGTAATAGGGTCATAATCTAACATAATTATATCAGCATAGTTACCCTCTTTAATGACTCCAAACTTATCAGTATTCCACAACCTATTGGCAATCTTAGCATTGTTTTCTAACAGAAGTGATGCTATTTCCATAAACCCACAACTTGGATTTTTATGTTTTAGATGTTGAAGCCACAAAGCAATTCTCATTTCATTACCCATTTTATTTGTCATGGCGTCTGTTCCAATACCAACTAATATTCCGTCATTAACCTGACTAAGTACATCACTTATGCCAACTGCATTGTTTAGATTTGATTCAGGATTATGAACAATCATACCATCATTATCTTTGATTATCTGCCTATCTTTCTCAGATATGTTTACACAATGGGCTAATATTGAACGCTTATTAACGATGCCATATTTGTGTAATCTTTCAACTACTGATGTCTTATATTTCTTATTTGCATCTAACTCGTCAGCCTTGTCTTCAGAGACATGAATATGATAGCCATAATTATTAGTATTCTTAGCAACAATCTCTTCAAGTGTTTTATCAGAAAGAGTAAAGGAAGCGTGAAGCCCGATTAATCCAATGATATTCGGATTTTTATTGTTCTCAATAAAGGAGAAATTTTCTAAAATACCAGCATCTTTAATATCGACACCATCCCTGTCAGAAGTCTCATAACACAAACAAGCTTTGACTCCCATTCTTTCTACAGCTTTTGCTATTTCAGGAAGTGAATTAGTAACTGCATAAGGACTAGCATGGTGGTCAATAAAAGTAGTTACACCATTCTTGATTCCGTCCATTATAGCAGTTAAGGCACTATAATAAGTATCTTCTAACCTAAGCCCTTTATCTAATTTCCACCACATGTTTTCTAAGACTTCCATAAAGCTCTCAGAAGAAGCAATTCCTCCAATTCCCTTAGCAAAACTACTATAAAAGTGTGTATGAGCATTGATGTAACCAGGCATTATTACTCGGTTTGAACCATCAATAACTCTATCGTAGTCTGAGTCTGGTAATACCTTATCACCAATATATGATATTAACTGATCTTCTATTACTATATTACTGTCTTTCAATAACATTCTACTTTTATTTAAAGTAATTATTGTAGTATTCTTGATTAGTATTTTCATTAGTTTCTTGCCTCCTCTTTTCTTCTTTCTCTCATAAACAGAGCTCCACTGAAACATTTTTGGACACAGATGGAGCAACCAATACATTTGCTTGCATCAGTAACAGGTATTTTATCTTCATTTAAAGTAATTGCCAAGTATGGACAGCGAGTGCAATTCCCACAATGTTCACATAAATCAGGATTAACATCAGAGATTCTCTTTACTGGTGATATATCCATAAAATCTAAAATCGGATTTGGTAAAGCTACACCGATTAGATCATCTATAGTTTTCATGTTTCTCTCAATCATCATATAGGCTAAACCTTGTTCTAGATCTTGAATAACTTTAACACCATCTTTCATTGCCGCAGTACAGAACTGAACAGTCTTACAGCCTAAAGCTAAGAAATCAGCGGAATCCTTGTAATTCATGGTACCGCCATTACCAGAAATTGTTAATCCTACGGCAGCTGCTTTTGATAGATTTAAATTTGAAATATATTTCACAGCATCACCTGACATCCCAACCATAATTCCGTCTTCCCACTCTTGCTTTTTATCTTTCCTAAAGGCAACAGTTGGAAAAGTATTAGCCAAGGTGATTCCTGCTTTTTTACTTGCATACTTGTTAAAGACTTTTTTTATAGTTTCCAGAATTGGAACTATTGATGTTACTGCTCCAGTTAGTTTAAACAGTTTGGGAATTTCTGCATCAGATACTTCTAAGACCCAGTCTATCACTTTTGCTGTGAGTTCTGCATTTTGAGAAACAATATCTCCCTCAGTTCCATCACCACCTTGGGGACAAGACAAACTATATTCAACACCATGAACTTTAGCAGAATCAATTAGTTTTGTATTAGCCTGCCAGACTAATTTATCATCTTCATCATTACCTGTTACAGGTCCTCCAGTAGAGACAAGTGTTAGGCGGTCAGGATATTCTTTGATAATTCTCTTAGCGTTTTCTATAGCTTTTCTAAGAGGAACTTCAGAAACATTATCACAGTTCGCATAAGTGTCTTCATTAAATCTAAACATATAGTCATGAGGAATATGAATATCCAAATCATCAAAAGCGGTTTTCATTACAGCTCCAGCCCAACCAGCTTCATAAGCTTTTTTCACTTGGTCATAGCCATCAGAGGGAGGAGCAGCAGAAAGAATAAAGGGTGATCTCATCTCTCTTCCAAAGAAATCTGCTTTGATTGAGACCTGCTTTATATACTTATCTTGTAAGCCTATATTAGATTTGGTGTGCTTGTCAAAACTCATTGCTGAGTCTTTTATACCAAACTTTTCCATGATTTCTACAGCACAGTTTCTTCCACTTGCTACAGCTTCAACTACTGTCGTAGCAGAGTTTTTCAAATCTCCACAGGTGAAAATCTTTTCATTAGTAAAGCGATTATTTAAACTTACTTTACTACCAACAGCAAATATCACATAATCATAGAAATCTGAATGAAAGTCTGTATTAGCAATCCTATCAATTTTGCTTAAATCAAATTCTTTACTTTTTAATCTTACCCTCTGACAATAAAGCTTTAATCCATCATCATCAGATTCAATTTCTTTAACAATTGTTCTAAAATAGTTACCAAAATTATTGTTAAGAAGCTCTTTTTGCTCCTTAGAATCAAGTCTCATCTCCGAAAGATTTTCTAAGGTAAAGAAATCTACAGTTTTGGCATTACTTTTGATTGCTTTCATTCCACAATCCATAGCCACAGCTCCCCCACCGATAATGGCAAACCTGGAATTATCTTCTAAAGTTTTTAAGCTTAAGAAAGACTTCCAGTCGTGAGCCAACTCTTTCCCCTGGATATTTAATTTAACAGCCTGGTCTTGACCACTTGCAACCACCACTGCATCATACATTTGGGTAAATTTTTCATAATCAACAATGTTAGTTTTAGTGAAAACTCTAATATTTTCATGGGCTAAAGCATTTTCAAAGTCGCTTTCCAAAACCTCTTTAGCTAAGCGATGCTCGGGAATAAACAGACACATTCCTCCTACTTCATCTTCTCTTTCGAAGATATCAACATTTATCCCATAGTGAGCTAAGATATTGGCACAAGCTATTCCAGCTGATCCTCCACCAATAATACCGACTTTTTTTCTTCTGTTTTCGTTTTGTTCAAACTGAGGTATAAAACCTAAATCTCTACTTTTTTGAATAATCTTAGCTTGCACATCAGGTATCTTGATTGGATTATCAAAGGTCTCTCTGGAACAGGCAGCCATACAGTGAAAATCTGGACAGACAGAACCACATATTCCACCTAAGATGTTTTTGGATAGAATTATTGTTGCAGCCCTTTTCACATCGCTATCACCACCATTTTTTACTGCCTTAATAAACTCAGCAGGCGAACAACTTACTGGGCAAGCATTCATACAAGGCATCTCTTCACAATACAAACATCTGTCAACTTCAGTTTGAAATTGAGCATCTGTTAAAAATTTATACATATAATCCTCTCTTTTTTATTTCTTCTATTGCCAACAAGACCGCTTCCGGAGTAGCAGGCATCTTTAAATCAATCAATTCCGGTGATTTTGTTACAAAACTTAAGGCATTCATAATCGAGAACCAGCCTGCTAATCCATATAGAAAAGGAGGTTCTCCCACAGCTTTTGAACCAAGAACACTTGCTTGTGATCTCTTTTTATCAACTTGTTTAACTACAAAATTAGAACAAACATCGTTCATGGTAGGTATCTTATAGGTAGAAGGTGTATTAGCCATACTTTCACCTTTTGCATTATATCTTACCTCTTCCATGGTGCAATAACCCAATCCTTGCACAGTTGCTCCATATATCTGTCCCTTATCAATGTCAGCATTCAAAGGAACTCCATTATCATGAACAATATAAATTGAGTCGATCTTATAGGAACCAGTTAAGATATCAACCTCTGAGACCATTAAGGATGCTCCATATACAAAGTAATAGAAAGGGTTGCCCTTGTTATTCTTTTTATCAAAACTAATCTTAGGTGTCTTATAAAAACTATGCTCACCCAAATCCACTCTGTTCATATAAGCAAAGTGGGCTAATTCTTTGAAGGTAATTACTTTATCTGGACATTTAGCAGAGAATACCAAATTATCCTCAAAAATGACATCATCCGATTCAACTAAGATGTCATACTTTTCTTTGAATAGTTTTAAAGAAACTTCTGTTAATCTGGCTTTCAGCTTTTCACATGCTTGTTTGGCTGCGTTACCGTTTAAGTCTGTGCCAGAAGAAGCTGCTGTTGGAGATGAATTACCTACTCGTTTAGTATTAGTACTTTCACTTCGGACATTATCCATTGTTATGCCTAAGCATTGACATACTATGCTAGCAATCTTGGTATAAAGTTGTTGCCCCATCTCTATCCCACCATGACTTAATGATATTGAGCCATCAGAATAGATCCAGATTAGAGCAGATCCCTGATTTAAGAAAGTAGCTGTGAATGAGATACCAAACTTACCAGTTACGATGCCTATTCCCTTTTTGCTAAATTTATGAGTTTTGTTGAATTCTGCTACATCTTTTTTCAACTTATGGTAGTCAGAAATGTCTTCTAATTCTTCTAACATTTCCAAACCTAATGCCTCATTAACCACCATTTCATATTGAGTAGTCTGCCCCACTCTATATACATTTCTTTTGCGAATCTCTAACAAATCCATATTTAAAGAGTAAGCAACTCTTTCTAATGCAAGTTCTGTAGTCATTATTGATTGGGGTGCCCCGAATCCTCTAAAAGCAGTATTAGGTGGTAAGTTTGTTCGATAAGCAGTCCCACTTATTTTCATTTCAGGAATATAATACCCGCTATCAGAGTGAAGCAAAGCCCTTTCTAAAATAGCAAAAGAAAGATCAATGTAAGCACCACCATTGGCCTTTAAATCAAGATTATAGCCTAACAAATACCCTTGTTTATTATATTTAATAGAATAACTGTTAACAAATTCGTGTCGCTTCCCCGTCCATGAGATATCATCTTTTCGTTCTAAAGCTAAGTAAACTGGTTTCTTACATACATAAGAGGCAATTGTTGCTACACCGGCCCAAAGAGTAGCCTGCGCTTCTTTACCTCCAAAAGCTCCACCTAATCTTCTTACATCAACAGTAATATAGTTTGATGAAAGTCCCAATAAACGAGCACAAACTTCTTGAACTTCTGAGACAGCCTGGGTTGAGCTATAAACAGTAAAATATCCATTTTCTTCTGGTTGAACAAAACATCTCTGTGTCTCAAAATAGAAATGTTCTTGACCACCAATTGTTAGTGTTCCCTTAAGCTCTCTAATATCTCCCTTATCGTAAGCATCAACACGGTTAAAGATACTTGTTGGAGCATATTCACTTTTAGCCTCAACGGCTTCTTTAATACTTAAAACAGGAGTCATTTCCTCATACTTAATCTTAATTTTTCTACTCAAAGAAATTGCATCTTCTAAAGATGTAGCGATAACAATAGCGATAGGTTCACCAATATAATTAACTTGATCTTCAGCGAGAACAGGCTGATTATCACCATTACCATGAGCAATATTATTCTCTCCTGGTATATCTTTATAGGTGATTAAACTCTTAAAATTTGGATTCTGTTTTACTATTTCAGCATCAATAGCTAAAATCTTTGCTTTTGCTTTTGAGCTAACTACTGGATAAGCATAGAGACAGTCTTTTGCTTGAAAGGCGAGATTTTCAACAAATTTAGATTTTCCAGTAACATGTAACTTGCCTGAAAGGTGTTTTGAATTAATCTTCATTCTTAACCTCCTTTCTAAACTTCTCTAAATGCTTGATAACATGATTTCGAATTAATATTTGACGATAATCTACACTACCTCTAATATCACTGATAGGGCTAAATTCATTTTCTACCTGTCTTGCTATTTTCTCTATCTCTATGTTTTCTATATTTTTATTTCTCAATTCTAAAGCAATACTTAAAGCTAATTTTGGATAAGGAGCTACTCCCCCAAAAGCAAATCGGGAAACATTCATCATTCCAGATTTGTGTTCAATATAACAAAAAGAACATACAGATGAGATATCTAATGTTTTCCTCTTAGAACTCTTCTCAAAACTATAAAAGCCCTTGTCTTGAATAGGAATAACAACTTCTTTAATAAATTCATGATTCTTAAGCACTGTCTCTTTGTATCCCTTATAGAATTGATCAATTGAGACCTCTCGTTGACCATCTTGTCCGAAAAGAATTAGTCTTGCATTAAGTCCAATTAGTGAGGTAGCACAATCTCCAACAGGAGATGCATTTCCAATATTACCTCCTATGGAAGCAATGTTTCTAATCTGTTTACTAGCCATTTGAGAAACAACACTTACTAAAATGGGAAGATGTTTTTTAACTAAAGAACTGGTTCTTATTGCCTCCAATGTAGTAGCAGCCCCAATAATCAGCTTCTGCTTATCAAATTCAATCTTGCTAAGTTCGGGGATAAAAGTTATGTCTAAATAGTTCTTAAAATATGTTCTGCTTATGTTGCCAACAACAAAAAGATCTGTAGCACCTGCAACAACTTTGATTGTTCCACTTCCCTTTAGCTTATCTATCACCTCTTGATACTTCTCCAAACTTTTAATTAAATAGTATCCTTCTACTCCCCTACTACTGATATCTTGCTCTCCTCTAGTTAAGTTAAAAGTCTCAGATAAAGCTTTCATCTTTCTGTTTCCATCCCTAAGTTTCTCAGGAAGTAGCTTATCACGATTACCTGAATAATACTTTAAAATCTCTTTACCACCTTGAATAATATGCACATAACCTGTACATCTGCAAAGATTTCCATTCAAGGCCTCTTTAAGCTCTGCTTCATTATACTCACTGTTTTCAGCAAGATAAGCAAAAATGGACATCACAAAACCAGGAGTACAATAGCCACATTGAGTACTATAGTTGTTATAAAGAATTTCTTGGATAGGATGTAATTCAGAAGTTTCTTGGGTTAAACCTTCTACAGTAATCACATGCTTATTTATTATCTTTTCGGCAGGATACAAACAGGAGTTAATTGCTTTATAGACTATTCTACTACCTTGATACTCAGCAATAGTTACTGTGCAAGCCCCACAATCTCCTTCATTGCAAACACTTTTTGTTCCATTTAACTTATATTTATCTCGTATTACTTCTAGTAGGGTTGTACCAGGCTTTACTTCTAAAGTCTTGATCTCTCCATTTAATACAAATTTTATTATACTCGTTTGCATAAATACTCTCTCTTTTTTTTGTCCTAGTCCTTAATGAATTTATCTGTTCCTTTAAAACATTAGTTTAATTTCTTATTATACAATTCCCCTCTGTGGAGGGGTGGCAGTGTATTCACTGTCAGGGTGGTCATAATCCCATGTTTATTAAAGATTTTCATACTCCTCCCAATAATACGAGCAATATGCTCTTTTCCCCAGTTTTGAAATCTTCACTACTTTCTTGTCCTTGTAGTTCAAACTCTTTTCCCAGCAATATAGACATCTTCAACCGCATCTTTCCCTCTTACAAATATCAATTCAGAAAGAATCTCTTGGATATTCTGATTTGGATCAACATCCAATACCAGAAAATCAGCCTGTTTACCTACCTCAATACTTCCAATCATCTGTTCTTTTGAAATAACTTTAGCATTACCTAAGGTTGCTAGATAAAACAAATCCTCAACTTCTAAGGAGTAGTCTATCTGCATGTAGTTTGCCATTTTCATCTGGTAGAACATATCTAAACATGTTCCACCAGCTACATCTGAGCCTAATCCAATAGTTAAATTATTGTCAATAATTTTCTTATAAGGAAATCTACCTGACTTCAAAAAAAGATTAGAATCAGGGCAGTGGGCTATCTTAGTCTTACTAGATTTCATTAATTCTAGTTCATTTTCATCCAGATGAAGTGTGTGGGCCATAATAGTTTTCGGACCCAGTAAATTAGCCCTATTATATACATCTGTATAAGATTTAGCATGTGGAAATAGTTTTCTTACTAAGGCAATTTCATTATAATTCTCAGCCAGATGAGTCTGAATATATTTATCATTTTCTTGAGCATATTTTCCAATCTTACTCATCAATTCTTCGGAACATACAGGGGCAAATCTGGGAGTGAAGACATAATCTAAGAGACCATTTTTATCCCATTGTTGAGACAATTCCACAGATTCCTGAAAGGAACTTTCTGAGGTCTCAATCAGTCCTTCAGGTGAATTCTGATCCATACAAACTTTACCGATTAAAGCCCTAAAATTCAGCCTTTTAGCTTCCTCAAATGCTATATTTGTAGCTTCCTGAGAAACAGTTACATAAATCGCAGCTGTAGTAGTACCGACATTAATTAAATTTTGAAAAAACTCCTTAGATACTAATCGTGCATATTCTCTATCAAAAAATCTTTCCTCTTCTGGAAATGTATAGGTGTTTAACCATTCTAACAAATCACTCTTATATTTTCCCCTGATCCTCCACTGGGATAAGTGGACATGAGAATCTATTAAACCGGGAATAACTATTTTATTGCTTTTATCAATTACATTTATATTGCTTAAATCAAAATCATCACAGGATTTTATATCAGAGATTTTATCATTATCTATTATCAGTATCACGTCCCTAATATATTCTGCCCTTTGGGGAGAAATTGGACTAAGAATGTTACACTTAATATATATCATAATTTCCTTCCTTTAGTCAAGTGGTTCATTATTAGTTATTTTTATTTTTATGTAAAGAAATTTTTCAATAATATTAGATATAGTTAAACAGACAGCAATAAGTTTCTATTTTTTTCAACTTTTACCTTCACTTATATATAGGGTCAACTTTTTTCAGAAATGGTCACTTTTGCGGAAATTATTTTTTTTTGATGAAATAATAATAGTCCTTTGAAGAATAGGATATAATTTTTCTTTCATCAGGCTACAGGAGTCTACTTCACTCAATAAAGCCCATTCAGATATCTAGTTAAGGGTGGCAATCCTTTCCGGATGTAACCCTGGGCTAAACTATTTATCCCCTTTGGGGATGTAAGACTTATCCCTTTAGGATTAAATCTTATTATAATATGTTTTATAACCCTAAACAATAAGCCTTAAACC
>Ga0265294_10008450_pt1 | contig 12024 bp, 8 predicted proteins | sample MunlanPumphouse3_FD_192504 | JGI IMG/M metagenome (GOLD analysis project Ga0265294, IMG submission 192504) | Groundwater microbial communities from a municipal landfill in Southern Ontario, Canada - Pumphouse #3 | ecosystem: Environmental > Aquatic > Deep subsurface > Groundwater | place... | reverse complement strand
ATTCTTGTAGATATTTATGTATAGCAAGATATAATATATTAAAGAAATGATATAAATTATGATAGAAACAGGGAGGAGAATTAAATGGAGTTTCAGGAATTAATCAGACAAAGACACAGTGTTCGGGCTTATAAATCAAAAAATATTCCTCAAGACGTTTTAGAAAAGGTTTTAGAGGCGGGAAGATTAGCTCCTACTGCAGCAAACAGACAGGGTTTTAAGATATTTGTAATTAAAACTGGTGATTTTAGAGATGAATTAAAGAAAATATATCCTCAGGAATGGTTTTTTACTGCTCCATATGTAATTGGAATATGTGGTATAACCGAAGAAACATGGGTTCGCAAAGATGGGAAGAATTATGCTGATGTAGATGCAGCTATTGTAATGGATCATATTATTTTAGCGGCGACTGATTCAGGGCTGGGAACCTGCTGGATTGGTGCTTTTAATGCTGAAGCTGCCCGTAATTTTCTGGATATTCCGGAAGATATGGAACCAATTGTCTTTACACCGTTAGGTTATCCGGCAGATGAGTTAAGATCTAAAATAAGAAAACCAATTGACAAGCTGGTTCAATACCTTGGTTAATATTTTTTGTCTAATTTAGCCTTTAATTATCTCGTATCAAATTATTTTACAATTCTTGATTGAAAGATTATATTGAATTGAGGTAAATACTATAGTAAATAATCTTTTATTGATTCTACAAAGGTAGGAGGATTATGGGTTTCAAATACACTAATCCAAATGAATTTATTCTCTTCCATAATCATCATTAAAGCGTACAATATCGTCTTCATCCAGGCTTTCACCCATCTGTACCTCGATTATTTCCAGGAGTAAGTTGCCCGGATTTTCCAACCTGTGCTTTTGTCCGGCTTTCATATAGATACTTTCCCCAGGTCTTACAAATGTAACCTCATCATCAATTGTAACTTTAGCGATTCCCTTTACCACAATCCAGTGCTCGCTTCTGTAATGATGTAATTGATAACTTAATTTTTTTTTGGGATTAATTTTTATTCTTTTTATTTTAAACGAATTATCTTCTTCTAAGATTTTGTAATTACCCCAAGGGCGGTAGTCCTGAACATGATATTCTGTTCGACTATCTTTTTTTCTTTTCAATTCTTCAACTACTTCTTTTACTTTTTGTGACTTATCTTTTTTGCACACCAAAAGGGCATCACGATTATCAATGATAATTAAATCATCAACCCCTACAGTTACTACCAATTTCCCGTCTTCTGAATGGATTAAGTTATTGCTTGAATCCTTCAATAGATGGTTCTGCATTTTTATATTATTATTTTTATCTGTTTCAAAGACTTCATAGAATGAATCAAAATTACCCATATCATTCCAACCGATATCTGCAGGCACTACTGCTATTTTGTCAGTTTTTTCCATTATTCCGTAATCAACAGAAATATTTATTTGTATTTTAGAGAACGACTCCTCTATTGAATTACTTAATTTAAAGGCATCAACAATCTCGGGGGCAAGCTTTATAGCCTCTTCGATAAATATCTTACTATCAAACATAAAAATACCACTATTCCAAAAATACCCTGCTTTTATATACTCTTTTGCAGTTTGATAATCAGGCTTTTCCTTGAATTCCTTCACAGTATAACCATAGCTGCCTTTTCTTTCTCCAGGTGAAATATATCCATAACCGGTATGAGTTTTAGTCGGTTTAATCCCAAATGTAACTAATGAATCAATGGTCAAATATTCAGAAGATTTGATTAGTTCTGAGAATTCTCTGTCTTTTTCAATCAGATGGTCTGAAGGAAAGACTATGATTGTATGATGACCTTCTTTAATTTTATTAATTTCGCTTACTCCGGCATAGATTGCCGGGAGGGTATTCTTGGCCTCTGGCTCTATTAGTATATTTTTTTCTGGATAGATATGACCCAGCTCTTCTATGGCACCCATTACTAAAAATTTGTAATTTTTATTAGTCACAACGAAGATATCTTTTAACTCAGATAAAAGTAGGCTTCGAATAAATGTTTCCTGAAATAGAGAGTGTTCCCGGTTCTGAAATTTAATGAATTGCTTTGGGTAATGATTTCGACTTAAGGGCCATAGCCTTGTTCCGGTTCCTCCAGCTAGAATAATTGTTTTCATTTTATTCCTCCAACTAAATTTATTTAACATATGAGAATATGTGAATAAAAGAATTAAAAGTCATTTCAAGAAAATTAAAAAAGCATCGATGTTTGGGAAGAATAACTAAGTTGTTTCAAGTAAATAGTAAGGCAATAAATCAGATTTTGCAATAGGCAATAAATTATAATGTACACATTACAGCATTCATAACACTTTTTTATTAATGATGCAGATTTAAAATTATATTTAATATAATTTTAAATCTTAGGATTAGATGTAAAAAAGCATTGGAATTAGAAAAAATATTATTAAAATTTGTATTGCATCTTTCTACATACCATAATATAATAATATCAAATAGTAATAGCACTACAGCATAGCAATATAATATGATAATATAAAATAAACATATACCACAATCAAACCACACTATTTAGTCCTTTTTAAAGTATTTAATTACAACATAGTAATAGTCACAAAATAATTTAAATTTCTTTTTTAATAAATTAAAAAAGATTGGAGGAAAATAAAATTACTCTTAATGCCTTTTAGCTGTAAGCTGATAAAGGTTAACCATCGGGAACGATGGGACGCAAAGTCACGGGTCCCAAACATTTGCCTCAATTTCGGGATCGCCGAACCGCCTGCTTATCGCCTCAACAAAACTAAATTACATAAAATTAAATAGATTTAAATTTATTGAGAAATCTGTTTAGCACCATAATTTAAGTAATTTTAATAGCAATAATTTTATATGGGATAGGTATATCTATATTATAGAATTACTGCTAACTTTATTAAAAATTTTATTCTATAAAAGTGATATGGCATAGCTATATACAAAAATAAAATTATTATCAGGTTGAAATAAATCAGGAATAATCAATAATTTTAAGGGTGCTAAAAATAAAAAAGTAAGGAGGTGAGTGCTGCGAAAGTACAAAGGTTGAAAAAGGCAAACTATCCGAAAGAATAGGGCGCAAAGTTATGGACCTAAAGTCAAAAAGACTATGGTTGCCAGACTTCCGACTTTTAATATTAGATAAGAATTGTGAAAGTGATTATTTATCTTAATATTTAAAAGAAAAGAAAGGAAGTTTTGTTATGAAAAAAACATTTATTATGGTTTTTTCTGTTTTGGTACTTGTTTTGTTGTTTGCCGGTTGTAGTAATATTGCCAATATAATTGTTCCTGAAACAGTAGAGGAAGAGTTAATCAAAGGTACCCCTGTTGACCCAGATGACCCGGCTCTTGTTATGTATGCTAATGATTGGGAAGCAGGGCCTATTGTCCCGGTAAATTTTGCTCCTTATACTGCCGCAACACATCCGGCACGTTTAAATCCTGCCAATGCGCTTGGTCCCTTTGATGCAGTTCAAAGTCCGCCAACTGCAGATCCAACTTTTAACCCCAACGAATATTTCTTTGGCCTGGCTGCCAGGGAATGGACTCACTATACCTTTGGGGAAGAATTTGCCAACATAGCAGTCTATCCGGATATTCTTTTTTCTGAAGTTACCTGGGGTAGTGGATGGCATGTGGAGGCAGCCCTGGTATATTTAACCAATGCCACTGTTCATGGATATGATGGTTATTACCCAGATAACGATGGCGGATTTGGTTATTATGCTGGTATTGTCTGGAATAAAGTGGGTATACAATCTGTAAGTGCTGCCCAAAGATTGGCAATTACAGAAAGCTATTTTGGCGGAACTCGTGATTTTCAGAATAATACTTTTGTGCAGGATGGTAATTTTGGTATAAGCCAATTCCACCTGCCGGATGAAGTAATTCGTGCTGAAGGGATCGTGTTGGTAGATATTACTAAAGATGTATTTAATCTTGCCGGAGGCCAGTATACCAGTCCTACAGGATATCAGGTAACTCTTGATGCTGGGTACATTCCCCAGCAGGGTGTAGAAATTACTTCAGCTGATGTTGCTGCTGTATATGGTTATGTGGGTAATACAGACGGTTATGATCTGGATGCTATCCGTGTCTACCGTCCGGCTCCCTGTTATAACGAAACTGCTACCGGATTAGGCAACAGAATTATCGAAAAGAAAAACGGTGGAGGTTCCTGGTTTATGTACAACTGGTATCCCTGTGGCCTTGAAGAAATAGATGACAGTAAATCATGGGCATCGGAATACACCTGTAATCCATACCTGATACAGCTGGGTAATCCGAAAAATGGGACGAATATAATTGGTACATTTCAGATTGACATTTCAGCTGTTGATGATGAGGGTAACCCTGTTTCTAGTGGATGGTATGTAGCAACTTATGACCTTGATGACTTTGTTGCAATAGGTCGTTGGGAACTTTGGATTAACATCATGGACGAACATCTATCAATAAGTGATGATATGGACTTCCAGGCAGTCCCCGGAATAGATGACAATGCTGATTGGGGAGTACCATTCTATGATGAAGATGGCGAATTTTTCATCTTTGCTCATTTTGGTATAGCACTCTGGTAAAGCTTTGTTAATAATGAACAAGCAAAAACCGTTTCAGCGGAACCCTGCTGCAATAGGGTTCCGCTGTACATACCTATGAGAAGAGAACAAGGTCATGAGAGTAAACAGGGTGGTAAAAAATGAGAAATAAGCCAACCAATAAAAATAAGATGATTTTTCTAATAGCATCCATTGTTTTTGTATTGATATTGTTTGTCCTGGGTACAGCATCTATAGAGATTACTTCATTGTCATCTTCTTCATGGGAAGAAACATTTAGTTTTGCTACTACTGCCAAGCCAGAGAGGTTAACTGAATTATATTTTGAGAGTCATCATTTGTTACCGGGTGAAATACGACTAAATGAAGAAATAAATTTTGAATTTACAATCTGTAATCTTGAAGGAGAGGATCTGGAATATATATACGAAGTTTTTATGCTTTGGCAGAATCAAAAAACTATTATTGGCAGAGATTCAATTTTTATTAAAAAAAACGAATCCGAGACTATTAACCAAAAATTTCTTCTGGATGAATGGATAGCCGGGAGGATTAAGATTGTAGTTAATCTGGTAAATAAAAATCAACAAATACATTTTTGGGTAGATATGGATTAATTTTAAAAAAAGATTTGGCTTAATTGTTAATTTTAAAGAGAATGATCTTGATTTTTTCTAACGAGATTTATATTAAAGGATATATAAGAAAGGTGTGGAAAATAAAATGATCAAATCAATAGATATAGATTCAAACAATGGTGACCACAATTCTTCTGCATCAAAAGAAAAAAATATTTGTATCGGAGTTGAAGATCATTCATTAGAAACATTTGTAGAAAAAAGGGTTACAGATAGAAGAAAATGGAGCAGGAGAGCCATTGACAAGTTAGGTATGAATAAACTTTACGCTAAAACAATTACAGTTGTTATCCCTGCACTAAATGAAGAAAAGGCAATTGGTGATGTTATAAAAGAAATTCCTATCAGGGAGTTAAATGAAATTAATTATGGAGTAGAAATAATGGTTATTGATAATGGATCTAAAGACAAAACAACCTATATTGCCAATAATCATGGAGCAAGAGTAATCATACAGCCTATTAAAGGATATGGTAATGCTTATAAAGCAGGATTTGCCAATGCCTCTGGAGATATTATTGCCACAGGGGATGCTGATTTAACATATCCTTTTACAGACCTTCCTAAAATAATACAAAAGATGGAGAGTGAGAATTTAGATTTTATTACTACAGACAGGTTATCCAATTTACAGCCGGGAATAATGACCAGGACTCATTATTTTGGAAATTTGGTACTTCATTCAGTTACAAAAGTACTCTTTTCGTTGCCCTTTAACGATTCTCAGTCTGGAATGTGGGTTTTTAAAAGAAGTATATGGGTAAAGTTAAATGTTAGATCTTCCGGAATGCCTTTTTCTCAGGAGTTAAAAATCGAAGCATATAGGAAAGGATTTAAGTGTGCTGAAGTGCCTATTACTTACAGGGCAAGGGTTGGAGAAGTAAAATTGAGTACTTTTAAAGACGGTATTGGAAATATATACCATTTATTTAAAAAAAGAATGATTGGTTAGGTAGGAGAAAAATTGAAGATATGAAAATTGCCCTGGTTTATGATGCAATTTATCCATATATAAAAGGCGGTGGCGAAAAAAGGTTCTATGAGATTGGTAAACAATTAGTCCAGAGAGGACACCAGGTACATCTTTATGGAATGAAGTTTTGGAACGGAACCAATATTATAGAAAAAGAAGGATTGTATCTGCATGGCATTTGCAGGGAGGAGAATCTCTATACTAATGGAGGCAGAAGGTCTATTTTACAGGCACTTTATTTTGGTCTTTGTTCACTGAGGTTAATCAAAGAGCATTTTGATGTGTTGGATTGTTGTACTTTTCCCTATTTTTCATTATTTGCCTGTAAGCTTGTTTCAATTATAAAAAGAAAACCACTATTTGCCACATGTCATGAGGTATGGGGGAAAGATTACTGGTTTGAGTACATGGGTTGGAAAGGTTTTATTGGCTGTATAGTTGAAAGATTTGCTTTTTTGTTGCCTGATAGGATAATTTCGGTTTCAAGCCATACAACCAATAAACTCAAAAATCAGTTAAATTCTAAAAAAACTATAGCTACAATACCAAATGGGATAAAATCGGGAATGATTAAAAAGGTTAAGGGGGCAAAAGAAGAGTGTGAAGTAATTTTTACCGGGAGGCTGTTAAAACATAAAAATGTTGATGTTCTTATTAAATCTATTCATCTTGTTAAAAAGAAAATTCCCGGAATTAAATGCAGCATAGTCGGAGACGGACCGGAAAAAGAATCACTTGAAGAGCTAACAAATAAATTGCAGCTTAAAAATAATATAAAATTCTATGGGTTTTTGGAAAAACAGGAAGATGTTTTCTCCTTGATCAAATCATCAAAGGTACTTGTTTTACCTTCAACCAGGGAAGGTTTCGGCATGGTGGTAATTGAGGCAAATGCCTGTGGCGTGCCGGTTATAACAGTTAATGCTAAAGACAATGCTGCCAAAGAATTAATAAAAGCAGGAGAAAATGGGTTTGTTTGTCTGTTGGATGAAAAAGATATTTCTGAAAAGATAATAATTATTTTAACAAACGTCCCGGATTTGAAAATAAAAAAGAATTGTATTAATTTTGCTGCCCTTTATGAATGGAACAGGATTACTGATGCAATAGAAAAAGTATATACAGGTGAAAGGCAAAGGTCTGATAATATAGCTGAAGACCCTATAATAAACAGGATTGTGAAATAAATAATATCTAAAATTTTAGGAAATAGGAGAGAAAAGTATAAAAATTTTATGTATAACCAAAAAATATCCAAATGCTTTAGGCGGAGATGGCATTGTGGTTGCAAATCTGGAAGAGCAACATAGAAAGTCAGGACATGAAGTGTTTATATTAGCCCCTAATTCTATTGATATTGTTGATAAGCCAGGTCTTATAAAGTTTGGCATTAGAGAAAAATCAGAGAATTGGGATTTCCTGACTTTAAAAAGACTCATTTCCTCTTTAATGCTGTTATTTTTATCTTTCAGGTTAATAAAAAGGCTAAGTCCGGATGTTGTGCACAGTCACTCGGCTGATTTGGGTTTTATTATTTCTTTTGCCTGCAGGCTATATAGGATACCCATGATTAACCAGTGCCATGGAGTCTCATTTCCCTATAAGCAGATACCTGCGGTAAAGAGAATAGTAGAGGTCTTATGTTTAAAATATTCAGGGTTTAATAAGATTGTAACGGTTGATGAAAATTCACTATCAGCCTTCAAAAAATTACGCATTAATAATGTATGTTATATGGATAACGGAGTAGATTTGGAAAAATTCAAGCAGATAAATAAAAAAAGAAATGAACAAATAATTTTCTTGTTTGTGGGAAGACTTGAAAAACTAAAAGGATTAACTTATTTAATTGAAGCAGTAAATATTTTAAAAAGGGAAAATACAGAGTTTGTAGTATGGATTATAGGTGAAGGAAATGAGTCGGTTAATTTTAAAAACTTAGTCTGGAAATATAATTTAGAAAAATATATTAATTTTTTTGGTAGTAAAACAAATCAGGATACTGTTTCATATTATGTGAGCTCTGATGTTTTTATATTACCTTCACTTAAAGAAGGTTTTCCATTAACATTACTGGAAGCCTGGGCAGCCGGTTTGCCGGTCATAATAAGTGATGTGGGTAATGTGTCAGAAATATGCCGGGATAAAGAAAATGCCCTGATAATACCACCGGGGAATTCACAAAAAATTACTGAAGCAATGAAACTGTTGATTGATGATGAGCATCTAAGAGAAAAATTAGGAGAAAATGGTAAAGAATTAGTCGAAAAAAAATACAGCTGGGAAAAAATCAGCAAAGAATTCGAGATTATTTATAAAGATTTAGTTACTATCCAATTTTGAATATAGGGTAAGTTGTTAAGATGAAGATAATACAAGCAGTATCTTACTATCCTCCCCATATAGGTGGGGTTGAAAATGTTTCCAGGGAAATAGCAGAAAGAATGGCAAAGAAAGGATATCAGGTTGAGATTTTTACCTCAGATATCGGTTGTAGAAGAGAAAAATTAGAATCTGAGAAAAATCTAAAAATACATTACCTGCCAAGCTGGGAATTTGCTCATACTCCAATTATGCCTTCTTTGTTTTTTAAATTGCTGAAGATTCCCCGGGATTCAGTAATACATGTTCATTTATCCCATGCACTGGTTCCCGAGATTGTATATCTGATATCAAAAATTAAGAAAGTTCCGTATATTGCTCATTTACACTCAGATCCCCAGCCTTCAGGGCCACTGGGGCATATATTATTAACATGGTACAAGAAATTATTTACCAGGAAAATATTAGCAAATGCCAGGAAAATAATTTGCCTGACCAAAGTTCAACGGCAGCTGATTCATGAAAAGTATGGGATTAATAAAAACAAGATAATAGTTATTCCCAATGGTGTAGATGAAAAATACTTTACAGTTAAAAAAAGTAATTCAAATAAATATACATACCTGCTTTCTGTAGGAAGGTTAAGTGGACAGAAGAATATTCCGTTAATGCTTCAAGTCGCTTCTATCTTAAAAAATAAGGCACTTTTGCATATTGTTGGAGATGGAGAAAAAAGAAGGGAAATTGAAAGAATAATTGATGAGCAAAAAATGAAAAATGTAATCCTGCATGGAAGAAAAAATTCAAATGAATTAATTAATTTTTATTCAGACGCAGAAATATTTATTTCAACTTCAATTGAAGAGGGATTTCCTCTTGTTTTTTTAGAGGCATTAGCTTCCGGGACTCCAATAGTTGCTGCTGATATAAAGGAAATTAGAGGGTTTTTCAGGGAGATAAGCATTTTAGTTAACCCTCCAACACCGGAAAATTTTGCCAGAGAAATTGAAGAGTTGATTAAAAACAAGGAAAAAAAAGAATTGCTGGTTGCAAAGGGAATGGAAATCGTAAAAAACTTAAGTTGGGAAAAGATTACTGAGCAATATGAAAATGTTTATAAAAACACAGTGAAAGTCTTATAAATTATTCCATATAACTTGCTTTAATTTATAGAGCAAACTTTCAGGAATAAAAGACAGGGGGGAGAATCAAAGAAATATGGTTATTACGAAGCAAAGATTTTTTCAATTGATTTTAATATTCGGATTGATAGTAAATATCTTTATTATTTTTGATGTCCACTATCTTTATCTAAGGACGATTTTTTCTTTTATTTTCCTTATTACAATTCCCGGATTGTTGATTATCCCTTTACTTCCATTTGGGAAAAAAGAATTCTGGGAATATTTAGTTTATGTGGTTGGTATTAGTATTGCCTTCCTGCTCTTCGGAGGTTTGCTGATTAATACAATTTTACCTTTAACAGGTACCAAAGAGCCACTTTCCTTATTACCATTATTGGTTGCTTTTGACTTTATTTTATTAATAATCTGGTTTGTAAGTGTTAAAAGTAGCGATGATTTTAATATAAAAATTACTTTACCTGTATTAGACCCATTAAATAAAATGTTCTTTATTTTTCCTATTATATTTATAATTCTGAGTACCATGGGTGCAATATCATTAAATAATAACGGATCCAACCTTCCTACAATGATTATGTTTGCTGGCATTGCGGTATATGTTTTTCTGCTGGTTATCCTGGATAATAGATTAAATAAACACCTTCTACCATATGCTGTTTTAGGTATATCACTGGCTCTTCTTTTGGCAACATCATTACGAAGCTGGTATGTTTTTGGTAGTGATATTACTACAGAATTTTTTGTATTTCAATTAACCAGGGATAATTATTATTGGACTATGGAGAACCTTCCCAATAATGCCTACAATGCCTGTTTGAGTATAGCCATTCTTCCGGTTATCTTGGACAATTTTTTAAAGGTCAATGAGCAGTATATTTTTAAATTTTTCCTGCAGGTAATGTTAATATTCACACCGGTAATTGTTTTTTTTACCTTCAAAAGATATGTAAAGGACATACTTGCCTTTCTCGGGGTATGCTTTATTATTTTTTCCCCACATTTTTTTCTATCAATTCCTATGCATATTAGAACAGGAATTGCCCTGTTGTTTTTTTCATTAATATTGCTTGTTTTATTTGATGAAGAGATTCCATCGTGGATAAAAGACACATTATTTGTATTATTCGGGTGTGCCATGGTACTTTCACATTATTCAACCAGCTATATAACAATTGTACTTTTTGTAATAACCTGGTTTCTTAGCAAACTTGTTAGAATACATATTAGCAATGGTAGATTTTTCTTTTTATCAAGAAAATATCATTTTGGAAAACATCGGAGAATGCAAAAAAGTCAGAATAAATATCTGCACGGAATACCAATTTTTTTGATAATTCTTTTTACCTTCTTTTGGTCAGGCATAATAACTGACACATCCGGTAATATTGTTTATTTTGTAAACCAGTCGCTAAAAAATATAAATCGTATATTTGAAGATGATATCCGGGCAGAAGGAGTTTCTTTATTGGACCAGTTTAACATTTTTTATCAACCTGATTTAAGTGTTGCTTTTGATGAATATGTTACAGATACAATATCCAAATATAACCGGGAAGGGGATTCTGATTTTTATCAGGAAGAAGAGTATGAGCCCTACAGCGTGAAGATAATTACGGAAAAAAATTTGCCTGCAAATATAGATAAAAATATTTCATCAAAAATATATCTTCTTATGGAAGTAATAAAAAAATCAGCAAAAGTACTTATTCTTATAGGGGTTTTATATCTGTTATTTATGCAAAAAGATGGAAAGATACCTCAGGAATACAACATACTTATTGTTGTGAGTGTTTTTTCTTTAGGTTTAATGACTTTATTACCGTTTTTTAGCTTACATTATGGTATTGACCGGGCATACATTCAATTATTGTGCATATTATCTCTGTCTTTAATTTATGGAGGTATGGCAGTATTTTGGTGGTTCAAAGAAGGGAATAGCATAATTTTGTTGTCAGGATTTATACTGTTCTACTTCTTATTTTTATCTGGTTTTATTCCCCAGATAGTAGGAGACACTTCACCTTCTATACAGCTGAATAATGCAGGAAGTCATTATAATACTTTTTATACTAAATTGGCTGATATTAAATCCGGTCAATGGTTATGGGATAATTACCAGCCGGATACCCATATTTATATAGAACAATTTGCCGGTAAGAATAGCTCAATATGGTTCAAATTTTCTATACCTTTACGAGATAAATGGGTAAGAGAGGATTTATTTCCCCAGGTTATCAGGAAGAGCGCCTATGTATATCTGAGCTCGGCCAATATGGACAAAAAAGCTATCTTTGTTGTGGTGCAGGCGGCAATGGTAGGTTATAGTAATCCGTTAGATTTTTTAGATGAAAATAAAAAT
>Ga0265294_10008447_pt1 | contig 12026 bp, 9 predicted proteins | sample MunlanPumphouse3_FD_192504 | JGI IMG/M metagenome (GOLD analysis project Ga0265294, IMG submission 192504) | Groundwater microbial communities from a municipal landfill in Southern Ontario, Canada - Pumphouse #3 | ecosystem: Environmental > Aquatic > Deep subsurface > Groundwater | place... | reverse complement strand
TTGTTTTCATCAGCCTGCAAAAAAGTGGCGGAAATGTTTCCGCCGTGGACGTTTGGAGTTCTATGCAGTGATTCTGACTTCGGTCGTTGCAAAGGTCGTGCCGTCTTTTATCATCAGAAGAGTAAAGGATTTGCCGATGCTGTCTGGATAATAATTAAAACCATAATACTTACTGGTATTGGCATACGTGGTACCGACCATGGCCGTTCCCTGAATCGGTACAACTGCTGCCTGTACAGTCTCCCCGGGTGAGAGGACAGCTTTATCTACCGTCTCGACATCCCAAGCAAGTTTAGCATACGAATCGGAGAATCCTGAGGAAGGCTTTACAACAAGATCGACGTCATTCAGATAGATAGGATCTCCAGACTGCATTGTAAGATACAACCCATTTTCCTGAGAATATGTTCCTGTGACGATCGCGACTGGTGTTTTATCAGTGGAGTCTACCATACCCGAGGCGAATGTTGCAACTACAGCTGCAATAATGATCGTAACAACAAGCATCAGCATAACGCCGACAACAGGGGAGACCGCATTTTCTTTTGTAGATTTTTTCATAATCATTTTCGAATCACCTTACCCCATCACGACATTTTCTGAATAAATCACAGAATTAGACGGAAGGTAAATAAGCTTCACGGTAATAACATCTCCTTTTTCAAGAGAGTCAGACCAGTCCTTTCCAAGTATCGCATCAAGCGCATCCCCTGGTTGGTGATGTGCATAGCGTTTAGTTGTAGAATCCCAGTCAATCCCTGCTCCATTATTTTGAAGTGTGGTCCCGGCCTGAAGAGTGTAATTCCCAAACCATTGATTGGTCGGATAATTGCCGCTTGTGTTAATTGTGCCTGTAACACCGGTTCCAAACCCGAGCGGTGAGTTGTATGCAGACGTGCTGTATACCGTGTTAATGGTACCGGCAACTGTTGAATTGCCACCGGGGACCCCAGATCGATTTGTCCAGATAGTAATCAACTTCAGGTCCTTTGATTGAATCGGTTCAGAGGTACTGACGACATCTATTCTAAAGGAGCCATATGCATAGTAGTGATCTGATGCCTCGGAGAGAATTTGTGTACTGGCAACAATTGTTGGTGTTTTTTCCTGACCTGTAACAAGACCGCTGGCAAATGTTGCCACCACAGCGGCAATAATAATCGTTACCACCAGCATCAGCATAACGCCAACGACCGGCGACACTCCGTCATTCTTTTCTTTCGGATTAGTTCTGCGTTCCATGAATAATCACCATAACCCCACCATAAATATTACAAAATTAAAATTTGCACAATTTATGTGTTAAGTTATTAGATTATAGTATTACCTAATATTATATTTATATATTTCGTTAGACTCTTTAATATAATATTTTAATTATCCTCATACAAATAAAAATATGAGAGACCCAAAAGGAACCAAATATCATTAAAAACATAGAATTGTCGTAAATCTATGATTAAAATGCTCAAATTATCTTTTTTCCGTATTATATTTTATTGTGGATATGTATGTACAAGTCGGCAAGTTGAGATATGAAAAATACGGACGCAACAACGTTAAGAATCATATCCAACCATGCACAAATGATCCGGAAATACATGCACTCTCGTATAAAAAAGGGAGAATATTACTCACAACGCCGGATACACAAGTGTCCCCCGACTCACATTCAGCCCGAACTTCTCATTATACTCTTCCACGATATCTGAAATGTTCACATCTGCAAATGTATCCGGGTACAGCATCTTTGCAACGGCGACCACGCCGGCAAACGTCCGAGGACCGTAGGCAAGACCAGCATCGAGCAGCCAGACCTTCTCATCCTGAACTGCAGTCATCGACGAATATCCGGTACGCGACACAAGGTTCTCATAACGGTTTTCTGCATCCTGCATATTATTACTTGTCGTCGCTTTAATGATCACATCCGGGTTTTGTGTAACGATCCACTCGGCAGAAACCGTCGTCGTCGAAACCGTCACATCAGAGTTCACGATATTCTCCGCACCGCAGATATCCAGCAGAAGATCAAGACCCGACCCTTTTCCTTGTGCCGCATAATCAGAATATCCTTCACAGAATACCCTTTGAGGAACAACATCATCCGGGACACGCTCGGTGATCAGATCCATCTGATCCTGATAAAACGTTACAAACTCCTGAGCTTTTTCTGAGCTCCCGGTAAGAGTGCCAAGTGCCGTGACATCAGAGATCATCGTGGTAGGTTTATAACAGTCGATATAGACAATCGGAATACCGGCCGCTTCGATCATATCTGCATTCTGCGGTTTGGAACTTGCAAATGCAATCACCACATCAGGTGATAAAGAAGCAATCGTTTCCACATCCGGAACATTCCACTTACCAACACTCACTGCATTTGGAAACATTGATCCAAGCTCTTTGTTATCCAGAATAGACTGTGATACCCCGACTACTTTATTGGAAACACCAAGAACATACAGCATCTCACCAGCGTTGGAGTTCAAGAGAACGATCCGTTCTGCCTCATGCGGAATTGTAAACGGCGTTCCATCTGTCTGAGTGATAACAATATCATTGGAAGTCTGCGTATCCACACAGCCCGCTATACACACAATACAAATCAGTGCTAAAAGCACTCCAAAAACTATAAATTTACTTTTCATGGTTCACCTAACTGTAACTTTTCTGAAAATCCTCATACATATTGCCAGCATTACTACAGTCCCAATCAGAAGAATCGAAATCGAAGTAATGGGAAACTCAACTGCCATCACCGAGCGCAAAGCATCAATAGCGTAACTCACCGGATTTAGATGGGCACAGAACGCAAGCCAGTCTGGCATCTCTGAATACGGCATCAAAGCACTCGACGTAAAAAAAAGCGGCATTGAAATAAATGCCTGGACTGCCGCATATGAATCATGCTCTCCCAGATACAAGGCAACTGTCGTCCCAAACGCTGAGGTCAGCACCCCGAACAAAAACAAAATCCCGTACATCTCCGGGTATATATACCACGGAAGAATCGTTGCCCCAATCAAAATCGCAATTGCAAGGATCACCGTTGCCTGAATCAACCCGCGAATAGTAATAAACATAATCTTCCCAAATAAAATACTCTCACGCGAAGCAGGCATCGACAAAAACTTGTTCAGATAACCCAGAACTTTATCAAACATCAGACTCGTACCACCTGACAATCCTGCGGAAAGCATTGTCAGAACCAAAATACTTGGTGTAATAAAATCCAGATAATTATCGGTAAATGTCGTAGGCATAGCCAGACCAACAAAGATCAGCCAGGCAGCCGGCATCGCAAGTGTGGATATAACGTTCATCGGAGCCCGCATCCATCGTTTCAGATCCCTTTCCACATATGCAAACATCCCGTACATCTTAACGCCTCACCATTAAATTACGGAACTGACGATCATCGAAAGATCCCAGATCCTCAGTACCGTTACCGCAGGATTGCATATACACATCTTCAAGTGTAGGTTCACGGATAAAGGAGGAAAGCACCTTAACGCCCTCTGTCTCAAAAATCCGGAGAAGATTCGGTAATACCTCTGACCCGTGATTTGCTGTAAAAATATATTCGCCTTCCAAATCTCCGTCTCCGATAAATGTCAGACCATCTGGAAGAGTTGAAGGGATACCCCCGTTCGCTCTGATGATGATGACATCTTTCATCAGGTCACTTTTTAACTGTACCGGTCTCCCCTCACGGACGATCACACCCTTTTTAAGAATACCTACCCGATCACAATACCGCTCTGCCTCATCCATCTGGTGAGTTGTTACAAGCACTGTCATACCGGATTTACGAAGCGAAAAAATGTGTTCCCATATCGACCTGCGTGCTGCGACATCCAGACCGATCGTCGGCTCATCGAGGAACAAAACTTCAGGCTCGTGCACGAGAGCCTGTGCAAGTTCCAATCGGCGCCGCATCCCGCCCGAGTAGGTTTTTGTCATATCATCAGCACGGTCTGATAAATCCATTACAGAAATGGCATTATCAACACGACGTTGTCGCTCAGCCCTGTTTCGAATACCATAAAGTTTTGCAAAAAAAGTTACATTTTCTCTGCCGGTAAGCCTAATATCAACTGCCATATCCTGAGGGACATAACTGATGCAATTACGGACCTTCGCCGCATTATCCATCACATCATATCCGCAGACAGAAGCCGACCCTGAGGTAGGATTCAGAAGAGTTGTCAGCATTCTGATCGTGGTTGTCTTTCCGGAACCGTTTGGTCCGAGAAGACCATATATCTCATTATCACACAGTATATTCAGCTTGTTTATTGCGCAGAGATTCCCGTAGTTTTTCGTCAGGTCTACCGTCTCAATCTTACTCATTGGTGATTTCTCCCATGCACACGTTGCATGACTTCGGCAATAGAATCGCCCCATCCATGCACCTCATCCGCAGTGACAACATCAATAGTACCTCCCTGAAATTCCCCCTCTCCGGCTTTGTCTTCCATCCATGACTCTATTTCAAGATAGGATTCCCGAAGTTTTTCGAGAACATCCGGGTCCGGGTCCCAAAGTCCTCGTGTTTCTGCTTCAAGAAGACGACGTGATATTTCTTCGAGGGCGTAGGGGTTATTATCTTCAAAAAACTGCCGCATCTCAGAATTATTCACAAAGGTACTGGCAATATCATCAAAGATCCAGTCATCAACTTCTTGGGTAGTTGCCTCCCACCCATAAATTCTAGTGATATTTTTCATGATATCGGATGCCCCTTTGTAACCATGCTTTTTTAGTCCCTCGATCCATTTCGGATTCAGGACCTTCGTCCGAACGACCCTTCGGAGTTCATCTGCAAGAGTACGGACAGAGACGATGTCAGCCTCCCTTGTGTCACCATAATATGCTTTCACCTTCTGCCCTGACAAATGGCGGGCAGCAGCAGTAAGTCCACCCTGATTACCATAATAACAACAGCATCCTAAGAGGTCATGTTCGTCAGATATGATTTTATTGAACGTCACCGACACTGTTTCCAGATTTCCCGCGAACTGTTCGTGTGCTTTGCGACCGTCTCGCCCATTTCCATATGCATAACCATTTGTTGCGATGTAGATCTCAGCAAGATCCTTTTCTGTTTTCCAGGCTCCGGCAAGAACTGCCAGATTCACTCCGGATGTGTATGCACCCGGTTGTGCTGAAAATACTCTTGCTGTTGCTAAAGTGAAATCTGTACCGCGTTCCATTTCCAAAAGGACATGTTTACGGACAAAATTCACGTCAGACGGTTCATCAAGACTAGCTACAGCAGTAACTGCCTTATCAACCAGATCAATCGCATTGGTAAAATTATCACGAAGAATACCTGATGTTCTAATAGTAACATCAATCCGCGGATGGGTCAGTTCTCCTAAGGGCACAATCTTAAATGACCTCACCTGATTATTATTCTGCCATTCCGGAATAACCCCTAATAAAGAAAATATTTCGGCCATCATCTCGCCATCTGCAGACATGATATCGCTTGCCATCCAGTAGAAAGCAACATTTTCCGGAACATGATCTTCTTCGCATTGATACTTTTCAATGAGAGCATCTGCAAGACGGGAACCGACACGCCATGCAGAAGTTGTTGGTATTCGGTAGGGATCAAGTGAGTAAAAATTCCTACCGCTTGGCAAAACATCGTCATGTCCGCGTGTGGCGAGACCAGATGGACCGGGTGAAATATATCCCCCGGATAATCCGTTCATCAGGGAATCCATCTCCGCAGATTGTTTAATTCTTTGATAAAGGTCGAGGATTTTATCCCGAATAAGCAAAAGTTCAGGAACTGCAGGTCGACCGAGAGCGTCAGAAATGTCCTCTACATCATATCCTGCAAGAGTCATCTGGATAACCTTTTTTCCCAGTCCATCGATCCACTCGATAAGAGCCCCATTTGACATTTCGAATCTCTGGTTAAAATCCCCGGAATTCTGTAGCAGATCTGCATAGGTAAGACCGAACATCTTTGCTATTATCCGGCGAAGCGACTGGTCTTCCTCCCCAGCATCATATCGGAGAATAGATGCTATCATTTCGATACGTTTGTCACCCTCGGGTATCTTCCCGAAAATATGCATTCCAAGATCGATACGGGAATTTCTAATGCCTGCAAGAAATTCATGACACCTGCGCACGGTATCATCCATCGGTATTTCGGGCGTAATGCCAAGATGCTCCAGTTTTGCAGCAGAAATAACATCTAAAATCATGTGGTGCAAGGCATGACAGCGTGCTGGATCATATCTGGCAGTTTCATACTGTACCAGAAGTGAATCCAGTTCCTCCAGTTTGTCATACAGCGATGCGGAAGCCATCGTGGATTGCATATGTCCAATTAGAACAGCTGAACCACGCCGCTTTGCAATCGTTCCTTCGGGCGGATTGTCGGTGTTGTAAATATAGAGGAAGGGGACATTTCCTGCAGCTACATCCGGAAAGCAGTTTTCTGACAGAGCAGTTCCTTTTCCTGGCAGGAACTCGAGATTACCATGTGTCCCGACATGGACGAACACATCCGCTCCGAATATTTCCCGATAATAATAATACGTTGCAAGATATTGGTGGGTTGGCGGGCAGATAGGATCATGGAGTATCTTACAGACGGAACCATCGCACTGGGATCCGGAGCAGCCACGTTTTGGCTGAACCGTAACAACTGCGTTTCCAAATGGAAGACCGGTTATGAGAATTTCACCATTCAGAACCATGCCCTCACCGGGAGGATTTCCCCATGTCTGCACCATTTTATCACGTACATCCAAAGTCAGGGAGTCAAAGTATCCTTGATAGACAGATGAGGGCATGCGGTAAACTGTACCTCCACATCGCACGATCTCCTCTTTTGTTGTCCAGCGAAATTCGGAAATTGCTTTTTTTGACAAAAACAATTCCATTAATTCTTTTCCGGAATCCGGATATGATACGTTATACCCATCATCTTTCATCCGCTTAAGAATGGAGGTCACACTTTCTGCCACATCAAGATGTGATGCCCCCCCAATATTTCCCTCTACACTAGAACAGGGATTATTGTTCAAAAAGAAAACGACCTTGCGCTCTGAAACCGGTTTTTTCCTGAGCTCTATCCAGTTTTTAACTTTTCTTGCGATTTTTCTGCTGCGTTCTGGAAGAACAACTCTGCCATAATCTTCATCCCGATTTACCCGTGTGAATCCTATAATAATTGGTTCTATCAGTCCTTCAAACTCAGGCATAGTGATTGTCCAGGGGACATCAGTCGATAGTCCGTTCCCTTCATGCCATTCATCACGTGTGGAGTAAAATGCGGTTAGCGGCTGAAATACCGGAACATTCAGGGATGTAAGAAGTTCTGCGCCGGATTTTGCAGCTTCAGCAGAATTTGTTTCTGATTCCTTCCCAATCATGAAAGTAACCAATTTAATGATCGCATCAACACAGACATTACCATTCGGCACAAAATACTGCTTGATTACACCTGCAATATTCAATGAACCGGTCGATTCATCCTGCAACGAATTCGTAAATACTAATAATACATTCAGTCCTTCAGCTTCAAGGTCAGAAACCAGCGTTGATTCAATCTCACTCCCCTCTGAAATCCATGCAATTCTGGACATCAAAACACCGACCCAAGGCGCATTTGCTTTTGCACTATACCAGTCCAGATATTCTGCCGTGGACGTAAAGATACGTTTTTCTGCATCCGGATGTACGATCCCTTGCCAGGGGACCTCTATCGGGGGTAGTATCGGGTCATTACTCCCTCCAAATTTAGCACACAGAAAACTCATCAGATGATGAAAATTCTCACTGCCGTTATTTGTGAGATAACGATAAGTATTCATTGCAATCTCATGATCAACCGAAGTTAGTGACCAGTATGAAGTTTCATAACCAACGCAAATAACCGGTTTTTTATTTCGAATAGCCTGCATGTTTTCTGCAAGATTTTCCCAGAACCCGTGTGTTGTTCGATATAAGAGGATTAAATCAGCAGATGCTGCCTCTTCAGGAATATTTTTACAAAGCTCAGGTGATTCTTCTAGAGTTCTATTTGCATAGATTTTCAAATCAACACCGTAGTCTGCGGCAGCTTGTTTCATGAGTGGGACATAAGCATCCCACATGATTGCAATAAGTTTCATTATACTGGTAATTACTCACGGTTTATATTTTGCATTTATGATAACACCAAATAATTAATTAGTATTACTAAAAGAATTTAATTTTTAGTTTCGTCATAATATAAGTAATATATTTTACAATATGTAGTATTATAGTGTTACTAAATTAGAATCTACAAATATTATATAATATAAAATTTAAATTAGTAATACAAAAGTCAGGTTGGTCAATTCATGTCAGAAACACATCTCCGCCCATCATTCCCGTTCACCGCAATTGTAGGTCAAGACTTAATGAAACTTGCCTTAATACTCAACGCAGTTAACCCGAGAATTGGGGGCGTCCTCCTCAAGGGAGAACGCGGAACTGCAAAATCAACAGCAGTTCGTTCACTTGCGGGACTTCTTCCAGAACACAAAATTGTAATGGGTTGTGTGTTTGGTTGTGATCCATTAAAACCGGATGAAATGTGTGAAGACTGTCGCAATAAAAAAGATCTTCAGATTATCAGTCAGAAGATCCAGGTCGTGGAACTGCCCGTCTCAGCAACTGAAGATAACGTAGTTGGTAGTCTTGACATAAGTGCAGCAATAAAAACAGGAGAGAAGCACTTTGAACCAGGTGTCCTTGCAGCAGCACATAGAAATATCCTCTACGTTGATGAAGTAAATCTGCTCAACGATCATATCGTCGATGTTCTGCTTGATGCCGCTGCAATGGGTATCAATGTCATCGAAAGAGAAGGTATTTCGTATGCTCATCCATCCAAATTTATTCTCATTGGTACAATGAATCCAGAGGAGGGAGATCTTCGTCCTCAACTTCTTGACCGGTTCGGGTTATGTGTGCAGATTGAGGGGATCACTGACCCTGTAAGCAGACTGGAAATTATTCACAGGAGAATAGCCTTTGATACGGACCCCCAGTTATTCTCTGCAAAATGGGCTGATTCTGAAAATGAACTTGCTGGCAAAATACTTGCAGCACAAAAACTCCTTCCAGAAGTCGTCACTCCAGAATCCATGCTCCAAATGATTGTACAGATTTGTATTGATTCAGGAGTAGATGGGCACCGCGGAGATATTACTATGATGAAAACTGCAATTACTCTTGCTGCGTATGCTGGTAAGCAGGAAGTCGGCGAAGAAGAGATCCGTCTGGCTGCAAGACTGGTACTTTCTCACCGAATGAAAAAAACACCTTTTTCCAATGAAAAGCTTGATGAAAACTCGGTGAATGAATCTATTGAAAAATCAAAGAATCAGAGCAAACAAGAACAAAAAGATGCATCTGGCGAATCTTCGTCAGATACAGAAATTCCCAATGCTGAGGTAACAACCCAGTTTGTCGCATCAGCCCCTTTCGTGTCAAATCCTTAGACTTATCCCCGCATCTAAGGATTGACGATCTTATTCGGGAAAATACGGGGAAAAGAAGCACTACGGAGAGTGAAGCAGGACGTTATGTCGGCAATAGAATTCCTCATAAAAAACCAGAATCTATTGCCCTTGATGCAACACTTCGTGTAGCCGCTCCATATCAGGGGTCACGAAGCGGAGGGATGGCACTTATTATCGAATCATCTGACATCCGTGAAAAGATTCTAGAACGAAAAACCGGCAACACCATCCTCTTTGTTGTTGATGCAAGTGGAAGTATGGGGGCTAGAAAACGCATGTCAACTGTAAAAGGAGCTATTTTATCGCTCCTAATCGACGCATATCAGAAACGCGATAAAGTTGGTATGGTAATTTTTCGGGGAAACCATGCTGAACTCCTTCTCCCGTTGACATCGAATATCAACCTTGCAGAAGCAAAACTCAGAACAATCCCAACGGGCGGCAAAACTCCGCTTGCTCAGGGTCTTCAGATAAGTTATGAAACACTTATGCGGGAGAAAAAACGTGATCCAAAAACGAAACCGCTCATGATCCTCATCTCGGATGGAAAAGCAAATGTTAGTATGTCTGAAGAACAACCATTCGCGGAAGCCATGCACATCGCACAAATGATACGTGATGCAAAGATCCCAACACTCCTCCTAGATTCCGAAGAAGGATTTGTCTCACTGGGCTATGCAAAAAAACTGGCTGACGCTCTTGACGCAAAGTACATGAAATTGGAAGATATTATGAAGGACCCTCAGATACCTACAACATAGGGTATTGCATGATTGTGATCACTGAATTCAATTGTAGCTTTCAACGATTGAAAAAAACAAGTAAATCAATTTAAATATACAAATGTCAAAATATAATATATTATAATTTTCACACAGTAAAGTTAAAATACAAAAATTTAGGATAGAACCATGAAAGACACAAAAATCCCTACGCTCCTTCTAGATTTCAAAGAAGGATTTGCCTCACTGGCTATGTAAAAAACTGGCTGACACTCTTGAGGTAAAGTACATGAAACTGAAAGATATTATTTGGATCTCTCTGATTATTCCTGCATAATCATAATTGCTGAATTCAATTTTTCCCTTTAGAATCTGAAGAACATAACAAAACAATATAAACAGACATATGTAAAATAATAATGAATTATTATACATATAAGGGTTAAAGTAAAATTGCAAAGATTTAGGATGCAACGATGAAACACACAAAATTACAGACACAACTCATCTCAACAGTAATAGTACTCTGCTTTTTTACTGGTATCGCATCTTTCAGCGCGATTACAAACGAAGTTACTCTTTTTGAAACATTCGGGTGGCAGGAATATTACAGTGCGGAAAAAACAAAAGTCGAAGGATTATTCGAATCAGCAACTTATGCTTATAATAAGGGACTCATATGAAATTAGTGATGCCAAAAATCTTCAAAAAGAATAGCGAAGATAGGAAAATAAAGGCAGACACTAAGCTTGCACCGAAATTCTGTCTAAAAAAGTTCATCGACAGACTGGTAAAGCATGAGAAAATAACTGATGAGAAAACAACTGTATACAATAAAGCCGCCATTATCGAAATTCCCCCGTTTAATGAAAAGGATACACTCCTTGACCAGTACTGGCTCATTCCTCCCCACGCCTATGCGACCATCTGTAAAGACAAAAAAAACCGTATCCACTACCATATTACAGAACCAAAACTCACTGACAAAGAATTCGTCATTCTTGAAGAATCCTTTGAATACCTCCGGTCAACCCTTATATTCGATACCGTAAAAAAACGCAGTGAACTTGGACTCGAACGAAAAACCCTCATCGATGCCATCGACTCATTCGATAAAACATTAACAACCGACCGTCGTGAGATCCTCATCTACTATCTGTACAGAAACTTTCTCGGGTATGGGAAACTCGACCCGCTCCTTCATGATGAAAAAATCGAAGACATCACCTGCAACGGAGCAGACATCCCCCTCTTCCTTTATCACAGACGATTTGGCAACATCGAAACAAATTGCGTATTTGAGGCAGTTGAACTCAACAAATTCGTTTTAAAACTTGCCCAGAAAGCCGACAAACAACTTTCTCTGACAACACCTCTGATTGATGCTTCTCTTCCCGACGGCTCACGTGCGCAGATAACCTACACGGACATCATCACATCCAAAGGAAGTTCATTTACCATCCGGAAATTCCAAAGTGAACCTCTGACTCCAGCAAATCTGGTGGCAGGGAACACTTACAGCGCAGACCTTATGGCACATATCTGGCTGGCTGTAGAAAACAGAAAAAGTATCCTCGTCGCCGGAGGAACTGCAAGCGGAAAAACCTCCTCAATGAACGCGATCTCGTTTTTCATACCCCACGATGCGAAAATCGTTTCCATCGAGGACACACGAGAAATCCAACTCCCGCATGTCAACTGGCTTCCCATGCGAACAAGAGAAAGTACCGGAAACATCACTGATGGAAACATTACCATGTTTTCCCTGCTGAAAGCT
>Ga0265294_10008446_pt1 | contig 12026 bp, 9 predicted proteins | sample MunlanPumphouse3_FD_192504 | JGI IMG/M metagenome (GOLD analysis project Ga0265294, IMG submission 192504) | Groundwater microbial communities from a municipal landfill in Southern Ontario, Canada - Pumphouse #3 | ecosystem: Environmental > Aquatic > Deep subsurface > Groundwater | place... | reverse complement strand
GTCTCTTTTTTATTTTCTAATCAACTATTTAACGATTACCCTACTTTTTAACGATTTGAATACTTTTTAACGATTACCCTACTTTTTAACGATTTGAGAAAAATCTACAATATTTTTGATTTTAATTTATGATTTTATTGATTTATTGATAAAAAAGTGTTATACTAATTACAAGTAAATTACAGATAAATGGTGATAAAAATGAATTATCAAAAATTAGTCAAAGAAATAAGAAAAAAACTAATAATCACACAGGAAGAATTAGCAGTTATTCTAGGTGTTTCCTTTGCATCTATAAATAGATGGGAAACTGGTAAGCATGAGCCTACAACTAAGATTAAACGAAAAATAGTTGAGCTATGTAAAGCCAATGGAATAGATATGGAGGAACAAAAATAATGACGAAAAAGAATAAAAACACAGTAAAGAAAAAAATAACGCTAAAAAACTTCAAAGATTATATCTTGGAATTACTGAATGAATCAGATAACAAAGGCATTACATTAATATCGACTGAGCTATTGTCTGAAGTTGAAAACAAGCATGATAATGAATCTGATATTTCTTTAGCTTATGCTGCTATAAAAGATATGCTAAAAAAATATAAAGGTTCAGTAATTGATGAAGAAGAATCAACTGGAGATATAGAAGTACTTATATTTAATCAATTAAAAAAAGAAAAAAGAACTGGTTTAGAAGCCATACTTTGGAAATGTGCCAATATATTAAGAACTAAAGAAAAATCAGATAATAGAAAAGCTGTTCTTGGTCTTGTCTTTTTGAAGTTTGTTGGCGATAAGTTTAACAAACGTCAAGAAGAAATAAGACAATTGCCTGATTATGATGAAATGTATCTTGAAATGCCACAGTTTTATTTAAGTCAAAATGTGTTCTTTCTGAATGAAACCTCAAGATGGGATTACATAGTTAATAATGCATCTCAAAGCAATATTGCTACTATTATTGATCAAGCAATGAAAGATATTGAAGATACAAACCCTACTTTAAAAGGAGCTTTAGATTTAAATTTTTATGCACCACTAAATCTTGAAACAAGCAAGCTTAAATCACTCATTGATGAGATTAATAAAATATCAGAAAATAACTTTCATGATAAGGATTTGATAGGAAGAGTGTATGAATACTTTTTGTCTATTTTCTCTATTTATGAAGGCAAAGCCGGTGAGTACTACACACCAAAGCCTATTGTTGAATTGTTAACTGAACTTATTGAACCATATAGTGGTAGAATTTATGACCCATGTTGTGGTAGTGGTGGGATGTTTGTACAGTCATACAAATTCTTAGATGCTCATCAAAAAGATAAAGCAAAACTTTTTGTATTTGGACAAGAAGAAAACTCAACTACATATAAGCTCGCTAAAATGAATCTTGCAATTAGAGGCATTCCAAATGACTTAGGCAATAAAGCTATCTCAACGTTCACTGAAGATTTACATAAAGATAAGAAGATGAACTATATAATAGCGAATCCACCATTTAACCTAAAAGAATGGTATTCTAACACAGGTCAAAACTGTAAATTCCAATTAGGTGGAGAGTTAATTACCCCTCCCGAAAGCAATGCTAACTATGCATGGATCTTGCACATGATTAATAAGCTAGATGTAAATAATGGCATTGCTGGCTTTTTATTAGCAAATGGAGCTTTAAGTGCTGAACAAGTAATAAGGCAAAAATTGATTGAAGAGGATAAAGTTGAAGCTATTATGATCCTGCCAAGAGAAATGTTTTATTCGACAGATATATCGGTAACTGTATGGATAGTTAATAACAATAAAAAAGCAAGAACGCTTAACGGCAGACAACTAAGAGATAGAACAGGAGAAGTCCTTTTTGTAGATCTAAGAACATGGAATCAAAATAAATTTGAGAAAAAGTTTGTGACTTTTGATGAAACCCAAATACAAAGGGTTAAGTCTATTTATAACAATTGGCAAGATGTTGACAGATCTAAATATCAAGATGTGCCCGAACTATGTAAATCAGTTACTAAAGATCAACTTGCAGCAAAAGATTACTCGTTAGTGCCATCAAAATATATTGAGTTTGTTGATAAGGATCTAGATATTGATTATGAAAAAGAAATGGCTAGAATTCAAAAAGAAATGAAGGCGTTATCAGAGGAAGAGAAGAAAACTCAACAAATGTTAAAAGAAGCATTTGAAGGTATTGGTTATGGCATTGAGTAGGCTAGGCGATTATATCGAATTAACCGATAATAAAAACACAGACTTGCAATTTAATGTAACAGATGTTAGAGGTATATCAATTAAAAAGATTTTCATACCTACAAAAGCAGACATGGATGGAGTACCATTAACATCTTATAAAATTGTTAAACCTCTTGAATTTTGTTATGTGACAATCACGTCTAGAAACGGGGAGAAAATCACCATTGCCCTTAATGACTCTGATCGTACATACATTTGTTCTTCGAGTTATGTTGCTTTTAGAGTAATAGATTCAACTAAACTTTTACCCTATTATCTATACATGTATTTCAATAGACCAGAATTTGATAGGTATTCAAGGTTTAATTCATGGGGAAGCGCAAGAGAAGCATTTGGTTGGGAAGACATGTGTGACATCGAAATAGATATACCATCAATCGAAGTTCAGCAAAAAGTAGTTGATGTTTATCTTGTTATGGTTGCAAATCAAAAAGTCTATGAAAAAGGTCTCGATGATTTAAAAATAACTTATGAGGCGTATATAGAAAATTTAAGAAGAACAAGTGAACAAGTAAAAATTGGATCATATATTGAAAAAAGAGTTGAAAAGAATACTATTAGAATAGATATTGTGAAAGGCATAAGTAAAGACGGATTCATAAACCCTAATCAGAGTTCAAGCGATGATTTATCAAGTTATAAACTTGTAAAAAAAGGAGATTTTGTCTTTAGTCCGCCACGTATTAATATTGGATCAATAGGATTATGGAATGAAGATTACGACTGTGTTTGTTCACCAATCTATGAGGTTTTTTATTGTTCAAGTGAAAAACTAATTAACGAATATTTATTTATTTGGTTAAAAAGAGATGAATTTTTTAGATATACTGGATTTCATTCAATTGCTAGCGTAAGAAATAACTTTGATTTTGATATGCTATCAGAATTAGAAATACCTATTCCAAAACTAAGCATTCAAAAATCTATAGTTAGCGTATATAGAGCATATCAGGAACGAAAAAAAATTAATGACGAACTTAAGAAAAAAATCAATGAAATTTGTTCAGTATTGATAAAAGGGAGTATTGATTTGAATTAGTAATAGATGCATTAACAATTTTAATTCTAAGGGGGATTTATAATGTCCAATTTCACAGAAAATATACTTGAACAAGCTATAATCGACTTGTTTAGAAAGCAAGACTATGAATACTCTTTTGGTCCTAATTTACATAGGAGAACAAAAGACATTCTTTTTCTTGATGATTTTAAATCATATTTAAATGACAAATATAACAACTCCCTTACCGGAAACGAAATTCAAAAAATAATCAATGAGATTTCTTTTATTTCTTCTAATCCTTTATTTGAAGGTAATAGAGAAGTTTTCAACAAGATTAACAATGGCTTTAGCATCTATCGAGATGATTCTACTCTGCCCAATTTGTTTGTCGAGCTAATTGATTTCAAGACATTCAGCAATAATAAGTTTAGAATTATCAATCAATATGAAATAGAGGATTTAGAACTTAGAATTCCGGATATATTAGTATTTATCAATGGTATACCTGTTTCAATCATAGAAGTAAAAACTGCTAAAGATGAATCTGTAACAATACATGATGCTTGGGAACAAATCCATCTTAGATATACAAGAAGTATTCCAGAAGCACTAAAGTACTCTTTTGTTTCAATGATAACAGATGGTATCAATACTAAATTAGGGACGATATTTACTCCTTACGAGTTTTATTATGCCTGGAAAAAAGAAGAGGATATTGATGCTGAACAGGAAGGAATCAAATCACTTGTTTCAGCTATTGATGGTTTTTATAGAAAAGATCGTTTTATAGAAATCCTGCATGATTTTATTATCTATCCAGATAAAGGAACTAAAGATCAATATCCAATAATCTGTCGTTATCCACAATATTTTGCTACTAACAAATTATTAGATAGTATAAGACTACACATGAAACCACATGGAGATGGAAAAGGCGGAACGTATTTTGCTGCTACTGGCAGTGGGAAAACGTATACAATGCTTTTCTTGGCTAGAAAACTAGTTAAAACACACAGTGGGGAATTTAAAAATCCAACAGTTGTTGTAATTGTTGACAGAGAAGATCTTGATAGTCAAACAACGGATAGATTTGCTTCATCTAAAAAGTATTTAAATGATAGTGAAAATGTTAGAAGTATTGATAGTAGAACGGATTTAAAAGATACACTTTCATCAACTCAAAGCGGTGGTGTATTCATTACTACAGTTCAAAAGTTTGCTGAAGATACAGGCATGTTATCTGATAGAACTAATATTATTTGCATTTCAGATGAAGCCCATCGTTCGCAAATCAATTTAGGACCTAAAGTGAAAGTATCTGTATCAAGTGATAATAATATCTTGTTCACTGATACTGAGAATATGACACGTAAACTTGTTACTGCAAAAGAAATTGAGAAAAGTTATGGATTTGCTAAATATCTTCACGACTCATTTCCACAGGCCACCTATCTTGGTTTCACCGGTACACCTATTAATGAAACATTGCTTGTATTTGGTGGAATCGTTGATAGCTATACCATGAAACAAAGTGAAGAAGACGGAATCACAGTAGGTATCATGTATGAACCTGCACTTGCTCGAGTCATTTTAAATGATGATCAAGCAAAAAAAATTGATGAATATTATAAGAAGTGCAGAGAGCTTGGAACTAATGATTATCAAGTGGAACAATCAATTAAGGATATGACCGCAGTCGATCTTTTACTTGGACACCCGGATCGATTAGAAAAAGTTGCAAAAGATATCATTACACACTATGAAGAATTAGAGAAGAATAAACCTAATATTATACAAAAAGCAATGATAGTTTGTTCTAATAGACAAATAGCATTTAATATGTATAATCTCATTTTAAGCCTAAGACCAGAATGGGGTTTAAAGAAAAAAACAGAGGATGACAGTAAGTATACGAAAGAACAACTATCTGAACTCACTTCAATTGAAAAAATTAAGTTTGTAGCAACTCAAGGGGCTAATGACAAAAAAGAACTATTCGACTTAGCAGGAACTTCGGAATACAGAAAAGATCTCGCTGATACCTTTAAAAACGATAAATCAAACTTTAGAATAGCAGTTGTTGTAGATATGTGGCTTACAGGATTTGATGTTCCAAGTCTATCAGTTATGTACATAGATAAACCGATTCAAAAGCATACACTCATTCAAACGATTTCACGAGTTAATAGGGTCTTTAAAGGTAAAGACAAAGGTGTAGTAGTCGACTATATTGGCTTCTATCAAGAACTACTCGAAGCAATGAAGGTTTACGGTAACATCAAGGATATTCCAATCGAAGAAATTAACTTGAGTCTTGACATTTTCAAAAACGAATTAGCAATCTTAAGTGATCTTCTACTTAGTTTCGATTCAAAAGATTATTTTGAAGGAACACCATTAGAACAACTCTTGTGTATTGATAGAGCAGTTGAGTTTGTCCAACAGAAGAAAGAAAGAGAAACTTCTTTCATGGGCCATTCTAAGCGACTTAAACAAGCTTATCAATTGGTTGCTCCTACAGGCAAATTATCAGAAGATGATGTAAATCATGCAAACTTCTATTTTGTCATAAGGTCAATCATTTTTAAACAAACTATAGGTAATACACCGGACACAGAGACCATGAATAAACATGTTCAAAGAATGGTTGAAGATGCAATCCAATGTAGTGGTGTAGAGATTGTCGAAGAGTTAGGTGAAGGTGAAGATATTTTTTCAGATGAGTTCATAAAGAAAATTGAAGAAGCTAAAATGCCTATTTCAAAGTTCAATGCACTTGTTAAATTACTAAAGCAAGCAATAAAAGAATTTGGTAAAATAAACAAACTTAAGGCGATTGAATATTCAGAAAAGTTAAAACAAACAGTTGATAAATATAACAATAGGGATAATTTAATTTTTGTAAGTGAAACTGTAACAGATTTTGTTGAAAGCTTATCCGAAGAGCTAATCAAACATTATTATGAGCTATCAAAAGATAGAGATATTTATAAAGAAAAAGGATTTGATTCGCCTCTTGAAGGAGCAATATACGATATTTTAATTAGAGTTAGAGATGATCATCAGTTTGATTTTGACGAACAAAACTGTATTCCACTTGCCAAAGAAATTAAAAAACTTATTGATGATAAATCACAATACACCGATTATATTTCAAGGGAAGATACTAAAAACCAACTATCAATGGATTTAGTAAGATTACTTAGAAAAAACGGATATCCGCCAAAATGGAATAATGAGATTTTTACAAGGGTTCTTGCTCAAGTTGATAATCAAAAGAGAAATATATAAATCTAGTATTTGGATATTGTTGAGTAGATTTTAGTTAAGACATTTTATAAAATATAGGAAGAATAGTAATGGCACATAAAGTTTTTATTAGCTATAAAAAGGAAGATTTGCAATTTAAAAATCAACTTGTAAGTTTATTTGGTCAAAAGCATGTTGATGTGATTGATAAGTCGTTAAACGAAATAATTCCAAGCAATAATCTTGATTATGTTATGCAAACATTAAGAAGAGATTATTTAAGCGATTCTACTGTTACAATTTTTCTGATAGGAGAACATTCATCAGAAAATGAAGGGTATGATTTTCATGGTAGACCACATCAAGCATTTATAAAAAAAGAACTACAAGCGACTTTATTTGATCGCGAAAATAATTCCCGCAGCGGTTTACTGGGTGTCGTTTTACCAAACATGTATAGCAAAGTTTATAAAGGAACGAATACTTGTTCAACATGTGGTGGGAATCACAATATCGTAGTCATAGATGATAGCACAGTTATTAAAGAGTTTAGCGCAAATTATTATATAAAACCACATAACAAATGTGCCTATTCTGAAGAAGATAGATATGCAGTTTTGGTAAAATGGAATGATTTTTATTCTAATCCTGAAGAATTTATAGAACAAGCATTTAATAAAAGAAAAGCACCGACAGCTACTCGTGTTACTGTATATCCAAAATAAAGAAAGGACGAGTGATAATTATGATATCTAGTTTTGCTAAATTTAAAATGAATATTAGGTTAATACTAAAACTTTTTTATACGTTATCAACGTCAATATTTGGAGTAGTTGGAATACTTCTTACTTTTATAACATTTGAAGAAATAGGAATCACAAGTGTTTTTCATAAACTTTTAATATTTTTAATAATAGTAATCTTAGCGTTTATTATAAGCGTCCTTTTGGTTGTTTTTGTCTTGAAGAAAAACCGAATTTGGTCAAAAGGGAAAAATAAAGTGTATGCAAGTTATGGTGATCTATTGAAGTATGCATTTAAAATAAAAGAGAAAAACCGAAAAATAATAGTTATACCTGTAAATGATGCTTTTGATACAATTATTGACGTTGGTGGAGAAAGTGTTAGTAATCCTCTAGTGACACCTAAATCTATTCATGGAGAATGGATTATGAGAATTTGTAAACAACTTGAAATAAGTCAAGAAGAACTGAACGGTAAAATTCAAAAAAATTTAGAATTGCAAAAAATTAAACCTGAAAAAATAATCAAAGAAGAAGAGAAATCAAGAGGTAATTTAAGAAGTTATCCAATAGGAACGGTAGCTGTTATTGATGGAAGTAATAATACGACTTTTTATCTTTTGGTGATTTCCACATTTAACGAAAATAATAATGCCAGATCATCAAAACGCAAAATAACTGAGGCTGTTGATGACCTGATTGAATTTTATGATAGTAATGGTCAAGGATACCCACTGTTTATGCCACTTATGGGGACTGGGTCATCGAGAGCAAATATATCTCACACACAATCATTGCGAGTAATAAAATCTTGTATACTAACAGCTGAAGAAAAAATTAACGGATCTATGAATATTATTGTATTTAATGGTGATAGAGATAAAGTCTCGATATTTAATTAAAAGACTATTTTAATAAGAATAAGAAGGTTAAAGCGAAATGAAGGAGATGAAAAATATGGCATATAGAAATGGAACATATGTTGCTTTTGATGGTGGAGGAGATACCGATATAACATCAGGCGACATTAGATATTTTAATTTATTAAAGGCTTGGACGAACTCAAAGGATATAGAGTTTACTTTTAGTGATTCACATCAAAAAACATACCAAGTTAGTGATGACTCAAAATTATCAACGTTAAGAAGTAGATTATCAGAAAGAATTAATAACAGTAAAAATATTATTATAATATTATCAGATGAAACAAAACTTAACAACAGAAATCTTAATTGGGAGATTAAAAGGGCTTTTGAATGTGAATTACCATTTATTATTGTATACCCAGATTATAAAAAAATCCAAAATCCAAATTCTCATAAAAATGTTTGGCCGAATAACTTAAAGAATTTAATTGAAGCAAACAAGATTAAGTGTATTCATATACCATTTAAAAAAGAACCGATTTTAGATGCCATAAATCAATTTTCTGTTGTAACAAAAAAATATCCCAATACAAGTGTTTCTTATTATAGCGATGAAGCGTATAAATCTTGGAATATTTAATGGAAGATAAATAATATATCTGTAAAAAATTAACAATGAAATTGTAACTTTCAATTTATATGATATTTTTCACATAAAAAGAAGCTTGTAAAAAAGTTTAATAAATATTTTGACTAATTATAATGCGGTGGCAATAAATGCTACCGTTTTCTATTATAATAAGACTAAATTTGGGTTATTTTCTAAAACTTGCGGAAAGGGTTTATATATAGGTATTGCCACCGCCAACAATGTCGGGCTTGTATAATAGAGCTTAAAAGCCCACCCTATTCCAAGCCTGCCATGATTTTATTAGATCAAAAAGAACTATTTAAAGGAGGTGAGGTTAATGTGGAAATAAAAAAATATTTGTGTACTAACAAAACAAAGGAGGTGAAGTAAATGTTAGGTATACAGCAATACAAAAAACTACAAGAGTTAAAAGAACTAGGACTATCAAAACTGAAAGTATCTGAAAAACTTAATCTTTCGTATAAAACGGTTTGGAATTGGTGGGATCGTGATGAAGATTTTTTTAATGCTTTTCAAAAAGAACACGAATTTATACTAGATAACTATAGACAGTACATGTTAGAAATATTGAAAATATGTCCTCAGATTAACAACACAGTTTTAATGAAAAGAATTAAGGATGACTTTCCAGATTTTGAAATTGCAAATGCAACTTTTTTTAGGTATGTTAAAAAGTTAAGAGAGCAAACAGGTTTAACTAAACCAAAACGAAAGTTTCAATTGCGAGAACAAACAGAACCAGGCTATGAAGCTCAAGTTGATTTTGGTCAGTATGTTATGAAAAGTGCTTATAAGAAGAACATCAGGATTTATTTCTTTTGTATGACTTTGTCATATTCTAGAATGAAATTTGCTTATTTTTCAGTAGATCCTTTTGATGCAAGAAAGACAATTGATGCTCATATTACAGCGTTTAAGTATTTTGGTGGAAGACCTCAAATGATTGTCTATGATCAAGATAAAACAATGGTCGTATCAGAAAATTTAGGTGAGGTTATTTTTGTTAAAGAGTATGAAGATTTTATAAAAGATACTGGATTTACGATTTATTTGTGTAAAGGATATGATCCTGCAACCAAAGGTAAAATTGAAAAAGCTATTGATTATATTAAACATCAGTTTTTAGATGGCAGAATCTATTATGGATTAGACAGACTCAATCAAGAGTTTATTGATTGGTTGGATCGTGATGGTAACGGGATGATCAATGATACTACCAAGAAGAGCCCAAGAGAAATGTTTAGAAAAGAGTATCCGAAACTTCAAAAGTATTATGAAAAGAAAAACGATGAAATTGTTGTCCATACTGTTTATCATGATGCAGTGGAATATCGAAGTAACCTATATAAATTACCAAAAGGAAATATTGATGAAGGAGATAGAATCAGAATTGAAAGATATGATGAGCAACTAATCTTTTATCATGCAACTACGAATGTTCTTCTTTGTAAACATAGACTTGTTGCTGGAAAAGGAAATATCGTAACACTTCCAATTGAAGTAAAAGAAGAGCCAACCATTGAGGAACTACTTCATAAGGAGTATAAAGGTAATGAATATGCAATTAAGTTTCTAAAAAGGATGCGAGAGCAAAAACCAAGGTATGTTTATCCTCAATGCAGAAAGATTTTTAGTATTAAAAAATTCTATTCTAAGACAGTAATTATTAAGGGGATGAAATATTGTGTAAGTGTTGATACTTGTACAGTATTTGAATTATGCTCATGGCTTGTTATGGAAATGGGAGATACTATTGCTAAAAAGTTTTTACCAACACATACAACCAGACACTATAAGGATAGAGCAGAAGAAATAAGAAAGGAGTCAAAAAATAATGGCTGATGCTAAAGAAATACAAGAACTAGCAAAGATATTAAATCTTCAAAACATTGCAAATGGGACAATAGACTTAAATCAAGAAACTATTTCTAATAAAGAATACCTTTATCAAATATTACTTGAAGAGGTTAATATTAGAAGTGTGAATAGATTAAAAGAGGCTAAGAAAGTATCTAGATTAAAACAAATGATCTTTGACGAGACTAAAATCACGGATGGTCTGAAATGGCAACTCTCAAAGATAAAAGAAATTGATTTTGCCAACAAAAAGCAAAATATCTTTATCATCGGTGAATGTTCAACTGGTAAGACATCGCTTGCGTCCAACATCGGAATGGATGCTCTAGATAGAGGTGCTAAGGTAGTCTACCTAACGCTTGATGAGTTACTAACTGAAGCTAAACTGAAGAAAGGGATATGGAACAATATACTTAACTCAGATGTATTAATATTGGATGATGTGTTTTATCTGTCACCAACAGATGAAGAGCTTATAGAAATATATAAACTTTTAATGTTCTTACAAGAAACAAGAAGCATTATCTTAATCACAAATCGAACACTTAATTCATGGAAAAATATGAAAGTGGATACACACCTAATAGAAACGCTAGCCAAGAGATTATTGCAAGATGCTCAAATTATTACACTTGCTTAACTCTTTGATAGTAGTATCATCAGTCGGCTCAACACAAGTCAAAGTGAATTGAACCAAGTGATGAGGTTATTATCCTCTTTGAAATTGAAATGTTGCTACGAAGCTTTCTCACCCAATACTAATTTATTTGTAAATTTTGAGAATTTATTAGCAAATTAGGGGTAGGGGGGTCTAAATCTCTACAGGTAAAGACCCTTCATCGAGCCTGGGGTTTCGTGCGAATTTTTTTCATTTCAAAGGTGGCATCAATCGCACAAGAAGAATCAAGATCAATTAGCCAGAACGTTCAATGGGGGAAACGTGTGGCATTTCAATCAGGTAAAGTATCATTTGCTTATAGTAGTTTTCTGGGCTATAAAAAAGTAGATGACAAAATAGTTGTTGTTGAAAAAGAATCAGAAATAGTTAAAAATATATATAGTGATTTTTTAGTTAAAGGTAAAACACCTACTGGTATCGCAAAAGAACTAAAGCAACTTGAAATTAAAACACCATCTGGTAAAAATAATAATTGGACCACGAATAATATTATTTCAATTTTAACTAATGAAAAATACAAAGGAGATGCCTTACTTCAAAAGACATTTACTGAGAACTACTTAGATCAAACCATAGTAAAAAATACAGGACAAGTTCCACAGTATTATGTAGAAAACAGTCATCCAGCCATTATAGAACGTGATATGTGGGAACTTGTACAAGTTGAAATGAAAAGAAGAGATAATCTTGGCGCTAAGTATTCAGCCACAGATATCTTCTCA
>Ga0265294_10008445_pt1 | contig 12026 bp, 13 predicted proteins | sample MunlanPumphouse3_FD_192504 | JGI IMG/M metagenome (GOLD analysis project Ga0265294, IMG submission 192504) | Groundwater microbial communities from a municipal landfill in Southern Ontario, Canada - Pumphouse #3 | ecosystem: Environmental > Aquatic > Deep subsurface > Groundwater | place... | reverse complement strand
CGAGTCCCATCGGGACGGCATTTTAGATAGCAAACTACAGCTACACAAGATTATAGAGTCCTGTAGGGACGGCATTTCAGATAGCAAACACCGACCAGTTCATAATCAGACTCTCGTAAAATGGGGGTATGCCTGTTTCAGATTTACTTGACAGAAGCTCTTGCTTTTGTGCTGATGTAATCATGGATTTAAAAAAGAGCTATTTGATTGCAGATGGACAATATCCCCTGGTGTGCACAGACCTTGTGCACGATGAGATCATTCTGTACAATCTGGATAAAGAGGCCCAGGCTCGGCTTTTTGCAGAATTTGAGCGCATCACCGCAAAAAAGATAGACCGGGAAAGCAAACTGGAGGCTCTCTCCGGAGGCCAGAAGGTAGTGCTGATGGCGCTTTTGGCGCTTTTATCACCAGCACTCAGGATAGAATTTGTGCATTTGACTCACTCTCTGGATCAAGATAAAGCCTCGCAGATCCTTGATTTGATCCGGCAGAGCAGCAAAGAAATAGTACTCAGGGAGAGCTCATGATTTCTCTGCCTGCAGGCAAAAGAGATATCTGGCCGGGCTTTGCCCTTAGCTGGAAAAATCCCCTCAGCTTTCAGATGGGCAAAAGCTACTATCTCAAAGGTGACAATGGCAGCGGCAAAAGCAGCTTTATCCACAGCGTTCTGCTTCCTGCTTTATCTGGCAGAAAAGACCTCTATGTGCTATGCTTGCAGCAGCAGATGCATCTGCAGATCTATGCGCTGAGAGCTCAGGCAGCGATCTTCCGGCCGGGCTTTGCGATCCGCAGCGAAGAGGATGTCTGGCGCTATCTCTGGCAGGATTTGGCTAGCAGGCAGGACGAACTGCCGGTATATGTAGTCGCAGATGAAGCGCACAGCCTGGATATTCCCCAGGACATCCAGAGGCCGATCTGTTTGATCTACAGCTCTCACCGCTATCAATTACCAGAGACTCACATATTGGATTTTGTTCAGGTAAGCCCGCAAGAGACGGTTATCCATGCTTAAGCTAATTCTGGCTTCGCTGCTCTTTCTGCTGTATTGCATCGCTTTCGGCATTATCTGGCTGCACAATGTTCCTCTGCAATTCATCGCTTTGGGGCTCACTGTGCTGCTTTCGTTTATCATTCTGGGAGCTCGCAAGCTTGGGCAGCAATTGCTGATTCTGTTGCCATTTGTGCTGATGCTTACTCTGGTTTACGCCGTTTTCATCCTGCTTGGCATCAGCCCAAAAGATACGGTGCCCCTGGGCTATTGGGTGCATTACGGCCTGCCCCGGGTGCTGCTACTGCTAAGCTCAATCCTGGCCTTTCGCCTATGTTACGCTTATGTATCTGTGGATGATCTGATCCGTTCGGATTTGAGCATACACCGGATCAAGTATCTGATCTTGGGCAAGATTCTGTACAGTGCGGCTTTTCATTCTCACGCTCAGATCAAGCTCTGGCAAGAGCTCAGCCCCAGTATGAGGCAGCCGCCCAAGGGCTTTCAGCAGCGGTTTAAGCGAGCCCTTGCCGCCACTCTTGGTTTGGTGCTCTTTACTCTCGCCGAAGCTGAAACTAAGGGTGAGAAAATCGATAATCTCATTCAAAACTGTCATAAGGAGTTATGATGAAATGGTATTTCACGGTCGGATTCACCGTATTGGTGATGGTTACCACTCTTCTGATCCGCATTCCCGTTCCCGGAGGCGGATACTTTAATTTTGGGGATGTCGTCATCGTGTTTTGCGGACTTTATGCCGGGCGCAGGAGCGCACTGATAGCCGGGGGTGTGGGTTCGGCTTTGGCAGACCTGATCGGCTTCCCTCTATTTGCTCCCATCACTCTGGTGGCCAAAGCTTTATTGGGGCTATTTGCCGGTATGGGAAAAACAGCCGGAAGCTGGATGAAGAATATCTGGCCTTTGATAGGAGCATTGATGATGGTAACGGTGTATTTTGCCGGCACCTGGATCATGCCCAGCTTTGGCAAAGCCGCCGCTGTGGCCGATCTCCCCGCCAATCTCTTGCAAGCTGGCTTTGGCTTTGTGGGCGGGAGATTGCTTTTTGCAGCCTATACCAGAATCGAAAGTCTATCCTGATCGCCAGAGCCTTGCTGGCTTGCAATCCATGCTTGCCCTTCTGGCAAAAGAGCTTATCATATCTTATAGTTCAAAATAAACTCATAAGGTGGAAATTATGACGATACCTTTTAATATGAAACGCATGAAGGAAACTGAACTCCATTACCCCCAGCGTTTTGCTACCATGCTACAGAAGGACTACGGTCTGATCTTTTACAATGAAGGCAACAAATCCTCCCAAGAGAGTAATCATGCTGTGATCAGAGACCATATTGGCATCGAAAGCAGCATCCGCGATATCGTTTCATTTTACAAATCCAAAGGCATCAAACCCTGCCTCTTTTCTGCTCTGGAAGCTGACGAACTGCCCAAGATAAGACCCTCCCTGGATAAACATGGCTTTCAGCTTGAATTCAAGGAGCATGAGTATTTCTTGCATGATCATGAAGGCAGCCTGCGCCCGGCAGGTGATCTTGTGATCCGGCGCCTTAAAAAGCTGAATATCGACATCATGGAAACCATCGCCCTGGAATATGGTGGAGACTGGACTATCAAAGTGGTGGAGCGGCACCTGCTCTATCCCACCTACCACCTTTTGGCTGGATTTTATGCCGGAGAATTGGCAGCCCTGGCCTCGGTGAGCATCTATGCCGGTTACAGCAGAGTCTCAGATATCTTCACCAGAAAGAAATTCCGCGGCAGAGGATATGCCGGCACTATGATTCACCATCTGGTAGATTACCATCGCGGCCTTTCCCAAAACTATCTCTACCTCATATCGGAAGATGCCGGCACCACTAAAGTTGTGGAAAAAGGAGGTTTTAGCAGATTGCCTCTGGATTTCCAGACTTGGGTGGCTACCAAAGAAACCTGATAGTTTCAGCTTTTCAAGAGCTTCTCCAGACCGTTGAGCCGGATTTGGATGATCAGAGTCGTATTCTGTGAGATTGCGAGCCTTTCAGCCTCCCGGTCTGCAAGGCAAGTTAAGCTACTGGTAATATTCATGCTTATGGAACGATATTTGCATCTTAACATAACCACACAATAAGTTTAATAAAATTGTGGCTGTTCAGCTTCGATAAGGAGGTTTATTATGAAGTGCATTGTTAGCCTTGTTGCCCTAATGCTGCTCTGCGGCAGCGTCTTTGGCATTATTTGGGAGCCTGCTCCCCAGCTCATCGGCGATGCTGCAGTCAGCTTTGCCGGAGAGCCTGCCGTACAAGCGGTGGGAGATACCATCTATATCGCCTATCTGTCAAGGATAGACGATGATCATTCCTGCCTAAACTTCACGAAATCACACTCTGGCAGCAGCTACACCATCCAGGTGATGGACCCTCTGGAATTCCCCATCAGCTCCGCTCCCGGAGCTCCCAGTCTGGTGCTGGACCTGCCCAAGATCACAATTATGGTAAAAGGAGAGGACTTTCTGTATCAAAGCCACTCAGCCGATTTTGGCATGAACTGGACTTGCCAGAGGCTGGATGAAGGCTTGATCGAAAGCAACGACCCCTATCCTTTGATGTCCGCAATAGCTACAGGCACCAGGAATTTCACCGTGAAATCCCAAGCCATTGATTCTTGCATGCTTTTTATGAACCAAGATAAATCAATGAATGATACGAATGTTTACTTTTCCGGCAAAGACGTGATCAGCGGTCCTGTGATGGTAAATTCTGATCTGCGCATCAAACAAGCTGGAGGGGGGTACAATAACGGCTGGCCCACCTTTCACGAACCGGTAACGCTCGCCGGAAACGTGATTAGCTCTCCCTCAAGTTATCCTGTGAATCAGGTTTTCCAGGGCGGATTGATCGAAAATGCGGCTCCGGAGCTCTTTCGCCCCAATCTTGAACTGTTTAAATACGACTTTCTGTCAGACGCACAAGTGATCGGGCAGGATGATGAAGATTGCATCTATCTGATGGAGGTGGATGGGACAAACTTTACCATGTGGAAGGGCACTATTACTCAGCCTTACACTGTTAATGCCGATGTCTATGCCCCTTATCCCAGTGTAGGCGGCACTCCTTTATTCAGCAACAGCTTCACCGTAGTGGATACTATATGGTCCGATACTTATTTTGGCATTTTGTTTGAAAAGCTCTTCGTAAAAGGTACCCTCTGGCTCAAGGGCACTTTTAGCGGCCAGCACAGTATCTATTGTGATTCTGATATCTATCTGATCGGAGATATCCTGCTCAGTAACACGACCCCTCCAAACTCACCCGATCCGGACTCTTATCCTAACCCTTCAGAAAAGGTCAGCCTGATCAGTGATAAGCAGATCATCATCAAATACGGTTACAGGCACCCGGCGGATTCTGTGCGGATACATCCCAATATCGGTGCTGATAACGAGTATCCAGCTCCCTTCGGGGGAGGGGTTTTCATCTATGCAGACCTCATCGCACTAAATAAGGATCCTGATAATTCTCGCCGTGACGGAATGTTCACTTTTGAATACCAGCATCCGCATCCTTCCGTCCCTGCAGTGAACATGACATTCGATACAGAATCTTACTATTTTGACTGGATAGACCTGCATCGCAGACATTATCCTCAGACTGCAGCCAACCCCTGGCCTCACAATATAGACTACCCCTGGTACAATCCTCTCTGGCCGGAAAAAGCACCTTACCTGGAAAGGGGGACAGTGAATCTTTGGGGCAGCCTATACCAAGAGCGGCAGGGTTACTTGCACAGATCACGCAATGATGCTGAATACCCCAGCGGCTCGGGCATCTGGGATATCGATCTGGATATGTGCGGAGGGCCTGTGAACACGAATCAGGTGAATGACCCCGTGATTCCAGACCTGATCTATGGTGCGGGAAACTACCCTGGAGCTTTAGGAAGCGGAGTGGGTTATAAAAAGTGCTTTAACCATGATTCCCGCAGCTTTGACAATATGCCCCGCACTGATATCTGGGGCCTGGGCGCCCTGGTCACTGAATCTGTCGGTTTTGACTACCCTTCTTCTGTAGTAAAATGGCATAAGCTAAATAAACCGGTAGTGCATAAATCCATGGACCAGATAGACGGAGAATATCTGTATCATCTGAATAATACACTGTTTACAGATGAAGCGGCTTATCCGCAAGACCTGCCGGAAGATTGGGAGATCGTCCAAGCCAAGCTCCTGGCCGACGGCAATGTCATCACCCTGCAAAAAAGCAGCCAAAATCAATCCTGTCGCCTGCAGATCTCAGACCTGGAGCAGAGCAGCCCCAGCGTGATCCATACCTCGCCCTATACGCAGGATTATATCTCCCTACATCGCATCTGGGATGGATTCCTCTTTGTGATTCCCGCAGATGCAGACAACGCTGCCACGCTGATTCGTCTGGATGAAAATGGCGGGATCGTTTCCACGAGTGATACCCTGCCTCTTCCTGTCGATTTCGGATCAGAGCCCTTATATGATTCCAGGATCGCTTTGAGCACCCCCGAGCCCGGCCTCCTGCATGCCTGTTTGTGGGCCAAAGATGCGCCCGAAGGCTCTGCTTTCTGGCACCTTCAGGGCAATATAGACCCTCTCTCTGCGGATGATCCTGCCATCGTGCCCTCCGCACTGTCCCTGAGCTGCTATCCGAATCCCTTTACTGATACTATCCTAATGGAAGTAAAATCTCCCCGGAGTCAGCCAGTAAAGATAAATATCTACAATGTGAAAGGACAGAAGGTGAAGACCTTGCAGCTGGGCACGCAAAGCGGCGCCGGACAAATCACCTGGAATGGTAATGATGAGAAAGGTCAGCCGGTGGCTCAAGGAATATACTTTGCCAGAATCGCCGATGCACAGCACAGCAAGACCACAAAGTTACTGAAAATCAAATAATCTAAGCTTACTAACGATAGAGTTAGGGGAGTTCCTGATTACAGAGCTCCTCTAACTCTAATCTTTCTAAACTTTCTAAACTATCTAAACCTTCTCAACCCTCTAACGCTCCCACTCTGCCTCAAAATTGACTTCCGGCACAAAATCGTAAAATTGCCAATAGTAGATATCCCACTCGTCCTGCGTGCTTTGTTCCGGATTTGCAAAAGGATAGTGCAAGAGCTTGCTGCCCTGGGGCAGACGCAGGCTATAGCTGGCATAGGCCAGCGGTTTTCCCCAGGTCAAAGCCGATAGCAGCACATAAGAAGCCTGACTTCCCTGTAAGCTTTGCTGATAGCGGATGCGGATGGTCTCATAGCTTTGGGGCTGCATGCTGAGCTGAAACCAGAAGCCTTGCGGGCTGATCTCAGATACGGCGAAGCTTTTCTGCTGCTCTTCTATGCTCACGCTCACCTGCATAGCCCGGCTTTGTTTTTCATTTGCCGGCACGGGGAAGAAGATAGCCTGCTGAAGCGCCTTAGTGCCGCTATTGTAAAAGCCAAAATCGCCCTCAAACAGCCAGAGACTGTCTTGCACGGTGAAGCTCAGCTGCTCCGTCTCAAAGCTGAGCCCTCTGCCTTGCGCTGGCAGGAAAGCGGGGAAAGTGCTCCAAATCAAGATCAGCAAGAGGGTAGACAGCTTTGCTGGATACGACGTTTTGCTGGATTCGATGTTTGCTGGATTGGATGCGTCTCGCGTCCAGCAAGGCCGGAGGTCTTGAAAAATGAGCAGATCCCAGGCCCTGCAGGCGAGACGCCTACAATCCAGCAGATCTACCCGGTTTTCAATCCTCTGAGCAACTTTCAGGTAAACTCCAGCTTTTATAAAAAACCGCAAACAGCTCAGGCCTTCATTTCAACATGATGAATCTTGCCAAATCCAGAGCATTATCCCCCTGCACAAGCTGCAGAAAATACACTCCGCTATTCAGCTTGGGCGGTTGCCAGGACTTGGTGAACGGATATTCTCCCACCATCCGGCCTTTGACGTCAAAAAGGCGTATCTTGTCAAAATGGGCCTCGCTTTCGCCCAGATCAAGCTGCATTTTCTGCTCTGGCTTGATCACATTGGGGCTCAGCTTCAGGCTTACTGCCGGTATTTCCTGATGCGCATCTTGATTGGAAACGGCTTGCAGCACCACATTATACACATAGCATCCGGCCGGTTCGGCATAAAGCTGCTCATCAAAGACCAGCTCATCGGTTACCGGATGGCGGATTTGTAATCGGGTTCTGGCACAGGGCAGAATCAGCTCTATCATCCCTTCTGCATCGCTATGTGCCCAGGGGGTCCAGGCACCTTGATAGTATAGCGGAATATTCGCTGCTGGCGTCCCGTCTTGATATTTAGTATAGACCGTGATGATGGACCTGGTGCTACTGTCGTATTCTGCCACCATATCCGGATGATCGCTTTTTGCCCAAAATTCGAGATATTCGAACCCGCCCGGGTCAATCAATCCGGTCTGATAGATGCTTTGCGTGGAGATCAAGGGACTAAGATTGACATCGCCACCCGGCCCCCAGCTTACCTGCTCTGTTGACGAAAACCCGCCTTCAAACTGGAGCTGTAAAAAACCCGATTCAGGACTAACGCCCAAATCAGGCATCAGGGCATTGAGATTGATGGTTATAGGATAAGCCTGTTCATCATTCGGTAGGTCCAGCACGGGATTGATCGAATTTACGCCATCGCTGATCGTAATTTCATGGTCTGAGAACATACAGCTTTCCCAGCCAAATTGCAGCATGAGATCGCCGCTATCATCAAACCAGAATTGCTGGATTGCTCTGGGAACCATAGGATTAGCCAAGAGCAGCACTGCAGCGGAAAAAAGCAGTAACATAAATATCTTACGCATTTCATACCTCCTTTAATTAGGTGAAACACAGCTATTTACTAACAAACTATACATGCATAATTTGTTCCATAACACACAGTGACTCCACCGCTTCTTAGCGGATCAGCAATACTTTTGAAATGGCCTGACTATCCCCTGCTTTAAAGCGGATAAAATATACTCCCGCAGGCAGCGATATACCGGCAGAATCCCGGCCATCCCAGCTTAACTGTCTCTTCCCAGCCCCCAGCTCCTGCTGATACACCTTCTCACCCCGGAGATTGTACACCGCAGCTTTGATAGAGGCTCCCGCTTTGGCATCCAGGGCGATATTCACCTGATTGCGAAAGGGATTGGGATAGACGTTATCTACTCTGAGTGCGGGCACAGCCTGGGCGATATCGTCTTCATTGGCAATTCCCGGATTCCAGATGCGATTTACATATTCGGGATGATCCACAAAGGGATTGCGGTTATACTGAAAGCCATGCAGGGCGTCGTTTCTGCTTTGCTCTGCTGCATCCGGAGGGTCTGAATAATGCCACTGTATCATAGTGTCAAGCATGTTTACACCCCCTTGATACAGCGAATCGCCATAGCGGGTATAAAAATACAGGATGGCTCTGGCCGTATTGCCGCGATATTCCGGATTTACCTGAAAAACAGTGTGTTGCCAATTGTCATAACCCCGATAGCTTTGCAGGGGAGTATGGCTGTAATACACATCAGAAGCGGCAGTACTGGCCACATTGCCAAAGGGCAGGTTGCCCCGCGAGGAGTTTACCTGCATGGTAGTGATAAAAAGGTGATGAAGATCGGCCTTTTTTACCGAAGAGGATGGATTAAACCAGCTTTGTGCGTAGGTATGCTCGGTATTGGGACTGCTCTGCCCGGAATAGCTACTGCTGATATTATATGTTTCTCCGGTATAAACGCAGGTGACTTGTCCGTTAACGTTATCAAGCTCTTGAAAGAGGAAGACTTTAGCGCCGCTATAGCTGGAATAAGTATTGGTCGAGATCAAGTTTCTCAGTGCATAGAGCAGATCATCCCCCGTGAGGTCATCCACACCATCATAATAATCTGCGCCAGCGCCAAAAGCCAGCAGCAGGACGAAGAGGGTGCATATAGTTTTTATCTTTATATTCATGTTACTTTCCTTTTATACGTAGATGGGCTTGCGCGGAGGCAGGGTAAATAGTTCAGTTTCGATGAGCTGTACCAGGATATGCAGGATCATGGTATGAATCTCCTGCACGCGATCGCTCTTGGGATATGGCACGATCAGTTCATAATCCGTGCTTCCGGCTATCTCTCCTCCGGAGCCGCCCAAAAGTGCCACGGTAAAGCAGCCCAGCTTCTGAGCCATAGCCAGGGCTTTGATCACATTGGGGGAATTTCCGCTGGTGGAAAGGCCTATCACCACATCACCAGAGTGTGCATAAGCTCTCACAGCCCGCGAAAAGACCTCATCAAAACCGTAGTCATTGGCCACACAGCTGATATGGGAAGGATCGCTGATGGCGATGGCGGCCAGAGGCTCCCGATCCTGATAATAACGGCCGGTAAGCTCTTCGGCAAAGTGCATGGCGTCGCACATACTGCCGCCATTGCCAAAGATGATTACCTTGCCCTGCTCGCGATAGCTCTGGGCGATCCTCAGCCCGATCTGCTCGATAGTCTTCAGGTTCTGCTCCTGGGCACAAAAGCGCTGCAGCTCGGTTTGAGCCGCCGTGAAAGCTGTCTTGATCATTTCTTGCATTTTATTTATCTTCCTTACGATTTTTGGAGTTTACATGAAAGATGATTGTTTGGAGTTGAAGCGCCATACGGAGTCTATACATATACTACCAATTACTTAGGCGCTTTGACTTCAAAGAATCTGACTTTCATTCCCGGTGGCGAAAGTCGGCTTTCAGTCAAGTTCAAGCGGCTTTCGCCATTACGCATTTACTATCAATCTTATAGCCGTTTGGACTTCAAAGATCTCCCTATCATTATTCATTGGCGAAAACTGCTCTCAATCAAGATCATCCCGCTTCCGCAATCAGCCAAATCCCCTCTGAAGTCCAACGCGCTTTCATAAATCATTCCAATATGGGAAACTTGTTTCAGCGCGTTGAACTCCAGACGGTAGTGCTTATAATTCATAATATCAGGCTTTGAGTTCAGCTTCCTGAATCTTATCCATCTCTTTCATAGCTTGCTCGATCAGATTCATCCGCTCTTTATAAGGCATAAACGCACTCTTAAAGCCATTCAAGATCACCTTTTTCACAGTGGGGAAATCCCAGCCATACTCATCTATCGCCAGCATGTATTCATTCGTTACAGTAGTATCGCTAATGGTTCTATTATCGGTATTTACCGTCACCCGGATCCCCTTATCCAGATAGGACGCTATGGGATGGCTGCGGATATCCGGCACCGCCTTGGTATCGAGATTGCTCTTGATGCAGACCTCCAAAGGGATGCGGTGGTCATTTACATAATTCAGCAGATCTCTGTCCTCCGCCAGCCGGGTTCCGTGGCCGATGCGGTGTGCTCCGCAAAGGTGCAGGGCCTGATGGATGGATTCGGCTCCGGCCGCTTCTCCGGCATGGATGGTGATGTTCAGGTTATGCTTGCGGGCCAGATCAAAGGCAGCTTTATGCTCCCGGGCCGGTTGATTGTATTCTCCTCCCGCCAGATCAAAGCCGATCACGCCCTTATGCTTAAATTCCATGGCCAATTCGGCCAATTTCAGCGAAACACTGGGGTCCATATTGCGGATTCCACAAATGATCACTCCGGTTTTGATGCCAAAATCCCCTTCTGCCTTCTGCAATCCGTCTATCACAGCCTGAGCTATCTTGCTGAGGCTCAGCCCTTCATTGGCGTGCAGTATAGGCGAATAGCGCAGCTCCAGATACCGCAGATTTTCCTTAGCTGAGTCCTCGGCCAGCTCATAAGCCGCCCGTCGCAGACCTTCCTCGGTTTGCAGCACCAGATTCACGATATGAAAGCCCCGCAGATAGTCTTCCAGGCTCCGGGTATGCTCCCCGCAAACGATGAGCTTCCCCAGCTCACCCTCATCCATAGTGGGCAGCTCTACCCCCTGTTTTTTAGCCAAATCTATGATCGTGGCAATGCGCACACTGCCATCCAAATGCACATGTAAGTCCGTCTTAGGCAGACTCTGTACCAGCTCTTTTGTCAGTTTGATCTTCATAATTTCTTTCCTTTTATCCTATATTGCAAGCTATTTGATAAATGCCTTACTGTCAATAGATTTCTTGGAAATAGATTTTTGATGGCGCCGAAGATATAGCCGTCACTTTCTATACGGTGCAAATGCACTGGACTAGTTTGAAAGTTTTCAAGTTTTCAGGTTTTGAAGTTTTCATGTTTTGGAGTTTTGAAGATTGTTTGGAGTTAAAACCGGCTAACCCAGCCCTACCCTATCCACTAATTTTGAAGCCGGTTTTGACTTCAAAGAATCTTGGTTTCCAGGTCGTGGAGTTCTGCATGATTGTTTGGAGTTAAAATCGGCTAACCCAGCCCTACCCTATCCACCAATTTTGAAGCCGGTTTTGACTTCAAAGAATCTTGGTTTTCAGGTCGTGGAGTTCTGCATGATTGTTTGGAGTTAAAACCGGCTAACCCAGCCCTACCCTATCCACCAATTTTGAAGCCGGTTTTGACTTCAAAGAATCTTGGTTTTCAGGTCGTGGAGTTCTGCATGATTGTTTGGAGTTAAAATCGGCTAACCCAGCCTAGCCTATCCACCAATTTTGAAGCCGGTTTTGACTTCAAAGAATCTTGGTTTCCAAGTTACCCCCCCTTTTTAATCGTATCAATCCGTTAGATCAGTTCAATCTGCGTTCTATTAAACCTTATCTGCGTTCTATCAATCTCTCGATTTCCCTCTGACTCACTAACGTTTCTCACTTGTGCAACCCACTATCCGACAACAAAATAGCCAATAATAGAACTTGACAAAAATACCCCGTATCTAATTATGGTAACGTGTCTTACACAAAATATCAATACGAGGTATCACGATGATATATCTAAGAACAGCCCAAATCAGTCAAGTTAAAAATTCCCACTTAGTGGAAAGTAATGGTTATTCTCTCTTTCAACGCTTCAAAATTAGAAGCATACTGAAGTCTAGCTTCATTGACAAAGAGAAGGGTCATTCAATTGAATATATGTTATATATGATGCTGCTGATTATGCTTCAAGAGTCCAAG
>Ga0265294_10008444_pt1 | contig 12028 bp, 9 predicted proteins | sample MunlanPumphouse3_FD_192504 | JGI IMG/M metagenome (GOLD analysis project Ga0265294, IMG submission 192504) | Groundwater microbial communities from a municipal landfill in Southern Ontario, Canada - Pumphouse #3 | ecosystem: Environmental > Aquatic > Deep subsurface > Groundwater | place... | reverse complement strand
TAACGTCTTCTGCCACCAGGAGTTCTCACTGGATGAAGTTTTCCTTTTTCTTCCCAAGACAAAAGTGTCATGCGGGTAACGTTTAGAATCTCCATTACATCTTTCATAGTATATAGCTTCATATATTCTGCCTCCAATAGTTTTTTACTATATACTATTATATTATATTATACTTTAAAGTATAGCCGCTTCATACCTCCTTAGTTCAATATCTTTGCCTAAAACGTCCATTTTTATATCCATTCCTTTCGCGAACGCTCAAGCACAAACCTTCATGAAATAATTTCATTCAAACTTATTTCCTGCATTTAATTATAAGGTTTATCCGGGTGGATGGGTAGCAGCAAAATCGTGGCAGTCAGGCTAAGGCATAGCTAACAAAAGGTATGTTACTCTTGACAACGCTTATGAGCATGTAATATAATTTTCCTTGCTGAGAACATATTCAGTTGGGCGTGCGGTAGTGGCGGAACTGGCAGACGCGCTAGATTCAGGTTCTAGTGGGGGCAACTTCGTGGAGGTTCAAGTCCTCTCTACCGCACCATAGATAATACGGGAGGCGAAGCCTCCCTTAATTATTTTCTGGGAGATGAAAGTTGGTTGGTTTAGTGGTTGAGTGCAAAAATAGTGCAAAATGTTTTTTGTTTACGGTGGGCGGGGGGAATCCTACTCACTGACTTTTATAGTCGCAGATGGTAAGCGTTAAAAACTTCACACATATCAAAGATAGAAAAAAGGTGAGAAAATAACCTGAACACCAAAAGGAGGGGATATTGTGGAGAATGACGAATTGATTATGAGGAATTTGTTAAAGTCCGCTTATGAGCCTAAAAATAAAGACTGGACCACTGCCAATAAGATTGCTGAAAATGGTGGTGAACCCACTTTATAAATACTTTAACATTTGAATCAAATATTGCCCCGAAAGAACCTCTGTTTCATCCCTGTCTAGCGCTCTTTGTCCAAAACTTACAAAGCCATTAGAAGCATAAAAATCAATAAGGCTTGGCTTGTCCTCACATTCAAGATAAACAATTTTTCCGCCAATCAACTCTTGAACATGGGAAACCTTTTTACATGCTAGGAGCAGTAATTCATCTCCTGTTATTAACTTGTTATAGCCGCTTGAATAGTTTTTACCAAGTTGTGCTAGCAACGGTGCGGAAATGCGATAACCTTTCCTATCTGGATCATAGATTCCAAATTTATTTATTCTTTTTCTTTGTGTCTTAGATATACTACTGTTATTAGATACAATTATATTTTTATTTGCTAGCGTAAAATAGCCAACAATAACCAGTTCATTTTTATAAGATGAAAAAACAAGATGTGTTGCTGATATACTCTGTCTTGCAAATTCAATAGCACTGTTATGTAAAAAAGATTCAACATCCATATTTAACGGACAAGAAAATTGGGAGAGAATTATTTTAGTTTCTTTCTCTCCCAATTCTTCAATCATATCTTTTAGTAGAACACTTGAATATCCATCCACTTAGTGCTTTTCTCCAAAAAGATCTTTTATTTGGCATTTTGTAATTTCACGGTAAGATTTTGATAGCTGGACACCTTTACTACTCTTCTTCTGCGCATTTTCCAATGCTGAAACTAGATTCTTACTTAGTCGTTTGTCTTTAATAACAACATTCTTAAATATGCTCTTTGTAGCCATGAAACCACACCTCCTAACAATAAAGGTCAATACGCTACACGCATTTATGTAATTAGTATAACCCATATATCATTTAATAAACAGAGGATTCTAATTGCAATTGTTTAATATTATATGTAATTTCAGTGGTTTTATCCACATGTTAATTGTTAATAATTAAAACCATCCCTGAATTACGGAGAGGTGCTGTTGGTTTATATAGGTAGTATATGGCTATAATTTACCTATGTAAATATAACATAGGAAATTATCATTGTTTTTTCTGCAAATTTTAACTGATAAACTTTTCTTATTTTCATTGTAGCATTATTGGACTGCTGCCATTGAGTGCGCTATTTTGCTCGTGATCCTCTCCACAAAGACTCCTATACATTTTACCTCGCTTGTATATTGGTGGAATCCGGCGGGTTACCTTTAAAACAAGCCACTGGGTTAATATAGGTAATGCTTAATTATTAATCTTCAGGGAAAACATATCACAGTAGGTAAAATAAGTGGACTGCACTTTCAACTGTATAATCCATGTCGATACCAGGTAATATCATATATTTCGCGTAGAAAACTTTCATAAAATATGTTAACATTGGGGAAATTAACAGGATTGGTGTCGAAATTTGATTTATATAATATTAGGTTGCTTGGCCTTTATTATTCTAACTATGTTTGATCAAAATAAATATAAACAAATCCACAATTATCTCAATTTATGTTTCCCAACTGGTATCTTGATACTGGCGTTTTCTACTGTGGCCATTTTGCTAAATGGATTTGCGAGTTTTGCATTACCTTTGTTTTTCCGAATGGTATTTTATGCACTGGCAGTCTTGTCCTTAATTCTCCAGCTTTATACCTTGTTCTTTGCACTGCCCTTTAGTAAAACTTATGTAAATTTGGGGAAGGGAAATCAGGTCATCGATACTGGAATGTTCGCTCTTTGCCGTCATCCCGGTGTAATATGGTTCTTCTTTTTCTATCTCTTTCTCTGGGTTGCTTCCGGTAAAATGACGGTATTGTGGGCGGGAATTATCTGGACAATCCTAGATATTCTGCACGTTTACATACAGGATCGTTGGTATTTCCCCAAAATATTGAACGAATATAACTTGTATATAACAAGAGTACCATTTCTAATTCCCAATAAAAATAGTTTAAAAAATGCTTTTCAGATGAAAAAATATTAATGAAATGGATTATATATAGAATATGGTAAAAATTATGATTTATGTTGTTATTTAGGTTTAAATGTTATATGCTAAACGAAGCGAAATATAATTAAAAATGGGTAAAGATCTGTTTGCATATTTGAGTGTGCTGAAATGCTTAATACAGAATGTTTGAGCCATATTAGCCGTTTGTGTAATGATATATTTTTGGGGGAGCATTAATGAATCTTGACCAAAAGTTCGAAGAAAAGCAATATAATCAAATATGGCAGGAGTACTGCGGCTTTTTGGATCTTTCTCTGCCTCAATATATGGACATTCAGGATCGCCTAATGCTCGAGCAAATTGAACTCTATTCCAAATGCGAGCTTGGCAGGTACATAATGAAGGGGAAAACCCCCCGTAATGTCGAAGAATTCAGAAATACAGTTCCTCTAACGACCTATAAAGATTATGCTGATATTCTGTTGCCAAAAGTTGAGTCAGCATTGCCAGCAAAGCCTTTACTATGGATTGAGACGACGTGGGAAGGGGCTAAGAATCCAATAAAAGTGGCTCCATATACTGAGAGTATGATTAATTGCTATAAGACTAGTTTAATGGCTTGCATGATTTTAGCCACCAGTGATCAGAAAGGGAGTTTTTCTTTAAGGGGTGGAGAGAATTTTCTGTACGGAATGGCACCTTTACCATTCATTACTGGTATTGTCCCTCATGTTGTTTCAAGCGTAATGTCAGTTAATTTCATGCCTCCCACACATGAGGCTGAGCTAATGAGTTTTAAAGAACGAAATGCTGCTGGGTTTAAAATGGGATTACAGAAGGGTGTGGACTTGTTTTTTGGCCTCAGTAGCATAATTGCTAAAATGGGTGACAATTTTGCCTCTGGAAGCAGTTCTGGGGGCGGATTCAACATTCTGAGAAATTCCCCCACAATGAATTATCGCCTCCTTAAAGCTTGGATAAAGAGCAAACACACGAAGACTCCAATAATGCCAAAGGATATATGGAAACTAAAAGGATTAATATGTGCTGGTACTGATTCGGCAAGTACCAAAAACAAAATTGAGCATGATTGGGGGGTTAAACCTCTAGAAATGTTTGGAGGTACTGAACCGGCTTGTATTGGGACGGAGACATGGAGTAAGGATGGATTGGTTCTTTTCCCGGATGTTGCTTTTTATGAGTTCATCCCCGAGTTAGAGATGGAAAAGAATATTGATAATCGCTCTTATGTTCCCAGTACATATCTGATGGACGAATTGGTTGCCGGCAATCATTATGAATTGGTCATTTCCAACTTTAAAGGAGGAGCTTTTGCTCGCTATCGGACCGGAGATATGTTCCAATGCATATCGCTAAGTAACGAAGATGATGGCGTTAATTTACCCCAGTTTATCTATATTGACCGGGTACCTTCAGTCATAGATATTGCAGGATTCACCAGAATAACCGAAAATACTATAAACGAAGCTCTAAAAATATCAAAACTTGATATTGACGAATGGTTTGCCCTAAAGGATTCGGATGAGTTTAGGAGGGCTTTTTTGCATATTTATGTTGAAGTTGGAAATGAAGGAATGAACGTAGGACTCACTAAAGAGATAATTAATGAACATTTGGCCATATATTTCCGCTATATTGATGTAGACTATAAAGATTTAAAATCCCTGCTAGGGATTGAACCTCTGGTGGTATCAATAATACCCCGAGGCACAATCAGTCAGTTTGCTAAGATATCAGGACGGCAAATTAGAAAAATAAACCCATCGCCCTATGATGTTATTGATATTCTTAAAGTTGCGCATGGGGAAAGCAGAAGAGAGGTTTGTTAATGCCCTTTTCGCAGGTATTCTTTTGGGCGGTGCCCATAATTGCATTAGTGTGTTATTGCGTGATTATGCTCTTTTTGATATTGGCTCAAAAAGATAAATACATCCGTGCGTTCATGCCTTTCTTAATTGCACTGATAATATGGGGCGCTTGTTCCCTGTTTATGAAGCTACAACTTTATCCAGGGGTCTTGTTTTGGAACAAGATTATGATTGCAGGAACGGTAGCCGCCCCATTTTTACTGTACTACTTTGTATCTATTTTTGTTGGCTCCGTCAATATTATTACAACTATCTTATGGGGGATCACAACTTTTGTTGCCATTATAATTAGTCTTTTGGGTCTGGTGGTTACAGATGTTAATATAATAACCCAAGTAGTATCTGTCAATGGTCGTGATTTTAATGCGATCGGACTTAATTATACATTAGGCGTAATGGCAATTCCTGTTTATTTATTGATGTTTATCATTACTGCATCTATCCTGGTTAAAGTAAGAATGAGCATCAAGAATGGGGATATCACGCCTGAACGAATCAGCCTTATTGCCATTGGTATAGGGATAATGTTTCTGGGAGCGTGCACCAACATTTCTGTGACTTTAGGAAAATACCCTTTCGATATATTGACGTGTTTAATCAATGCTATTCTCATCCTAATTTCTATATATAAATATCGCATGTTAGAATTGCGTTTCATAGTAACCCGGGGATTAGTATACTCGGTTTTTGCAGCACTTATTACCATTGCCTATATATATACGGTATTTATTATTGAACGACAAACGGGAGATTTATATCGAAGTGTAATTCCTTATTTCACAGCCTTTACCGCCCTTTTAGTAGCATTTATTTTCCAGCCTTTATATAAACTGATCAGCAAACTGGTCGATAGGATGTTTTATAAATCTGAGTATATTCGTCGGCAGGCCCTTAGAAATTTCAGCGCTGTAATCTCTAACAATCTTGATCTGAACAGCATAGCAGAAGAGTTAATTGAATCCGTACAACTTGCTATCCGCGCCAAACATGTATTGATTCTGACAAAATATGAAGACCAAGGAGACTATTGCGTATTTCAAACTTCTTCACAAATATTTAAGCCGGACTTGGTAATTTCTGTCGACAATCCGATTATTTCATGGTTTGAGTCCAACCACTCCTCTCTCTCCAGGGATGCACTATATTCGCTGCCTTTTTTTAAATCCATGTGGGAAAAAGAAAAAAGAGAGCTTTATGATTTAGACATTGAAGTAATCGTACCAATAAAGAGCCGCAATGAAATCATCGGTATGATTATGCTTACCCGCAAAGACAATAATACCGCTTATACCATGGATGATTTAGACCTGCTATCTTATCTGGGTGCCTCCACCGCAGTTGCTTTTGACAATGCCCGACTCTATACCCGTTCTCAGGCAGAGGCTCTGACCGACAGTCTAACCAAACTTCATAACCATAGATATTTCTATAAAGCATTGTCTGAGCAGATGGCCAAAATAGGATCGTCTGAATTATCGATTCTCATGATTGATTTGGACTTATTCAAACTCTTTAATGACCTTTATGGTCATGTTGAAGGGGACAAGGCACTTGAAATGATTGCTTCCATACTAATGAGAAATGTTGGGCAAAAGGGAATAGTCTGCCGCTATGGAGGCGAGGAATTTACAGTTATATTACCCTACCATGACACTAAAATGGCTTATGACCTGGCTGAGAAGATAAGGATAGATATTGAGAAAACCTTCTTTAGTGCTAACGATGTCACCCAAAGATTTTTAACAGCCAGCATTGGAGTATGCACCTATCCCCACGCGGCACCCAATGGTGAGGAGCTTTTAAAGCGGGCTGATATTGCCATGTATACTGCTAAAAACTCAGGTAAGAATAAGACTGTAATTTACACCCCGGAAACCACCACTGTGGAAACCTCTGAAGGCTATACTCGCGATTTGATTAATTCACGGCCTAATTTTGCCGCCACCATATATGCCTTGACTGCTGCAATAGATGCTAAGGATCATTATACTTTCGGTCATTCTCAAAAGGTGGCTGAATACGCAACTATATTGGCTAGCAAACTGTCATTGGATAAATCACACATCGAAATAATAAAAGAGGCTGCTCTCCTGCATGACATAGGTAAGATAGGTATACCAGAACATATACTGACCAAGACCGGCCGTTTAACTAATGAAGAATATAATATCGTAAAACAGCATGTAGAAATGTCGATAACCATTATTAAGCATCTGCCCTCACTGAATCATGTAATACCGGCCGTAATCGGCCATCATGAAAGATGGGATGGCAAAGGTTATCCAAGAGGCTTAAAGGGAGAAAATATACCCCTGTCAGCGAGATGCCTGGCCATAACAGACGCATTTGATGCCATGACTTCACATCGTCCTTATAGAACTTGCTTGTCTGTTAATGCGGCGTTGACGGAAATTGAAAATAACATAGGGACTCAATTTGATCCAATGCTTGCCAATATATTCATTAAATTAGTTCATGACGGGGATATTGTTGTGGATCAAAGCAAGCAGAAAATTAAAAGTGTAAGTTAATTATTCCTCCCTATAGTTGCATATTAAAGAAAAGAACGGCCTGGGATCGGTTTTTACCGTCCCTCAGGCCGTTTTTGCATTTATGGTTATGCCCAGATAAAAGTAAGAATAGCAGCAAACGCGGTAAATACAATAGCTATAAACACCGCCGTCTTTATAACCTGGGACTCAATCCCCATGGCATCTATGGTGGCGGCGGCATTCTGAAGTTTAGCAGGCGAGATGACACTGGCCAGGCCACCTGCAATTGCGGTTCCGGCGGTCACTACCAGGGGATTAATATCTAATAATTTGGTAGTCATAAGGTTGTACTTGGCAAATAGGGCAATGGTGGAAGCTTCACTGCCGCTGACAAAACCGCCTAACAAACCCAGATACGTTGCGGCAATAGGATACAGGCCCCTAAAAAATTCTGCCGAACTACAGGCCAGAATCGCAATCATGTTAAACTCAGGATTGATTAATTGCCATTGACCGGGATTAGGCGTAAAACCAGAGTACATCATTACATAGGCAATGGCAAAAAATATGGCGGCTGAAAAGGTTGGACGCGGCGCCCTGCGTATCCATTTGGTGAATATATCTTTCCACTGCTCTGAACTTGGTTTAAGAAAGGGGATAGCGAGCAGGGTGCTGACAATAACCCAGGTATATGCATTCCACAGCATCCGGGTCATAATGGGTTTGCCACCGGGGATAATAGCCAGAGGCATGGCCAGGTCTCTAAATAAAAGGTTGTAAAGGGGAGAGTAGAAATTAATAAAGAGACAGCATGAAATTAATATTATCCAAGGACCAAGAGCTTTAGGCAAGGATAGTGTACGCTCAATTTCCAAATCTTGCGTTGTGACACATGAACGGTCAATGACCTTTTTACCTAATAATTTCATATAGATTATCATTACAGCGATAGTAACTGCTCCCCCCATGACCCCGGTTAGAACTATTCCTCTGCCACCATGTGCAACTGCCATGGCGGTGAGTCCCATGCTGACGCCAGCCAGCAGACAGGGAACGAAACCTTCTTTAATTTTTGCCCATCCTCCTACTATATAAAGCATCCCAAAGCCAATCATAGTTGATATAAAGGGCATAAATTTAGAAAACACCAGGGCTGAATCGTTTAACGACGTACCGGTCATATCGGAGAAAACCACCAGCGGAGCTCCTAGCAGAGCATATGTACAAAGGGAATCAAATCCCAGTGCAGGTAAAGCAACCGCCACAAAGGTGGAATAACCCAGAGCGACCATAATGGGGGGGAGAATTGATACCGGGGTAGCACCTACTGCAACTAATAAAGTACCTATGCCCATGTTTATAATCATGATTTGAACAGTGTGATCATTTTTGGCAATAGTTTTAACTAGTACCACAATTCTTTTTAGGGCACCGGTGCTTTCAAGAAAGGTAATCTGGAAAATTGAAGTGGCCACCATGAGAGAGACTGGAAATGAAGCTACAATTCCGGCCAGGCTGGCCGTCAAGCCTACTACCCAGGCGGTCTGAAAGAAGAAATACCCAACTACTACAGCTAAAAACCATCCTATGATGCCACTGAGATCTGCGGGCCATTTCAGTATAATCAGGAAAAACAAAACAGCAATGATTGGTACTAACGTAAGTAGTACATCCAATTTGAACCCATCCTCCTATCCTACTATGAGCATATAATATAACCGAAAGTTCCAGTCTGATTCCTACATACTACTGTCCTGCACCGTAAATGGAAATGGCAGAGTATTAAACATATGGCAAAATAATAACATATTTTGCAGGGAGTTGGGTAAATTATTTAGATTTAATTTGGTTATTTGCCAGTTAATTTGGATAACCAGGACTTATTCCTATCCTCTTGATCTTTACGCCATATCTTTATTAGTTCATCAATTCTATCTTCTCTTTTTGCATCCCGCTCATTCATTTTGTATTCCAACTGCTCAATTTTTTGATTCAACATTTTATTCTGGGAAAGCAATTCATCATTTTGTTCAACAATTCTGCGGATAGAGTTGCCTAATTCAGAAATATCGATATTGCCTTCATTGGTTTGGGGTTGCAGGGCCGATTCTTGTGATTCTTCCATATTGTTAAGCGCCATTCTTATAGCGGTTGTATTGAGCCCTTTTTCATTTTTCAGCTTCAGAATCAAGCGCAGGGTTTCAATATCCGCTTCACTATAAAGGCGGTCGCTGCGTTCATCCCGTTTTATCTTCAATCTCAAGGCATGCTCAAGATAGCGCAAAGTATATTGTTCAATACCCAGCATCTCGGCAACTTCCCCGATTTTATAATAAATATTGTTCATCCAGTAACCTTTCCTCCCTCCATTTCATAAATTGTTATCAGGTGAGACAACAGGTTAAAAATGTCGGCAGAATGCCTTTTTCAACTTCACAAGTAATTGTTAAGCAGGCACTGAGTTAATAAACTTCTTAACATCATTCTTAACCTTATTGTCAACCTGAAACTTTCCCCTCTTTTTTGCTCATAACGCTCTACAGTTGCTAAACAAAATGATTCTGAAGTGAAGCATTAAATTCTAGCCCCTATACTCTTATATATGAGCACAGCCGTCCTTAAATGTTGGACGGCTGCTTTTTTTATTTAGATGAATCTCTTCCCGGGCGGAGCAGCATTTTGGAATGGGAGGCTATAATTTGTTTGCGGGACTTGTTACGGTTCAGGCGAAGCATCAATAGGAGCAGGAAAATAGAACCGCAGAAGCAATACCGTGCCTCGGTGTAGTGTTGATTAACCTGTAGGTAAGCTGATGTGAATAGAGTAAATCCAAACACAAGTGCGGCGGCCAGATATTTTATTGCCCTGGTGTTGGCAGCAATGGATTCGTCCAGGCTGGCCAGGGGCAACTTCAAAATAAGTTCGCCCCGGTCCATTCGATTTAACACTTTTTCGGCCAAAGGAGGTATTTCAACTAGAGAAGCTCCTAACAGGGTAACTTTCTCCTTGATTGTATCCCAAATATCGTCCTCACCTTTAGCAAAACCTTTCAAATATGGTTTCGCTTCATCCAGGAAATTGAAATTAGGATCCAGTCCAATGCACAGTCCATATAGAGTTCCCAGAGCCCGGCCCAAAAATGTAAACTGGGCTGGAATTTGAAAAGGCTGTTCATACAGAAGTTGCTCCAAATCAGTAAGAAACCCGCTAAAATCGGCTGAGGAATCAATTCCAGCTCCCAGAGTCTCTTCGAGAAATAATCCCACAGCTCGCGCCATTAGTTCATTATCTACATCATAACGCAAAAACCCAATTCTTTTTAAATAACCGACTACCTGTACATTGTCACGCTTTACCAGCGCCAATACTAGATCTACCAGTACACCCCGCAGGGAGGGGGGGATAGTTCCGACCATGCCAAAATCAACGATTATTAATTTACCTTCTTCAGTGACAAATAAGTTGCCGGGATGGGGATCGGCATGGAAAAAACCATCAGTAAGCACCTGTTTTACGTAGGTTTGAAGCAGTTTGCGAGCTATTGCTTCACGGTTCACCCCGGCTCGGGAAAGTCCTTCATAATCGGATATCTTCATTCCAACCATAAATTCCATGGTCAAAACTCGATGGGTGGTATAATCCCAATAAATTGCAGGGAACAATACGTCATCATCGCGGCTGTTTTGGGCCATGGTTTCGGCATTATGTCCTTCCTGGATATAATCAAGCTCGGCCAGCAGAGTATCGGCAAATTCGTCATTAATAGCATCCAAATCAATCTTTTGCTCCCAATCGGTCAGAAGTTTTAAAAGATCAATAACTTTGCGGATTGCTTTGAGGTCAATACGGACCAGATCCTCGATTCCGGGTCGTAATATCTTAATAGCAACCGTTTCTCCACTGGTCAAAACGCCGCGGTGAACCTGTCCCAGTGAAGCTGATGCCAGAGGCATTTCCTCCACTTCAGCATAAATTTCTTCCAGGGGAAGCGAGAAATCTTCTTCAGCAACCTGGCGGATATCTTTAAAAGACACGGGCTGCACTTCATCCTGTAAACCGGCCAGTTCCTGGACGGCGTTCTGAGGCAAAACGTCTACCCTGGTACTGAAAAACTGCCCCAGTTTAATCAATAAACCACCCATTTCAATGGCTGTCTTGCGAAACCGACGCGCCTCTGCAACATAAAGTTCCTGACGGTGGGATTCCGGCCAGGATTTTTTGTGCCACAGTTTCTTGAACTTTATGGAGTAGAAGGACCAGAATATACTTATAAATAGGTTAATTACTGTAAAAAAACGCTTCAAACCAGCCAGTGAAGCCATATCCATCGCACTCACTCCGTTTCAATAATTAACTACATTATAACAGAGACTCTTTCTTACACAAATGAGCGCGGATGCTTTGTCCCACAGCATATATTAAACTGACTCCGCTCACTTTTCATCATTTCTGTATCACATCACACTTCTATCACAATTACCCTTTATCATGAAAATAATAAATGCTCATCGAGGTGCGGATCGGTTACAAATACTTGTATAATAAATAGTATCATTCAGTATCAGGGCCCAGGGGGTGTAAACCCAGGCGGCAATGGAGGGTGATTGGATTGAACAACGAGAAAATTCTTATTGTTGATGACGAGGAATTGATCAGGGATTTAATTAAGGAGTATATAGGCCCGGCCAATTTCAATGCTGATGAGGCAGCTGATGGCAGGGAAGCTTTAGAGCTCTTTAGACAAAACAGCTATGCACTGATTGTTTTAGATGTTATGATGCCCAAAATGGATGGGTGGACTGTATGCAGGGAATACGCAAGACCTCG
>Ga0265294_10008443_pt1 | contig 12028 bp, 7 predicted proteins | sample MunlanPumphouse3_FD_192504 | JGI IMG/M metagenome (GOLD analysis project Ga0265294, IMG submission 192504) | Groundwater microbial communities from a municipal landfill in Southern Ontario, Canada - Pumphouse #3 | ecosystem: Environmental > Aquatic > Deep subsurface > Groundwater | place... | reverse complement strand
ACTTTCGCCCTTTTGTAATGCAGATACATTAGCCTGAAAACTCACCACATCGGCAGATAGTCTGTTTGCGGCAAGCTCAAAGCTCATTCGTGTACGTGTGCTATTTTCTACAAAAAGCGTGCATACGGTTTTTCCACGAAGGGTTGGAATTTTTTTGTATTCACGCGTATTAATCTCTTTCATTCCTTTTGCTGCTTCAAGAATGTACATGATTTCATCGCGAGAATAATCGTCCAGATCGAAGACGTTGCGACCTAAGAATTGAGGATTCATTTGTTTCTCCTTTCAAGCTCACTGGCATTGATTAAAGGTTAATTTGATACAAGTTTGGCAAATCTATCGCATTCGTCAAGTATAATTTTGGCTCTCATCGGAATCAATTATATATCTTCTTGAAAGATATATAGATAGTTTCACACATCTGCAATTCTTCATTTTTTCGTTGCTATAATTAGCCCGTTTTATTTGGAATTTTGCTGGGTAGTGTCTCAAAGGTTGGTGTAAATTGGAGTCAGCCAGATGAAGAAAAAGCTTGAGCCGGTTCCAGCCCGTCGCAGCAAGGTAGATTGTTTATAAAAAAGAACTTGACTTGGATTAGCTAGATGAATACAATGCAATTGGTTGTTTGGCCTACATAGATTGTGAGTAACAAGGTATATCAGATGCTCTCAAACAACCAGAGAAACAAAGAGTTGGAATTTACGCCAACATTGGGGACTCACCAGTTCGAGTAGAGTCCAGGATCATTTACCAATAGGAGTCTAGTATAGATATCAAATCTGTCGATAGACTCTTTTTCAGCTGATTCAATACTTAGTTCTCTGAAACCATTTCAAATCCCTTCTCTGTTAAATGATATTGCGAGGTTTAAATATGCATAGTGTTCTTGGCACTTATCTTCTGAACGAGGGAAAGCCGCCGATAGATTACATTCTGGGAAAGTTTGAGGATCACGACATCGTGCTTTTGGGAGAAATGCACTATATTCGTCAACAAGTGGAGCTGTATCACCGTGTGATACCCTTGCTTCCGGATTATGGCATCACAATAGTGGCCACAGAATTTGGCCGTCGTGCGGATCAAGCAATGATCGACGAGTTGCTATCCAAAAAGTGGTTCGATTTCCCTCTGGCAAAACGGATCACCCTCAGACAGGAAGCCTTTTGGGGATACCAGGAGTATCTGGATATATTCAGGGTAATCTGGCAACAAAACCGAATAAATCCACCCTCAAAACAAATCCGCTGCGTTGGCCTGAACGATCCCTATAATTGGAAGCTATACAACCAGATATGCCGCGAACAAAACCGCAAACCCAATCCCGAGGAGATCGATTTGATCTGGAAGGATTGCAACGAAATGAATTGGCTGGAAGCGTTAAATGCATATCACAATCCCGGAGTAAGCAAAGTATTCGGTATCATGGGCTCTCACCACGCTTTTACCCTTTATCGCGAACCTAGTTTCAATATTGAGAATGGCTGTAAAGTCTTCAAAGGTTTCGAAACCGTCCGCTTTGGCAACCATCTTCATGATCAGTATAAAGACAGAGTGTGTAGTATCTGCTTCTACGATCCCTGGGATGCCATTAAAGCCGATGCTCCCCGAAAGGCTCCGGGCGGCGGCATCATTGAGACGATAGTCAGTCCACACTTTTCCGAATTGGCTTTTGACCTGAAAGGCAGTCCGGTAGGCGATTTGCCGGATGATAGCTTTTACTCTCTGGGTTATGAGGATTTCCGATTGAGAGACATCGCCGATGGCATGATCTATACCTGCAAATTCTCCCAGTTCAAAGCCCTTACTCCGATACCGGATTTTATTGATGAAGGCAATCTGCATGAGTTCCGCGATTTCGCACCGTTTAACGATATGACAGATAAAAGCTGTGACGAGATCAACAGCACCATCGCTAAGTGGGCTGACATCTCTGACATCTGCTAAATGCCTCGATTGATGGAGATTATATGACTTGAATATTTACTAGTCATTCAAGAAAGGGAAAGTTATCAAGTTACATATTTTCTATCCGATTTCTAAATGTGGTCTTTGGGTGTCATCTAATACTGACCATACTCAAGTGTATATGCACCGATAAAGAGTTTACATTCTTTTCATCATTTTTCTAACCATAATCCAAGATAATCATCATAGCCATCCAAGCTCCTATGCTTAAGCTAGCAATTAGCGAAGGTTAACGCAGATATCAAGCTATAAATTAAGGAACACCCCTGCTTGAACTTGTGCTAAGCATAGCTTGATCTTTTAACAAAGGAACCGATAACAAAAGTTAATTAGTAGCAGACAGTATTATAATCAATTTTCCAGATGCTGCGTTTGCATTAGTTTATTCTGTTGTAGAATCTATCATTAATTCAACTATAAAGATTTACGTCAAAGCTCAATCCTTGATTTGTGAGTTAGACAGATAAAAATGGCTTGACTTTTTATGCCTTACCATTTTTATTGGAAGCAAAGATTAGTACAGGAGATTCCGTATGAGAAAACTCGTTATAATCCTGCTGGCACTGGCATTGGGTCTCAGTGCGTGTAGCACAGCCAGGCAGAAGCTAAGTCCTCGAGCAAACGTTAATGCCAAAACCGCAGGCGTATATTATGCCCAACAGAACGTTGAGAAAGCCGAAGAATTCTATCGCAAAGTATTGGAAGCGCACCCAGATCATGCTTTGTCATTACGCCGTATTGCCGATATCAGTCTGTATAAGGGCGAGAATTTCCCGGCAAAAACTGTAGAATTTAATACAGAAGCTTTTCAATACTATACTAAAGCTCTTGAAATATATGATGGTTATGATGATCTTACTAACGAAGAGAAGTTGGATATTAGAGACATGACTCGTCGTCGAGATGGTGCATGGACAAGAATTTACCGGGCTGGAGATGAAGCAGCCACAGCGGGTAACACTCAAGAAGCTATGGAAATCTTTGAACTAGCTCACGATTTAAATCCAGATCGTTTCGAGCCGATGATTCGCTTAAAGGACATCTATCAGAAAGAACTGAAAGACGATGCTAAGGCCGAAGAAATTCTTCTATCACTTATCGAAAAAGAGCCTGATAATCAAGATTACATTTTAGAAATAGGTGCCTTTTATTTCAATGTGAAGAATTTTGCTGAAGCAGCAAAGTACTTTGAGCAAGCTAGAGAAAACGCACCAGCAGATACAGATAACCTTATGAATTTATCATATTCATACTACGAGCTGGAAAATTATAGTAAGGCTTTGGAGGTAACTCAGGCAGCTCTGGAATTGCAACCAGCAGATCTGGATATTCTGCTCAATGCCCGTGATATAGCATATCGTAGCGATAATAAGGAACTTACAGTTTCATATCTTAAAAAGCTATTAGACATTCGCAGCAACGAATTGGAATATGCACAGCTCTGCTTATTATTAAATGAACTTGAGCAGTATGAAGAGCTGATTTCTTATGCGCAGCAATGGTATCAGTGGGACAACGAAAACGAAGATGCCGTTCAATTTGTTATTCTTGCAGCTGCCAAAACAGATAATAAGCCATTACAAGAAACTTTTACCCGCATATTACAATCCATGAGAGAATAACCTGTTATACAGTAGTTTGAGGGGTGCCAAAGCTCACCCCTCATTTTTTTTATGAAAAATCAATCTAAAAGCTATATATTTGCCGGTTTATCTATTCTTGCCTGGAGTAGTGTTTCAACAGCATTTAAACTTGCTCTTGGGCAGCTAAATCCTGCAGGATTACTATTCTTCTCAGCTCTTTTTGCTACTTTGTTTTTAGCTTGTTACAATTACATCACTGGGCAGCATTGTTTTATTGGGTTTACCAAAAATATCCAACAGTCATTATTTGCAGGTTTCCTAAATCCATATTTGTATTATGTAGTATTGTTTATAGCCTACAATCGCTTAAGAGCACAAGAAGCGCAATCGCTAAACTATACTTGGGCAATAATGCTTTCCATATTATCTGTGGTTTTTCTGGGTGAGCACTTTCGCTTAAAAGATATGCTCGCTCTTCTTGTAAGCTTGGTGGGAGTATTTATTATATCCACTCAAGGAAGCCTTTCTATATTAAAGTTTGATGATGCCTTGGGTAGCTCTTTAGCAATTGGATCTTCATTTATCTGGGCACTATATTGGATAGTAAGTATCAAAGATAAAAGACCGAATTCCTCAAAACTGTTTTACAATTTCTTAGTGGGAACCATCTTAATCTTGTTACACATTATTATTACTCAAGAAAGTCTATTTAAGCCTCAAGCAAGTTTAGCTTATGCTTTATTATCCAGTTTATGGGTAGGAATATTTGAGATGGGACTTACCTTTTTGTTGTGGCTAAAAGCACTTCAATTAACCAACAACACTGCCAAAATATCCAATCTAATCTTTTTAAGTCCGTTTATCTCGATGTTCTTTATTCAAAGCATCCTGAAGGAATCTATCCATCCGGCTACAATTATCGGATTGTTGCTAATAGTAGTCTCAAACCTCGTTCAAAAGAGTAATCTTTAGCTTTTTGTTTCTGCAAGTTTCTGTTTACAGATATTTACAGCATTGCGACTGCGTTCTATCTCCTGCTCGTTTCCTAATTGCTCTTTTAACGCTAAGCTTCTACTATAATACTTTAAGGCAGTATTAAAATCTTCGGTATCGAAACTGATATTGCCCAGATTTCCCAAGGCATTTATGATCTCAAGCTTATCGTTCATTTTTGTAGCAAGCTCAAGTTTTTGCAAAAACCACATCTTTGCTTCATCTAATCTCTGCAATTCATAACAGCACCATCCAAGATTACCCAGTGCAATAGATTCATCGCGTAAGAACTTGGATTCTTTGCTTATACTCAGACTTTGCGAAAATGCATCATATCCTTTTTCACCATTACCTTGCGCTAAATAGATTAACCCCAAATTAGAGAGTGTTTTAGCTTCGCGTTGCTTATCTTCTAACATTTGAGAAAGTTTCAGGCTTTGGTTGTGGAAATTTATTGCTTCTTCATGTTGTTTATGATGCTGATGCCAAATACCTAAGTTGTTTTGGGCAATGCAGATCTGAAGTTTATCATCAAGCTTAACTGCGGTTTGATATTGTTTTTCAAAACTCCTAATCGCAAGCTCAAAGTTTCCTTTATAAAAAGCTGCTACACCAATAAATCTCAGCAATTCGCAGTATAGGATGGTCTCATCTGGTATATATTGTTTTGCTTCCTGTACCAAAGCATCTGCCTCATCCCATTTCCCGGTAAGCCAGTATATATCTGCAAGCTTGATCTGCAATTCTGCTTTTTCTACGGGATCGGTTAAATAGCCTAAGAGAGTTTTCCCTAATTTGAGAGCCAAAGAATTGTCAAAACTTTTTGCAGCTTTATCTACTCCTAGTTTTAGGTGAGGTATCGCTTTTTGGGGCAGTTCTGCTTTAATATAGTGATCTGCCAGAGCAAAGATAAAATCCTCTAAGTTATCCGCAAACAGTTTTTCTATGGCAGCAGCCGTGAGTTCATGCAGTAACTTCCTGTTCTGTAATAGTAATGTTTGATATGCTACTTCACGGGTAGTAATGTGTTTAAAAAAATAGGTCGAGAAATCAAAGCCTAAAAGCTTCATTATTAAAGAATGCTCTTCCAGCTTGCCCAGCGTGCTTTCCAGATTAACAGGGTCGTCCAATCTAGATTCTACTTCTCGCAAAATCTCCACAAAAAACTCATTTCCTATAACTGAAGCCTTGTGAAGAAGTAAACGCAGATGTTGAGGTAAAGCATCTAGTCGGGATAAGATCAAAGCATGCAAATTGCCCGGTACAGGATATTCATCAAGATCCGTTTGGGGCAGATTACTAATGTAATTACACCATTCTTCCAGATAAAAAGGATTACCGGCAGATAGTTCGCTCACCAGCTTAAGAGTTTCTTTGTTTAAGTTCTTAGTTTGGTTATAGCTGTTAAGTAATTCATTTATCTGAGCTGCATCAAGTGGCTCCAATTCCATTACCTTAAAAGATGAGTGATTTGTTATTGCTTCCAAAATTGGATAATCCAATCTATACAATGCAATAATCAGAATTGGAATATGATTTTGTTCAAATCTTGCCAAAAGAAATTCTAGTGTGTGAGCGCTAGATTCATCAATAAGGTGAATATCGTCTAGAATCATTATGATGTCTTTAGATTGGGACTGAGCGCTAGAAACTATCGCCATTAATACTGTCTCCATTGCTCTTAAGATATGATTCAGAAGGTCTTTACCTTTTTGTTCAATTCTAGCATCCGGAATTTTGATTTCAAGTAAAAATGCCAATAACGGCAAACAATCCAATACGTCATCTGGGTGATTGTTGAGCTTGGATAGTTTGGTTATACCTGTTATTAGTTTTTCTTTTTTATGTGCTGTAGTGCTGTTGTGCGATATCTCAAAATAGCTTTCAATAATACGAACAAACATATTGAATGGAGTTGGACTTATGCTTGAACAACGTCCCTGTAAAATTAATGCCGCTTGCTTAGAAATACAAAACTCTTGTAGAAGTCTACTTTTTCCAATTCCCGCATCCCCTTTAATTCCGATAACTCTGGTGCCGCTTTTTGCCATATTAAAAGCTTCTGTAAGTTCTTTTAGCTCGGCTTGCCTACCAATAAACACTGATGATTTTGATACATGGAAGGAACTTTTCTGCCCGATAACAAGCCAACAATCAATAGGTTGATCCATGCCTTTAACGTTTACGGGACCCTTACTCTCAAAATCAAATATGTGCTCTACCAACTGCTTAGTTCGATTTGGAAGCATGATTCGATTAACCGGGGCATTACTCTCCATTCTACTGGCAAGGTTTACCTGAGGACCGTATACAGTAAAATCACCTTCACGGGATTCTCCTACTTTTCCTACAGACACCAAACCTGTGTTGATTCCTATCCGCAATCCCAATTCAACAGATTCAAAACCTTGTTCTCGGTTGAGCAGTTTATTATACAACCGAAGTTGTTCCTGCATCTTAATGGCAGCCAGCACACTCCGCTGTGTATCTTGTTCAGTAGCCTTTTTTGCACCAAATAAAGCCATTATTCCATCTCCGATGTATTTATCTACAAAGCCACCATAAAAACTAATGCAACGGCTAAATATCTTCATAATGTCATCCATTTTTGCATGGATAACTTCTGGCTCAAAAAGATTGGAGATATTAGTAAATCCTTTAATATCGGCAAAAAGAACGGCTACTTCACGAAGCTCGCCTTCTCTAAGGCTTTTTTTCTGTTCTTCCTCGTCTTCAACCATGAAGTCTGGTCCAAACCAAAGATCATCATTCACTCTGCACTTCCTATTATTCCATCAACTATTTCTGGTAATAATTCACCGGATTTCCCTTGATAGAATTCATCTATGAACCCAAGATTATCCGGTTTATCTAAGTTTACGGCTATTGTTTTTGCCCCAAAGAGTTTTGCTGTCATTACAAATCCTGCAGCAGGATATACTGTTCCACTGGTTCCTATAATCATAAACACATCACAAGATTTTAGGTTTTCTTCGATCTCATGCAAGAAATATGGAATCTCTCCGAACCATACAATATCTGGGCGCAAGTAACTCCCGCATTGAGAGCATAAAGGTAAATCTTCTTCTAAGTTTATTGCCTCAATCATAAACCTTTTATTACAGGAGGTACAAAAACATCTATTTATACTACCATGCATTTCCAGGACTCTCCTGTTTCCAGCCTTAAAGTGCAATCCATCCACATTTTGTGTAATAAGATGGAATCCATTCTCGAGTTTATCTTCTAACTTTTTTAACGCCAGATGACCAGGATTGGGCTTTACCTGCATAGCTTGATTGAATCGCTGTTTATAGAATTCCCATACTAGCTTAGGATTTCGGATAAAACCTTCAGGGCTGGCAACATCCTCTACTCTGTGGTTTTCCCATAAGCCGCCGGAATCCCTAAACGTGCTGATGCCGGATTCAGCACTGATTCCGGCACCAGTCAAAACAAGGTATCGCTTCATTTCATTAATATCATCTTTTTGCTTATGCTCTGATTTTCGCTCTGTAATCGATAACTATAGATGCCGCTGGCAACAAGGCTGCCATTATTATCTGTACCATTCCAATTAAATATGTTTTGCCCAGCAGGTAAATCTTTATCTACCAAATCTTTTACTAATTGACCCTTTAGATTGTAGACGCTTAAGCGAACCTTGGCCGATTTTGGCAAATAGAATGCTATGTTAGTATTGGGATTAAAGGGATTGGGATAGTTTTGTGCTAAACTGATAGCAATGGGAACAACTGTTTCGTCATTACTATTACTTGATCCTTCAACTCTAATATCGTCTATATACCAACCTTCACCAGTAACATACGCATCACTTCCAAAGACAAAACGAAATTGAACTTCTCCAGACACATTTCCCAGAGGAAATTCTGCTTCAGTCCATGAAAAAGTTCCCGAGTAAACTGGTGTTCCCGAAGCAAAAGGAGAATCAGGATTGTTATAAATGGTTTGCGGATACCCCCCAACTGGCTCAATGGCACTCCATCCTCCACCATTAACTGACATCTGCACCAATCCACCATCCCATGCTCTGTTGGGATAATCATCATGATCTTCTGCATCCATCCAATGCCAAAATTTCAGGGAACTGCCCGGATATACTGTAATATCCGGTGAGACTAATGCACCATAAGCACTGGAAGCGTATTGTGAAGTTCCACTACCTCCAAACTTCATAGACCACTCTCCGCCTTCTGTAATATTTCGGGAAGAAGTGCGATGCCATTGATTTACAAATTGGGAATTCAATTGTTCGCTAGTCCAATTCTGAATATCGGGCTCAAAGCCATAGCTCATCAAACCGATATTAACTAAAAAGCTACCATCTATACTATTTCCATTTTCTGCAGAGATAATGTATCCAATGGCAAGAGATGCTCCCATTTCGGCAGTTTCTGCAACATTCACTGTTAACACATTATTAAATGATATAACTTCACCAGAGTTAATCGGATCAAGGATAATCTCGAATTCACTTGTGCTCAATTGAGGATCTTCAGGGAAGATTAATAGAATTGGGTTATGCGCATTTCCACTGCCACTATTTTCTAAATTAAAGCTTATTGAAGCTGTTCCACCAGGTACCACATACATGCCGTCAGAACTTACTTGATAGCTTTCCAACGATAATCTTGGAGCTGCAAGAACTATGCTATGAAGAGAACTTGTTTCATACTCACCATAATTTGCGGTAAATATAAGATTTGCCACACTCTGATCGGCAAAAGAGCCAACTATTTGAATCTGGAAAGCCTCACTTACTATAAGGCTATCCCCGGCAGCAATATTCGAAAATGAATATGTTCCTTGTAAAACCTCAATATTTTGCGATGAACTGCTTATACTTATTGTGCCAGAACCTTCTTGATCAACCATGCCCATGTTTTTAATTGTAGCCGAGAGACTTAATATCTCGCCTGTATGAAGTAAGCCATCCTCATCGCTATTGAGAACTTCATTACAAACAATGTATGGCATCTGGCTTGCAGTTACATATATTGATGTATTGTAAGAATAATAATTCGGAGCATTAATATACATTTGATAAGTGCCCGGAACAAGGTTTTGAGTAAGCTGGATCTGAAACGTACCAAATTCATCGGCATAGGATTCATGGATCAGTTCATCGCCCAATTTTATGCGCAAATGCCCATTAGCAGCGTTGCTACTTATAGTGTAGTCGTTTAATCCCACCATCCATGCATTAGGTAAATCTGCCAATATCATTTGTGGTGTATCGCTCCAGATCTGCATTGCAGGACAGCCAAAAAGGTTGGTTTCGTAACATACCCAATACAATACTGGGGTATTGGTCATATAAGAAATATTATCCACTTTTGAATCTACTAATGTATAACCCAAATCGTGGATTCCTTCTCCAAAAATGGCATCTATATACTCGCGGTGATACCGCTGACTGGCACCATTTGTAGACCCCTGCATTCCCCATCCGTATCTAGAATGTGCAATCATTCCAGCAGCCGCTTTGGTTACTGATGTGTATTTCTCAGTAATACAATCTGCAGTATAACTGCCAGGAGATGTATCCCGGTTATCAAAACTTCCAGCATAGCAGCCCTGAGTAAAATAGATAGAATAGTTACTGTTGGTAATGTTACTATCCGATACCTGATTATTGGAAAGCCTCATATTGTAAGTCGTGGCAGAGTGTCCGAGATGGTTTACCAAGTTTGCACCTTCAGATAAAAATGGTCTAATTTGGGTGCTTCCCCATGCGTCAGAATAACCATAAGTTCTATCATACAACGTGCTTATTTCCCAATCTGGAGGTACTCCTATAGTAGTATATCCGTTAGCATTCGAGCCTCCAATCATTTCATCCATATAGTCACCACCCCAAGTTGGGCCATCCCATAACCATTCACCCACAAAACTTGCAGTTTTAATAGCATCTTCCACAGGCAACATTTGATATAAGCAGATCTTGTTTATTTGGTTGGATATCTCAGTATCATTGTTATAGCAAATCCGTCCTACTGCCACCTCTGCTACTAAATCGGTTTCCATCATCTCGCCCCAGTAATCGTCCATATCATCATTCCAGTTACTATCCAGATTTGAATAATACATGTCTGCTGGAATATCATAATCAGTCTCCCCCTCGTCTCCCATAGAAACCATAAAACCACGATGCGGGATTACATCTGTATCTCCACCTAACAAAACATAACGCAACGGGTTTTCTTGGAATATAGAAATAATATAATTTCTAATCTTTTCCTGTAGGTCAATACCAGGCATCGATGCTTCAATTTCCGAAACGGCTTTCATACTAACAGACATACCAATATTCTCATAATAATTTGCTAAGGGCTGCCAATTACCAATCTTTTCAGCGTCAATTATCATAAGATACTCAATCCCCGCATCACGATATGTTCTGTATGTGGGAACCATACTTTTATTATCCACACTATCCATTATTCTTCTACTAACAAACGGATCCTTTTTAAGTAAGGACAAGGCCTTTTGAGCTTGTAAACCCGGCTTGTATTCTATGTCGATCCATATCTCGCGATAAAATACCAGTTCATCTTTAACCGGATAATATTCAAAAGGTGATACTGCTCCGAATGCGATGGGATGTCCGCATAAAAACTCTGTCCTCAATCCCTTAGTCGTATTCTTAGGAAAAGCACTCTCAGATGAGTATATGCTCATACTAGCCTCAACTGGCTTCTCCAGCACGCCATGTGAAAATGGGTATTGAGGTTGAATAGGGGCTACTTTTTCACTAAATTTATAAACAACGGGATTCTCACGCCTAACCTGAATAGAACTAGCCTCATTTGCCTCCGGTAAAAGTATGCTAAAACCAAAATAAGGCAAATCTGGTTCGCCGGCTTGGCCATAGCTTTGTGCACCGCTGAGTTTAATTTTTAAACCCAATGAACTTTTCTCAATTTTTGGATTCTCCATTTGATAGTGTTGTGTAACGCCTGCAACAAGCATTACAGATACCAGAACTAGTCCAAGAGTGATAGCAATTTTTTTCATAATTCGACCTTAATGATTGGTTTTAATTTCTTACTTACTACAGTATGCAAAGTACATTCCAAATATGCAATTTAAGCATCCTCCAGAGTATATGGTTCATTATTCTTAACTAGATGCATCACTCTTCAATACTATTAGGGTCGATTTGTAAATCTCCTGCACATCATAAGTAGCGAATGATCTCTTTTTTGTGCAGCGCTCTAAACAATATCTATACCGGAGATAGTCTTTCTCTGTAACAAAAGAAAGACATTTCATCCGGTGCTTACATTCTCATAATCAATGAGTTATCTCTAAATCAATAATGGAGAACTTGTTAGAAAGTACTAACGATTCTATGAAGCTAAGCCATTGCAATCCCTCGCACTTCGCTTATCTTTCCCTCATAATGTCCTCATCTCATGAGGAGATAATGAGCAGAAATAGAGCAAACGAATAGAGAAAGAAGT
>Ga0265294_10008442_pt1 | contig 12029 bp, 12 predicted proteins | sample MunlanPumphouse3_FD_192504 | JGI IMG/M metagenome (GOLD analysis project Ga0265294, IMG submission 192504) | Groundwater microbial communities from a municipal landfill in Southern Ontario, Canada - Pumphouse #3 | ecosystem: Environmental > Aquatic > Deep subsurface > Groundwater | place... | reverse complement strand
AACTACCGGAAAAATCTTAGTTGATTTTGCTGATGACGATTCTTTACGCAAAGAGATTATTGAGCTGGTTGAGAAGAATAATTTAGAAGTGTGCGATCTTCATATTTGGGATATCTTGAATGGAGATAAGGCTGTGATTTGTTCTATCAAGACTCAAGATTTGAATAAATGTGCTGACATCAGACAGCAAATCACAAAAAACCATAAGATTAAACATCTTACTATTGAGTGTGTTTAGGGGTTATAGTTATCTATCTGGTCACTCTCTCACTAAATTAGGGCGTATGGCAATACGCCCCTACAAGAATAGGATCAAAATATGAATTATAAATTTAACCCTGAAATTCATCACCGTCGCTCTATTAGGTTAAAAGATTATGATTACTCACAGGAAGGCTTTTATTTCATAACTTTGTGTACCGGTAACCGAGAACATTTGTTTGGTGAAATCAATGATGGCACGATGGTTTTGAACGAGATTGGCATGCTTATCAAAGAAGAGTGGGAAAAGACAACTGAAATCAGGAAAAATATAGCTCTTGGAGAATATATTATAATGCCAAATCACTTTCATGCCATTATTCAAATCGAACATCAGATTAAATCACAGACTTACACTACAATGGGATTAAAATCTACATCCCAAACAATCGGATCTATAATCAGAGGATTCAAAGGGACAACCACCCTCAAAATCAATCTAATACAGCCTGTTCGGAAAGAATGTAGGGGCGTATTGCCATACGCCCAAAACGTGAAATCAAGCAAGCAAGATAACTCCATTTGGCAACGCAATTATTGGGAGCGAATCATTCGTAATCAGAAAGAATTTAATCAAATATCCCAATATATTATTAATAATCCGGCACTATGGGAAGATGATAAACTCAATGGTGGTGAAGGCAATACTGTATTAGAAAAGGGAGAAGGGTATAATCAACAAGAATGGATGGTATAAGCGTGGTATCATAATAGAACCACCACCCCTTAACCATAGTAGGTTGTTCGTTGGATCATCAAGATTTATACGACCTAGTAGTGAGGGTGCCAAGGGAATATCAAGGTGTTGAAGCTAGAGCAGGAAAATAGTTTGATATATTTATCCCTCTAGTTATCAATTAGATAAAGCAAACAATGTCTTTAATTAATGAGAATATTTGAAATAAGTATTGACACAATTCTAATAGTCTAATAAAAAGGTAAAACATCATTCGTGATGATAGATATTTGAAAGATAAACCTTTGGGGGCGTAGTTCAGTTGGTTAGAACGTCTGCCTGTCACGCAGAAGGTCGCGAGTTCGAGTCCCGTCGCTCCCGCCATTTCTATTTTAGAAATGTACCAAGGTTTTAAAATATAGTTAATAAAAGTTTCCGGTTCGGGGGCGTAGTTCAGTTGGTTAGAACGTCTGCCTGTCACGCAGAAGGTCGCGAGTTCGAGTCCCGTCGCTCCCGCCATATTTTTATTAACGACAAATGATTTCCCATAAAAAGATTGGGGGCGTAGTTCAGTTGGTTAGAACGTCTGCCTGTCACGCAGAAGGTCGCGAGTTCGAGTCCCGTCGCTCCCGCCACACTTTTAAGCCGTTTTAATTAACGGCTTTTTTTACATAAAAGAGAAATGAAAATATATAACTTAATTTATCGTCCAGTAACAACCTTAGTTGGTGTTCTTCTCTACCCGATTGCTCTTTTTAACAAGCGACTAAGAGAACACACCGGCAGTATGACTCCGAAGCTTGCTAATTCAGTCTGGATTCACGCTTCATCAGTCGGTGAGGTTAATGGAATTCGTCCCTTTATTGAAAGAATCGTAGCTTTATACCCCACTGAGAATATTGTAGTAACAACTATGACCACAACCGGTAAGGAAATTGCTCAAAAAATCTCACCTAAACTAATTACAAGCTTAGTCCCTTTTGATTCTCCCATCTTTGTAAGGAGTTTTCTAAATCACATTAATCCTAAATTATTAGTTATAGCTGAGACAGAATTATGGTTCTCTATGATTAACGAATGTTACAAACGCCAAATACCAATTATGCTGGCTAATGCCAGACTTTCCGATAAATCTTATCCCAAATACTTGAAACATAAAGCTCTCTTTTCTTCCTTATTAACTAAACTAAAGATAGTAGTAGCTCAATCTGAATTAGACAAAACCAGATTTATTCAATTGGGAGCCAAAGAAGTAATTGTCGGTGGCAATATTAAATTCAGCGTGAATTTACAAGATTATAATTCAGCAGAGATAAGGGCTAAATACGGTTATAAATCAGACGATTTGATTATCACTTGGGGAAGCTCCAGACCGGGTGAAGAAGAGTTGATAATAAAAGTATATAACACACTTTTATTTGATTATCCCAACTTAAAGCTAATCATCGTTTTAAGGCATATCCAACGGATAAAAGAACTACTGCCTAATCTAAGTTCTCAAGATTTTACCACTTTTTCTGACTTCACACCCAATAAGAAAATCTTGCTTGTAGATGCCATGGGGGTACTCAATCAATTCTATGCTTGTAGCGATATTGCTATTGTGGGTGGAAGTTTCTTTAATTTTGGAGGACATAACCCACTCGAACCGGCGTACTATTCTAAGCCTATTATAATGGGTAATTACCACTCTTCCTGCTTGGATAGTGTGGAAAAACTACGAGAACAGAATGCTATAATTGTTAGCTCTGAATCTGAGTTATTGGCTGATTTGAGAAAGTTGCTCAGCAATAGTAGTTTAAGAAATGAGATGGGAATGCAGGCAAAGAAGACGCTCAAGCTTCATTCACACGCTATAGAGAATAACTTTTCTCACTTCCAACAACTGTTTTCACAATCAATTTATAACAATAAGAGTTAAGCGTTAATAATTATGAAAACAGTTGATTCATTCAAAAAAATCAGAAAATACTTCACTTTAGCTGATCTTATTTTAGTGATTATTCTCTTATCTTTAGCCATCTATCTTTCATTGGGTATGCTCAGCAATGAGAGGAAATTCATAGTTATCAAACACAAAAACCGGTTGATTGGTAAATATAGTTTAGAAAAGAATAAAATGATTGACATTTCTGATGAAATTACAGTAGAGGTTGCTGAAGGCAAAGTAAGAATGTTGAAGAATAATTGCCCTAATCAACTTTGTGTAGAACAAGGTTGGAGTAGTAGATTTCCGATAATTTGTGTACCTAATCAAGTGGAAATCACAATTATCGATAAAGATAAAAAGAACGAAATAAGACAAATACTGAAGTAGGTATGAAGATTGAGTAATAAAGCCTTAGCTAAAAATATTAGCATCATGTCCTTAGCGGTCTCACTCAGCAGAGTTCTAGGCTTAGTCAGGGACCAGGTAATGGGTTTCTTTTTCGGAGCTTCCTATCTCAATGATGCTTTCCAGATTGCGATTAATATCCCTAATCTTCTAAGAAGTCTTTTTGGCGAAGGAGCTTTATCGGCTGCTTTTGTCCCTATCTATAACCAAATAGGCATCAAAAAAGGAAAAGAGTATCAGATTAAGTTTGCCCTTAATATGCTATCGCTGTTAACCTTACTCTTGACATTTTTAACCATTATCGGAATGGCTTTCGCACCTTGGATTGTAAGAGTAATCTCCCCCGGCTTGCCTTTGCAAACATCACTTTTAACCATAAAGTTAACCAGAATTATCTTCCCTTACCTCTTTTTTATTGGGGTCTCTTCAACCATGATTTCTATTCTAAACTCCCATAATAAGTTCTTCATGACAGGTCTTTCTTCAGGACTATATAACCTGGGTATAATCGGCTCTCTACTAATCCCCTACTTCCTCTTAAAATCAACTCCTGAAACATTAATCTATTATGCTGCAATAGGTGTTTTAGTCGGTGGTTTTCTTCAAACAGTTATCAACTTTCCCTTTCTTAAACAAGTTGGCTATAGCTTTAGAATCTACATAAATCTTCAGAGTGAAAACTTAAAGATTTTAGGGAAACGCTTCATCCCCGGAGTTATTGGGGTTGGGGTCAGACAGATTAATTTACTGGTTGATATCTTCATTGCCAGCTTCTTACCCCTCGGCTATATCACCTGCTTACGCTATGGAGCCAGGTTAATGCAGATGCCACTGGGAATATTCGGCATTTCGGCAAGCACAGCAGTATTACCCCTATTCTCCAAGATGATTGCTGAAGAGAATTGGAAAGAGTTATCAGAAAGAATCAGATTTACCACAATTTCACTCTTATATCTCTTAATCCCGATAACCTTCTTTATTGCAGGAAGTGGCTTAGATGTGATTAAACTTCTCTTTGAAAGAGGAAGCTTTGATAGTTTAGCATCCCAACTTACTTATGAAACATTCACCTTTTACTCTTCAGGCTTAACCTTCTTTGCTCTAAATCAGACACTAACCCCACTCTTCTATGCAGCCGGGGACACAAAAACACCTGTTATAATCTCTTCACTTATGGTAGCAGCCAATGTTATTTTAAATGTTGTTTTAATGCATTTCTTTAAACACATCGGAATCGCCTTAGCTACTTCCATTACAGGCTTAATTCAAATGTTAGTTCTTATTTATGTGATGAAAAGAAAGTTTGAACAGATTAAAATTCGCTCTATGGTGAAGAATCTACTCAAAATAACCTTGCTCTCATTAATTATTTATGGTTTAGTTCTTACAATTAACTATTCTATAGTAGGTAATAGCATTCTTTTATATATAACCCGATTATCTCTCAACGGATTTACTTTTCTACTTGTTTTAGGAGTCGGTTCTTATGTTTTAAGATTAGAATATGCTGAGATTATTTGGAAAAAATTACGGATTATTAAGTTGCTAAAGAAAAAATAATAAAAAGATATTTACAAAAAGTTAGATTTATAAAACATGTCAATCAAATTATGTATGGAGTAAACAATGCTTAGATCATTTCTAATATCTAAAATTCATAGGGCTACTATCACAGAGACCGATTTAGAATATGTGGGAAGTATCACAATTGATACTAAACTACTTGAGTCAACCGGGATGCAGCTAAATGAAGAAGTTTGGATTTATAATATAGACAACGGTAATAGATTTAGTACTTATATTATCCCGGGCGAATATGGTTCCGGAGTAATTGGAGTTAATGGAGCTGCGGCTCGCTTGGTTAAGAAAAACGATAAAGTTATTATAGTTAATTACGGCCTTCTCAATGAAGAGGAAGCCAAAAACCACGAACCAGTAATCGTAATTGTAGATGACGACAATAAAGTCATAGAGAAGAGATAATGCAAGTAATTGATGATATCAAAGAACTCACTCACCTCACCAGAAATTGGAGCAATAGTAAAAAGATTGGTTTTGTTCCTACGATGGGAGCTTTACACGAAGGGCATCTTGCCTTAGTTAAGCAATCTATTGATAGTTGCGACATTACAGTTGTTTCAATCTTTGTCAATCCCTCTCAATTTGGTCCTAATGAAGATTATGGACGCTATCCTAAAACATTCGAAAATGACTACAAAGAGTTGGTTAATTTAGGCGTTGACTATATTTTCTTGCCTTCTGCCCATCAAATGTATCCTGAAAATTATAGAACCTGGGTTTCAATTGATGAGATAACCACTACCCTATGTGGAGCAAGCAGACCCGGACACTTCACAGGTGTAGCTACTATTGTCTTAAAATTAGTTAATTTAGTCAGTCCTACTCTCATGTTTATGGGAGAAAAGGATTTTCAACAAGTTGTCGTTTTAGAAACTATGTTGCGCGATTTAAATATAGAAACCAAGATTATCAGATGTCCTATTGTCAGAGCAGAAACTGGCTTAGCCCTAAGTTCTCGGAACCGCTATCTTTCTGCTGAAGAAGCTAAAGTAGCTCCGGAAATATACAATTCAATGGTAAAAGCGAAAGCTTCTTTTAAAAGTGGAATTGATAATCCTCAAGGATTAATTGCTGAGCTTCAAGCTAGCCTCGAAGCAAAAGGCATGGTAATTGATTATATTCAAATAGTAGATTCATTCTCACTGCAAAGTGTAGATTTAGTTACAAAAGGCAATCGTTTAATTATTGCTGTTATTTTAGGCAAAACACGTTTAATCGATAATATCGAAATATAAAGTATGCCGTCCTTGCGACGGTATTTTTTTTAATCAGAAATATTAAATTACAAAATAAAGGTATTAATACTATGAATAAGATTTTAAAAAAGGGATATACATTTGATGATGTATTGTTGGTGCCTAAAAGTTCTTCTGTTTTACCAAATACGGTTTCCACAAAAACATATATTTCCAAGAATATATTTCTAAATGTTCCGGTCGTTAGTGCTGCCATGGATACAGTTACCGAAAGTAAAATGGCGATTGCTATGGCACGAGAAGGAGGAATTGGGATTATCCATAAGAACCTCTCTATTGAAGATCAAGCAGAGCATGTGAGAATTGTGAAGCGTTCTGAAAGTGGCATTATTCTCAAACCTTATACTTTATGTCCTGATGATGAGATAAAAAAAGCTTATGAGCTCAAGAGTACTCATAATGTGGGCGGATTTCCCGTCATTAGAGATGGAAAATTAGTTGGTATCTTAACCAATAGAGATCTGCAGTTTGAGAATGTTTTAACAAAGAAAGTTTCTGAACTAATGACTCCCCGAGATAGACTTATCGTGGGTAAGCAAGGCGTAACGCTCTTAGAAGCTCAGGTTCTTATGCATGACCATAGAGTAGAAAAACTTCCTATTATTAATGATGAAAATGAATTGCAAGGATTGATTACCATCAGAGATATTAAAAACCATCAGAACTTCCCTAATTCTGCAAAAGACAAAAATGATAAATTATATGTCGGTGCAGCTATCGGAGTTTCCGGTGATTATTTAGAAAGAGCAACCGAATTGGCTGACAAGGGAGCTGATGTTATTGTAATTGATACAGCTCACGGACATCATATTAATATTAGAAATGCTATAACCGCTGTTTTATCCAAGGTTAATTGTGATATCATAGCAGGCAATGTTGCCACTGCTGAAGCTGCCAGATATCTGATAGATTGTGGAGCAAGTGCAATTAAAGTAGGGATTGGACCTGGTTCTATCTGTACCACACGTGTTGTGGCAGGTATTGGAGTTCCGCAATTAACAGCTATTATGGATTGTGCTGAAGTGGGCATGAAATATGGCGTTCCTATCATTGCAGATGGCGGGATTAAATACTCCGGAGATATCGTAAAAGCTCTTGCAGGCGGAGCCAATGCCGTAATGTTGGGTTCTCTCTTTGCCGGAACTGACGAATCACCAGGTGAATTCATAATTTATAATGGTAGAAGATTCAAATCATATCGGGGTATGGGTTCTATTGGAGCTATGAAAAAAGGTTCCAAGGATAGATATTTCCAAGAAGATACTTCAGATCAGCATAAGCTAGTTGCTGAAGGTATCGAAGGCATGGTTCCCTACAAAGGACCGCTCAAAGATTATCTCTATCAATTAGTTGGTGGTTTGCGAGCAGGAATGGGCTATACCGGATCGGGTTCCATTGAAGAGCTTCAGAAAAGAGGAGAGTTTATGGAGATTTCCGGGGCAGGCTTAAAAGAGTCGCATCCGCATGATGTTAAGATTACTAAAGAGACGCCGAACTACACGATAGATTAAAATAATTAATAATGAAGAATTTTATCCACTAATTACACTAATTTCACGAATAAGAAAGATTAAAAAAAGAATTAGCTTATTTGGGATCTCTTAAGTCCCGAAGGGATGATATTTGTCAGCAAGGGGTGTAAGCCCCTTGTAGCACATTAAAATTAAAGATAGCCCTACAGGGGCGACATAATTTGAAACAATAATGGAAAACATTCACATGAATTAAATATATGTTGAATCGTTGATTTGTTTAATTGTTTAATATGTAAATATCGCATTCAAGGTCTCTTAAATCCTGAAAGGATGATATAGATTAGCCCAAGGTAAATCCTTTAGGATGCAACCCTGGGTATATGTAACACACGAAAAAACAACCCTGACTTGTGAGGGCGTAGCCTTGGCGAAGACTCAAGGGGTGACATAGATTAATATTTAACAAAAAACAACCAATTTATTTAGGACTGATCATTTTTTCATTGCCTAAATATAGATAACTATTATAATGAGTTTATGAATATAAAAAACAAGTCCCTCCTAAATAACTACATCTACTACATCAAGATTGAGAAAGGTCTTTCGGAAAACTCTATTGAGAGTTATAAGTCTGATCTAACCAATTTCTTTGATTTCTATGATGAAGATATCACAGCCATTTCCAATGACAAGGTAGTAAACTATCTTTTAGACTTGCAGGAACTCGGTTTAGTTAACTCTTCTATTGCCAGGAAAACTTCTGCTATTAAGAACTTCTTCCTCTATTTAATAGAAGAGAATATCCCCATTAAAGTAAATATAGAAGAGATTCCTTCTATTTCCTATAATCGCCATCTGCCGGATGTGATTTCGGTAGAAGAGATGTTTAAGCTTTTAGATGAGATAGATATGTCAACTTCTCTTACTTATAGAAACAAAACAATGCTGGAATTGATGTATGCCACCGGAATAAGAGTTTCTGAATTGCTAAATATTTCGCTTCATGATGTTGATTTGAGTGATAAAAGCCTCTTAATTCACGGAAAAGGTAACAAACAACGTTTATTACCCATACCAGACTCAACTATGGAATACCTTTTGCATTATATAAAAATAGAAAGGTTTGATTTAAAGAAAGATAAGCTAATCGATACTCTATTTTTAAACAATAGAGGAGGAAAATTGTCAAGAATGGGATTTTGGAAAATATTGAGAAACTGTGCTTTAAGTTCCGGGATAACGAGTCATATCTCGCCCCACACAATCAGGCACTCTTTTGCTACACATCTCTTAGAGGCAGGAGCTAATTTGCGGGTTGTCCAAACTTTATTAGGACATACCAGCTTAGATACCACCCAAATCTATACAAATGTCGATATCAATTACTTAATAGAAGAACATAAACTACATCATCCGAGAGGATAGGAGCGAAACATGAAAAGTTATATTATTATTATTTTAGTACTATGTGGAATGTTGTTAATTGGCTGTGATGACAGAGGAAGCGATAACCCGGAAATGACAGTTACAGCTTCAGCACAATATGGAGACTTTGTCTATAACAAAACCGGTTATAACGAAATGGCGTTTGATTTCAAACTTAAAGGACCTCAATCCAAAATAGCTTATAGAAAAATAACTGTAGATATTGCCAACAATATGGGTAACTTCATCGGTACAGGCAGTAGTGAATCTATAGTTACCGACGGTAGTGGTCATGCTGTAGGACGCTATATTGCCGGAGATGGTTATGGAACAGCCAATGTAAACTTTGTTTTAGAGATGTGGCCTAACCAAAAAGCCACTTTCAATATCCCAATTATTGATTTCCCAAGATTAGATTCTTTGGTTACCGATAAGGAAATACTGCCCCCTAATGGCATAGATACAGCTAAGCTTACTGCTTATATCAGTAGTGCTAATGCTGAATTAGAAGGCATTAAAGTTCTCTTTGAACGAAGTGCGGGTAGTTTGTTAAGTGATGTCGCAGAAGCAGATATGTTTGGTTTAGTAACTAACAGAATCACTGCTCCCGCACATGAAACATTAATTACTGTAACTGCAAGATTAGAGTTAAATCCTGTAGCTTATAAGAGTGTTAATATTAGATGCGAAACTCAAGATTAAAAAGTGATGGTTCTATCAAAGCTATCTTTAAGGTTGATCTGAAGACAAAGATAGCACGACCCCTTCTGGGTACTGATGTGCCGGCAGGTTTTCCATCTCCGGCTCAAGATTATATTGAGGATCGCTTAGATCTTAATGAGCATTTAATTCAACACCCTTCTGCTACTTATTTTGTCCGGGTTGATGGTTATTCTATGATTGAAGCAGGTATTTTTCCTGATGATATCTTAATTGTCGATAGATCATTAGAAGGTGTGCATAATAAAGTTATCATTGCTGTGCTGAATGGTGAATTAACTGTTAAAAGATTGTTCATCAAAAACGATATTTACTTTTTAAAACCCGAAAACCCTGAGTTTGATTCTATCGAGATAACTAAAGAAGATCAATTCTCCGTTTGGGGAGTTGTTACCTATGTGATTCATAAACTGTAGCTTATGTCTCAAAACCAGATCTTTGCCCTAATCGATTGTAATAACTTTTATGCTTCTTGTGAACGCGTATTCAGACCTGAATTAGAGGGAGTGCCTATTGTCGTACTTTCCAATAATGACGGCTGTGTCATTGCTCGTTCGCAAGAAGTTAAAGAACTGGGGATTCCCATGGGGATACCTGCCTTTAAGAATGAACGCCTCTTTGCCAAACATGGGGTAAAGATATTCTCTTCCAACTATACTCTTTATGCTGATATGTCCAACCGAATCATGGATATAATCTCACAATTCTGCCCCGATATAGAAGTCTATTCTATTGATGAATCTTTTATAGAGTTAAGTGGGTTCAGAACGCGTGATCTTAATCTTTATATGCAGGAATTAAGAGAAGAAATCGCCAAAAGTACCGGAGTGCCTGTCTCAATTGGCATTGCCTCTACCAAAACTTTGGCTAAGCTGGCAAATCATGTTGCCAAGCGTAATAAAGCTTATAATGGTGTCTTTAATCTTCTAAGAGAACCTGATATTGATCGTGTCTTGGCTCAGGTGCCGGTCAATGATATTTGGGGAATTGGCAGACAGTATGCCAAGTTCTTGAGCGATAATAATATTTTCACAGCTTATGATCTAAAGTATTCCAATGATGCTTGGATAGATAAATATCTAACTTCTGTAGGACATCAAACAGTTCTGGAGCTAAGAGGAAAGTCTTGTCTGGACTTGGATATGTTAGACCCGCCAAAGAAAAGTATTGTGAGTTCAAAATCATTTGGAAAAGCGGTGTCTTCATTGCCAGAGATGGAGGAAGCAGTCGCTTCTTATACCACAGTAGCTGTTACTAAACTTAGAAAGCAAAACTCCGTTGCCGGCATAATCTCAGTTTTCATCACTACCAATAGCTTTAATAATACCCCCCAATACAACAATAATGCTTCTTTTAAATTTAGCACTCCCACTGCCTATACTCCTGATTTTATTGCCGTAGCTCTCAAGATATTAAGACGCATCTACAGAAAAGGGTTTATCTACAAAAAAGCCGGAGTTATGTTGGCTGATATTACCTCCGAGGATAATGTTCCCTACGATATCTTCACACCGCTCTATTTAGATACTCCTAAAAAAGATATTATGATTGTGATGGATAAAATCAATAATACTTATGGTGAGAATACTCTTTTCTCATGTAGTCAGGGGGTTAATAAGAAGTGGCGGATGAAAAGAAACCTGCTCTCTCCGCGTTATACTACTTCATGGAAAGATATACCAAAAGTTAAATAGCCATAGTCGCTAAACCATGGCTATTATAATACTTTATTATTCTCTAAATAGTTACTGTTTATTAAACTCTTTAAATACTTCAGTTGAATAATAGTGATCTAATGTTCCCATAGTCTCTCTGGTAGAGTGCATAGCGAACATGGGATTACCAATATCAACAGTCATAATGCTTGAGGTTGCAGAGCTGACAGGACCGATAGTAGAACCGGAAGGAATATCAGAACGGTTAATCATTTTCTGGTAAGGGATATTTAACTTCTTACAAATATTCATAAAGTAAGCTGAGCTTTCAGAATTAGTAGCATACCTGTAATTAGCACTAAACTTAACCACAGGACCTTTATTTAATTCAGGAGCATAAGTACTGTCATGTTTGCTCACATAGTTAGGATGCACAGCATGGGCTTGGTCAGCAGAGATTTGGAAAGACTTGTTAATAGCCCGTGAATAATCTTCAGAAGTACCCTTCCAACAGAAGTTGATTCTCTGTAAAATCATCTCTAAGAAAGAAGAGTTAGCACCTTGCAGAGTTTGCGAACCTATCTCTTCATTATCATAGAAAGTAGCCACAACAGTGGATTTGTTCTCCTCTGTCTCTACTAAGGC
>Ga0265294_10008440_pt1 | contig 12030 bp, 10 predicted proteins | sample MunlanPumphouse3_FD_192504 | JGI IMG/M metagenome (GOLD analysis project Ga0265294, IMG submission 192504) | Groundwater microbial communities from a municipal landfill in Southern Ontario, Canada - Pumphouse #3 | ecosystem: Environmental > Aquatic > Deep subsurface > Groundwater | place... | reverse complement strand
GCCATATCGTATCTGCCCGATATTCGCCGGATTCAGATCCAATACTTGAACACTTCTTCCCGTTTTCGCCAGCATTTCCAATAGAGCAGGCTGGTATCCCACCAACACAACCCGCTTATAGTCAGGATACCGCTCATCAAGGAATGAGCGCATATCACATGCACACTGTTCCGGGCCGTCCTTCCGGCAATGAACTGTACTGCGACATAACCCTTTGGCGCGCATCACCGCATTCAACGCGGCGATGCACATGCTCCTTCCTCCGGCGTCATGCACCATGTCGATGTCCAGCAATTGCTCCAGTGTCCCAGAGAATGCAACGGGCGCGCTGGTGAACGCCTGTCCTTTCGCACCGTCTACCTCGGCCTGGATCATCTCCTCTTTGCCGGTAAGGATGGGAAAATCCTTCCGTTTTGTCTGTCCGATCGCCTCTTCGGGACTCAGAGACCTGCAAGTAACCGACACGGCTTGGCCCCTCAGACCCTCTTTCTTGAGAAACTCAGAAAACAATCGTTTCCATTCGGCATAAAACCGCTCACGCGTCATCATCATTGCCTCCATTTGCACACGTGCTTCCCAAAAACGCATGCGTCTCTTCATCCCAATTATGATCAAACAAATGCGTCGGGGTTACAACTCCCTTAAGTCTCCCGCCGATCATTACGCCGATATGGTCGGCAAGCAACCGCGCCTCTTCAAAATCATGGGTAACAAACAGAACCGCACAGGCATAGGTCTTTCGCACTTTCTGTATCATTCGGTACATGCGTTTCTTGGTTACCGGATCAAGCGCAGAAAACGGCTCGTCCAACAAAAGAAGCGGAGGATGCATCAACAGGGCGCGTGCGAGCGCCACGCGTTGCTGTTCACCACCGCTGAGCGTACCAGGATATTGAGACAACACGCCATCCACACCAAATCGGAACGCGATGTCCCTGACGTTCTCTTTGACGGCTTGTTTGTCCTCATGCCGCATTCGCAACGGATACCCGATGTTTTCCTCCGCAGTCATATGAGGGAACAAACAATACTCCTGATACAGATAACCGATATTCCTCCGATACAAGGGAACATCCAACACGGGGCTTCCTCGATACAGCACACTCCCTGCCTCAGGCCTATAGAATCCTGCGGCCGCTTCCAACAGCAAGGTTTTCCCCGCACCGGTTCTCCCGATGATCGCGAACATCTCTTGGTTTTCCACGGAAAACGAGATATGATCCAAAAGAAAATCACCACGGCGAACCGTCACTCCGTCAAAGCGAAGGATCGGATCACTCATATCGACTCCTTTTTCCCCCGCGCCGCGTCAGCCAGTCGGCAACGAGGAAGGATACTGCGGAAATCATCAACAGGATGAATGCGCTGGAAAGCGCTCCATCAAGATCGTTGACGCTCACGTTCAGGTAAATGCTCGCCGGCAACGTCTCCGTTTTCATGCGGGTGACGCCGACAAGCATCATGGTCGCGCCGAACTCTCCCAACGCACGGAACCAAATCAGAATAACAGTGCTTATCAACGCATTTTTGGAAAGCGGCAGGAGAACGCTGGTGAATTGTCGGAACGGAGAAGCCCCCAACAACCCCGCTACATGTTCCAGTTTGACATTTACGTCCCTGAACGCGGCAGAAGCGAGTTTGATGGCAAACGGAAGGTTGACCACCAACTGGGCGATTACGACACCTCTCGGGTTGAACACCACCGCAAACCCCGTTTTTTTCAATACCTTGCCAAACGGCGACGCAAAAATAATCAACAGGCTCAGTCCCAGTACGATGTTGGGCAGTGTCATGGTCAGCTCCAGCACTCCTTCGATCGCAGATCTCCCGGGGAAAGAACTTCGTGTAAGGACATAAGCCGTAGGAACCGCCAGCAAGAAACACACCAAGGTCGAAACGCATGCGCTCCCTACACTCAGGCCGATAGCGAACCGGGTTTCGCTTTGGGAGACTGACCGGAACAGACTTTTCGCCCCTTGCAGGACGACGACAAGTACGTTGCTGCCGATGGAGACGACCGCGATGCCCATCAGCAACATGCAGATTGTCACAAAAGTATCAGGACGCCTTCCTTTCATTGCACAAGAACATACCCAAACGAAGCCCAGATGTCATGCACCGTCGACGACGCAAGAAAATCGCTGAACGCCTGTACCGCCTCGGCATCCGAGTTGAAATCCAATTGTGCCGCGGGAACCACCTTCACGTATCGATCAAGATCTTTGGTATCACAAATCTCCACGTCTTTGGCATCGCAGTTCTCTTTCCATACGATGGCCGCATCGGCCTCCCCCAAACCGATCAACGTAGCAAGTTGCGGAGCGGTCGTCGTCGTGGCGCCAAGGTTCACCTTGTCGGCAACCCCGTAATCAGAGAACGCCTTCTTGGCGATTTTCCCGATCGGCGTCGATTGGGGATCCCCGATCACCGTCACGATGTCTCCGCTCCCCAGATCCTTGATCCCCCCGATCCGTTTGGGATTCCCTTGTGCAACGGCAAGGACCGGGATGTGCTTGACCAAATCGATACTGTTTACCACAAAATTGCTGACCGGTTTCACTTCCTCGGCGGAACCTGCGATAAAGAAGGCACCTTCCTTCGTCTGTGTGATCTGCGTCTGGATCTGCGCAGCATTGGCATAGGTAACATTCACGTCGCATCCCGTCCGCGTCTGAAACGCTTCGACAATCTTTTGGAACGGTTTCTGCATTCCCGCCCCGCAATAGATGAACAAGGACTTCCCCTGCAAATTTCCCGTCTTGGCGATCTCTTCTTCTTTCGTCCCTTGGGCAAAGGCTATAAAAGCCGCCATCACCAAACGCCCTATCATGACCGGAATTGTGAGAGGCACAGCCGAAGGCCTAACAATCGATGGAAAACTTGTCGATTTCTCTACCCAGAAACTCAATTAGGTCTTAGACTTTTGATGTACTTTACGAGGCAAAGAGGATCCGATGAAGAAAAGATCACAGCGTTATACTCACATGATAATCTCCTACTGCATCGTCATTGCGATTCCCCTTTTGTTTGCCTTCTTGTTGTACCCCATTCTGGTCAACAGCTATGCCCAGAATACCTTTTCCCAGAACTCCTCCATGCTTTCCGTCTGCGCTAAGGAACAGGACAGCATGATGCAAAGGCTAAATTTTACCATGGAGTACCTGTTACTCCATCCAGACATCTCCAACCTGTCCCGGGATGAGAAATACCAGCTTGGCCAGACGGAATACGAGGAATACATCGCCTTCTCTGATCTGAACAAGACGGGATCCGGCCTGAACACCAAGGACATCGTCGTTTACTATCCCTTCTCCAATCGTGTCATCAGCCTGAAAGGTGCGATGAACTTCCCACTCTACTACAACCTGATGCTTAAATCGTCCAACTACACGGAAGAACAGGTTACCCGATATCTGCAAAAATTCCACTCCAAGGAGTTCATCGACCTGGACGATGATACCCTGCTTTACATCAGTTCTGACCCAAAGTCGATGGGTATCGCTCCATCCTACCAGATTGGGTTAATGTTGAACCGTTCCAGCCTGACCGCCATCGTCCGGCAGATCGGGTGGGATGACCAGATCTCCATGGTCATCACAGACAGAAAAGGTTTTGTTGTTGATTCGTTCGGCAAACAGAACGATATCTCCCTGTTTGACACCACGCTCTGCAACGGTACCACCCACACCGTTGGGAAAGGGCAGGACAAGAAAGTCCTAATTTACCAGGAGTCGACCTTCTGGAAGTACTACGAGACCATCCCATACAGCATCTACAGGAAGGATGCCCGCCATATCCTGCTTTTCTTCACACTGGGGCTCCTCATCAGCATCATCGCTGTGTTCACCCTCGCCACCTACTTTACCCGGAAGAACTACGTCCCCATCAAACGGGTCATGCATGTGCTCGGCGGAGCAGAAAACGAGACCATCGGGGACGAATACCAGTGGGTCGAGAACAAGGCAAAGCAGATACTCGACGAGAAAACGATGGTCCAGCGGCAGATCGACAGCGAGAAAGAATCAGTAAGACGTTACTACATCGCCAACCTGTTGGACCACATGTACGACGTAGAAGAGGACAGCTCAGACAAACCGATCTTGTTTTCCGGGCAATTCTTCACCGTCGCCATCGTCACCTTCTTCGACTCTCCCAAGCACAAAGCTCCGCTGGTTTTAACGGACAAGCAACTTCAGACCCATGAGCAGACGTTCTCCGACATAATGGAGAAAGAATCTTCGGATAAAGGCATCAACTGCTACTTTCTCACGATGAACGGCAGGATCGTTATCTTGTGCAACACAGAAAAGCAATCACTCGGCATTATCACCTTGATGTTGGAAGAGGCTCAAGAACAATTTCAGACCAATACGACGATATTGATCGGAGACGAACACCAAGGCAAAGAAGGCATCTTTGCCTCCTACCAGGAAGCCTTGGGACTGTTCAACTACCAATACCTACTGGATGATGATTTGATCTGCTATGATGACATCAAAGACAAGAAAGGTACGTTCTTTCTTGGACCGGAGCAGGAACAGAAGCTACTCAATGCTGTCTCTGCCGGCGACAAGGAAAATGCCCGGAGTATCGTCCAGGAGCTGTTCAAGTTGCTCTCCGGTACCACGCCTTACATCTACAACTACTCGATGTTCACCATCCTGGGCTACCTCTCCAACATTGCCGAGAAGAATGGCATCCACGACTTCTTCGAGCAAGTCCCAGAAGCCAAGACCTTCTCCATTGACACGCCGCTGGAAGAGACGGAGCAGAAGTTCCTCAGGACCATCGATGCCTTGATCGCCGTGATCAGGCAGAAGAAAGGTGACGATGGCAGTTCGTTCATCAACAAGGTCGAGGCATACATCGACGCTCACTACCAGGACTACAACCTGAACATTTCATCCATCGCCTACCACTTCTCCATTTCCTCGTCATACCTGTCCACGCTGTACCGGAAGGAAAAGGGTTATTCCCCTCTGGAGCGAATCAATCAACTCCGCATCGAAAAGAGCATCAAGCTCCTCCAAGGAAGTGATTCGATAGCCCACATCGCCACTATCGTAGGTTTTAACGACAGCAACTCCTTCATCCGTGTGTTCAAGAAGATCAAAGGCATCACACCGGGGCAGATGCGGAACCTCACCTCACAGGACTGAACATCTTCAATATCTAAAATTCGTCTTCAAAACCTCCAAAACTTCCAAAATTGAAGATGCTTCAACAATTTTCAAGATTGCGTGTTCCCCAAACCGGATCGAACAATGGTGACGTGATCAAAACTCACACAAAGGAGTTACAAACGATGAGAAAAACAACGTTGCTCGTACTGATGGTGCTCTGCGTCACCTCTGCACTCTTCGCCAATGGAACAAAGGAAACTGAAGTGCAACAACCAGTTTCCACCTCCTCCACGTTTACCGGTTATCCGATGGAGAAAGACACACCGGTCAGTTTTTGGATCAAGCCCGGTTCATCCGTCACCGCCAACTTCAGTTCCATGGGTGACACCCCATTCTACAAAGAAGCCTTGAAGCGAACCGGAATCGACATCGATTTCCAACATCCGCCCATCGGACAGGAGAACGAGCAGTTCTCTTTGATCATGGCCGATGGCAATTATCCGGACATTATGATGTACAACTGGCTCAGCAACTATCCTGGCGGACCTGCGAAAGCCATTGCCGACGGTGTCATCATGTCACTTAACGATATTTTTGACAAATACTGTCCCAACATCAAAGCGTACCTTGCCGCCCATCCGGACTACGACAAAGCCATCAAGACAGATGACGGACAGTACTACTGTGTCCCGATGATCAACACAGAAGGGACTGGAACCTTCCTCGGGCCCATGATCAGAAGCGATATACTGGCCCACCTCGGGAAAGAAGTGCCGACTACCATCGATGAATGGTACGATGTCCTGAAAGCGGCCCAGGCAAGTGGAATTTCCCATCCACTGGCTTCTGAGTTCAGCCAGATCGACATCAGGAACTGGAATCCGTTCATGTACGCCTACAAGACGGACAGCAGTTTCTTTGTCGCCGATGACAACACTATCCACTATGGGCCTATTGAAGAAGGTTACAAAGAGTACTTGGAGAATTTCGCAAAGTGGTATCGCGAAGGTTTGGTCGACCCTGATCTTCCTTCTCTGACTACCGATCAGGTAACCGAGAAGATGACCAGCGGCAAGAGCATCGCCGCCTGGGCATTGGTCGGAGGTCGTATGGGTTCCTGGATTCCCGCAGGACAGAAGACCAACCCAGACTACATGCTGATCGCAACCCCCTGGCCCACCTTGGGAAAAGGCGAGACACCGGAGTACGGATGGTCTGCAATGCCGTTCTCGGGCAACGGTGCCGCCATCACTACGAAGTGCAAGAATGTCGAGCGTGCCGCAAGACTCTTGGACTACTTCTGGTCTAATGAAGGTCATGATTTCGCCTACTTTGGAACCAAAGACGTGACTTACACCATCGATGCAGATGGCAACTACCATTACACTGACTTGATCACCAAGAATACCAAAGGCTGGACCCTCGGCCAGATGATCGCCGCCTACACTATTGCCAACTACACGACTCCGACATACGCCGACATCCGGTATTCCAAAGAATATGCAAGTCTGCCTTCCCAGAAAGAAGCCTATGACATCTGGCGGACAAATTGTCTGAAGCACCTACTTCCACCGATCACTCCAAGCCCTGACGACAGCAAGACCTTGGCTCGCATCATGAACGAGATCACCACGTACCAGAGAGAGCTTTCGTTAAAGTTCATCCTTGGCACCGAGGACATCGACAAGAGCTGGGACACCTATGTCGCCAATATCAAGAAAATGGGAATCGACCAGGCGCTGGCCATCGAAAATAAAGCATACGATTCGTATCAGAACCGTTAGTCTTCTTCTTCCTCCGGTCTGTGGAGGTTCCCCTCCACAGACCATGTAAGGTTACTATATGAAACAAAAAATCTCTCAAGACTGGCAACGTAACAAGTCTTTGTATTTGCTTGTCCTCCCCGTCGTCCTTTTCTACGTCATTTTCGCCTATAAACCCATGTACGGGGCCTTGATCGCTTTCAAGGACTACTCTCCTGCGCTGGGTTTCTCCAAAAGTCCCTGGGTCGGGACGGAGAATTTCACCCGTTTTTTCCAGAGCGTTTACTTCTGGAGATTGATTAAGAATACTTTCCTACTGAGCATCTATTGCTTGCTCTGGGGATTCCCGGCCTCCATCATCCTTGCGCTGATGATCAACAACGTCAAAAACAAGCACCTGAAGAAGACCGTACAGACGATCTCATACCTACCCCACTTCATCTCTCTTGTGGTTGTTTGTGGCATGATCGCCGACTTCTGTGTCTCGACTGGTTTGATCAACGATGTCATCGCCTTCTTCGGTGGCACACGAAAACCGTTGTTGCAGGATCCTGCCCAATACAGGAAGATCTACGTCATCTCCCAAATCTGGCAACAGATCGGATGGGAATCCATTATCTATCTTGCAGCTCTTTGCAATATCGATTCCCAACTGTACGAAGCCGCCAGGATCGATGGTGCCGGCAAATGGAAACAACTTCTCCACGTGACCCTTCCCGGGATCGCACCGACCATCATCATCATGCTTCTGCTGTCCATCGGCCGTTTGATGAGTCTGGGTTATGAGAAGACCATCTTGTTGTACAACCCGGCCACCTATGAAACAGCGGACATCATTTCGTCCTACGTGTACCGCAGTGGCCTGATCAACCAGGAATGGAGCTATTCCACCGCAGTCGGTCTGTTCAATTCCGTCATCAATCTTGGACTTCTGATGCTCGCCAATTTCCTGTCCAGAAAATTCAGCGACACCAGCCTTTGGTAAGGAGCCTGCCATGACTAAAAATATGAAAGAATCCACTGGGGAAAAGATTGGGAATGGCGTCAACATCGCCCTCCTGATCCTGGTCTCCCTGCTCTGCCTGTACCCTCTCTGGTATGTGTTCGTCGCCAGCATCAGCGAAAGCAACCTGTTGATGCAGCACTCTGGTATTCTACTGAAACCGGTCGGTTTCTCCATGAGCGCCTATGAGAAAGTCAAAAACAACCCGATGATCAGCAAAGGGTACATGAACACGCTGTTCATTCTAGTCGTCGGAACAGTGCTGGACATCCTGCTCACCAGCCTCGGAGCCTACTTTTTGTCCCGAAAGAACGTTTACTTCAAGAAACCAATCATGATCCTGATCGTCATCACTATGTTCTTTCAGGGTGGTATGATCCCGTTCTATCTGAACCTGAAGTCCCTCCATATGACCAACACACTATGGGGCTTGATCATCCCGTTTATGATCAACACCCAGAATTTGATCATCCTCCGTTCCGGCTTTGAAGCCGTACCGGAAAGTTTGATCGAATCGGCAAGGATCGACGGGGCTTCCCATTACACCGTCCTGTTCAAGATCGTTCTACCGCTCTCAAAGGCCATTATCGCCGTCGTCACACTGTATTACAGCGTTTCCATCTGGAACAGCTGGTTCTGGGCCTCAGCCATCCTTCGCGACCGTTCCATGTATCCTCTCCAGTTGATCCTTCGTGAGATTCTTTTGGAGAACTCGCTGAACGGCATGGCCGCCAATGCAGGCACCGATTCCGAATCGGTTGCTATGACCATTAAGTACGCCACCGTCATTGTCGCCACACTTCCGATCCTCTGTGTCTACCCGTTCCTGCAGCGCTACTTCACCAACGGCATCATGATAGGAGCGGTCAAAGGATGAGATATACCGTCAATGATCCCGACTACAAATGCAGTCCGTTCACAGGAATGACCCGCCGCCATTGGTTTGACGCCGCCCGTTTCCTGCTGGAAGGGGCCTTCACTCCCGTGCATACGATTGATGACCCGTTGGTCACCCCGGCCTACGCCACGCTCAGCGAAGAAGAACAAGCCCACCACCGCTACGAAGGTATCGTCCGGACAGCCATTCTGGCCATTCCTTTGATCAACGAGAAACCATCGCTCACCATCCGGGGATTCTCGATGCAGACCTATTTTTCCAATTGGTTTCTTCGTTTGACAGAGCCGAACGGAAAGGATACTGCGCTGACCTATGAGGAGGTACGCAAAAAACGGCCAAACGCAGCAAAGTACCAGCAGACCGTCGAGAGCGCAATGTTGTGTCTGCTACTCCATGATGCGAAAACCACCATCTGGGAGAAATACGACAAAAAAGAAAAAGAACAAATCCTTAATTTCGTCGAACCGTACGCAATTTCGACCACCGGTAACAACAACTGGCGGTTCTTCAATGTCCTGATGCTGACGTTTCTGAAGGAGAACGGCAGGGACATCGATCTGGATATGCTAAAGAACCATCTGGACCATTTGATGGAGTTCTACGCCGGAGACGGTTGGTACCGAGACGGCAATTACTTCGACTACTACAACGCCTGGGCCTTTCAGACCTATGGACCACTTTGGGACGAGTGGTATGGGGAGAATCCCTACCGGGAGACCATCCGGCGCAACTTCGACGCATTCATCAAGACCTATCCGGCTTTCTTTTCTCGCACTGGCGAGAGTATTCTTTGGGGACGCTCCGGCATCTATCGCTTCGGCTGTACCACTCCATTCGCCGTGGCTTTCTTCGAGAAGAATCCTCCGATCGCCGGGGGGTTGGCCCGAAGAATCATGAGCGGCTGTCTGCTAGAATTTCTTACAAAAGAGGCATTGTTTCAGAACAACATCCCCTGTTTGGGATGGTTTTCCCCATTTCCAGCTATCGTTCAATCGTACAGTTGTCCGTACAGCGTGTTTTGGCTTGCCAAAGCTTTTCTCTGCTTATCGTTGCCTGCGGACAGTGCTTTTTGGATAGATACAGAACAGGATGCATGGAACGGCATCCAGAAACGTCGGGAAACATATCTCCCTGGCCCCGGAATCCTTGTCGTCAACGAAAACAAGAGCGGCATGACAGAACTGAAAAGTTCCAAGTATTTCTTCCCTTGCGATCCCCAGCATCTCCAAACGGTGTATCTGGGAAACTATGCTCGGCTTTCTTTCTCGTCCAGCTTCCCCTACGATGCGCTCTCCGCTCAGGTTAACTCCCAACAGTACACGCTGAACGGCAAAGTCATCCATACCATCGCCGCAGTTGAGAAGACGAAAGACGTGCTGTACCGGAAAGGGTTTTGGCAGTTTGAGTTAATGAGGCGGGAAGAGAACATCGACCTCGCCGACATCACTGTCGACTACGGAACGATCCGGATAGACAGATTGAAGGTGCACGACAAGCCCTACGATTTGACACTTGGCGGCTACTCCATTCCGGTAATTGAAGGAAAACAAGCCATCGATAAACTGGATGACAACGGCCACATGGCCATCGTCATCCGTACCAAAGACTTGCAGACCGCACTTGTGGCACTACAAGGTTGGGACAATGTCGATGTACAGACCAACCACAACAAGAATACGGTAAGCGAAACCAGCATGATCCCTTATGCACGAAAGAGCGAAAACAAACAGTACGGGAAAGAAGAATTCCTCATCACTGTCATCCTGACTAAGAAGGGTGAAGAGCCGTTTACGCAGGAGGAATTGAACCCGGTGTTGAACATTAAAAGCGGGAAAACCGTTTCTGAAGGTTGTACGCTAGATCTTCGCGACGGACGGACCATCTCCGTATCGTTCGATGGAATTGAAGGAATGATAACCCTATGAACCAGAGCAACACCATCGTAGAACAGGCGCTTGGAAAAGCCATCCGCCAGACGGAAGCCAACGTGGAGCCCTTCCGGAAATGCTACAAATTCTCCTACTCGACGCACCACGTCTACATTCCGGTACCAGAGCCCTTCGGCTGGACCGACGGGTTCTGGCCAGGGGAATTGAATTTAGCCTACCAGGCGACCGGAAACAAGAAGTTCCTCGATGCCGCAGGAGAATACATTCCCCTGTTCTTCGACCGCATCGTCGACAAGATTCAGGTGGACCACCACGACATGGGGTTCCTATACTCCCCGTCCTGCGTCGCTTACTACGAGGAGACCAAAGACAGGATGGCAAGAAGGGCAGCCCTGCTCGCGGCAGACAACCTGTTGCTCCGCTATCATGAGATCGGACGTTTCCTACAGTGTTGGGGAACCATCGGAGCACGGGACAACTACCGTTTCATCATCGACAGCATGTTGAACGTTCCCCTCTTATTCTGGGCCTGGAAGGAAACCGGGTGGGATAACTACCGGAGAATCGCCGTCATCCATCTGGAAACAGTCTTTAAGACCGTATTCAGGAAAGACGGTTCGACATTCCAATCGTACTTTCTTGACCCCGATACGGGGAAACCGGACCACGGGGAAACCCACCAGGGATACAAGAACGACTCCGCATGGGCACGGGGACAGGCATGGGGCGTCTATGGAAGTGCGCTGGCCTATCGGAATACCAATTGGCCCAAGGCCAAGGAGACATTCTTCAAATCGCTAGCCTTCTTTGAATCCAAGCTTCCGTCCGACCACATTCCGTACTGGGATCTGACTTTTAGCACAGGAAGTACCGAACCGAGGGATGCCTCGGCCTTGGCCATCGTCATCTGTGGTCTGCTGGAGATGGAACATACCATGCAAGAAGAAGCTCCCACCGAAGCCGAAGTCTTGCACAAGAAGGCGTTGGACTATTTGACGACGCTCTGCGTTTCGTGCGCGGCAAATGAGGGGAACGGCCTGCTCTTCCATTCGACCTATGCACGGAAGAGTCCATATAACACCTGCACAGAGAAAGGGGTCGACGAATGTTGCGCCTGGGGTGACTACTACTATATGGAAGCCTTGGTCAGGATGAAAAATCCTGATTGGGTTTCCTTCTGGTAATGGAAAAATAGACAAAAAGTGAGGCTCTTTTCCCCATTTTCCGTTGCGACGTTGAAATCCCGCATGCAATCACGCCTCACGCTAAAAATCAATCAGAGAGACGACCCGATGTATGGTAATCCCCACCATGGCCTTACGGCCCGAACCTCAGTCGAAAGAGTACAGCATGG
>Ga0265294_10008438_pt1 | contig 12031 bp, 8 predicted proteins | sample MunlanPumphouse3_FD_192504 | JGI IMG/M metagenome (GOLD analysis project Ga0265294, IMG submission 192504) | Groundwater microbial communities from a municipal landfill in Southern Ontario, Canada - Pumphouse #3 | ecosystem: Environmental > Aquatic > Deep subsurface > Groundwater | place... | reverse complement strand
AGAGGTTTAGCCTCTCCTGCTTGAAAACGTTGGTTATCCTACGTCTTGGGGTGCCCGCTGTCAACTCTCGGGCTCGAAAAACGGGCGCCGGACCCGCCCGAGCCCCTTCAGCCACGTCCGCTACTTGACAGAAGCGCCTTTATCCGACTTTGCCGTATCCCGCGCCCGCAGGAAAACGCAGCTTGTACGTCCTATCCTTAAGGTCTTCGATGTCGCAGTCCGCATGCGCCCGTTCTACATGGGGGACTTTTATCCGCTGACCGACGAGACCTCCGCCGGCGACGACGTCTGGTGCGCGTGGCAGTGCGGCCGGCCGGATCTGAAAGCGGGCTTCGCGATCTTCTTCCGGCGCGGCGCCGCGCCGGAGGAGTCCCGCGCGTTCAAGCTCGGCGGGGTCGAGCCCGGCGCGACGTACCAAGTCGAGAGTTACGGCGGCTCGACAAAGGCCGTCAAAGGTTCCGAGCTGGGAAGCTTGGCCGTCAAACTTGCGCCGCGGTCGTTCCATCTGATCTTTTACCGGAAACAGTGATTCTCCTGCCGGCTTATTGGCGCCTTACGCCCAGACAGCAGCGATCTCTGCCTGCAATGGGCAAGGAAAGAGAGGAGGAAACCGCGTTTGAGCTCGGGGAATCACCGACTCGCGGAGGCGGGCGTCACGGTCAGGTCGAAGAAGCGGTTCACTCCCTCGCAGCCCGTGATGCCCACGTGGGTTGTTTTCGGCAGCGCCTCGTCGAAGTACCCGAACGTGCGGCCGTCGATGGTGACGCTCATCTGCTTGCCTTTAATCTCCACCTCGAGCGCGTAGCGCGTGTTCGGCAGCAGCGGGAAGCGGGCGAAGGCTGCTTTCTTCCAGGACGGCTTGCCGTCCGCAAAGGTGTGGCGCCAGACGTTGACGCCTTCGTTGTAGACGCAGATCTCGAAGTGCTCGCGGTATTCAGGCCGCCCGGCGGCGTCTTTGCCGAGCGCGGGCGCCAGCACCACGAGCGGCACCATCCGGTAAGTGAACGCCAGGCTGGCCGTGATGCGCAGGTCGCCTGTGAAGGGCTTCGCGTAGACCATGCTCGTGTAGGTGTCTCCGGCGCGCTTGCCCTGCAGCTCGTCGGGTGAGACGCCTGCGGGCACCTCGTTCTGAATGCAGTCGCCATGCTGCACCCATTTGCCGAAATGGTCGAAACGCGGGCTCTTGACCAGGACCCACTCCTCGGGCTTGCCGTTGTTTACACTCGCTTTCATATCCGCCCGCCATAAAGTGCCGCCAGATAATCACACTAGACGAAAGGTTCGACGGTCAGAAACTGGGTAAAAAATCCAAACGGGAATCGCAGATACGAAAGGGCCGAAAGAAATGGTCATGCCGCCGGGGGGTGCCTATGAACAGAGAAAAGAAGGCGGCGCGAGTGTGGAAGGGTGGTAGAGTCTCTGCGGCGTCGGTGGAACTGGCGCGGGGTTTGGTCGGGGGGATGCCGGGTGGCGGGGGGGGTGGTAACAGGTGGTTACAGGGAGGGTGTAACCACTTTGTAACCAAATCGCGGGTTGCCAAGGGGTGAAACAGGGGTAAGAGGGTAAACAGGGCACAACGTGCGGGAATAGCCGATATATGTTAAAACCCTTATTTATTGGGCTTTTATCACCTTTGGGGATGGTAGGCCAGGCCGGAGTCGAACCGGCGACCCCCAGATTAGGAATCTAGTGCTCTGTCCTACTGAGCTACTGGCCTTTTGAAAACGGATGCGTTCCCGCTTTTGACAATTCGGAATATTAGCTTTTCTAGGGGCAGCGGATCAACCACAATCCACGAAAGATGTCAGGGAAAGATGTCGGGCCGGCCCGCGCGCGCCACGATGCGGGACGTGATCCTGCTTGTTGTCGGCCGGGAAAAGAACTATCTTGTTACCACAATCAAAGAAGGAGGCCGTTATGGCATATTCCAATGCAGCCAGCCGTCGCAGGTTTGTCGCCGGGTGCATGTGCGCTGCCTGTGCGCACAGTGTAGGTGCCGCCCAACCCTCAGCCCGCAATGTCCGCCGCCTTAAAGAAGCCGGCCCGGATCAGAAGCCGCCTGCTCACGGGACGCCTGCACCCCAAGGCAAGAAAAACATGGAGATCGCATTCTGCGGCATCTTCTGCGCGGCCTGCGAACTGCATCTCAAAGGCAACAAAGACGGCAAGAAATGTAAGGGCTGCACACACCCGAGCATGGAGTCGAAGTGTGCCGTCTTCCTGTGCGCCAAGGAAAAGAAAGTCGTCAACTGCGGCCTGTGCGACAGTTTTGAAAGCTGCGAGAAGCTGATCAAACACCACGAGAAGCCGCTCTACCGTCAGGTGGCGCGGCGGACCTGCGCCCGGGTCAAAAAGGACGGCCTTGCGGCGGCAGCCGCAGAACTGAAAACGCGCTGGACCTGTGCCGCCTGCGGCAAGCTGTTCCCATGGAACACCACAGGCGCCTGTCCGCATTGCGGCAAACAGGTGGCCGTGTTGTCTGAGAAGGACGGCTGAATCGCCGGAGGACGGTCAGCGCACCAGACGGACGAGGTCACCCGCGCCGACCTCAAGTGTCAGGCAGAGCGCCTGTTGCCTGACACTTTGTTCGACCAGTCGGCCCGTGACCGGCTCGACCGCACGATAACCGGGCGTGCGGTCCACTTCGACGGTTACGACTGCCCGCTTCCCGGTCCAGTTCGACACCGCGAGCACGTCTGCCTCCGGGGACTCCAACAAGTTGACTTCCACATTGTACGGCGTGACGCGAATCCTAGGCCTCACGCCATTCGCCTCCAAGAGCCTAGCCATCCAGGTACGGTGAGCCGCCTCGAAATCCAAAGCCGAATACTCGGCCGCATCGGGGCGTTTCGATGTTGCGACATAACTGATGCCCGGGAAGAAACCCGTCAAGACGACCCGCCCCCGGCCCGACGCAACCGCGTGCTCCAGTGGCGCGTTCGTCCCGCACAATAGCGGCATGCCGCGATGCTCGCCGAGCGGCTTCAGGCGCAACATCTCATATTCGGCGCGCCCCGGTTGGTCGCGTAATGCCAGCGGCGCGCGCGTCAAGCCCAGCGCCTCGTCCAAACCGAGCGGCGCACCGAGTTCGTCACGCGTCAACGCGCCGGCACCTAACACGAGCACGCCGCCGCTGCGTACCCACGTCACCAACGGCATGAGTGCCGCTCGCTTCAGGTGCGCGTCGTTTGCAAACAGGACGCGATACGGAACCCGTGATGCGGGGATCTCGTCTTCGTGCAGGACATCGCAGCTCACCCCGCAATGGCGCAACAGCAGATGGAGCCATGTACGCTCCTTGCCGAACACGTTGTCGCGTGTCGCGTACCAGATATCCCCGCTCACGCTGAGAAGCTGAGCGACGTCACCTCGCGCGGGGCGCCCAGCCAACACATCGCGCTCCACCGCACCCATCGCAAAGGTGACGCGCTTGATCGCTTCATAAATTTCCGGCCGGTGGCTGTTCGCATCGCTGGTGATCGCGTAATACGGGCCATAGTTGAAAAAATGCATCGCCCTGACACCGTGGCCGAACTCCAGAAAGGCACGCGCCTGGATCTCCCACGGCGTCCGGCACAGAATATTGTAGATGCCGAACGCCACGCCCGGCGCGCGGCAGGCGGCCCGCATCACATCGACGTAATAGCCGTTGACCTGTCGCGTGCGCGCCCAACCACCCCAATCCTCGTGCCACCCGTAGGTCAAGGCACCCGATCCCAGAATCTCGAACCAATCGACGCTGCGCGAAACCAAATTGCCATCCAGCAGCTCGCAGGCGAAATTGACGGTCGTCGGCACGCCGGGCATGTGCCGCTGCGCGCTGGCATGCCCCGCGCGCAGCATCTCCGTCATCAGGTGATTCATGTATCGCCGGGTATAATAATACGCGGCCATCTGCTGCACGTTGGTGCCGTCCGGGCTGTTGTTCAGCGTCAAAACGTCCCGCATGTCCGCCGGCACCCCGACCCGCTCCAGAAAGGGCGCGAAACCTTTCTGACAGGACTTACAGGCCGCGACGTGCGTGAAGTCAAACCCTGGCTCGTCCATCAGGTTGACGGCTGTCCAGCCGGAGCGATCCGGATGTTCGCGCGCGACGCCCGCGAACATCGCATCCATACGCGCGTGATCGGGCTGGCCGAGACAGCCCGGGGCTGCCGTCATGTGAAAATAAAAGTGCGACGGCCACTTTTTCAAACCTCCGATCCCGATCAAGCGAAGCGCCTCGCGTTCATTTTCCACCGCCTGCCTGGTCGAACGCGCCTCGCTTAGCTTCATGCCGGTGAAAAAAGGGAATACCTCCGGAGATTTGCCCGGCACCTGCGGCACCGCCTTCGCCATAACCAAAGAGGCCTCGCTCCCCTCGCGCTCGGTCACCAGCCGGTACGACGAAAGGTCAATCGCGAATTGACATCCATCGCCTTTGCCGCGCCTCACCTCACGCCGCATAAGACCCTCTTCAGACGGCGTCTTCGAGAACATCACTTCAAATGCCGCCTCCGTCTCCGGCGCTGCAAAAACCCGCATCGCATACAGGCTGATCTGATTGAGTCCGCCATAGGCGAGGTACGGCGAAACATCCACCCAAGGGCTCTCCTCGCCGGGCGCTATCCGGATACCGGGTTTATCTTCTGCCCCGGCTCCGGTACCGCGAACCACGCCCTTGCGGTTGATGTTGGCATGATCGGTGTACCACGGCTCAAACGGCCGACGCCCCCAGAAGTGAATGACAACAGGCACTATTTGTTCCGGCAACATGCGCACCTTCAGATAAAACGGCGCAAGATCGGTCACACGCGGCTCATAAGCCACATCCGTTGTCACGACCAGCACGTCTAGGCAGCGCGTGCACGACGAGACCGGAACGGCATGCAGCTTGTCCACGGTGAGCTGTAGCGGTCCAGCAGCAGCGTCGAACTCCGCGACACTCCAGATCCAGCGCGCGTAGTTGTCTCCCCATTTCTTTGCGCCTTCAGGGGTAGCGCGCGGCGATCGCTCTTCCGCCCCAATCACCGTGCGCACCACGTGCCGGCCGCCCTGCTCGGCGGTCAGTACGAAGCCTGATCGGGCGCGGTGCGTCAGCATATCCAAATGGCGGATCCACACACGGTGACGGCCGCCGGCAGGCAGCGTCAAAATCACGGAGGCACTCCCCTGCTCCCCATTCTTCCCGCTCAACATCTGCCCATAAGAACGCCCTGTGTACCACTCCTGGTCATCATGATCCCGCACCCGCCAACCACTGCCGTTCAACGTCATCTCTTCGGCCTGCACCACCTGTGCGCCCTCCGGCAATGCAGCGGTTACAGCCTGCCGTATCAACACACCCGCAAGCAGCACCATCCAAGAAAATCGAATCGCGTTCATGGCAGCGAGTCTACCCTCGCTTAGAATTTCCGTCAATGTCGATGTTGCACGGTTGACAGCGGCGTTGCGGTACCGGATACTGAACCCGTTTTTGAACGAATCCCGCCCGTCGAGACACGCGATTGAGTATTTTTCCAGACATCCGTTTCCCTCCCGAACTGCCGATCACCGCGTACGCCCCAGCCATCACGTCCGCCCTGCGCGATCATCCGGCCATCATCGTCTGCGGCGACACCGGTTCGGGAAAAACCACCCAGCTCCCTAAAATCGCCCTCGCGGCCGGCCGAGGCCGTCGCGGCCTGATCGGCTGCACCCAGCCGCGGCGGCTCGCGGCGCTGGCGATGGCGCGCCGCGTGGCCGAGGAGTTCGGCCAGGAGCCCGGCGGGTTTGTCGGCTACCAGCACCGCTTCGACAAAAAGCTCTCGCGCGACAGCGTGATCAAGTTCATGACCGACGGCATCCTGCTGGCGGAGACGCGGCGCGACCGGCTCTTCCGCGCCTACGACACCCTGATCATCGACGAGGCGCACGAGCGCTCGCTCAACATCGACTTCCTCTTAGGCATTCTGAAACGCGTGCTCGCGCGCCGCCGCGACCTCAAGCTGATCATCAGCTCGGCCACCTTGGACGTGCAGCGTTTTTCAGATTTTTTTGACGGTGCCCCCATCCTCTCCGTGCCCGGCCGGCTCTATCCGATCGAGACGCGCTGGCGTCCGGCCGATGAAGAAGACGACCCTGACCTGCCCCGGCAGATCGCCTATGCCTGCGATGAACTGGCCGCAGAAGGTCCCGGCGACATCCTGGTCTTCCTTCCAGGCGAACGCGATATCCGCGATGTCGCCGAAACGCTGTCCGGACGGCGTCTGCCAAACACCGAGATCATCCCGCTGCTCGCCTCGTTGCCCGCCGGCGAACAGCAGCGCGCCTTCCGCCTTTCATCCAACCGCCGCATCATCCTTTCCACGAATGTGGCCGAAACCTCGGTCACCCTGCCCGGCATCCGTTACGTGATCGACTCCGGGCTGGTGCGCCTCAGCCGCTACAACGCGCGCACGCAGGTGCAGCGGCTCCAGATTGAGCCGGTCTCGCAGGCCAGCGCCAACCAGCGCCAGGGCCGCTGCGGGCGCCTCGCGCCCGGCATCTGCATCCGCCTGTACGGCGAGGATGATTTCCGCAAGCGTGATCTGTTCACCCCGCCGGAGATCGTGCGCTCCAGCCTGGCCGGCGTGATCCTCACCATGCTCGACCTCGCGCTGGGCGACATTGAAACGTTTCCGTTCATCGATCCGCCCTCGTCCGCCATGATCCGCGATGGCTACCGTGAACTCGACCTCCTCGGCGCGCTGGAGAGCCCGCCCCCAAGCGTTCCGAACGCCACGCAGACCGCCCCACGCACACCGCCGCCTGACGCTGAGAAACAGAAGCACGCCTCACCCGTTCTCTCTGCTCTCGGCCGACGGCTCGCGCGGCTGCCGCTCGATCCGGCGTTGGCCCGCATCCTTTTCGCGGCGCATCACGAGAAGGTCCTGGCCGACGCGCTGATCGTCGTGGCCGCGCTGGAGTGCGACGATCCGCGCCGCCGTCCGATCGAGAAACAGGCCGAGGCCGACAAGCTGCATGCGCGTTTTCTCTCGCCGCTTTCCGACTTCGCCGCCTCCATCCGCCTCTGGCGCTGGTATCACGAACAGACCGCCGGCGCTTCACAATCGCGCGCGCGCCGTCTCTGCAAAGACAACTTTCTCTCCTACCCGCGCCTGCGCGACTGGATCGACCTGCGCACCCAGCTCGAACGCCTCTGCACCGAGTTGCAGCTTGATGTCACCTCCGCATCCGGCGGCGACCACGGCCTCCACCGCGCCCTGCTGACCGGCCTGCTGAGCAACCTCGGCAAACGCGATCCCGAAACCAATGACTACCGTGGCGCGCGCGGCATCCGGTTCGCGATCTTCCCCGGCTCGGGGCTCGCCAAGCTGAAAGAGCCGCGGCCAGCCGCGACGGACCGCACGGCATACCCCTCCGCCGGACGCCGACCCGCCGTGCTCTCGCGCGAATGGATCCTGGCGGGCGAACTGGTCGAAACCTCGCGCCTTTTCGCACGTACCGCAGCCTGTATCGACCCCTCCTGGATCGAACCCATCGCCAAGCGGCTCTGCAAATCCAGCTATCACTCCGCGTCCTGGGACGCGACGCGCGGCTTTGTGCGCGTCAAGGAGCGCGTCACCCTTTTCGGGCTCGTGCTCGTCGAAGGCCGCACGCGCGACTACAGCCGCATCGAGCCGCTTGAAGCGCGCGCCATCTTCATTCGCGAAGGCCTTGTGGCCGGCGCTTTTCCTGCACCGGTGCCGCCTTGCCTCACGGCCAATCTCGCGCGGATCCGCACCCTGCTCGATGCCGAAGAGAAAACGCGCCAGCATGGCGCACTCTTTGACCCGGAGACCGCGTTCGCCTTTTACGACACCCGCCTGCCGCCGGAGCTGTGCAGCGCCGCCGACCTGCGCCGCTGGCTGCGTGAGAACGCGACTGCGTCTGACGCAATGACCCTGACCGAGGCGGATCTGCCGCCCGTGCGCGACCTCTCGCTGGCATATCCGGATGCCGTCACACTCTCGGGCAACCGCCTGGCCCTGACCTACCGGCATGCCCAGGGCGAAGCGGACGACGGCATCACCTGCACCGTGCCGGCCGCCGTGCTGCCGCTGGCCGCGGCGTGGCGCAGCGAGTGGCTGGTGCCCGGCCTGCTGGATGAAAAGCTGCGCTGGATGGTGCATGTGCTGCCGACCCGTTACCGCCGCCTGCTGCAGCCGGTTGACGAGACACTGAGCATGTGCCGCAGCCGTCTCACGCCCGGACACCGCGCGCTGGCCGAGGCCTTCTCAGACGCGCTGTACGCTGCGCGCGGCGTCCGGGTGCCGACTGACTGCTGGCACGAAGATGCGGTCCCCGACCATCTGCGCATGCGCTTCGCGGTGCAGGACGAGGCGGGACGCGAGCTGGGCAGCGGCCGCAACATCGCGCTGCTGGTCAACGTGTTCGCGCCGCGCAGCGAAGGCGCGGGAGCCGCCGTTCAGACGCCCGACGCGCGCTGGCAGAAGGACGGCCTGACGCAATGGGATTTCGGCGCGCTGCCGGCGCAACTTGATGTGGGCAAGGCCGGCTGGCCGATCATTCACTATCCCGCCTTGGTCGATGCCGGCGACACCGCGTCGCTGCGCCTGTTCGCAACCCCCGCCGAAGCCGCCGCCGCTCACGACAAAGGCGTGTGCCGGTTGTTCGCGCTCGCGCTCGGCAAAGAGTGGAAACGGGTGATGCAGCCGCCGTCGCTGCCGCGCGATGTCGCCGCGTACGTCAAGCAGCTCGACATGAGCGCCGAACGCCTGGGACAGGAACTCGCCCGCGCCGCGCTGCGTGAGACTTTCACCGAGGGACGCCCGCCGATCCGCGACGCTGCGGCCTTTCAGGAACGCCTCGCCGCCGAGCGCGGACGTCTGCATGGCGTGCACCTCGCGCGCTCGCGTTTGGTGGTCGCCATCCTGCATGCCGCCCGTGGCGTGGAGCACGATCTGCTGGCGGCCGCGCTGCCGCCCGACACCCAGGAGGATCTGGCCGAACAGTTGGCGTGGCTGATTTTCCCCGGCTTCGCGGAGTCGATCCCCGCCGCGCAGCTCCAGCATCTGCCGCGCTATCTCGAGGCCTGCCGCGTGCGCATCCAGCGGGCGCAGGGCAACCCGCACGGCGACACACGCAAACTCAATGAACTGAAACCGCTCTGGCAACGCTATACGCGCCACGTCGCGCTCGCTGAACCGCCGCGCCACGACCCGGCCCTGCTGGCCGACTATCGCTGGCAGATCGAGGAGCAGCGCGTCTCGCTTTTCGCGCAAGAGTTGCGCACGCCCGCGCCGGTGTCGGCCAAACGGCTGGACGCGCTGTGGGCGCAGGTGCTGCTACCGTGAGTGGGAGTCCTTCATCAATCTCTTGCTTGCACTGTCAACACCCACCAGTCCCCCACGGGCGGTAGGAGCCCTGCATGAGACGGAACTGGGTGACGCGCGCCACCGCAGGGTCAAAGACGATCCGGACACGCATCGTCGCTGCCACGGCTTTCAGCGTCAGCGAACGCGCCGAAGACAGTGTCATCACCCGGTCGCGCACGATGCCGCCATCTGCCGGCTCTGCAAAATCCTTGTAGGAAATCTGCCGAGCCCCGTCCACCGTGAGCCGAACCGACGCCTCGGTGCCGTTTCCTGCGACAGCGGCGAACGACAGGTCGAGGCGGTAGACCCCGAGCCACGGCTCGTGCGCCGGTTCGAAGACATGAGGCTAGTCCGCCGTCTGCTCACGGGCCCGCGGCACCAGGCTGACCGAGCCGGCAAGGTCGTCTTCGAGAATGGAAATCATCCAGGTCAAGGCCTTCTCGGGAAGGACGCCTTCGCTCACGAAGCCGCGGTTGTGAACCTGGCGCACCTCCCACTCGATGCGGTCGGGATAAACGCGCAAGACGCGATAGAGGTTCGGCCATTCTGCAAACGCCGCGTTCTGGAGGCAGGCGATATCCGGTTCGGCTGGAATTCCCGCTTGAGACAATGGCACGGTTTTGCTAGCCTGCGCTGCACAATAAAGGGGAGGAACAAATGATTAAGACGATATTGTTTGCGGTTATTCTGGGCGGCTTGACGGCGAACGGGGCGGAGAGCGCTGCATCCGTGGTGGCATTCAAGGCAGGCTTTAACCGGATCGACATCACACCCCCGCTCGGGACACCCATCTCGGGTTATTACCACCGTCGTATTGCGGACGGCGTGCTGGATCCGCTCCACTCGCGTTGTCTCGCTCTGTCGGATGGCGAATCGCGGGCGCTCGTATATTCCGTTGACAACCTCCACATCCCGGACACGGTGATTGACGAGATCAAGGCGGAGATCACCCGCAAGACGGGCGTCCCCGCCGAGGCGATCTTTATCGCTTGCTCGCACACGCATACGGGGCCCTCGACCGCGCCATCCGGCGGCGTCAACTCGCTCCCCGAAGACGAGGACACGATCCGCTTCTCAAACCGCATCCTGGCCTCGCGGTGTGCGGATGCCGGCGTCCGGGCGCTCGAAGACCTCGCGCCCGCGAAGATTCTGCTCGGGCGCGGCGAGGCAAAAGGCATTTCCTTTGTTCGCCGCTTCCGCATGAAGGACGGCACCACGCGCACCAATCCCGGCACGAACAACCCTGAGGTCGAATGCGCGCTCGGGGAGCCTGACGAACAGGTGCAGCTTGTCCGTTTCCTCCGCGATGGAAAGAAAGAAATCGCGCTTCTCAACTTCCAGTGCCATCCTGATGTCGTCAGCGGCACAAAGTTCTCCGCCGACTGGCCAGGACTTGCCTGCACGTATCTCGAAAACGCTATGGACAACGAAATCGAGGCGCTCTTGATCAACGGCGCACAGGGCGACACCAATCACCTCCATCCGAAAATCGCTCCGGGTGAAATTGTTCCGCAACGCTACGAGATGTCGAAACACATGGCCCGCACGATTGCCGGCGCCGCACTAGCGGCGTGGGGAACGTGCGCGCCCGCGCCGTCTGGCAAGGTACGCGCGGCGATGCCCGCAGTGAAGGTCCTTACAAACAAGGGCAAGCCGGAGGATATACCCCTCGCCGAGAAGTACGTCAATTTGCACAAGTCGGGACGCGACAGCGAGATCCCCGGCGTCGGCATGGAACGCACCGCCAACACCGCCGGAGCTTACCGCATCCTCGAGCTCAAAGACACCCCCAATGAAATCGATCTGCGGGTTTCCGTGGTGACTGTAGGGACGACGCTCGCCTTTGGCGGTTTTCCGGGAGAGCCCTTCACATGGATGGGCAAGGAGCTTAAAGCCAAATCGCCGTTTGCGATGACGATCCCCGCTTGCACCGTCAACGGTTCGCGCGGCTATTTCCCGGTGAAGTCCGCCTACGGCCCCGGCGGCTACGAAAATGCTACCAGCCGCTTCAAGTCGGGTACGGCCGAACGCCTCGTGGACGCCGCTCTGCTCAAGATGGCCGAGTTCCACAAGACCGTTGCTCCGAATGAAACAAGGAGCGCGAAATGATAAATCACTGGCGCTGATAAATGGCTGTCGGCGGCTGTTTGGGGGGCACCGGGGGCAGGCCCCAAAATAACAAAAAAGCTTAGCTTGCTTTTAAGGGGAAAGTAAATGGGGAACAAGAAGCCGCTGGACGGACGCGCGGTCACGACATTCGGCGAGGAGCTTGATCTTTTCGGCGGACGTCTGATCCTGCGTCGCATCGGCGGGCACACCCCGGGGCTTACCGTATCCTGCTCGGTCACGAGCCGACCGCACCTTTCGGCGGGAACGGCATTCGAGAGGTGATTCACGGCGTGGATTTTGTCGAGTCTCCCAGATGGGGCGGCGGACGGCGGATCTTCGTGAAGGACAGCGGCTGCCGCGGAGAAACGTGCACCGACGCCGAAAACCAGAAATCCCGGATTCTCGAACGGGCGCGGCAGATCATGGCGCAGCCGGGCGGCGATGAAAAAATTTACCTCGAAGCCAGTGGAAACGTCTGCGAGGCCGCGGCGCGGGCGTATCGGGAGCGTCCGGACCTGTTCCGCGCGCTGGCGGTCAGCGACGTGCCGGCGGCGTGGCGCGGCGTGAAGGGCGGCGACACGTGG
>Ga0265294_10008436_pt1 | contig 12032 bp, 9 predicted proteins | sample MunlanPumphouse3_FD_192504 | JGI IMG/M metagenome (GOLD analysis project Ga0265294, IMG submission 192504) | Groundwater microbial communities from a municipal landfill in Southern Ontario, Canada - Pumphouse #3 | ecosystem: Environmental > Aquatic > Deep subsurface > Groundwater | place... | reverse complement strand
AACAGATGAGGGCATTTTTTATTTCTTATATTCATATTTTATCTATATTTAGATTTAAATTAAGAAAAATGAAAAATGTACACTCATAAGATGATGGCTTTTTTTGTACAAAAAAAGCATTCATCTGTTAAAAAGATTGGGGGGATTGATTTGCGGTATGAGTGGAAAGACTAAATTAGCAATTCATATTGTAAACGCCTCAAGAGCAGCAAAAATTGCTAAGGCTAGTCGTTTAGGAATAGTAGTTAGTGCAGTTTTAGCATTTCTTATGCTTGCAGTATCATATTATGGAACAATGGTTGGTAATTTTACTTTCAGTGTTGATGGCTTAGCTCGTGAAGCTGGAGTATCTATGTATGAATACGCTGAATTAAAAGATTACAAAACAAGAGTTGTTTCTGGCAAAGTTAAAGATAATCAAGGAATGACTGGATTGTGTGGGACTGAGTATTATAACGGGTCTCAAGGTGAAGAAGTATGTATACCTCCAGATGAAGAATTTTTGAATGCTGAAGGATCACTGAATGCTAAATCTTATATTGCACATACTTTCTATGTTGAAAACACTGGTGACTTAAAACTAGATGTCAGTGCAACAATTAATATTCTATCAGCACTAAGAGGCGCAGAAGAAGCTTTAAGAGTAAGAGTTATAATTAACGATGTAGCTACAACTTATGCTAAAGTACAAACATCAAATGGGGTGGCTCCTGGCGAGGTGGAACCTCTTACGGAAAGTTTTTACAGTGTAGACAAAGTAATGTACCAAGAATTCATCGCATTGAATCCTGGAGATACTTTGAAAGTAACACTTATACTATGGTATGAAGGTGTAGACGCTGATCATACAAATGCAATCTTTGATGGTGGAGTTAAATTAGATATGAAATTCTCTGTAATCAAAGTTTACGAAAATGAGACTTAATTTTTACGTGCTAAAGATTTAAAATATATAAAAATATAAAAGGAGAAAAAATATGAAAGGTTTAAGAAACAAAGTAATTCTTTCGGGAATTGTATTAGTGTTTGCATTTATTGCAACGATAGGTTCAACTTATGCATGGTTTACAGTTTCAACAGAAACAACAGTTGAAGGTGTAGAGTTAGAAGTTGCAGCAGCGAACAACTTATTAATTAGAGCAAGAAATACTACTGATGATTCTTCCTATACAGCCAATCCTACTGACCCGGAATTTTGGGAAACAAGTTTGGATATGGATTATTTGATGGGCCAAGGCTGGCTAGGTACTGAAGCATCACCATGGAGATTAAAACCAGGAACAATTATTCAACCAGGTTATACTTCATACGATCCAATGACAATCAATCAAATTAGCAATATAGGAGATCCTGATAGAACATTGACTCCAATCACTACAGAATATAACGCGAATGATGGTTACTATATTGAGTTAGATTTATACTTACTATCTCAAGGTGATGAAGATGTTACCATAAGTTTAGATGATGCAGCGACTCTAATCACAGCAACTAGTTCAGGGGCAATGGCTGCAGTTCAAAACGCAACACGCATTACAATACAAATGGGGTCTAATACTCCAATGGTTATTGGTAATGACACAGATTATGGGTACACATTTTTAGGTGGAGCAGGAGAAAGTAGTACTGCACCATCAATTATTAGTGTTACTGGTGACTATTTTAATTCATTGTCAGATTTAACGACGCAACCTACAGGTCTTGCTACTAGTGTAGTAGATATAGACGATTTAGATACAACTACTGTAAATCTTGGCACTTTAACAGCGAAGACTCCAACAGCAGTGACAGTTATAATCTATATTGAAGGTTGGGACGCGCAAGCAACAAACGATATTATTGGTGCTTTATTCCAAATTTCATTTGGATTCAAAGCTGAAGAAATCATTTAATCAATCTAAATATTTAATAATTTTTAGTTCAAAACATAACTTAGGGCAACAGCCCTAAGTTATGTTACCTTAATAGGTTTAATACAATATATTCATTTTATTTATACGAAAATCGCATTATTTTTAATCAATTATAAAATTAATGATGAAAATTTTCCTTTTTTGCTATATAATAGGTTAGAATGTACTAATAACACTTATTAAGGAGTGAATTAAATGGAAAATAGTTTAAAAAATAATACTACTACAAAAAAGGTTTTAAATATTATCTTTTATATAGTTTTAGCTGTGGTATTTATTTATGCGGTATTTGGGTTGTTTTCAAAGAAGAATAATAATGCAATCTCATTTTTAGGAATAGAATCAATGTCTGTACAAACACCTTCAATGAGTCCAACTTTCGATGAAGGAGATTTAATCTTCATTGATACTGACTTTGTTGCTAGTGAATTATTACCAGACATTGATGTTATTACATATCGTACTTTTAAAATTATCGATGGAGAAAAAGTAGAATACTATAATACCCATAGAATTGTTTCTAAAACAGTTATCGGTGACAGAATTCAATTTGTAACTAGAGGCGATGCCAATGAAGATAGCGAAGAGTTTAATGACCCTGCTATTTGGGATGATGATATTTACGCTGTTTATACCGGAAAAAAATTGTCCAATTTTGGTGGATTCGTTGATGGATTTACTACATTTCTTAAGTCTAGTATTGGTTTTTTATTGTTTATAGTTGTACCATGTTTAGCTTTATTGGTATATGAAGTGATTAAATTTATGAAGATTTACGCTGAATATAATGTTCAAAAGAGCACTCATGATCGTGTTAAAATGCAAGAAGAAGCTATAGCTGTCGCAAAAGCACAACTTGAAGCAGAAGCGCAAGTTAAAAAGGCGAATAAGGAAGAGAAAGATCAACCAGAATAAAATTCTTTACGCCTTGAACCTTTTTGGAGGTAAGCATTAATGAAAGAATTTTCATCTTTTTACGTTGACCTTTTTTCACAAATTTTTCAGGATATATTTTTCTTTTTTAGAGATGCTATTTGGAATGGCATAATAGTACGTGTATATAATAACGTTTTAAACTATTGGAATCTTTTAATCGAAGATTCTGTTTTGTATGAATTTAATACATTATCTTGGATTATGGTTGTTGTAGCAGGTGTGCTCAATATTGCCCTAATCATTTTTTTAATTTTACGTATTTATTTATGGATTAAAAAATACTTATCATTTAGAAAAATTGAAATTGAAAAGAATGAGCTTATAGAGGAAATCGCAGATTTAAATGAAAAGGTTATAGATTTAATAGATGAAAAGAATCAAATTTTAGCTATGAAAGTATCGCAATTAGGTATTAATCCAAGAACTGGAGAAACAGGAGAAATATACGCTACTGCTAACGGCTTGAAACCAGCTTATGGACAAGTAGGTGCTGGTGGGTCATTCTCTGGTCCAGTATCATTTGGTACTGGAGAAACAAACGAATCAACAGCTCCAGTAGGACCTTCTAGATTTGTTAAACTAATTGCTGTAGATAAAGAATACGCTGGCAAAGATACTCATATTTATATGGAAGATAATGATTATGTTGCTATGCCAGAATTAGTAACAAGATTTGTTAATTTTGCTGCATCACAATTAAAACTTTATTATACACCAAGAATGGTTTCATATTTCTTTGCTGGTATGGCTGCTTCCAAGATTATTATTCTTGAAGGTATATCTGGAACAGGTAAAACATCTTTGCCTTATGCTATGGGTAAATTTTTTGATAATCCAGCGGCTATGATTTCTGTTCAACCCGCTTGGAGAGATCGTGCTGAAATTCTTGGCTATTTAAATGAGTTTACAAAAAGATTTAATGAAACTGACTTTTTAAAAGCTTTATATGAAGCTATTTACAGAAAAGATGTTAATTTAATAGTTTTAGATGAATTAAACTTAGCGAGAATTGAGTATTATTTTGCTGAATTCTTATCAATTATGGAAATGCCTGATCCTAATGAATGGAAAATAGATTTAGTTCCAGATTCAAAACCATCAGATCCACTTAAGGTTATTAATGGTAAAATTACTGTTCCTTTGAACATATGGTTTGTAGGGACAGCTAATAAAGATGATTCAACCTTTACAATTACTGATAAGGTTTATGACCGAGCTATTTCTTTGGAGTTTGATAGTAAGGGAGAATTCTTTCAAGCCCCAGAAACACCACCAATTCATATGACTAGTACTTATTTACAAGAGTTATTTGACGAAGCTTTTTATAAGTATCCAATTAGCGAAGAAACTCTTAGTAATTTTAAGGTGTTAGATAAATATATTCAAGCTCATTTTAGAATTGCATTTGGTAATAGAATTATGACCCAAGTATATAAATTTGTTCCAGTTTATGTAGCATGTGGCGGAACTGAACTTGATGCTTTGGATTATATATTTGCTTATAAAGTTTTACGAAAATTTGAGAGTTTAAACTTAGCATTCTTGCAAAATGAGTTAACAGAATTAATCAATCAAATTAAGAAAATATTTGGTAAAAATTCATTTGAAGAATCAGTTGGTTTCATTAAAAACCTACAAAAGTTAGTTTAGGAGGGTTTTTATGGAAGAAGGAACTGCTAAACGATACTATAAAAAGATTAATACTACTTTAGAAGGTGTTAATCGTCTTGATGATTTTGCAAAACAATACTTAAATCTATTAGAAAGTTCAAAACTTGAATTATACCAAAAGGAAAGACGAGAAAGAAGAATCTTTGATGATTCATGGTTAACAAATATCGAAGGAATTATTCCTGTAATTGATAAATTAATGAGATCGCCAAAAGAAACTTTAAAAAAGGTTTCAGAAGTAGTTCCAGTTGAACGTGCTAAAAAGGTTGATTCTAATACAATTAGACATTTAGCGGCTAATACACAGCTATTGAAAAGAACTTCTAAAAGAGGAGAGATACAACCGACAAAACTGTTAACTACTTATTCTGAACAGGAATTAGGAACTTATGAGAATCGATTTTTAATGACATTGGTAGATAAGATTTATACATTTATAGAAATTAGATATCGATTAATAAATCATAAAATGAATACTGAGTATATCAATTTTTTGAAAGTTAATTCATCAATTGAATATCAAAGCGCTAATATCGATTTTGATATTACATTAAAAATTAAACGTAATATGGAAGAAGATGAAACTTGTAAGAAAAACTTAGAATTATTTGAACGAATGAAAGAATTAAGAGACAATATTAGTAATTATAAGAACTCAAGATTTATGAGGTCAATGCAAGCTTTCCCTCCCGTTAGACCACCAATCATGAAGACAAATATCATAATGAAGAATCTAGAATTTTCACAGTGTTATGATTTATGGATGTTTCTTGATACGGTTGATAGAGTGGGATATCAAGTAGATGTTTTAGAACGTAATGTAGAATTTGACGAAGAGTATATTCGCCAAATTGAAAACACAATGATGGTTTTATATGCGACTGTTGCGAATAATCAAATTGAAGAGTTTGCTTTGTCTTATGAAAAACCATTTACTTACCGTAAAGTAAAAACGCCAAAGATAATTCATAAGGTAGATGAAGATGAATATATCGATTCTGGAGAATATCTTTTTAAGGATGAAACATTAAATCAGTATTTTTTGGAACAAATTAAGAAGGATAACATAGAGCGTTTTAACACATTAATAGAAGCTGGTATTCCTAGAGATAAGAGTATCGAGATAATTCATAAGAAACTTTTAGAAATTGCGGATGGTGCATTTCAAGATTTCATAAATTATACTTTTAATCCAGAGGATGAAAAGGATTTACAAAGGAAGATTGAAATTCAAAACGAAATTGTTAAGGTATACCGTGAAATTGAGAAAGTTAAGCGTAATAATTTAAAAGATATTGAAACTGAAAAAGCTTTGGCTATGTTGCATTTGAATAATTATCGAGAGGAATTAAAGAATAGAGTAGCTAGAAGAAAAGCTGAAATAGAAGCTAGAAAAGCTGAAGAAAGAAGAATTGATTTACAAAGGAAAAAACAAATTGCTCAAGAGAGATTAGCTAAGAAAAAGAAGATTAATCGCGCCAAGGATTTGCTTGAGAAAGCAGAACGAGCAAGAAGAATGCAAAATAAATAATTTGAATTTAAAGAGGTGATGAACAATGAAAAAACGGATGACGCTATCACTTATAGGTTTGATAGCATCAGCATTTTTATTTGTTGCCACCTCTTTTGCTTGGTTTGTATTAAGCACTCAAAGTGGAGTTGATACAATAGATGGTAGTTTGAGTGGAGTTAATTATGATTTAGGTGGCGGTTTTATTTTGGGAAGTATTATTTATCCTGAATTAAATGTTTTAGATGAGCCAACCAGTATTAAAAATCTTTCTCCCGATGATATTTATTTGAGAGTTAAAATTGATTATACAAAGATTGATGTTACTTATGACAGTATTAATTATACTTATACTTATTCTACACCGATTCAAAAAACATATACCGATGTTGAAACAAACGAGGATTTAGCAGTCGATATGAATGTATTATTCTTTTATGAAACTGATGGGTATTGGTATTTTGATAGTGCATTGGAAAAAGATATATTGCATACACTAATTACTTCAATAAAATATGATGGTTTTAAAGCTAACAATGAATATGCATCTCAAGAAATTATAATAAGTATGGTTATAGAAATCACAACTGAATCACAAGGATTATGGTCGCCAATAACGACCCTGACATTTACAGGTATAATGTAAAACAACGAAGTCATTGTGCTTCGTTTTTTTAGGAGAATAACATGAAAAAGATAGTTAAAACGATATATTTTATTATACCATTTGTTTTTATCGCTTTAGCAATGGCTATGATGATTCACTTAGGTATATCATTGAAAAACAATGAAATACCTAGTGTTTTTAATCGCGCTATTTTATATGTGAAAACTCCATCGATGGAGCCTGTAATTATGACTGGCGATATTATCGTTATTGATACAAATGAAACTGAGTTTTCTGAACATGATATTATTAGTTTTAAAAAACCAGGTGAACCAAATATTATTATTACTCATAGAATAGAAAAGATTGATGGAGATTTAATTACCACTAAAGGTGTTAATAACTATGAATCCGAAAGTTGGGAAAAGAACTTTTCTAAAGACTTAATTGTGGGCAAATATGTGGCTAAGTCTAGTTTGTTAGGATCAATTTATGAAGTGATTTTCATCAACAGTGTAGATTTTTTATATGTTTTTATTATTATAGTTTTTATGCTTATTGGTATCATAGAAATTAAAAGTATAGTAAAATTATTAACAATGAAGAAAATACAAGAACAAGAAGAAGAAAAGAAAAAAATGATCGAAGAAGCAAAACTAAGATTAAAAAAAGAAACGAAGGATGAAGAATGAAAGCAATTATTTTAGCGAGCGGATCTACTGCTAATGCGACATATCTAGAAATAGGAAACTCGAAAATTTTAATAGATTGCGGTTTAAGTTACCGCCAACTAGTGTATCGTTTGGCTGAAAAGGAAAAAGATTTAACCGGGTTAAAAGCGATATTCATTACTCACGAACACGCTGATCATGTTGCGGGATTAAGAGTGCTAGCAAATAAACATAAAGATATGAAAATTGTTTTAAGCGAAGGTACTTACCAAGCGCTTGATAAACGTTATACAGGCGATATAAACAATGAGATGTTTATGGTTGTAAAAAGCGACGTAATGATTAATGTTTTTGATTTTAAGGTCTTACCTTTTTCTACTTATCATGATGCCAGTGAGCCCTTTGGGTATCGATTTTTAGAAAATGAAAAATCATTAGTTTATATTACAGATACAGGCTATTTTCCAATCAAGCAATACGATAAATTAAGAGATGCTGAAGCTTATATAATTGAGAGTAACCATCATGTGGAAATGCTATTAGAAAGTTCTAGACCATGGCAGTTAAAGCGAAGAATATTAGATGATCAAGGACATCTTTCAAATGAAGATAGTGCAAATTTATTACTAAATTTAGCAGGTGAAAAAACAAAGTACATAGTGTTAGCTCATTTATCGAGGGAGTGCAATTTAGAGGCTTTAGCTTTAGGCACTTACAAGAAAATATTTCTAGAACAAGGTGTTGATATATCATTATATAAATTATTAGCAGCGAGACAAAATGAACCTAGTGAAGAAATCATTATTGAATGATTTCTTCATTCTTTTTTTTAAAGGCGCTTTCATTAATTTACAATTGTTTTTAAAGCGTTTTTAAGTTATAATAAAGTGAACAATTATGTGCTGACTAATAATTAGCAAAATATATAGGAGGTTGTTTATGACAACGAAAAAAGTTTATCAGTCAATGGATGGAAATCAGGCTGCTGCTTATACGGCTTACGCGTTTTCTGAAGTAGCTGGGATTTACCCGATTACGCCATCGTCTCCAATGCCAGAGTTTATTGACCAATGGGCTGCTCAAGGAAAGAAAAATCTTTTCGGAATGCCTGTTAAGGTTGTAGAAATGCAATCAGAAGCAGGAGCTGCGGCAACTGTTCATGGTTCATTAATGGCTGGGGCTTTGACAACAACGTTTACTGCTTCACAAGGTTTATTACTAAAATTGCCGAACATGTATAAGATTTCTGGAGAATTACTACCAGGGGTTATTCATGTAGCTGCTCGTTCTCTTGCTGCTCATTCATTATCAATTTTTGGAGATCACCAAGATATTTACGCTGCTAGGATGACTGGATTTGCAATGCTAGCTTCAGGTTCAGTTCAAGAAACTATGGATTTAGGTGGAATTGCTCACTTAGCTGCTATCAAATCTAGCATTCCTTTTATGCATTTTTTTGATGGCTTTAGAACTTCTCATGAAGTTAATAAAATTGAAGTCATGCCTTATGAAGTTTTTGATCGTTTGTTAGATAAAGAAGCTGTTAAAAAATTTAGAAGCAGAGCATTAAACTCTTCAAAACCAAAAATCATGGGTACTGCACAAAATGATGATGTTTATTTCCAAGCAAAAGAAGTTCAAGAACAATTCTATCGTCCTATTCCTGACATCGTAAATGAATACATGGTAGAAATCTCTAAAGAAACAGGTAGAGATTATAAACCATTTAGTTATTATGGTGCTAAAGATGCTACTGATATCATAGTTGCTATGGGTTCAGTTACTGAAACTGTAAGAGAAGTTATTGATCACTTAGTAGAAAAAGGCGAAAAAGTTGGTTTGATTTCTGTTCATTTATATCGTCCGTTTTCAAGCAAATACTTCTTCAATGTTTTACCTAGTACAGTAGAAAGAATAGCAGTATTAGATAGAACAAAAGAAGCTGGATCTGTTGGTGAACCTTTATACCTTGATGTTAAATCCATTTTCTATGAAAGAGAAAATCAACCAGCAATTATTGGTGGTCGTTATGGTTTATCTTCAAAAGATACAACACCTGCTCAAATATTCGCTGTTTATAACAACCTTAAAACTGAAATGAAAAACAACTTCACAATCGGTATTGTTGATGATGTTATGCATTCAAGTTTAGATGAAGAAGAAGCCCCAGATGTTACAGATCCAGATACAACTGAATTATTATTCTTTGGTTTAGGTAGTGATGGTACTGTTGGAGCTGTTAAGAACATTTCAAAAATTATTGGGGATTACACTAACCTTTATGGGCAAGCTTATGCTTCATATGATTCTAAGAAGAGTGGTGGAGTTACAAGAATGCATTTACGTTTTGGTAAAAACCCAATACGTTCTACATACTTAGTTAATAATCCTCATTTCGTATCTTGTTCACAAGAAAGTTATTTAGATCGTTTTGATTTAATAAAAGGTGTTAGAAAAAATGGAACATTCCTTTTATCTACTACTAAATCACCTGATGAAATCGAAGATTTCTTACCAGCAAAAGTTAAGAAAATTTTAGCAAAAAGAAATGTTAAATTTTTCATAATTGACGCTTACAAATTAGCTAAAGAAATTGGCGAAGTAAAAATGGTTTCAACTATTATGCAGTCAGCTTTCTTTAAATTAAATCCACAAATCATGAAATATGAAACTGCTCAAGAAGCAATGAAATCATATGCTAAAAAATCTTTCAGCCGTAAAGGGGAAGATATTGTTCAAATGAACTATAAAGCAGTTGATTTAGGAGCTGATGGTTTAATAGAAATTAAAGTTAAACCAGAATGGCAAGAATTACAAACAGAAGTAGCTTTAGATCAAAATCGTCCAGATTTCGTAAGAAATATAGCTGATGTTGTTAATGCTATTAATGGATATGACTTACCAACTTCAGCTTTTTTAGGTATTGAAGACGGACAAATGCCTGTTGGTACAGCTCGTTATGAAAAACGTGGTGTTGCAGAAGAAGTTTCTACTTGGATAAGTGAAAATTGTATTCAATGTAACCAATGTGCTTATGCTTGTCCTCATGCATGTATAAGACCAATCTTAGCTACTGAAGAAGAAGTTAAAAACGCTCCTGTAGATGCGAATTGGGTCGATGCTAAAGGTAAAGGTTTAGAAGGCTTAAAATATCGTATAGAAGTATCAATTCTTGACTGTACAGGTTGTATGGTTTGTGTTAACACTTGCCCTGCGCCAAATAAAGCTTTAAAAATGAGCCCTATCCAAGATAGAATCGAAGAAAAAGAACATGTTTTAGCAGATTATTTATATAATGAAGTACCTTATAAAGGTGAATTAGTAGGTAGAAACACTTATAAAAACGCTGTATTCAATCAACCATTATTTGAATTTAGTGGTGCTTGTGCTGGTTGTGGCGAAACTCCATATATCAGATTTGCAACTCAACTATTTGGTGAAAGAATGATTATTGCTAACGCAACTGGTTGTTCATCAATTTATGGGGCATCATTCCCAGCTTCACCTTATACAACTAATTCAGAAGGCCGTGGACCAGCTTGGGCTAACTCTTTATTCGAAGACAATGCTGAATATGGATTTGGTATGAAAATCGCTCAAAATACAATTAAAGACAGAATTCAAACTCTTATTTCTGAAAACCAAGATTCATTTAACGATGAATTAAGATCATTATTAAATGAATGGATAGAAAATAGAGACAATGGTGATAAAACATTAGAACTTTCAAGAAAGATTCTTCCGTTACTAGAAGAAAATGATTCACAAGTTTGTAAAGATTTATATGAGATTAAAGAACAATTCGTAAAACAATCACAATGGATTATCGGTGGTGATGGTTGGGCATATGACATCGGTTATGGTGGTTTAGACCATGTTATCGCTAATGCGGAAGATGTAAATATTTTAGTGTTAGATACAGAAGTTTATTCTAATACTGGCGGACAATCTTCTAAATCAGCTCGTTCTGGGTCTATCGCTAAATTTACCGCTGCTGGTAAACCAGGTAAAAAGAAAGATTTAGCTGCTTTAGCTATGACATACGAAAGTGTTTATGTAGCTGCTATCAGCCATGGCGCTAATGCTACTCAAGTGTTAAAAGCTATGAAAGAAGCTGAGAGTTATCCAGGACCATCATTGATTATTGCTTATTCTCCATGTATTGCTCATGGTATTAGTGGCGGATTAGGAAATTCTCACCAACAAGCTAAACTTGCTACAGAATGCGGTTATTGGCCAACATTTAGATATGATCCTAGAAGAATAGCTGAAGGGAAAAATCCTCTTCAAATAGATTCAAAAGAACCTGTATGGGATAAATATCATGATTTCTTATTAAGTGAAAATCGTTACAAACAATTATTGAAAACAAATCCAGAAGCTGCAGAGCAATTATTAAATGCAAATATTATAGATGCTAAACGCCGTTGGGCAATGTATCAAAGAATGGCAGCCGCTGATTATTCACAAATTATTGATTAATTAAATACATATAAAAGAAAACACCTTAATATTTAAGGTGTTTTCTTTTGATTTAAGATTAGCAATTATGCTTGAGGTTTAGTCTTATTAACAAAAAAGATTTCAAATTATAGTTTATTTGTTATATAATATATAAGACATATAAAATAAAGGAGTTAATAATATGCAAACCAACTTAAAACGATTTACAACAATGACCTTAATGATTATTCTTGGGTTAATCTTAGTTGCTTGTGGAGGAA
>Ga0265294_10008435_pt1 | contig 12034 bp, 10 predicted proteins | sample MunlanPumphouse3_FD_192504 | JGI IMG/M metagenome (GOLD analysis project Ga0265294, IMG submission 192504) | Groundwater microbial communities from a municipal landfill in Southern Ontario, Canada - Pumphouse #3 | ecosystem: Environmental > Aquatic > Deep subsurface > Groundwater | place... | reverse complement strand
CTTTTTTTAACTTGCTAATACGCTTGGTATCGGTAGACTTGACCGTTTTCAATTCTTCAAGCAATCTTTGTACTTTGTACCTTTCCGCATCAAGCATGGTAGCCAGCGAGTCGTTTCCAATGCGTAACCCATAACCTTCATATTGTAGTGCCAGCTGAGAATATTCGTCAGTAAGTTCTTCTTTATCCAAGTCGAATTGTCTTGTCATTTCTTTAATGACAACATCTTTACTGCGCAGACTGATAAATAAATAAGTCATTCCTCCAATCAATAGGAGAATGATTATCCCTATGATTATTTTTGTCTTGTTTTGCATATTGAAATCGAATTTGCGGACCAACGGAAACCTTAGGAATCAATTTAAGTCTATGAATTACTGGTACAAAAATACAAAATTCTGCTCAATAATTCTATCCTTGAGGATGTATGCAGACATATTTAGTACTTTGTTTTTTAATAAAATTGGATCCGCTATTTTTAGCAATCTTACCCCACGTTTTTTTTTAATGTTCTAGAAAAAGAATTTAGTAAATTTTGCATAAATGAATTAAAGAAAATTTTCTTTAATCTGGATTATTAGTACCTTTGTCATGCTAAACAATTTTCATGATTGGGAAATTATTTTTCGATTGAATTAGTTAAACACGTAATAAATTATTTATGTCAAAAGTAACGGTTGTAGGTGTAGGTAATGTTGGCGCTACCTGTGCAAATGTAATGGCAAACAATGGGGTTGCCGATGAAGTTTTGTTGTTGGATATCAAAGAAGGTATTTCTGAAGGTAAAGCTTTGGATATGTTGCAGGCTGCAACATGTCTTGGCGTTGATACTAAAATCAGTGGTTGCACAAACGATTACAAGCAAAGTGCAAATTCAGACGTCGTGGTAATCACTTCAGGTATTCCACGTAAACCTGGAATGAGCCGTGAAGATTTGATCGGTGTCAATTCCAGTATCGTTAAATCTGTCGTTGATCAGCTTTTGGAATATTCTCCAAATGCTATTTTGGTTGTCATTAGTAATCCTATGGATACAATGACCTATTTGTCACTTAAAGATACAAAACTTCCCAAGAACCGTGTAATCGGTATGGGTGGTGCTTTGGACAGTGCTCGTTTCAGGTGCTATTTGAGCAAGGCTCTCAATGCCAATATCAACGAAATCAACGGTACAGTGATTGGTGGTCATGGAGATACGACCATGATACCTTTAACTCGTTTTGCTACCTACAAAGGTGTTCCGGTTTCTCAACTTCTGGATGCCGACACTTTAAACAAAGTTGTTGCTGACACCATGGTTGGCGGTGCTACACTGACAGGAATGTTGGGGACTTCTGCATGGTATGCTCCTGGTGCAGCATGTTCTTACCTAGTGGCTTCAATTCTGCATGACCAGAAGAAAGTTATTCCTTGCTGTGTTTATCTGGAAGGTGAATACGGTCAAAGCGATATTTGCATAGGCGTTCCTTGTATTATTGGTAAGGGTGGTGTTGAAAAGATCGTTGACTTTAAGTTGAATGCTGAAGAACAAGCCTTGTTTGACCAAAGTGCAGCTGCAGTCCGTAATATGAACTCTGTTTTGAGCCAATTAGGTGTTTTAGCTTAATATTTATTGTTTGGTTAAACTTTTGGATGGCATTCCTTGCTGGGATGTCATCCTTTTTTTCTTTTTCAGCTAGATTAGCAGAATTACAAATCAAAAAGTTGTACTTTTGTTTTTGCAATACTTGGATTAACCATTCTACTTTAAAATTCATGTCTACATGAAGTCTTTTAGGTCACTATGTTTGCTGATGTTGTTTCCGACCTTGTTGTTGGCGCAAGAGAATGTCTCTATCAGACAATATGAGAATATTGTTGATAAAATCAACAAACATGAACCAGGTAAGGGTTATGTGAAGATTATTCAGGATGAGCAGATTGCTGTCAAGATCGGAAGACCTGATATGGAGGCTTCGACCTCCATGGAATCAAGTGATGAGCATCGATATATACAAATTTCCGGTTGGCGCATTTTGGTTTTTTCCGGAAACAATCAAAGGGTTTCAAAGAACGAAGCTTTTCGTAAAGAAACTGATGTGAAGGTTGCTTATCCTGAATTATCCACTTATGTGAAATATAACGCACCTTTCTGGCGCTTAAGGGTTGGCGATTTTCAGACTTATCAGGATGCACAACATATCTTGGAGCAATTGCGCCATACATTTCCTTCATTTGGCAGAGAAATGTCTATTGTAAAAGAAAAGATACAGGTAAAAGTTCAATAAAATGATAGATAAAAGAGTCATTTTGGCTACTGAAACAAATCCGGTTCAGGAAGAATTGGCAAAGCATTATCTGGAAATTCTGCGCCTTCTTGGTGAGAATCCGGACAGGGAAGGATTATTGAAGACACCTAAGCGGGTCGCCAAATCCATGCAGTTCTTGACTTATGGTTATAACATCGATCCTGAGGAAGTAATCAAATCAGCGATGTTTAAAGAAGAATACCGTCAGATGGTCATCGTTAAGGATATTGATTTTTATTCGATGTGTGAACATCATATGTTGCCTTTTTATGGCAAAGCACATGTGGCTTATATTCCAAACAATTATATCACGGGATTGAGCAAAATTGCTCGTGTGGTTGATATTTTTGCCCGTCGTCTGCAAATTCAGGAAAGGATGACTACCCAAATCAAGAATTGTATTCAGGAAACGCTTAATCCTCTTGGTGTGATGGTCGTTATTGAGGCTAAGCACTTATGCATGCAGATGCGTGGGATTGAAAAGCAGAATTCTATTACAATGACCTCCGATTTTACTGGGGTTTTCCAACAGGCTAAGACGAGGGAGGAGTTTATCAGTCTGATACGGAAATAAACGGATAATGTAAAAGCCCGCAAAGTTTCCTTCTCTCAAAGGCAGTCTGTACGGGCTGTATTGTGGTAAGATACGGTATTAAAGTTGATCGTCTATCATTTTAATCTTCTTGTATATCAAATCGCGTTCATCTTTGAGCTCTTCAATTTTATTTTTCATCACGTCAAGAAGTCCATCCCCTGATGATTTGGTCGTGGTGAAAAAGCCTATGTTGTTTTCTGATGTCTTAATTTCAGTAGTCAGGTTATCGAACTGACGCAATAAACGTTCGCGCTCATGTAACACTTTTCCTTGGCTTCTTTCATTCATGTCTTCTAGATTGTGCTGGAAGTTGTTCAGCCTGCGGTTGCTCTTGTCTAAATGAAAACGCTCCATTTGACTATCCAAGGCTTCATGCCATGCCTTGTATATCTTGTCTTTTTCCTTGAAGGGGACATGGCCTATGCCAATCCACTTGGTGGACAGTTCATGTATAAGTTTCTGCGCCTCTTCTTCAGGGGTTTCAGCTGTGATGGATTCGAGTTGCTCAATCAATTCTTTCTTATTGGTTAGATTGCGTTGCTCCTCGTTTTTTTGGGAAGGGGCATTCTTTTCTTTTTGTTCGAAGAAGAAATCGCAGGCAACAATGAAACGTTTCCAAATACTGTCTGAAAATTTCTTGGGAACAGAACCAATGGTTTTCCATTCTTTCTGAATCTGAATAGGTATGTCGGAAGTCGCTTTCCAATCATTGCTATCTTTGAGGGCTTCCGCTTTTTCGCAAAGGTCCTTTTTCTTTTCTAGATTTTGATTCAGGACATCTTTGGATGCCTTATAGAATTCACTTTTTTGACGAAAAAAATTGTCGCAAGCTATGCGAAAACGTTCAAAAATCTTTATATTGACCTTTTTAGGCGCAAATCCGATGGATTTCCATTGCTCCTGCAAACTAATGATTTCTGCTGTTTTGGCATCCCAGTCTTTATAGGATTTCAATTGTATCAAATCAATGGCTTCTATGGTTTCGCAAATGGCGGTCTTTTGGTTAAGATTCTCGTTTTCGATGGTTTTGAGACGTTCAAAGAATCCCTGATGATTTTTATTGATGACGCTTGAGGCATTCTTGAAGCGATTCCAAATATCTTCACGGAAGTCCTTGGCAACAGGTCCTGTTTCACGCCATTCTTCATGAAGTTTTTGCAATTGGCGGAAAGCAATGACAACATCGGTTTCTTCTGCCAATTTCTCGGCTGTTTCGCATAAATTGCTCTTGATTTCAAGGTTCTTCTTAAAATCATATTCACGGAATTCGTTGTTGATTTTAAGGAGGTCATAAAAACGCTCAACTTGCATCTGATATCTCTTCCAAAGCTCATTGACCTGTTCTTGCGGTACGGAGCCAATCTCTTTCCATGATTGTTGAAGCCTTTTGAATTCGTTGAAGTTACGGCCGATGTCTTCTGTGCTATCGGTCAAGGATTTGATGTCTTCAACAATCTGATTTTTCTTTTCGAAATTCGATTTGCGCTGATTCTCTTGTTCTGTTAGTCTTTCAGCACGTTTTTCACGCCAATTTCCAAGTAATGTTTTAAAATCGATTTCCAGGGAATCTTCTTCTGCTTTGAAAGTTTCAATGGCGTTTCCTGCTTCCACATAAGCTTTGCGTGCATTTTCAATTTCCTGTTTATGTATTTTGTAAAAAGATTGTTTCAGTGCATCAACCTTTTCTTTTATATCTGCATTGGAGTTCTCGACCAACGATTTAAACGTATCGATGATTTCCTTTTTTGTACCGAACACATGTTGGGATTGGGGCGAAGTTTCTTTTGTCTCTTCCGAAACTTCTATTGCTATAGATTCCTGGACTGTCGCTTCTTCTTCTTTTGAAACCTTTGGTTCCTGAGCTGCTGTCTCTTCTTCTGGATTCTTTGGTTCCTGAGCTGCTTTTTCTTCTTTTGAATCCTCTACCTTTTCAGATACTTTGGCTTTTGTAACCCTTTTGGTTTTTGTTTTGACAATCTCAGAAGCTTCGGTTTCGCTTTCGGTTTGTTGGTTATCAGCTGTCACAATGGCAGCGTCGGTGAGAGTTTCTTCCAACTCTGCTTTCTGAGGCAGCTGGTTGGTTTCTTTTGTGTCCATAATCAATATATTTTTACGTTAAATCTACCTCGAAAAGAGGCAATTACAAATTAAAGAAAAAGTTTTGGTAATGTCATTATAGTTTATCAACTTTTTGCTTTATAGCCAATGCTTATGCTTGAAGTATAACAATATTACCCCTGAAAAAGCGAACATCAATCCGATTGATATCCAAAACCCACCTGAATTAGAAGTAAAAGGCATATTCGGTATATTTTGTCCGAAAATACTGGCAATCAATGTTGGAGGCATAAAAATCACAGAAACGATGGTGAAAATTTTTATGATTTTATTTTGTTCAACATTGATTAACCCCATGAAGATTTCTTGCATGTTATTCAACCTTTCAAAACTGAATTTTGTGTGTTCAATCAACGAGGTGACGTCTCTTAGAACTATCGTCAATTTGGAATAAAGTTCCGTGGGCATGAGTTCACATCGCAGCAGGTTTGAAAGGGCTCGCTGCTTTTCAATGATATTTTGGCGGACTTGCATGATTTGTTCCTGAAGCTCGGTGATATCCATCAATACACCTTCGTCAGCGTCGCGGAGTGTATCGCTCAAGACGGTAATTTTGTCGATAATGTCTTCAATGAGGTCTGCGTCTTTTTCCACCCGCATTTCCATGATTGCCACCATTACGTGGTATCCGGTAGGATAGTTCCTTGGGTTGGTGGAAAGCTTTTTTGTTGTTTCGTTGAAAGAACTAAGATCCTCGCTGTGTACAGTTACCAGTATATCGTTCTTCATGATGAAAGAAACATTTTCAAGCTCGAAATTGGGTAGCAAGAAGTGAGAGTTAACCACCAAAGTATCGGTCGTTTCTATGAAGCGGGAAGACATCTCGATTTCTTCCATTTCTTCTTCTTCTTGGATATAAATCTTTAGGAAATCTTCCAACTGATCTTCAACCTCATCATCTACATCATGAAGGTCTATCCAGAGAAAATTCTCTATTGGTGTTTTTTTTAGGAATTCCAGACTGCGGCTGACTTTGATTCGTCCACCTTCGTGATAAAATAATTTAATATCGGCCATGGCGTTTGTTTTTTGCATCGGATAAAACCAGTGCTGAGTTAAAACTTTGTTCTGAACGCTTTCTTTAGGCAAAATACCCACTCACATGGATTTGCTTAGCCAAGTTCTCCTACATAAGGAGAAACCATATTTGTCAGTGTTACAAACTGTTCTACAGATAACTGCTCGGGTCGAAGACTGAAGATAGGATCAGTGGTGACCGGACAGTCATTTCCCAACAAAGGTTTTAGCGAATTCCTCAGGGTCTTTCGTCTTTGGTTAAATCCGGTCTTGACGACTCGTTTGAATAATATTTCATTACAATCCAGACTTGTCGTTTTATTGCGCGTGAGACGGATAACTGCAGACTTAACCTTGGGCGGGGGATCGAAAACATGTTCATCAACGGTGAAAAGATATTCAATATCGTAATAAGCTTGTAAAAGAACACTCAGGATACCGTAGGCTTTTTTCCCAGGTTTTGAAGCGATTCGCATGGCAACTTCTTTTTGTATCATGCCGGAACAACAAGGTATCAGATTCTTATGCTCGAGTACCTTAAAAAAAATCTGTGAAGAAATGTTGTACGGGTAATTGCCGATGACACAAAAGGGCTCTTGATAGAGTTTTGATAAATCCAGTGTAAGAAAATCAGCTGAAATGATTTTTCCAGCCAGGGAAGGATAGTGTTCCTCCAGGTAGGCGACCGATTCGCGGTCAAGTTCAACCACTTTCAGGTCATGTCCGAAATCCAATAAAAAACGGGTGAGAACGCCCATACCAGGCCCGATTTCAAGGATCGGCATACCTTGATAGGCATCAAGCGTCTGCGCGATGCGTTCGGCAACATTCAAATCTTTTAGGAAATGTTGTCCAAGTGATTTTTTTGGTTTTACAATCGTCATCCACCTCGGTAAGAAAAAATTAGTACATTTGTGTGCTTCAAATAAGATCGAAGCAGCGCAAAAGTAAACATTTAAATTGAAAGTTAGTTAGGAATGAAAAAAATAAAAAAAGTCCTCCAGATTGTGCTTCCTTTAGCTTTGGCTGTGTTGTTGTTCTGGTGGGTTTATAGGGATATGGATTACTCGGAACTGATGAATGTCTTTCATGGGGGAATTCATTATGAGTGGTTTCTGCTTTCTTTTTTCCTGAGTGTATTAAGTAATCTTATCCGTGGCATTCGTTGGCACCAGCTTATTGAACCGGTTTGCCCGGGTGGAAGGCTTAAGTTGACCATCCTGTCAGTCTATGTCGCTTATGCAGCCAACTTGCTGTTCCCACGTGCAGGGGAGGTGGCTCGTTGTGGGATTTTGAAAAAGTCAGACGGTCTTTCTTTTACCAAAACGTTGGGGACCGTCATCACAGAAAGGGCTGTTGATGTAATTTTCCTGCTTGTGATAGCCTTGGCCACCATTTTGTTTCAAATGGGCTTTTTCAAGAATTTTTTCATAGAAAATCCTTCATCTCTGGATAAATTGATTGGAATGCTGACATCTCCTGCCATCTGGGGTGGATTGTTGACTGTCGTTATCTTAATTGTCGCTTTTCGGAAACGGATTCGTCATTTTAGCTTTTATGAAAAAATCAGCGGATTTATGCAGAAAATCTGGGAAGGCATGAAAAGCATCATGACTCTGAAACGTCCGTTCCTTTTCATCTTTTGGTCTTTGTTGATCTGGCTGATATACTTTCTGATGTTTTACATTGGCAAGTATTTCTTCTCTTTTGACGTTCCACTGGGTGTTCTTGCTATGCTGAGCGGTTTTGTGATGGGATCTTTTGGCGTGGTGGCACCTGTACAGGGTGGAATAGGGGCTTATCATTTCATGGTGATCTACACCCTTGTATTTTATGGCATTTCGGAACCGGATGCTTGTGTCTTTGCTTTTGTAATCCATGGCCTGCAAACAGTGGTCACGCTATTGACAGGACTTATAGCCTATATATGGATTTCTGTACTGAATAAAAATAAACGTCGCTCCGTAATTGAACTAAAATAATTTAATCTTACTATTTCTGAATGTACTGAATATTTTACCTGTCTAGTAAACTATTGGATTATTCCCATTTGAGTGATGATACTAATTGTTTTTTAATAGTTTCTGGATATTTTTCCCATCATATTTGTATCTTTGTAAGTAACACGGCTATAAAAAAACCGTAAATCAATTATTTCGGTATTTTAAACTGATGATGTAATGGCAGAAATTATTAGACAATTGAATCCAAAAACACTTTGGGGGTATTTTTCAGATTTGACACAAATACCTCGTCCCTCAGGATTCATGAGCCCTATTCAGGATTTTATGTTCAATTTCGGTATGAATTTGGGTTTAAAAACGGTAAAAGATCAAGCTGGAAATATCCTGATAAAAAAACCGGCGACAGCTGGTATGGAAGATAAGCCTGGTATTGTTCTTCAAGCACATTTGGACATGGTTCCTCAAAAAAACAATCATGTTCAACATGATTTTGAAAAAGATCCGATTTGTGCACGAATAGAAGACGGTTGGGTCAAAGCAAACGAAACGACTTTGGGCGGGGATAATGGAATAGGCGTTGCTGCAGCCATGGCTGTGTTGGCATCCAGCGAAATCAAACATGGACCGATAGAAGCACTTTTTACCATTGATGAAGAAACTGGTATGTATGGAGCCTTTGGTCTGAAGGCTGGTGAACTTGATGGTCGAATTCTAGTCAATCTGGATTCAGAACATGAAGGCGACCTTTTTGTCGGTTGCGCTGGTGGGATAAATCTGACTGCTGAGTTTGAATATGAAAAAAATACTCCTGTCCCTGAAGGTGACATCGCTGTCCAGTTAAACCTGAAAGGACTCAAGGGTGGTCATTCAGGTTTGGATATCATATTGGGCAGGACAAATGCCAACAAGTTGCTTTTCCGCTTTTTAAAAATGGCTGTGTCAGAAAACGAAGTTCGTCTGGCCTCTTTTGGCGGCGGATCGCTCAGAAATGCCATTCCGCGTGAGGCTTATGCTATTGTGACCATTCCTGAAGCCGGTTTGGCTGATTTGGCAGAGGCCGTATCTGATTATGAAGATCAAATCAACAAAGAATATAAGGGCATTGAAAACCAGTTATATTTTACAATTGATCAGGTGGACTTGCCATTAGGACTGATACCTGAAGACGTTCAAGATGATGTGATTAACGCCATCGAAGCCGCCCATAACGGTGTTTTTCGAATGATCCCGGGTATTTCTGGCATCGTTGAAACTTCCTCCAATCTAGCCATCTGTGAATCCAAAGAAGGATTGATTATTTGTCAGTTCTTGATCAGAAGTGCTACTGAATCCATGAAGAGGTATTTGGCCTCATCACTTCAGAGTTGTTTTTCATTGGCTGGTGCCAAAGTTACAGAATCTGGGAATTATCCAGGATGGCAGCCAAATCTGGAATCTCCTATAAAAGATCTCATGGTAAGAATATATGAAGAAAAATTCGGAGAAAAGCCAAATGTGAATGTCATTCATGCAGGTCTGGAATGTGGAATCATACAGGATGCCATCGGTAAAATGGATATGATTTCATTCGGACCTAACATTTCGTTCCCACATTCTCCGGATGAAAAAGTAGAAATTGCCAGTGTTGAAAGATTTTGGGACTATTTAACTACATTATTGGTGGAAATATAAGCTGTATATTTCTTGCGCTTTTCTAAAAAGGTAACCTTAAAAAAAACAATCTATGAGACTGTCGCTTTTTTCTCTGATGTTACTTTGTTTTATTTTATCCGGATCAGACCTCCAGGCCTTCAATAAGCAGGCAAAAAATGTTCCTCCGGCTAAAACCGTGATAGACCTGCACCGGTTGGATAAAAATGTTGACAGGTTGATGAAAAATGCAGTTGTAAATGAAGTCCTTCCTTCTGCTGTATGTTATGTGGCATACCATGGGAAATCAATTTATTATAAATCTTTCGGATTCGCCGATCGTGAAAATAACAAGAAATTGAAAAAGGATGCCATCTTTCGCATGGCATCTCAGACTAAACTGATTACGACTGTTGCTCTGATGACATTATATGAACAAGGTTTGTTTAGTTTGGAAGATCCTGTGAAGAAGTTCTTGCCTGAGTTCTCAAACCCGGTAGTCTATGTTTCTGGTACTGTCGCTGAAAACAACTTGGTTACCAGACCAGCCGATGGTGACATAACCATCCGTCAGTTATTGAGTCATAGTAGCGGATTGGGGTATAACACTTATGATCAGGATCTGCAAATAATTAATTATGCGGAGCAGGTAACGACGAAAGAAGCCGTGGAACGTATGGCTAAACTTCCCCTTCAACACGATCCGGGGAACGGCTTTACCTATGGTTTCAGTTTGGATGTAGCTGGCCATTTGGCAGAAGTCATCTCCGGAATGCGTCTGGATTCATTGATCAAAAAGCGGGTATTGGATCCTCTTGATATGGAGGATACCTATTTTTATCTGCCACCAAAGGAATTTGACCGTTTGGTACCTTTGTATCAGAAACCTGAATATGATGCTCCTGTGACACTTACTACAAATCCCATATCTCGTTTTTATCCACTGGCTCAGAACAAATTGTATTTCGGAGGTGGTGCCGGTATGAGCGGTACTATTGAAGATTATGCACACCTTTGTCAGATGATTCTCGATAAAGGCATTTATCATAAGAACAGACTTCTATCTAAGAAGACAGTTGAGCAAATGTGTATTGACCAACTTTTTGGAGCTGAGGGTAATTATGAATTCGGCCTTGGTCTGGAAATTGCTACGGAAGAGACTTTTGCACGTACGATGAAAACGGCAGGTTCACTTTACTGGAAAGGCTATTATGGAACAGAGTATATGATTGATCCGAAAAACGATTTGGTTATACTGTTCTATACCAATAGGGAATCGTGGCAAAAAAATGATATTTGGGGAGACTTCCTAAGGGCTGTTATTATGTCGTTGAAATAGCCTTACCTTTTTCTAAATTTCTTTAAATAAAAATCCGTTAATACTTAATTCAAGAATATATAATATTTTATGAACTTATAAAGCTTTAAATATGCCGTTTTTTTGTATTAAAAAGGCTTTTTTATATTACCTTTAACAATTATTTGCAAATAATAATTAGGAAAAAAGTAAATCTGCTGAAATCCATTTGTATATTTGCAAACCCAAATCATATGGAGAAGTATGTATCGTTTTTCGCATAATCATATTGCCATTTGAGGATTGACGATGAATATGGAGGATATACATTAGTGCTTAAGAGCCAATGAAATAATCAATCAATTATAAAAAACAAACATTTTAATTATTATGGAAACCAAAAAACAAAAGAAGGTCAAGAAAACTCGTAATGTATCAGCTGCGTTGGTCATTTTCGGTTGTGCTGTTGTTGCTGCCTGTTTTTTCTTATTCGTCTGTGGTAATCCCTCTGGCTTTAATGAAAAAGGGGCTCCGCTTCCAGGTAACTTTTTTGCAACTATGTACAAAGGTGGATTCGTTGTACCTATCATCCTTACGTTAATGTTGACCGTACTGACTCTTTCTGTTGAACGTGCATTTGCATTTGGCAGAATGAAAGGTAAAGCAAATCAAACAAAATTTGTTCAGAATGTAAAAATTAAACTGGCAGAGGGTGATATCGCCGGTGCTCGTGAAATGTGTAGCATACAAAAAGGTACTGTTGCCAGTATACTGAATGCTGGATTAATCAGATATGAGGATGTAGAAAAGATTGAAGGTATGAACAATGATGAAAAAGCTGCCATTATTCAAAAAGAAATTGAAGAAGCAACAGCCTTGGAAATGCCGACCATGCAACAAAATTTATCTACTATCGCTGTTATTTCCACCCTTGGTACTTTGTTCGGTCTTTTTGGAACTGTACTTGGTATGATTCGCGCATTCTCTGCTCTGGGTCAAGAAGGTTCTCCTGATTCTCTTGCATTGTCAACTGCGATTTCTGAAGCACTTATTAACACTGCTTCCGGTATTGGAACAGGTGCTTTGGCTATTATTTCCTACAACTATTTTGCACAGAAAGTGGAACA